>Ga0209624_10000062_pt1 | contig 102171 bp, 92 predicted proteins | sample JacPinW_OM2H0_O1_FD_188565 | JGI IMG/M metagenome (GOLD analysis project Ga0209624, IMG submission 188565) | Forest soil microbial communities from Algoma, Ontario, Canada - Jack Pine, Ontario site 1_JW_OM2H0_O1 (SPAdes) (version 2) | ecosystem: Environmental > Terrestrial > Soil > Boreal... | reverse complement strand
CCATTGGCGACTGGCATTACTGGCTGGCACAGGGCTACTGCTTCTGAACCACGCCGTCCCGCCCAGTACTACGCAACCTTGCCGAAAGCACACGCGCTGCCGAGAGCTGCGGTGCGGACGTTCTCTACTCCGAGGACTTGTCACACGGGCGGCGTTATGGCGCGGTTGAGGTCGTAAACCCGCTGCGGGGTTAATGGAAGGTTGATGCGGAGGTATTCGAGCCGGTCCTCCGCGGCAGAATCCCGGCTACCTCAAATTTGCCCATCCTTATCGGCTTGGGCAGTCTTAAGGCAGACGTGGGAGCGGTCTCCATGTTCGGCTTCGACGCACCTCAAATTCCAAGGCAAATTGCTTGGCGACCGGGTGAGACCACCTTGGTGGGATATTGAAGTGATTCCGCCAGTCGAGTCTTGGCCCGCACAGCCCGCATCTAACCATCAGTAAATCCGAGTTGGAGTAATGCCCTGATTCTTTCGCGCATTCTTTTTTTCGCGCTTTTTCTCTTAGCTCTCTATGCCGTCCAGCGCTTCTGGTTCTTGCGGGCGTGGAGCTGGGTTGGCTCCTTCTCCAGCGGTGACCTGCGCTTTGGGCTTCACGCCGGAGTGATCGCTCTGGCCGCTGTGCTTCTCGCTACACTGCTCGATCCCCTGCTCGGCCGCGGCATCTCGCGCCTCAACATCGGTGCATTCCATCTTGGCAAAACACTCACTACCTTTGCCCGTTTGTGGCTGGTGGCTTCCATCTTTGGATTCCTGGCGGTCGAATCGGTAGGCGCAATCGAATGGTTCACGAACGTGGCGGCGCGCCTGCGGCCCGGGGCGGTCGCTGGCGGCTTTAGTCACTCGCGGCGAACTTTTTTTCAATACTTCGCCGTCGTCGCTGGGGGCTTTCCATTCCTTGCCGCGACTTATGGTTTTGCTGCCGGACGCTTGCGCTACACGGTTGAGCGCGTCGATGTGCCGGTGGCGAATCTGCCTGCAGAGCTCGATGGTCTGCGCATCGCGCAGCTGAGCGATATCCACATCGGCGACTACATGCCGCCGCGCGAAATCGCGCGCGCCGTAGCCATGGCGAACGATCTGCACCCCGATATTTCGTTCGTTACGGGAGATTTTGTTTCGAGCGTAGGCGACCCACTGGACGCCTGCATCGGCGAATTGAGCCGGTTGCGCGCTCCGCTTGGCGTCTGGGGATGCAATGGCAACCACGAAATTTATGCGGGCGTCGAAGACGAGGCCGAACGCCTCTTCCACGAAAAGGGAATGCGCCTGCTGCGCGCCGCCAACGCCGTCGTCGAACACAACGGAGGCCGCTTTAATCTGCTGGGCGTCGATTACCAGCGCGACCATATGGTCAGCGGCGAGCACGCGTCACCAGAACAGATGCTGCGCGAGATCGAGCCTCTCCTCCGGCGCGACATGCCGAATATTTTGCTTTCTCACAATCCAAATTCCTTCCGCCGTGCCGCCGACCTGGGCATCGAACTCAGTCTCGCTGGCCACACCCACGGCGGCCAGGTAAAGTTCGAAATCGTAGACCACAGCGTCAGTCCGGCGAGGCTGATCACGCCCTTTGTCGCCGGCCTGTATCGGCTGCCGATGACGAGCAACGGCCACGCTGCCGCTGCGCCCCCGAGCAACGGCGCGCCGAAAGCCGCACTCTACGTGAATCGCGGCCTGGGTACCTTCGGCTTCCCCGTGCGCATCGGCGTGCCTCCAGAGATAACTCTCCTGACGCTGCGGAGAGCCTGAAAAGCCAACCGCCGCCCGCCACCTTCGCGGTCCAAAACATGCTATAATTCCTATCTAGATAAGCTCATATAAGCACTTGTAGATACAATAACTTAGCGCATCTCGGCTGCGGCCGGAGTGAGCAAGCTTTTGCTCCAACCGCATGGGTAAGATGGGCGCGAACCGCTGGGCTTTTGCCGAGAGCTGACAACTGAGAGCTGAGAGCTAATAATGGCTGACGATCAGAATCCCGAACTTCCCTTAACTCCTCCTCCGGGCGGCGACGGACCCACCGGCCCCGGCGCGCTCAACATGCAGCCGGTCAACATTGAAGAGGAGATGAAGCGGTCGTATCTCGACTATTCCCTGTCGGTGATAATCGGCCGCGCGCTGCCCGACGTGCGCGACGGATTGAAGCCGGTGCATCGCCGCATTCTTTACACGATGCAGCAGATGGGCCTCGCTCCAGGGCGCGCCACGCGCAAGTGTGCCCGCATCGTCGGCGAAGTGATGGGCAAGTATCATCCCCACGGAAATCTAGCGGTGTATGACGCCTTGGTTCGCCTGGCGCAGCCGTTTGCCATGCGCGCTCCGCTGGTCGATGGCCAGGGAAACTTCGGCTCTGTCGATGGCGATCCTCCTGCGGCCGATCGTTACACCGAAGCTCGGTTGACGCGTGTCTCGACCGCGCTGCTCGAGGATCTCGATAAAGAAGCGGTCGACTTTTATCCCAACTATGACGGCACGGAAACGCAGCCCGCGGTTTTGCCCGCGCGCTATCCGAACCTATTGGTCAACGGCTCTGATGGAATCGCCGTCGGCATGGCGACCAAAATTCCGCCGCACAATCTCACTGAAATCGTGGATGCCACAATCACGCTGGTGAATAATCCTGCCGCGCAGTTGCCGGAGATTCTAAAGTTTGTGCAAGGGCCTGACTTTCCGACGGCTGGAATTATTCATGGGCGCGCTGGAATCTTCGAGGCTTACCGCACCGGCCGCGGCCGTTTCATGATGCGCGCCCGCGCCGCCATCGAGAACATCAACAAAGACAGGCAGGCGATCATCGTCACCGAGATTCCGTATCAGGTGAACAAGCGCTACCTGATCGAGAAGATGGCCGACCTCGTCAATAACAAGACCATCGACGACATCTCCGACCTGCGCGACGAAAGCGATCGCGACGGCATGCGCATCGTGATCGAACTCAAGCGCGGAGCCGAGCCGCAAATTGTGCTCAATCAGCTTTACAAGCACACCTCGATGCAAGAGGGCTTCAGCATGATTCTGCTGGCCGTGGTCAACGGGCAGCCGAAGGAAATGGGGCTGATCCAGGCGATCAAGCACTTCATCGACCATCGCGTCGATGTGGTGCGGCGGCGCACTTCCTATTTGCTCGCCAAGGCGCGCGATCGCGAGCACATTTTAGAAGGCTACCTCACCGCGCTCGATCACCTCGATAACGTAATCGTGATCATTCGCGGCAGCGCCAATCGCGCCGATGCTCGCGAGAATTTAGTGGCCTACTTCGCTGGCAAGAAGATTGAGATTAATACGACGGGACGCGCTCCGAAGCTCGACGCCGACAAACCCTTCACTCTCAAACAGGCTGACGCCATCCTCGAACTGCAACTGCATCGCTTAACCAAGCTTTCGATCGACGAAATTTCCAATGAGTTGAAGCAGGTGCGCGAGGCGATTGCCGAATATGAATCGATTTTGGCGTCGGAAGCCAAGCTGCGCAAGCTAATCATTAAAGAACTGGAAGAGGTCAAGAAACTTTACGGCAACGCGCGCCGCACCGTCATCGAAGACGAAGCGGCCGAGATCATGCTCGAAGACCTGATCGCCGACGAACAAGTCGCCGTCACGGTCAGCCACTCCGGCTACATGAAGCGCACGCCGATCTCGACCTATCGCATGCAGCGTCGCGGAGGCACCGGGCGCACCGGCATGAAGACGCGCGATGAGGATTTCGTCGAGCATCTCTTCATCGCCTCCACTCACGCCTTCATTCTGATCTTCACCAACACCGGCCGCGTCTATTGGCTGAAGGTGTATGAGATCCCCGACATCGCTGCCGCCGGCAAGGGCAAGCACGTGGGCAATCTCGTCGGCCTGCAGCCGGGAGAAACCGTCCGCACCATGCTCGCGGTGCGCGACCTGGAAGAGGAAAATCGCTACGTCTTTTTTGCCACCCACAACGGCACCGTGAAGAAGACGGAAGTCAAAGACTTTTCGCACGTGATGTCGCGCGGCATCATTGCCATCAACATCGAGCCGGGAGACGAACTGGTCGCGGCCTCGCTGACCGATGGCAACCAGATCGTCTTTCTAGCCTCGCACGACGGGCAGGCGATCCGCTTCGACGAGAACGACGTGCGCTCCATGGGACGCAACGCTACGGGCGTGCGCGGCATGAACCTCGGCGAGAAGGATTACATAGTCGGCATGGCCACCACGATCAAGCCCGAAGCGAAGGCGGTCGCGAAAGAAGGCGACGTCGCACCCGAGGTCGCGGATCTGGTTCCGGAGAAAGGTTCGCTGATTCTTTCCGTCACTGAGAACGGCTACGGCAAGCGCACTCCGGCGGACGAGTATCGTCTAACCAATCGCGGCGGCAAGGGTGTGATCAACGTCAAGACTACGGAGCGCAACGGCAAAGTCGTCGGCATCTCGCAGGTGACAGAAAAATCCGAAGTGATGCTCATCAGCCAGTACGGCAAGATCATCCGCATCGAATCGAAGTTCATCCGAGAGTCAGGCCGCTCGGCGCAGGGAGTACGCCTGCTGCACGTCGAACCAGGCGACCGCGTGGCAGCGGCGGTGGTGATTCCTCCGGAAGAGCCGAATGGGAATGGGACGCTGATTCAGTAGATGTATATACAAGTGTTCCGCAGGGAACATTTGTAGGTATAAATATGTATGTACACTCGCGCCAACAGCTGACGGGCATCAAGTGCGTTTTTCATTCGCTCTTAAGTCCTTCATGCTTCATCCGGAAACTCACGCGGAGGCTTCCGTCTGACAACTTCGCGCGATTGCGAATTCCATCCTTCATTACCCCCGTAACTTCTAACCAACCCTGCTTTCCATTACCGTTAATCTTGGTGATACCACCTCTCCCAGCCTGTGTTCGCGGGCTGCACCCTATTTTTAGCGAGCGTTTGTGCATAACACCGTAATCGCGAAACCCGAACCCGCCGCTTACCAGGAACTTCTTGGTCGGCCGATTCGTGAGTTGGGGCTTCGGCTGGCGGGCTCTCCGGTGGAGCACTTTGTGGAACAGCTCTATCGCGAATTGGAGGCTAAGGGACTCACTAAGTTCCGCCCAGCTTGTTATTTGACAGATGAGTGGGGATGCCCTTCCGGCGAGCCGATTATCGGGATTCCGTTTTATCTGGCGCACGCCGCATTGGCGCAGCTGGAGAAAGAGACGCATGATCTTGAGGATGCGCGCGAAATCATGATGTATCTGCGGCACGAGGCCGGGCACGCTTTTACTTATGCTTATAAGTTGCATAACTTGCCGGAGTGGAAGCAGATGTTCGGGCCGTTTCGTCGGCCTTATCACGATAACTACCGGCCCACGCCTTTTTCGCGCGACTATGTGCGGCACTTGCCAGGATGGTATGCGCAGAAGCATCCGGACGAAGATTTTGCCGAGACGTTTGCAGTGTGGCTGACGCCGCGCTCGAACTGGCGCAAGCGATATCGCGGCTGGGGCGCGATGGAGAAGTTGCTTTATCTGAATCGGCTGACGCGGCGGTTGAAAAAGATCGATCCTCCGCGGCGGCGAGGGCAGGCCGATATCACGGTCGACGATATGGAGAATACGGTGGCCGAGTTTTATCGTCACAATGGCCACCAGAATGGACGCGAGGAAGTTGCAGTCACCGAGCTTACTCCGGATGCGGATCTGCGGGATATTTTTCCGGTGTCGAAGCGCAGGAAAGCAGCAGTTGCCGCGCACGATTTTCTGCATGCGCATCGCAAGGCTGTGATCGACAAGGTCGCGCAATGGACGGGAGCGCGGCGTCCGCTGATTAGGACTTTGATCGATACGATGGAAAAGCGCGCGGGGGAACTGGATCTGCGCGTTGATAAGACACGCAGTGCCGAGCATCTGGCGGAAGTAACGGCTTATGCGACGGCGCTGGTGATGACTTATGTGACGAAGGGAAAGTTTATACAACCGTAAGGACAGGCAACAGGTAACAGGTGACGGGAAAGGCAGTGATTCCGACATAAGTCACGCTGAGATGTTCCTGTCAGCTGTTAGCTGTCACCTAGGGCCTGCTTTTTCGAGGAGATCGCATGATTGGTGCAAAGCTTAAGATCGCGCTGCTTTACGACCTGTGGAATGAGGATCCGGTCGCGGCGGCGGCTAAGGAAGAGGCGGGGGCAGCACGCAAGCCTCACAAGAAAGTTAAGGCCGTAAAGAAAGAAAAGACCGATCGCGAGGAAATCTTTGAGGCGCTGCAAAAGCTTGGGCACGAGCCTTCATTTTTCGAACTGGATGGGCGTCCGGCGTCGCTGCATTCGCTCTCGCGCTGCGATGCCGACCTGGTTTTCAATCTGACCGAATCGTTCGGCGGCGACGACACCAAAGAAATGAACGTGGTCGCGTATGTCGACCTGCTGGGATTACGCTATACGGGCGCGGGTCCGCACGCGATTTTCATGTCGCAGGATAAGGCGATTGCCAAGAAGATTTTTGCATTCCACGGCATCAAGACTCCCTTTTTTGCCACTTCGTATCGCGGGCGCATCGAGCATGCGCACGATATTTCTTTTCCGCTCATCGTGAAGCCTTCTTGGGAGGATGGATCGATCGGCATCGATTCCGGGTCGGTAGTTAAGAACATCAAGGAGATGATGGAGCGGATCGAATACATACAGGATGAATTTGATTCGCCAGCTTTGATCGAGGAGTACATCGAAGGGCGCGAGATTTATGCGGGGATTCTAGGGAGTTATGATCGAACCCAGGTTTTGCCTTTAGTCGAACTTGATCTGTCGCGCTTACCAGAAGGCACGCCACGCATCGCGAGTTACGATGTGAAATTCGAGAAAAATACGGAAGCTTACAAGTTGACTAAGTCGGCGATCGCCGAGAATCTTGATGAAGTTACGCGCAAGCTGTTGGAAGATACAGCGCTGGCTGCTTATCGTGCGCTGAAGCTGCGCGACTATGGACGCATCGACATGCGGCTGGCTCCTAATGGCGACGTTTATGTGATTGAGGCGAATCCGAATCCGTGGCTGGCGAGCCGGCAGGAGTTTGCCATGGCGGCGAAGGCGTCGGGACTGTCTTATACGGAGATGATTGGTTCCATCGTCGATCTGGCGATGAATCGCTATATGAATGCCAACCTGGTGAATACGGCGGCGATGCACTAGAAGGGGGAAGAAGTTACCTTCTACGAGGGTAAGACGACTCTGGGACAGGGCACGACCACAAACGGCGTCGCCACCTTGACCACAACTTTCACCAAAGCCAAGACCTACCCCATCAAAGCCACTTACTCCGGGGACGACGCTTTCGCACCCAGCTCGGGAACCGTGAAGCAGGTGGTCGATCCCTGAGTGCACAGAGATTAGGATGGCTATCAGAATCGCACAGAGACGGCTACCGAGGAATCCGGCAGCCTTACGCGGACAGGAGTGTCCGCGCCACACTTTTCTCAAAGCACATTGCTAGAACTTATTCCAGAGATACTGGTTGTATACGTCGTGGTGATACTGCACTTCGGGCGCTTTTACGAATGTGCCAAGCAGCCGCGGACAGCGATCGGCCGATGCCTCTTTCAGGTCGGCGTAGCGGCCTTTTACGTCTTCGCCCATTAATTCCGAAGTCCACTCGGCTTTGCGGAAATCCGCGAGCGCCTTGTAAATGTTGTCTGGGAGATAGCGCTCAGCCTGGCGCAGATTTTTGATCTTTGCCGTACTGCCCTGGAGTCCGGTCTTGAAGATTGAGAGCATAACCAGATAGGGATTGGCATCGGGCGCTACGGAACGCACTTCGACGCGCATGCTGCGCTCGTTGCCGATGGGGATGCGGATCATGGATCCGCGATCGACGGCTGAGGCCTTGATCTGGTTGGGGGCTTCGAAGTGTGGATCGAGGCGGCGATAGGCGTTGACGCTCGGATTCAATAAGAGGCAAATGTCATTGCCGTGGGTGAGGATGCGGTCGATGAACTCCCATCCCGCCTTGCTCAGTTTTTCCTCGCCCTTCGGATCCCAGAACAGATTCTTGCCGCCCTTGCTGATGGAGACATTGGTGTGCATGCCGCTGCCGTTCACGCCTACGACCGGCTTCGGCAGGAAACAGGCAGTGAATCCCATGTTGCGGGCGACCTGGCGGCAGATGAGTTTATAGAGCTGGATGTGGTCGGCGGCGGCAACCACCTCTGCATAGTTGTAATTAATTTCGAATTGCGAGGGCGCAACCTCGGGGTGGTCCTTTTCATTCTCGAATCCCATGGCGCGCTGCACCTCGGCGGTGGTGTCGATGAAGGTGCGTAGCGGATCGCCGGGCAGCGAATGATAATAGCCACCCGTGTTCACGTACTCGAACTTGCCGGTCTCATGATAGGTGCGCTCTGCGTCCGGGCCATTGAAGAGGAACCCTTCGATTTCATTGGCCGCGTTGAGAGTGTAGCCCTGCTTTTTGTGTAGGCCCTCGGCGAAACCCTTGAGGACTCCGCGCATGTCGGCGGCGTAGGGCTCGCCTCCCTTGTCGATGACTTCGCCGAAAACCATCACTTTGCCGGGCCCGAAGACGTCGGCCGGGCCCCAGTAAAAAGCGCTCCAGTCGATGCCCAGACGCAGATCGCTCTCACGCTGCGCGGTGAAGCCGCGAATCGACGAGCCGTCGAAGGTCAGGTTGTCGTAGCTCTTGAGCAGGAATTTCTTATCGTAGTCGAGCATGTGCAGGCGGCCTTCGAGATCGCTGAACATCACGGTTACAGCCTTGATGCGGCCCTCGTCGGCCAGATACTTCAGGCGCTCATCCTGAATCTTGGCGGGAGCGACGCGGTCGAGACGTTGCTTCTTCGCCTTCAGATTCATCTCTTGCAATTCGTCGTAGGGGATCGCCAGAAAATTCCGTAGTTCAGTTGACATGCCTCTCCTTCGTAGGGGCGTTGCCCAGAATTCAGAGAATAACCAATGATAACCAACTAGGCTATCGCGCGGGGAGGCGAAGGCACAAATAGAAATCGGTTATAGCAACGATCAAGTTTTCCGATTTGCATCAGGGATGGTGCAAGCGGGGCGCTCGCTTCTAACTAGTCGCTGATGGCGAACACTCCGAAGTGGTTGCGTTGGCGGCAAAAGGCCTAACCACGGGGAACACAGGGAAGCGCGGGGAAACCCGATCCTCGCTCTTTCCGTGAAATAATCGAGTTCGAGGGACGTTAATTTGAGTTGCACGATCTGCGAACAACGAAAAGAGAAACGGTTTTGCCCGGCCGTGCATGGGAAGATCTGTCCGCAGTGCTGTGGCGAGCAACGCGAGGTCACGCTCGACTGTCCGAGCGAGTGTCCTTATCTTTTGCAAGCACGACAGCAGGCGCGCGAGCATCAGACCGCCCGTGCCTACGAGGAACAGGCGGGTGCCGACGAGGGCGCGGTTTTGTTTCCCGAGGTTGAGATCTCAGAGCAATTTCTTTATGAACGCGAGGAACTGATTCTTGGATTGAGTTATGCGCTGGCCAAGAGCGCCCGCGCTGAGCGCTCTCTCGACGGGCGGCCGCTGATGGACCGCGACCTGATGGCGGCGTTGAGTTCGCTGGCGAAAAGCTATCAAACGCTGGTGAACTCAAATCTCATCTACGAACAGACGACCGCCAATCTGGCGCACCAGAGCATCGCTCGCGAGGTGGAGACGATGGTGGGGGAATTTCGTGAGGCTGAGCAACGGCATATCGGCCACACGCGGCTGCGCGATTCCGAGGTGCTGAAGGCGCTGGTATTTCTTTTGCGGCTGGCATGGGGACGCACTTCCGGTCGGCCTAAGTCGCGGGCATTTGTTGATTTTTTGTTTGCGCAATTTCCGGAGAAGCAGACGGCGATTGCTGGACCAGACGCGGCGGGGAGCCGCATTCTGATTCCGTAGTGCACTACCCGGTCATTGTGACAGAATCTTCACCTCCGGATAAAGCATGACTATCCCAAACAGAATGAAGAACAGTCCCACCGCGCGATGATCAATTCGAGAACATTTTTCAACCGTGAGTCGCTTTGCATGCCAGGCTCCTTGCGAATGCCGATTTCAAAGATCGGGGTGTCTCTTAGGATCGAAGAGCATAAGATGGCCCATACCAATAAACGCCACTTCAAGAAGGAGCAAACATACAATCCAATAGGCAGTTTTGAGCGTAGGAAACTCCGTCTTCACAACCGCCTCACCGTCTGCCCATCGCCCAACGCCATCACAAGTTCTAGCGCAGTTTTGCCGAGTTGCGAATGACGCGCCTGGGGTGCGATTTCCGCCAGCGGTTCGAGGACGAAGCGGCGCTTATGCATGGCCGGATGCGGGATCTTCAAGCCGGGCTCGTCGATGACTCGATCACCGAACAAGAGCAGGTCAATATCGATGTTGCGCGAGCCTTTGTGACGCATGCGGAGACGCCCCATCTCGGACTCAATTTTCAACGCAAGTTGCAGCAATTCTCGAGGGGACTTGTCGGTGTTGATGACGGCTACGCAATTCAGAAACCAGGGCTGGTCGGGCACGTCGACCGGTTGAGTCTCGTAGAAAGCGGAGACGGCCGCCAGGGGGCTGGCGGCGTTTAATTGCGCGAGCGCGGCGCGCAGATTGGCGGCACGATCTCCGAGGTTAGAGCCGAGGGAGAGATACGCGGTTTCGCTCACGCCAACAGTTTCGCGGGGAAAGTCGGGAGAATCCAGCGGAAAGTTAGGAAAGATGGTTGGGTGTTCGAGCCTCAGGAGGAGTCGGCGTTTTGCCCCGTCTTGCAGTTGCATTGAGGGTTTTCGGTAACCGCCCCCTGTACCTCGGTCACTTTCTAAGTTTGTGTGTCCCCGTTAGTATGAAGTGCGATGAATCTGGAGAGTCTTCTCATCAGCCGGGATGCTGCTTTGCTGGGTGTGCTACGTCCGGCACTGGAGAAGATTTCGGTCGATCTGCAGGTTTGCGCAGGCGGGCCGCCGGGCAACGATCTGTTGGCGAAACGCAAGTTTGACGCGGTAATCATCGATTGCGATGACGTGCAGAACGGGTTTGATCTGCTGCGTATGCTCCGCCAGACAGAAAGCAACGCCAAGGCCGTCTCGTTTGCGGTGGTGAACGGAAAGACGACGACCCAACAGGCGTTTCAATCGGGAGCGAATTTTGTACTGCAGAAACCGCTCACTTTGATGCATGCCTCGCGCTGCTTCAATGCGGCGCTGAATTTCATGGTGCGGGAACGGCGGCGGTACTTTCGCCATCCGGTGGACATGCCGGTGCGAATCAGCCTTCCACAAAATCAAGAAACGACGGCCACAGCCACGAATTTGAGCGAGGGCGGCATGGCCATTCGGGTTCTCGGCAAGTTGGCCAAGGATGTGCAAGGTCAGATCACGTTCACTCTTCCGGTGGTGAATGTTTCGCTGGAATTGAAATGCGAAATCGCGTGGGCGGACGGAACCGGCCGGGCTGGGATTCGCTTTCTTGAAGTGCCGCAGAGCTCACAGTATCAACTGGAAAAGTGGCTGACCGAACGCCTGCAGGATGAGATGCCCGGAGCGTTCGAAGGCCGCAGTACGCTTGGCTAACCGCTCTTTAACTTTCTCCTTCGTAAGATTCCTTTCTACCGTCTATTCAGACGGTATCCAGTTTGCAACTTGCGCGCGGCCGCTGCTGTGGCAATGTAGAGAGACGGGCCTCGATAAGGTTGCATGATTACCCTGGAAGAAAAAATCGCTCGGACCGAGCGCCTGCTGCGGCGCTTGGAAGAAGACCAGCCGTATCTGCATGTGCGCTTATCGCCGCTGGGGGCTGAGCACCGGCAGAGCGCCAACGCCTTTGCCGACCGGGTGCGTGCCGAAGCCGAGGCAGAACTGCAGCGACTGTTAGCCCAACGCGCCGCGCCCCGCGAAGGGAATGTAGCTTAGCCTGCCGACTGAATCGAATGGAAGGTGGCGCTGCCCTAGGTGCGGATTTTTCCAGCTGACCCTGCGGTGCGCGCCTGAGGCAGATTTCCAATTCAATCGATAAATTCAAGTTGACTCGTTTACCGATGGCCCGTTAGCTTGCCTATTCGGCTTCCAGCCGGGTATAGGAGCGCTAATGCGGCGTCGCTGTGCGTCTGGGTCGTTTACTTTGCTCTTTCTTCTTCTCTTGGTGCTTCCGCTCGAGTTGGCCTTCGGTTCTGATGCCGCTGCCCAAATCAAATCCGATGCGCCGGAATTCAGCGTCAAGGAGCACTACACGAAATATGAATACCGAATTCCCATGCGCGATGGCATGCACCTGTTCACTGCGGTTTATGTGCCCAAAGACAGCTCGCGGGCTTATCCGTTTCTGATCGTGCGCACTCCTTATAGTGTGGCGCCTTACGGTGTCGATCAGTATCGCAAGGGGCTCGGCCCGTCGCCTGAGTTCGAAAGGGCGGGATACATTTTTGTTTTTCAGGATGTGCGCGGTCGCTACATGTCGGAGGGCAATTTCGTGGAGATGACTCCGCACATCGAGCATAAGCAGTCGAAACACGATGTCGACGATGCCAGCGATCTTTACGACACCATCGATTGGCTGCTAAAGAACGTGCCCAACAATAATGGGAATGCCGGCATATGGGGAATCTCTTATCCCGGTTTCTATACCTCGGCCAGCATCATCGATTCGCATCCCGCGCTGAAAGCGGCATCGCCGCAGGCTCCTATGACCGACCTTTTTATGGGGGACGACTCTTATCATGGCGGTGCGTTCATGCTGGAGGCGAATTTTGATTTCTACAGCTCGTTCAAGCCGCAGGATAACCCGCAACTGCCGTTGAAAACTGTGCCCTTCGATTACGGCACAAAAGATGGTTATGAGTTTTATTTAAAGGTGGGGCCGACCGGGAATCTGTCGAAATATCTAGCCGGCCGGAGCGCGCTCTGGGACGATCAACTGCACCACGATACCTACGACGATTACTGGAAGGTGCGCAATCTTGCGCCGCATATGAAGAACATCCATTGCGCCGTGCTCACGGTGGGGGGATGGTTCGATGCCGAGGATTTGCAAGGACCATTCTCTACGTTCCGCGCGATCGACAAGAATAATCCCGGGATCTTTAATGCTTTGGTGGTTGGGCCATGGGTTCACGGCGGATGGGCGCGGCTGGATGACGAGCATCTGGGTCGGGTGGAATTTGCCGCCAACACCGGTGACTATTACCGCAGCAATATTTTGTTTCCATTTTTTGAGCAGCATCTCAAGGGCAGCGGCGATGCGAAGCTGCCGAAGGCTTATGTGTTTGAGACGGGCACGAATGTGTGGAGAAAATATTCGGCTTGGCCTCCCCAGAATGCTGAGGCGAAGACTTTATATTTTCACGCGCACGGCGAACTGTCGTTCGTTCCGCCGGGCTACGGGGCAACTCAAGCCGATTCTGCGCGAAATTCCGCTTCCGGGTCGACGGAAGCTTCCGAGTCTACGGATTATGACGAGTACGTCAGCGATCCGGCCAAGCCTGTGCCTTTCGTGAGCTACCAGGCAACCGATGTGCCACAGGAATACATGGTGTCCGATCAGCGCTTTGCCGCCAGTCGGACGGATGTGCTGGTCTATCAAACTCCGGTGTTGCAGGAAGACGTGACCATTGCCGGGCCAGTTTCGCCGCGGCTTTTTGTATCGACGAGCGGGACCGATTCCGATTTTGATGTGAAGCTGATCGATGTTTATCCGCCAGATTATCCCGACAGCAAACTGGATGCGCGGGGCGACGAAAGCAAACCGCGAACCGACGTGCCTCCACCGGCGTTTACCATGGGCGGATATCAGCAACTGGTGCGCGGCGAACCGTTTCGCGGCAAGTTCCGGCACAGCTTCGAGAAGCCCGAAGGGTTTACTCCCGGCAAAGTGGAAGAGATCGACACAACTTTTCCGGACGTGAATCACACCTTCCGGCGCGGCCACCGCATCATGGTGCAGGTGCAGAGTTCGTGGTTTCCGCTCACCGATCGCAATCCGCAGACGTTTGTCAACATTCCCGACGCCAAGGCTAGCGATTTTGTGAAGGCAACCGAGCGCATTTACCACACGAAAGCCGAGCCATCGGGGATTGGCGTGGGAGTGCTGGTTGGCGTGGGGGACGATCGCCAGTAGGGTTGCTCCGCCGCCAGGCAAGAATCTTGAACCACAAGGGCACAGAGGAATGCCGCCGCGGCAACTACTTATTCACACACTAACGCTAGCTGCGGACGCCAGCGCAGGCCGCGCCGCCGGTTCGTCTTGCAGAGCGGTCTCTTCCCAGTACGATTTATCGCGCAGGATGCGTGACACCAGCGCGGTGTGCATGGCGTGCCCGGCGCGGTCGGCTACCACCGAGCCGAGGATCTGCTTTCCGAGCAGAGCCAGGTCGCCGATCAGATCGAGCACCTTGTGGCGGACGAACTCGTCGGGAAAACGCAGGGGCGGATTCAGCACTTCGCTGCGGTTCATCACGATGGCATTCGCGGTTGATGCTCCGCGAATCAGGCCTTGCTGGCGCATGGCGTCGGCTTCGTGCAGGAAGCCGAAGGTGCGGGCCGGAGCAATTTCTTTCAGGTAGCTGCCGTTGGTGAGCCGCACGCAGAAGCTCTGCTTGCCGATCAGCGGATGAGGAAAGTTGATCGAATAAGAAACGGAATAGGTGTCGGCGGGATAGACAGCTATGAATTTGTCGCCCTCGCGCAACTCGATATCGCGCACAATGCGGAGATAAGTGCGAGCCTTGCGCTGCTTCCGAATGCCAGCCTTCTGAATCATTTCAACGAAAGGTTTGGCGCTGCCGTCGAGGATGGGCAATTCAAGATTGTCGAGCTCGACGATGGCATTGTCGAGCCCGATGCCGGTAAAGGCCGACAGCAGGTGCTCGGTAGTGGAGATCAGCACGCCCTTTTTCATCAAGCTGGTGGCATAGCTGACGCGGGCCACGTTGCGTCCGCTGGCTTCGATGGGAAAGCTGTCGAGGTCGGTGCGATGAAAAACGATTCCGGTGCCCGCAGGAGCGGGGAGGATTCGAAGTGTGACCGGGGCGCCGCTGTGCAGTCCTGCTCCAGTGCAGGTCACGGCGGCACGAATTGTCTGCTCGTGCGTCAAGGGGAGAGCGCTTGTAAGTCTAATGTTCTGTGTTAGCTTACCGCGAGCACCCAAGTTTCGCGTGTGGCAAAATAGCCACACTCCGTGGTGGAGTGCATCAGGTTTGGGGCTAAGTCATTCAAGTCGTTGTGGATGATTGCGGGTTACCAAAGGGTTAACTTCGACTGTTTTCGCGGCTCGAGATCCCCCACTCTCATCGCTTCTTGATCGGAACCGCGGGGTCGTAAGTGACCGACGCCTCAAACATAGAATCGGCGAGAGTAAGGTTATAGCTAGCGGTGGTGATGAAGCGCTGTTGCGAGGTTTCTCCGTTGAAGTAGCGGGTGATAGAGTGCGGCGTCCAGATACCCTGCACTAATTTGTAGCTGTCATAGACCTCGTCCTCGACATCTTTCTGCCTGTCTTTCGGGTCGCGCCACGAATAGCTGATCTTGACCGGATAGTGCGTATTGATGTCGACATAGACGTTGACGGAATCGTTCTGGTTGTTGAGCAGCGTGACCCCTTCAGTTTCTTTGCCGTCTACCACCGCCGCGCCATTGTAAAAGAGTGCAACATTCGGATCACGTAGCCATTTGCGGAATATCCACTCGATCGAGTGCTCGCGGCGCCGAAGATAATTCGTCAAATCGAGCTTATCCTGCGCCGCCGTTCCCTTGTAGGTAATCTCGTAGCCTTTGTCGCCGTTGTGAATGAGGGCAACATCGAACTTGTTCTTGACCTTCACACCTCCAATGTCGATCGTTCCCGGCAGCACATGAATGTCCTTGGTGTGGAGCACTTCGAAGCGATCACGATCGGGATACTCGACATAATAGCGATAGGGTATTCCGGTGCTGTCGGTGTGTCCGTGGTAGAGGGGGTAGTAGCGGCCCTCTTCGACGCGATTTGTGTATGTGAGGTATGGTTCTCCGCCCAGAGACTGGATGGTCTGATCGAGAATCGCCCGCGCTTTGCGGGCGTTGTCGGAGTCATTGAGATTGATGGCGGGCTGAGCCGCGGCGGGTGCGGGCGCGGCAGTCGGCGCATTTTGGGCGGCGGTCAGCGCGCATAGCAGGAAGACGAGAGGAAAACGATTCATGATCCTATTGGTTAGAAGCACTAGGAACCATTTTAGCTGTACCTGTTCTGGTTGGTGGCGGACAGCCACATCAGTGACCGAAAATCAGGCTGCGAAGAAATTCGTCATAAATCTTCTTTGATCTTTCTGCTTGTGAAACTGGCGTACTAGATTGATTTGTCCATCATCAGTCTGATCCGACCGCACAAAAGAGAAAGCGGTGGTCGTGTTCTCAAGTCGGATGCCGTTGAGGACCCCGCTACTTGTCTTCTGCCAGCCGATTGCCTGGCCGGGGGCAAGACTCTTGGCGCCAGGTGGGCGCTAAACTACTGCGTTCTCTTCGACTCGAATATGAACCTCAAATACGATCCAGCTTTGCTCTTTGGAATCTAAAAATGGTGTGAGTCCATGAAAGGGCGCTTCACGCCACTCCAAGCCGTCAAATTTGGCGGAATAAGCGCTTTAAAGTCATAGTCGCTGTTGCGCACTGGTCCCTGGTACGAATTGCCCACGCCCGGTCTGGCAGAGGTTACCTGCACACAGGTCCTTAACTCTTGAGACGCCTGCACCATGGGCCAGACCTGGTCCAGATTTGTGAGCGCGATCATCGGAACTCTGACCCGAAACCAGCGATGAGAGCAAAACCGCACATCCGACAAAATTGAGACCAAAACCGCGCTTCACTTCATAAGGATGCATTTCTACCCCACCAGCACCGCTCCACCATTGACGTTGAAAACCTCGCCCGTGATAAATCCGGCGTGCGGCGTACACAAAAACAGAATTGGCGCGGCGATTTCTTCGGGCGTTCCGACGCGTCCCATCGGGATGGTCCGAAAGACCCTCTCGCGTGTCGGCGGATCATTCAGCGCGTCGGCCGACATATCTGTATTCACCCAGCCCGGCGCCACGCAGTTGACGTGAATGTGATCGGGAGCGAGTTCGGTCGAAAGCCCCTTGACCATGCTGATCAGCGCCCCTTTCGACGCGGCATAGTCGCAGTGAAACGCCTCGCCGCGCTGCCCCGCAGTCGAACTCACGAGCACGATGTGCCCGGCGCCTTGCTTCTTCATCTGCGCCACCGAATGCTTGACCAGGCCAAAAACGCTGTCGAGATTTATGGCAATGGTGCGATGCCATTGCTCGTCGGACATGCGATCGACGGGCGCATCCTGCGGAGGCCAGATGCCGTGATTGGCGACGAGAATATCGAGGCGTCCGAAGGCGGAGATAGCCGATGCTACTAATTGCTGGGCGTTCGCCGGGGCGGAAAGATCGCACTGCACGGCGCGACAATTTTCGGCGCCGCATTCGCGCACCAGAGCGTCCGCCTGCACCTTGGCCGTTTGATAATTGAAGACCACTTTCGCGCCAGCGGCGGCAAACATGCGGACGGTGGCTGCGCCGATGCCGCGCGAGCCTCCGCTGATGAGGGCGACTTTTGAATTGAGAGTCAGATCCATAACGGCACACAAAGTATCGCATGTCCGCCGTGGTAATTGGAGACAACAGGCCGCCCCGCCCAGTTGACGCCTTTTCTCTTCACGCTTACGATAACGGTTTGTACTTAATGCGGGATAGGGTCTGTGGAAAAGGAGTTCTGCTTGGGCGGGCAGCGATCGGATTCAACATTCGTGGGCAGCAATCATGGATAAGAAGAAACTCGAGACATTCAGAAAGAGACTGGAAACGCGGCGCCAGGAATTGAGCCATATGGTTGTTCGCAACCAGAAGGACGGGCGCACCGCCGACGATGAGGCCACGCAGGATGTCGCCGATCGCGCCGCCAGTTCTTACAACAAGGAATTTCTTTTCAGCCAGAGCAATAACGACCGGCAGTTGCTCAATATGGTCGACGGGGCTCTCGCACGGATCCGCGAGGGTAGTTTTGGAGAATGCGTCTCCTGCGGCAAAGAAATTAATGCCAAGCGTCTTGAAGCTGTGCCCTGGACGCGTCACTGCATCGAGTGCCAGGAAAAGGCCGAGAAGGGACTGCTCGAAGCCGCACAGTAGCCCGTCATCGGGTGCTCTGGCGATCGGGTCGTCGGGCGATCGAAAATTCAACCCCAAAGCCTTTGGTGTTTACAGCGCGTTCCGATGTAGCCGTTCTGCCTCTAAGACTCCGTTACAAGAAATTTACAAACCGCTGACTTGCCGCTGACAAGTATCTTCTGAGTCCCTCCTAAGATTGCCGTCGCCGCAGAATTGGAATCGTTAGTTCAATTCTGCGCGGGCAGGCGTGGCGCTCGTCCAAGCCGCCATCAAGTTTCCCTTCAAGGAGAGTTTGTCTATGCGTCAAGCATCTCGTCACAATCTACTATTCGCAGCGCTGCTGGTGCTGGCATTGTCGCTGGTTTCCAACCTCGCCTTCGCCGAGTGCGGACTGGCATACAGCGCGACCACGCTGGTGAAAAATACAGGCAAGAAGGGCGATAAGCAGTTGATCAACCCCTGGGGACTAGCCTATGGGCCGACCAGCCCGTTCTGGCTCAGCGATGAAGGGTCAGGCCTCTCGACGCTCTACACGGGCGCGGGCGCAAAGCAAAGTTTGGTGGTCACGATTCCGACCGCGTCCGGCAGCGGCGTGGGTTCGCCGACGGGCATCGTCTACAACGCTTCGTCGGAATTCCAGATTGACACCTGGACATCGGCCTTTCTTTTCGCCACCCTCGACGGCACGATCAGCGGATGGTCGCACTTCGACCCAAACAACGCGTTGGTCGGCGTCAATAACTCCGCTTCTGGCGCTATCTACACCGGCCTGGCGATCACCAGCCACCCGTCGGGCAATCTGCTGTATGCCGCCGACTTCTGGAATAACAAAGTCGACGTTTATAACGGGAACTTCCATTTGGTCAATTCTTTCACCGACACTTCTCTGCCTGCTGGCTACGCGCCTTTTGGTATCCAGGACATCGGCGGCCAGGTATATGTTGCCTTTGCCCGGACCAATGGCAAAACCGGTGGATACATCGATATCTTCGATGAGAACGGAACGTTCGTGAAGACTCTTATTCACGGCAAGCCGCTCAACCAGCCCTGGGGTATTGCTATGGCGCCGTCCGACTTTGGCGTTCTTAGCGGTACGCTTTTGATCAGCAACAACACCAATGCCGGCACCATCAACGGCTTCAATCCGACGACCGGCGCTTTCGTAGGAACCATCAAGAATTCCGGGGGCGCGAACATTGTCATCAATCAACTGTGGGGTATCGAGTTTGGCGGCGGATCGTCAAGTAACGGCAACACCAACCAACTTTTCTACACGTCCGGACCAAAGAACAACCTCAACGGGATTTTTGGCGTGATCAATGTTGATTAGATCAATGTTGATTATGCGATGTTGAGGAGATCCATGGGTGACTCCTTCCTCGCCCCTCCGTCGAATTGGCGGAGGGTTTTTTCTGGGCGTCGCTCGAAATTGGTATGTATTATGTAAGTCCATGATTCAAAGTATGTTACGGTAGGGGTCCCGGGATCAAATGTGGCCCTTTCGGGCCACGCGTCGCCCAACTTTCGCAAGCAACAGCGACCTCAGCAATGATATGATTCCTTCACTGAGCTATGCCGCAGCCCGTGGGGCGCTCGGCTGGCGAGAATCTTTGCTTCTGAAGGTGGATACGTTATGGCTTGGACCAGTCCTGTTTTTGAAGAAGTAGTTCTTTGCTGCGAAATCAACTCCTACGTGAGCGCAAAACTCTAACCTTGCTCGATGCGCATTCGGATCCTCGGTTCTGCGGCCGGGGGTAGGTTCCCGCAGTGGAACTGCGGCTGCGGAAACTGTTTTGCCGTGCGGGGCCAGGTGCGCGAAGATGCGAACGCGCACTCGCGGGTTGACGCGCGTAAAAACAGATCTTCTCTTCAGGCGCGTACGCAGGCTCAACTTGCGCTTAGCGCCGACGGCTTCGCATGGTTTCTCGCCGGAGCCTCTCCCGATCTTGCCTTTCAAATTGAAAGTGCCCCCGAGCTTCATCCGCGGCCTTCGGGCAATAGTCCGCGCGATTCGCCTGTTGTTGGCGTAGTGCTCGGGAGCGCTGATCTCGATCAGGTACTCGGATTGCTTCTGCTCCGCGAACTTCAGCCTTTGCGCGTCTATGCTGCCCCCTCGATCTTGCGGATTCTGCGGGAAGAGAACAGCATGTTCGGAATGCTGAACCGCGTCGAGCCGCAGGTCGTTTGGACGCCGCTGCAGGCGGGAACGCCATTCCCGTTGCTACCGGGCGATGGTCAGGACTCCGGATTGCGCTGCGAGGTCTGCTATCTTTCCGGTCGCTATCCCAAGTATGTTAGGAGTGAGAACCTGGCACACGACGAGGCAACGGCGGCGCTGTTCTTCGAATCGTCCGTGGGGAAGCGAGTCGCTTACGTGCCTGCGATCGGCAGCCTCAGTGATGCGTTGCTGGCTAAGGTTGATCAGGCTGATTTGCTTTTATTCGATGGGACCTTCTGGAGCGATGACGAACTGATACGCGTGCAGGGCGGCGGCGAGACGGCGCACGAGATGGGGCACATTCCGGTGGAAGAAAGCTTGCGGCTGCTCCGGGATATTAAGACGAGACGCAAAATGTTTATTCACCTCAACAATACGAATCCGATGCTGAATGACGCGAGTCGCGAGCATCGCGCGGTGCGCGATGCTGGATGGGAAGTGGCGGAGGACAATTGGCAAGTGGAGCTATAGTGCCGGGGAACGCTCCCGAAAAAGACGCAGGGGATGCGAATGCTCCGAAGCTTTCGTACGACGAATTGCGCTCGGCGATGCGCCGCGTGGGCGAAGAACGCTATCACCACAAGCATCCTTTCCATTTGCTCATGCACGAGGGGAAACTCACGCGTGGGCAATTGCAGGCGTGGGCGCTGAATCGTTATTACTACCAGTCGATCATTCCGATCAAGGACGCGATTATCCTGTCGCGGGCGACTGATCCGGCGTTTCGACGTGCTTGGCGAAAACGGATTGTGGATCACGATGGAGACGATCAGCGCAAGGGCGGCATCTTGCGCTGGATCAAACTGGCCGAAGCGACCGGGCTCGATGGCAAACGCGTGATGCGAGTCGATGGCGTGTTGCCGGCTACGCGTTTCGTTGGAAATGAATATCTGAACCTGGTGCGCACGCGGCCATTTTTGGAGTGCGTGGCCTCGTCGCTGACCGAACTTTTCTCGCGCGATTTGATCACGCTGCGCACGGAGCGCCTGCGCGAGCACTATCCGTGGCTCGTTTCCGGGCTCGATTACTTTGAGGCCCGGCTGACCGAGGCGCCGGCGGACGCGGCTTTCGCGTTGCAGTATGTGTTTGATCACGCTGCTACGCGCGCCGAGCAGGAGGGAGCGATTCAGGCGTTGCGCGACAAGTGCGACATTCTATGGGCGCAGCTCGATGCGCTCCATTTCGCGTATGTCGAGCCGGGATGGCCGCCGCCGGGGGCGTTTCAGATCGACGCGGAGCCGGAGCGTGGCTGAGCTCACCGAGACAAGCGTTCCAAGGTTTGCGGTGGGATGCCGATGGGGCGGAACCACGGAGGCGCCGGTTGTACTTTTTCCCGAAGGCGCAATTCGCGTCGAGGGGACCGGGCGTATCATCCTCGAACTCTGCGACGGGCACTTTACGCTGGCGGAAATTGTGCGGAAGTTGGAAGAGCAGTTCATGCTGGCGCCGAAGGGCAAGATCCGAGCCGACGTGTTGACATTTCTCGAACAACTGCACGCCAAGCGCGTTATCGATTTTTGAACAGTGCACGCACCAACCCTTTATGAGTTGTCATCCTAAGGGAAGCGAAGAGCCTATACATTCCTCCGCAGCGGGCAAAATGCATGGGTTCTTCGCTTCGCTAAGGATGACAGGTTTGTAAGTGATTCCCCATGGCGAACCCGCTGGCCCTGATTGCCGAGATCACGCACCGCTGCCCGCTGCACTGCGTGTATTGTTCGAATCCGCTGGAACTCACTTCGCGCAAAGAGGAACTTGAGACGGCAGACTGGTTGCGCGTTTTCGGCGAGGCTGCGGGGTTGGGCGTTCTGCATCTTCATCTGACCGGCGGCGAGCCGCTGGCGCGGCCCGATCTTCCTGAACTGATCGGCGGGGCGCGGCAGTTACGCCTTTATACGAATCTGATCACCTCGGGCATAGGGCTTTCGCGGGACCGGCTGAGGCAGCTTGTGGAAGCGGGTCTCGATCATATCCAACTCAGTTTTCAGGATTCGACCGAAGGCCACGCGAACTGGATTGCGGGTGCGCGCGCGCATGCGCACAAAGTTGAATTGGCTGGATGGATTCGCGAGCATCAGTCCGGCAAGCTTCGCATCGCCTTCACCACGAATCTCGTCGTTCATCGCCAGAACATCGATCATCTCGAAGACATGATTGCCGCGCTTGAGGAGCTGCATCCCGATCGCATGGAGATTGCGCACGCGCAGTATTACGGATGGGCGCTCGAAAACCGCGCGGCGTTATTGCCTACGCGCGCGCAACTGGATCGCGCGGTCGCTATTGTTCAATCGGCTGGGGAACGGCTGCGCGGCAAGGTTCGCATCGACATGGTTGTCCCCGATTATTACGCCCGATTTCCGAAAGCCTGTATGGGGGGATGGGGGAGGCAGTTGATGCTGATCGATCCGGCCGGCCGGGCGCTGCCATGTCACGCGGCGGGCGTGATTCCGGGGATGCGCTTTGATAACGTTCGCGACCATGGGCTCGATTGGATATGGCAGAGCTCCGAAGCATTTCAGAAATTTCGAGGGGAAGAGTGGATGCCGGAGCCCTGTCGCTCCTGCGACCGGCGCAAGGAGGATTTTGGCGGATGCAGATGCCAGGCATTTCTGCTGACGGGCCATGCTGGCGGGACCGATCCGGTGTGCGAGCTTGCGCCGCTGCATCACCTGATTGAAGATGCGGTGCGCGAGGACGCAGTAACCCATTCGGCCCCCGAAATTCGCGAGGCACCCTTTCATGTTCTGCGAGAGAAGATGGACGGGTTCTGGAGTTATCGCACGGACCCGAAGTGATGAAGTGATGAGGTCTATTCGGTTATCGGTTTGCGGTAAACTTCACGCTGCCCTGCCCTGCTTAGAGAATGATTGTCACTCGTAATAGAGGAGCTGCTATGAAGACACAGGTTACGAAAGCAATTTTTGTCGGGCTCTTGTTCGGCGCATCTTGGTTATCCGCCCAGTCGTATCCCGAGGGGATCTGGCAGGGATACGACGGAGAGTGGAAGCACGTTTCACAGCAGTTGATCGGGCTGGCAGAGGCAACACCCGCCGAGAAATTCGCATGGCGACCGGCTGCGGGAGTTCGCTCGACCAGCGAAGTGTATATGCACATCGCGATGGCCAATTTTTACTTGCTGAGCGTGACCGGTCCGAAGATGCCTGCCGGCCTCAAAGAAGACTCTGAGAAAACAGTTACATCCAAGGCGGAGGTGCTCGACTGGCTCAAACGATCACTGGAGGCGGTTAAAGAGGCGCATGTGGCCGCCAAGCCCGCCGACCTGGAGCGCAGGGTGCACATCGCTGACAGAGAGGCGACGGTGGACGGGATGTATCTTCGTATCATTGTTCATGCGAATGAACACATGGGCCAGCTGATCGCGTACGCGCGCATGACTGGCGTCGTGCCGCCGTGGTCGAAGAGCTGAAAATGCGTCGGCCGTTTTGTTTCGTGTGACTTGGCGCCAGGCAATCGCTTGCAATCGCTTTGACGCTCGCGAAATCGGCCTGTTAGACTAGTCAATTGTCATCCTACCTTTAGGCGAAGAAGGAAATCCGTGCGCGCAGAAACCCGGCGACAACTGAAAGAAGACCGCTTCAGCAAAGTCACATTCGAGGCGGCGGAGAGCGCCGCTCACTGGAGCGCCGAACATCAGGCGAAACTGATTGCCGCCGTGATTGCGGTTGTGGTCATCGCTGCAATCGCATTTGGCGGATGGTATTACATCAACCAACAGGATGAGAAGGCGAGCGCCGAGCTTTCGACGGCGGTGCGAACGTTCGAGACGCCGGTACGTCCGGCGGGCGTGCCCGCGCAGCCGGGGTATGACAGCTTCGCGTCGTCGGACGAGCGTGCCACCGCGGCGCGCAAGCAGTTCCAGGCAATTGTCGATAATTATCCACACACGCACACGGCCGACATGGCGCGCTATTTTGTGGGCTTGGCGTCGGCGCAATTGAACGACAACGCGTCGGCCGAGCGCAATTTGCAGGAAGCGGCAGGGTCTTCTAATCCTGATCTGGCGGCTCTCGGCAAGTTCGCTCTGGCTTCGGTTTATCGTGCCGAGAAAAAAGATACGCAAGCGATCGGTCTCTATAAGCAGTTGATCGATAAGCCTACGGTCGTGGTCAGCAAGGCGACGGCGCAGCTCGAGCTTGGCGGCTTCTATGAGTCGCGACAAAAACCGGATGAAGCCAAGAAGATTTACGACCAGGTAGCGAAAGAGAATCCGGCGAGCGAAGCGGGGTCGATCGCGCAGCGGCGTGCTAGCGCTCTCAGTAAGAAATAATTCGCAGCCATGGCTCGTCATCGCTCCCGCGAGACTGCCGTAGCGGGGTCCTGGCTGCTTTCGGCGACGTCTCCAACCACATCCCTTACCAGTTGACGGCGCGTGCTTGCGCCCTTTTGCGGTTCGAGTGTCTGCACCCGGCGGGCGGAGATGTTCACGGGATCAAGCTTTAGAAGTTGGCCGTCGCGGACTTGGACCTGAAAACGAAACCAGTCAGTGCGGTACATGCGGCCGGCAGCATAAAAAGTTATGGATACCGCGATCTGTCCGACGTAGGCCTCACCGGTGCAGGCGAAGAAGCGCTTTCCGAGATCGTCGCTCCAGGTGGTGCCTCCGACCAGCGGTTCGTTGAGGAAGCAGCGCAAAGACGGTACAGCCATCGACAGTTTACGCAGTTGCAGCATCTGCATGAGTACTGAAATTTTCGCCAGGTTCGTGGCATAGACTTTCGCCTCGCGGGCTGATAGTCGCTCCATTTTGATGTGCAACTCCGGCGCCCATTCGCGCTCAAATTGCTCGCGGGCGAGCGCCAGGCTGCGGTCGCTGGCCTCGGAATAGCGCAAAGTGGCACGCACCAGCACGAGGCTGACAATGGTGGTCACGACGGTCGCAATCAATGGAATGTAGGCCAAAATCAAGGTAAACGAAATGGCGTGCTGGCTGAACCATTGGGTCAGGTTCATTGCAGATTAGTCCTCCATGAATGGACGCGGTCGGGCCGGATGGAGCCACTTTAGCGAGGCTTAGCTGCGCTGGACAGCTGCCGAAAGTATCGTCCGCGCGTTCTAAGCCTTTGGTCATCTGGCGACTGATGGCCGCCCGAGTTCGCCGATTTATACGAGCTGGATACGCCTAGGCGGATACGCGAACGGCGTGTTTAAGGCAAGAGATTAGCCGGTCGCAGTCGGCCGCCGTGTTGTATACGTGAGGCGTCACGCGAATGGAAGTGCCGCGAACGCTGACGAAGACTTTTTCGCGCGCGAGCTTTTCGGGGAGTTCTCGAGGGACGCCGGCTTTTCTGCGCAGGCAAAGATAATGGGGAGCGCGCAAATCTTCAGGCGGAACGGAGAATCCAAGTTCCTGAGCGGCGCTTGCGAGTTGACGGTTGAGCGCGCCGGCGGTCCCAGAGACTTGATCAATCCTCCATTCCAGCAATTGCTTCATGGCACGCACAGCGGCGGGCAGGAGCGCGAAGTTCGATCGCTCGCCCATATCGAAGCGGCGCGCGCCTGCGTCGTAATCATCCGTGTATAAGATGAGGCTTGAGAAGTCGCGAGCGTTGGCGCGTTGAATCCAATTTTCTTCGAGCGGAATGCCATCTTGCCATTTGGAAGCGACATAGAAAAGTCCGACGGAGTAAGGGCCGAGCAGCCATTTGTAACTGGCGGCGACGGCAAAATCCGGCTGCACGTCTTTCACGCTGAAGGGCAGCGCGCCCAGCGACTGTGTGAGATCGAGCACGAGAGCGGCTCCGATCTTTCGGCACGCTTTGCCGACGCGAACCAGATCGAGTCTCCCACCGCTTGTCCATTGCACGTTAGGCAGAGCAGCGATGGCTACGTCCTCGGTCAGCGAATTGAGAACGGCCACCGTCCAGTCGTGATCGTCGGGCCACGCGACAACTTTGAGTTGAGCGCCAGTCTCTTCCGCCCGCCGCTGCCAGGAATAGTAATGTGACGGGAACTGCTCCTCCAGCATTAGAATGTTTTGACCTTTCCCGATCGGCAGATTGCGCGCGGCGGTTGCAATGCCGTAACTAGCTGAAGGAACGATGGCGATATCGTCGGGCGAAGCGTCGATCAGCCGCGCGGCGGTTGTGCGGAATTCCTCGGCGCCGGTGAAAAACTTGTCGGCGGTGATTTCCCAGGGGTGCGCCTTGCGGGCGAGGCCGGCAGTTCCAGCCTCCAGCGCGGATTTCATCAGCGGAGACATGTAGGCGCAGTTGAGATAGGCGACGTCGTCGGGAATATCGAAAAGATGGCGCTGGCACGGGAGCATGGGCTAGTCTTCTAGGGTGGCCGTTAATTATGGTCATCAGTGTATCAACGCCGAAGGGATTGCGTGATGAATCGAGCGAAGCTAGAACTCGTGAGAGTGAATCGAGTGAGGGTTTGGCGAGCGATTTTACTGACACCAATTTTCGTGGCAGCTTGCGCGCTAGCCCAGACCGATCACCCTGGTGGTAGCGGATCAGTCTATCGGTCCCCGCTGGCGTTTACGCGCTCTGAGAGACTGAAACGGGGTATTAACGCCAGCGAATGGTTCGCGCAGGTTTATGACAAGCGCGGCTACACCCAGCAACATTTTCAGACGTGGATGACGGCCGATGACATTGCGCTGATCAAGTCGATGGGATTCGATCATGTCCGTTTGAGCGTGAACCCAGAACCAATGCTAAGCCGCGAGCCGAATAAAATTCCAGCCGAGTATCTGGGTTATCTGGACGCGGCGGTGAAGATGATTCTCGATCATGGGCTGGCGGTAGTGATCGACCTGCATCCGGAGAGTGACTTTAAGGCGCGGCTGACGAAAGAAGACGATTTTGTCGAGCGGTTCGCCGACTTCTGGCGGGCGCTGGCTCAGCATTATTCTTCATTGAATTTGGACGCAGATCGCGTGTTTCTGGAAATTATGAATGAGCCGGAGTTCACCGATCGCTATCGCTGGCTCGGAGTGCAGATGAAACTGGCGGCAGCGATTCGGGAGGGCGCGCCCGGACTCACAATCATTGCCGCGGGCGCACGCTGGTCGAGTGACGACGAGCTGGTTTTTCAGGAGCCGCTGCACGATCCGAATGTTATTTATAACTTTCATTTTTACGAGCCGCACATCTTCACGCACCAGGGCGCGACTTGGGGCGCGTATTACTGGCACTGGTTGCGAGGTTTGAAGTATCCATCGAGCCCGGAGTCGGCGGAGATGGTGGCGCCTCTCCTGCCGGATGAGGTCGACCGGCTGCAGGTGATTCGCTATGGGCGCGATCACTGGGATGCTGCGCGCATTGAATCGGAGATGAAGCAGGCGGCGGAATGGGCGCGGCGGCGGGGCGTTCCGCTGATTTGCAACGAGTTTGGCGTGTATCGGGAGTATTCCGATCCGCAGGATCGCGAGGCGTGGATACACGATGTGCGGACCGCGCTTGAGCGCAACCGCATTGGCTGGACGATGTGGGATTATTCGGGATCGTTCGGCGTGGTCACAAAGGCAGACGGGAAGACAGTGGCGGACGATGGGGTGTTGAAGGCGCTCGGTTTGGAATGAGAACTTCGACCCTGCTGCGTTCAAGAGGAGATGGGTGAAGAGTGTTGTCGCTGTGCATACCCCGCTATATTTTCTGTTTTTTCCACTTTCCGCGTTTGAACAGCACCGCGCTGGTGGCAGCGATTGAGCATTCGGCGACTACGATGGCGATATAGGCGCCGTTCGAATGCAAATGCATCGGAATCGCGAGCCAGTAGGCCAGCGGGATCTCCACCACCCAGAAGCCGAAGAAATTTACGATGGTGGGCGTGACCGTGTCGCCGGCGCCGTTGAAGGCCTGGAGCATGACCATGCCGTAGGCGTAGCCAATGTTGCCGTAGCTAATAATGCGCAGACAAGTCGCCGCCAGCGGAATGACCGTCGCATCATGGGTGAACAGGCGTGCGATCGGCTCCGCCATGAGCACGAAGAACACTCCCACGGATCCGAGGAACAACATGTTGTAGAAGCCGGTGCGCCAGACGGCCTGTTCGGCGCGCTCGGGCTTGTTGGCTCCCAGATTCTGACCCACGAGCGTGGCTGCCGCGTTGCTGAGTCCCCAAGACGGCAGGATGACGAATATGACAACGCGAATTGCGATCGTGTAACCCGCGAGCGCGGCGGCACCGAATACGCTCACGATGCGCACCAGCCCGATCCAGCTGGTGTGGGCAATGGCGAACTGCAAGATCCCCGTCAATGACACCCGCACCAACCGCAGCAGCACGCTGACATTTACGCGAATCTGTCGCGTCAGGATGCGGATGCGTTCGGTTCCGCGGAGCAGTCGATAGAACTGATAGCCCACGCCGATGCTGCGTCCGGTGAAAGTGGCAAGAGCTGCGCCCGTCACGCCCAGACGAGGAAATGGTCCCAGTCCAAAGATCAGGCAGGGATCGAGAATCAGATTAATGATGTTTGAAACCCAAAGCAGGCGCATGGCGATGGCGGCGTCACCCGCGCCGCGAAAGATCGCATTGTTGAGGAACAACATCAGGATGGCGCCGCTGCCGCCGAGCGCAATTCGGGCGTAGCCGCCGCCCGTGGCGACGATGTCGCCGGAAGCGCCCATCAGCCGCAGCAACTGGGGTGCGTAGATGAAGCACGGAATTCCGATGACGATCGAGGTGGCTAATCCGAGTACGATCGCCTGCACTCCAGCCACGGCCGCACCCTGCGGGTCTTTCTCTCCGATGCGCCTTGCCACCATGGCGGTCGTCGATAAGCTCAATCCAATACCAACTGCGAAAACCAAGCTGAGCAGCGACTCGGTGAGTCCGACGGTGGCTACGGCGTTGGCGCCGAGCCGGCCAACCCAGAAGACGTCCACTACCGCGAAGAGCGATTCGAGCACCATCTCGAGCACCATGGGCACGGCCAGCAGCAGGATCGCCCGATTCAGGCTTCCGGTCGTGTAGTCCTGATGAGAGCCGCGGATCGCTTCGCACAGAGAACTCCACAGGCTGCGCTCTGGAGAGGGCGGCGGAGAATTGATTACCGTAACCGCATCCATAAAAGACCTGGCAGGCTTTCTACGCGTCGCTCTCAGTTCCATGAAAAATGGCACGACGACGTGGCTAAAGCAAAGGGAAAAGAAAGATTTGATATCCGCAACAGCGGATCAAGAGAGAGGCGAATTAAACAAGATCAAACATCATCGAATCCTTAGCGAGTCGGCAGCCCTTGTCAACGACCTGGGGATGGTCGGCCGAGGTGAAAAACATTCTATCCGGAACTCGGTCAAGCGGCAATAGTTCAGATCTGAGTTTAGATCTGAGTTTAGATCTGAGTCGAGGAGGACTTGCTCGATCACAATGTTTTCTCGAACGATAGCCGATGGGGCGACTATCTCGCGCTTGAGCCGCGCATCGTCGGTTGGCGATTAATTCTGGCCGTCCTTGGGTTCGAGTTCCTCACGAAGTTTCCGCCCCAAATTTTTCGCTACCGAATTCAAGTCTTCGGCAAGTGCGAGCCGCCATTTTTCCGTGGACTGTTGTGCGAGTTCTTCGAACTGCTGCGCGATCGAGTGCAGAGCTTCCCCGCCTTGGGCATTCAGAGACCCAGAAAAGGAGTCCTCGATGCGATTTTGGATCGTTCTCATGTGGCCGCATATCTCGTTCAGTCGTGCCTCCACTTCAGTGGAGCCCCGCGCTTGCAGGTCTTTCAGGGTCACCGCGATTGCGCTCTCGAGTTGGTTGCGCGCCGAGGATACGATTTCGCCGGCAACGCTCTCGAGGTGCGCGTCAAGATCCGTCTCGAGGCGGCGCACAGACTCGTTCAACGCTGCAACTCTCCGGCCCAAGTCGGAAACCTCCGTCTGCAGCCGGGACGCTTTCGTCGTGGCTTCGGCCTGGATCTTTTCAAGATCCAGGCGGTAACCATTGTGCGTGTCCGCAAGTTGTCCTTGCAAAGAACTCAACAACTTTTCGCCGTGCGCGTTCAGATGCGCACCCGTCTCCAAGGCCTGCCGCTGCAATTTCTCGATTCCGGAGCGGATATGCTGTTGCGTTGTAGTGGTTAGTTCCTTTGACAAAACCTGCGCCCGTTGTTCGACGGCGTGCAGTTCACCGGCCAGACGGTGCCTGAACTCGGTCAGCGCGGCGCTGATCTTTTGCTCGATGGCCGTCTTCGCCGTTCCGAGAATCTCGGTGGACTGTTCTCGCGTCTGCTGCATCACGCGCGTCCCCAGGTCTTGCCGAAGGCGCTCCCACAGCTTCTCCTCCAACTCAGGAGGAATATACCCCAGCGACACCTCGAAGCGGTTGCGCTTGGCGTTCGCGGCCAGCTTCTCGCGGAGTTCGGTGACTTCCTCCTGCAAGGGCCTTGCGAACTTGGCGAGTATGCCTCGCAGACGCTCTTCCGAGAGCTGTTCCTCGATCTTGTCAAGAACCTCTCGCGAGGCGCGAGAAGTAGTTGGCTTGTCGATAACGACGGGACCAGCCAATGATTGTTGCGGAGGTTGTTTTGCCGCGGGTGCAGGCATCTCGATCACCCGCCAATCGTCGGGACAGGATTCCAATCCCCAGAAATTTTCTGGCCGGTCGAGTTGAGTGCCCAGTCGAAAGCCCTGCCCTTCAAGGCCCATCGGCTGGCAGAAGACTACGTAGGCCGTCGCCTGCCGGCCTCCGCGGCCGTGCAGGCGCAGGGCGCTTCCGGCGTCCAACTTCAGCGGGAAGCGGAGTGCGCAACCATGCGCACTGACCACCAGCGTCTCGCAGAGTTCGGAGAACTGAGCGTTCGGCTCCAGGCTGGTGACGCGGATGGGTACTTTGATCGGCACTCTCGAACTTCGCCGCATTGCGTGAACGCTGGAAACGGGCATAGTAATCCTCCGCTTGATCGAGAGGCTTGCACGGCAGGCAGCCCGTTGAGCCTCTCGCATTAAAATACAGCGAAGTGATTGCCTATACCTCTCTCGGGAGTTCGCCTCCAATAATGTTCCAGGGTACACACGCCAGACTGCCCGTTTGTCAGAGTCGAGGTGTACTTAGGACTGAACTATGTTCGCCCAGCCGGGCGGTTAACGGCGAACTCCATCGCCGTGCATGAGTATGACGTAAGGTGGGCTGGGTGATGATAACTATCGGGCTGGCTGGGTACGGCTCGCGCGATGGGATAGAATCACTTTTCTGTCGGGCGTATCCCGTAACGAGGTGCAATGGCCGCTAGGATTTTGGATGGGACGAAAATAGCCGCGGAGATTCGCGCGGAAGTGGCTGGTGAGGTCAAGAGGCTAGCCCCGTTGGGCGTGCGCCCCGGGCTGGCCGTCGTGCTGGTTGGGCATAATCCGGCATCGGAGGTGTATGTTCGCGGCAAGGTGAAGAGTTCGGAGGAGGTCGGGCTCTATAGCGAGCAGCATACGCCCGCCGAAAGCTCGACTACTAACGAGTTGCTGGCGCTGATCGCCGACCTGAACCGGCGCGACGAGATCGATGGCATCCTGGTGCAATTGCCGCTACCGGCGCAGGTCGATGCTAAGAGAGTCTTGCTGGCGGTCGATCCGACGAAAGACGTCGATGGATTCCATCCCATGAACGTGGGCTATCTTTCGACGCAACGGCCGGGGTTGGTGCCGTGCACTCCGGCAGGGGTGATGGAGATTCTGAGACGCAGCGACATTGCGATCGCGGGGCAGGAAGCGGTGGTGGCGGGACGCAGCGATATCGTGGGAAAGCCGGTGGCGATGCTCCTGCTCAATCAAAATGCGACGGTCACAGTCTGCCACTCGAAGACGCGTGATCTGCCGGGCGTTTGCCGGCGCGCTGACATTCTGGTGGCGGCGATTGGCCGCGCCGGAATGATTACGCGCGATTATGTGAAGGCGGGAGCGACGGTGATCGATGTCGGTATCAACCGGGTCACGGAGCGGAAAGAATTCGATCGCTTGTTTGCGGGAAACAAGAAGCGAGAAGAAACGTTCTTGACGAAGGGCTCAACCCTGGTAGGTGATGTTCATCCCGAGGTTGCCGAGGTTGCGGGCGCGATCACGCCGGTGCCGGGTGGGATCGGGCCTCTGACCATTGCCATGCTGATGGCGAATACGGTGAAGGCAGCCAAGCTGCGGCGCGGGATTGCGTGAGCACTCATTGTTGAAAATCGGACTCACTGGCGGGATCGCTAGCGGGAAATCCGCGGTGGGAGAGATGTTTGTAAAACGCGGTGCGCGGCTGGTCCAGTCGGATGCGGTGGCGCACCAACTCATGGAGCCGGGGCGGCCAGTGTATGACGAGGTCGTCCGGCGATTTGGCGGCGAAATTCTCGACCTTGACGGGACGATCAACCGTTCGCGCCTGGCCGAAGCTGCGTTTGGCAGGTCGGGCGGCGCGTCTCCGCGCGTCAACGAGCTCAATGCGATTGTTCATCCCGCGGTGATCGCTTATGAAAATGAATGGATGGAAGAACTGAGTCGGCGCGAGCCTCGGGCGATTGCCCTTGTCGAAGCTGCGTTGATTCTGGAGGCGGGCGCTGGCGGGCGCTTCGACCATTTGATTGTTGTGACTTGCGCTTCCGAACAGCGCGTCATACGTTTCGCGCACCGCATGGGAGTCTCGGAGAACGCGGCGCGAGCTGAAGTAACTCGACGAATGGCGGCGCAGATTCCGGACGAAGAAAAAATCAAGGCTGCCGACTTCGTGATCGATAACTCGGGATCGCTTGCGGCGACAGAGCAGCAAGTGGAACACGTATTCGCGAAACTGCACTCGGAAATCTGATCAGACCTTCACGCCGCTGTGATATTTCTAGCGGGCCTGGCGGCTGGGCATGAAAACCCACTGCAACAGCGAACTCACGATGCTTAGAAGAATGGCTCCGATAAATGCGGCCACGAAGTTTCGCACGTAGAAACCGCGCACGAACGCCGCCGCCAATTCGAGCATGAGCGCATTGATCACGAACCAGAACAGGCCGAGAGTCAAGAGGGTCAGCGGGAAGGTGAGGATTTTCAGCAGCAATCCCAGGGTGGCATTGATCAAGCCGATGACAAGGGCGGCGATCAGGGCTGCGGTGGGGCCGCTTACGCTGATGCCGGGCACTACGCGGGCGACAATCCAGACGGCTATGGCGGTTAGAATCCAATGGAGTAGAAGACGCACGGCTCAGCCTCCGCGAAATAAGGATGGAACACTATACAACGAGATACGGGCGGGAGCACGGGTCCGGCGACAGCTTTCAGAAGAACAGTTTCGGAAGACTAATGACGCAGAAAACCAACGCGGCGCGCTTGCTCGATGAGATGGGAATCCGCTACGAGCTGCGCGAATACGAGGTCGACCCCAACGATTTGGCCGCGGAAACGGTTGCGGCCAAGATTGGATTGCCAGCGCAGCAGGTTTTCAAGACGCTGGTGGCGCGGGGCGATCGCAACGGTGTGGTCATGGCAGTCGTTCCGGGAGACCAGGAGCTTAATCTTAAGGCCCTGGCGAGTGCGGCGGGAGAACGCAAAGTTCAACTGGTTGCGGTGAAAGAACTGCAAGCGCTCACCGGATATATTCGCGGTGGCGTGACGGCGCTCGGCGGCAAGCGCGACTTTAGGGTGTATGTGGATGAGACGCTCGAACTGTTCGACGTTATTTCTATATCGGCTGGGGTGCGCGGCGTGCAGATTCTGATGGCTCCGGCGGACTATTTAAGGGCTACGAAAGGGACGATTGCCGCGGTGGCGCAGCCCAAGTCTGGATAGCCGGAGCGAGAGTAAAATATTTCGGCAGGCTGAAGTGATAACCCGATACGGAGCTGAGTTTCGCCCTTGAAGCCGAGCCATACCATGAGGTAATCGATGCCTACTGCGACTCGCATTAATCCGCTGTCTTTTCTGACCGATCAACTGGACGAACTGAGGGCCAAGGGCACGCATTTCAAACTGCGCGTGCTCGATGATGAGCAGGCTCCGCTGTGTACGTTTGACGGGAAGCGGGTGATTAATCTCGCTTCGAACAATTATCTTGGGTTCACGACGCATCCCAAGTTGCGCGAGGCGGCGCTTGAGGCTACCCGCAAGTATGGCGTGGGATCGGGCGCTGTGCGCACGATTGCGGGCACGATGAAGATTCACATGGAGTTGGAGGAGAAGATTGCGCGCTTCAAGAACGTCGAAGCCTGCGTGGTTTTCCAGTCGGGGTTTACGGCCAATGCGGGGACAGTATCTTCTTTTCTGGGCAAGGACGACTTCATTATTTCCGATGAACTCAATCATGCCTCGATCATCGATGGCTGCCGGTTATCGCGAGCGAAGATTCTCGTTTTCCGCCACAAAGATGTTGCCCACGCCGGGGAACAACTAGCCAGCGTGAAGAATGAGCCGGGGAAGAAACTGCTCATCACCGACGGCGTGTTCTCGATGGACGGTGACATTGGGCCGCTGCCGGGGCTTTGCGAGGCGGCGGAGAAATACGGCGCGATCATGATGGTCGACGATGCGCACGCCTCCGGCGTACTTGGCAGGCAGGGACGCGGCACGGTCGATCATTGCTCGATGCACGGGCGAGTCGACATTCAGGTGGGAACTTTGTCGAAGGCGATTGGCGCTCTTGGCGGATATGTTTGCGGCACGCGCGATCTGATTGACTTTCTATACCATCGGGCGCGGCCGTTTTTGTTTTCTACTTCGCATCCGCCATCGGTCGCCGCGACCTGCATCGCGGCCTTCGACGTTCTTGAAACCGAGCCGCAGTGGATGGAGCAGCTTTGGGCGAACACTCGCTTCTGGAAGAAAGAGCTTGGCTTGCTCGGATTTAATGTCGGCGGACAAACTACTCCCGCGAGCGAAACGCCGATTACTCCGATCATTATTGGCGACGGAAGACTGACCATGGATTTCTCGCGCGAGTTATTTAAAGAGGGCGTGTTGGGGACGGGGATTGCGTTTCCGACTGTTCCTGAAGGCAAGGCGCGCGTGCGAACGATCATGACGGCGACGCACACGAAGGACGAATTAGAGCAGGCGCTGGAAGTGCTGGGGCGCGTGGGGAAGAGGATGGGAATCCTTTAGCGGTAGACCGGGGCTGCCTGCCATTCAGTCCTGGAGCGCCCTGGAGCGATAACACTTGCGGCGCAAGCCGGAAACCGGTGTATAATTCCGTCCGCTCGCCGACTGCACTGTTTCCGGGTCAGTCTTTCACCTTGCACAACCCAGGAGGGTTTTGACCATGAATCACGTTGCTCGTCTGCAGTTGGTTGGAAGAGTCACCTACTATCTCGGGTGGCTATCTTTGCTATGCGGTGGATTAGTTCATATCAACATCGCCAGGGGGCTGTTCGCGGCGATGAGCCTCTCGCAGCGAAATCTGTTCGAGGTCGCGGTTGTGTGTTTCGTTATTTCCATGGCCTCGGAAATTCGGGCGCGCGATGCGGAAAGCAAGGATATGTCTGGCGGCTTGAGAAAGGCTGCCTAGGGAAAGCCAGGGCCGCAATCATTCGCGCGGCCGCCTCACAGCACGAGAAAACTGTGTCCGCGGCAAAGTGTCTGCGCGATGTGCGGCAACGACTGCCATCCGCGCGCGTTATCGCGCAGCTGGCGCATCCTCTACGATCGCCTGCACTACCTCATCAATTGCGTCTGTAACTCTCTTGGTTGGAAGATTGAAGTTATTGGACAAGATCGAGAAGACGACTGCTTGTCCGGAGTCGCTGGTCGCGTAGCCGGAGAGCGCCTTCACTCCACCGAGAGAGCCGGTCTTCGCCATGATGCGGTTTTGCAGGCGGGGAGAGGTTAGACGGTCGGTGAGCGAGCCGTCCACGCCGCCGACAGGGAAGGTCGACTTATACGCCGCACCCCAGGGCTGCGCGGCAGAATAAGTCAACAACTGCACGATGGCGTGAGGAGTTACTAAGTTCTGGCGCGAAAGGCCGGAGCCGTCGTAGAAAAGGTATTGGTCGTTCGAGATTCCCGCCTGAGTCAGAAATCCGCGAAGAACTTCGAGTCCGTCTTCAATCGTTCCAGCGTTGCCACGCTCGTGCCCCATGAGGCGCAGCAGAATTTCGGCGTGGAGGTTCTGGCTCACCTTGTTGATTACGCGAACATCTTGCAGCAAGGGTTTTGATTCGTAGCTGGCCAACACGAGCGGTTGATCGGTCTTGAGGGGGCGCGATTGGCCGTCGCTGTCTTTATCGCTCGTCCTGCCGCCGCGCGCCGGCGCGATGGTGGTCACACTGAATGTGGAAAGCGCGGCCAGTTCGGTGTGATGCGTGCGCTCGTGACCGTAGATTACGATGCCGCGTTTCTCCAGTAACTGGCGAAAGAGGCCGGCGGCGAACTCCGCGGGATCTTCTATGGCGAGAGCCTCGTTGACGCCTGCGTCATCCAGCGGCATGTTGCCCCAGAGGGTCAGCAGCATGGAGCCGGGCTCGCGATTGACGAAGAACTTGCGTCCGGTGCCGGCGGGAGTAGTGATGATGCGATTGTCGATACGGTAATAATCGGCGAAGGGCTTGACGCCGACAAAGGCTTTCTCGCCGGGGCGATCGGCGGGCAGTATGTTGACGAAGACAACGTTGTCGTTGACGGTGAGCGCGGAGACAGGAGCACCGTCGGCCCAGACTAAGTCGTCCTGGCTCCAACCTTCGCCGTAGCGCTCGAAGGCAAAGTAGGAGTCGTCGGCCACGATGTCGCCGTCAATGAACTTGACGCCTTTTTGCACGAGCGCATCGGCAAGCGATTCGAGAGCTTGAATCGGATCGTCGTTGCGCTGAGTTTTGAGGTCGTAAGGAAGTTCGCGTCCGCTGAGATTGGGATCGCCGCGGCCGACGAGGACGAGGTCTCCGCTGAGGCGGCCGTAGCGGTCGAGTGTGCCGGTAGTTTCGACGGTGGTGCGGAACTTGTAATCTGGGCCAATCAAGGCTAACGCTGCGGCGGTAGTGAATAGCTTGGTGTTCGAGGCGGGAGTGAATAGCTTGTCGGAGTTTTGCGAGTAGAGCAATTTGCCGGTTGAGGCGGAGACGACTTCGATTCCCCAGAAGCCGTGCGCCAAATCGGGAGCGCTGAGGACGGCGGCAATGCGATCCTGCAAAGATGGGACAGGTGCGGCCAGCAGCGGGGTGACAAGAACAACGATGAGGCCAACGAGAGGCGCAAGCGAACGCCGGCGAAACATGGATTGGATTGTAACACCGGGAGAAAAGGCTCTCGTCCGATCGGATAGAAGCTAAGCCTTGAAAGTAGCTGGGCGGAGATACTCAGCTGGTCATCATAAACTCTTCGATCTCAACTCCGCGATCCTAACTCTTCGATCAAACGCGCTCTAGTTGGTGAACGGTGCGTTCATTCTCTATGTTGCCTGTGTTGAGCGTGGTCGCAGGCTCGAACAGAATGACCCAGCATTCGTCCGTGGCTACGGGCCGATGCTCGACGCCGCGCGGCACGACAATGAATTCACCTTCTTCGATCCATTGGTCAGGATGATTGTGATGGTCGCGGAACTCCATGCGGAAGCGGCCTTTGACGACGAGAAACATTTCGTCTTCGTGGTCATGATGGTGGAAGACGAATTCGCTGTCGAACTTTACGAACTTGACTTGCTGGCCGTTGAGTTCGGCAGCGACGCGGGGCTGGTAGTAGTCGGCAATTTTGGAGAATTTTTCGGCGATGTTGACTTTGGACATGGAATCCTCGAGTGATCGCGGTTGGCGCTTGTTGTATGGATGAGGCGGGGTGGGACCTGGTCGCGAATATTTGCATCGTTGCGGCGGCCGAGCTTCGCAGGCGTGGACTTCGCTTTTCCTAACCCTAAGACAGCCGCCGGCTCTTCGCCGACGGCTGCATGCGGATTGCTCCTTAAAGCTACTCGCCGGTTGTCTGATGACCCGGACGCAGCATGACGCGCACGCCGCGCTGGCCATTCACTTGAGTCGTCGTCGTCCAGTCGACTTCGTCGGTGCTGATCACGCCGCTGCCGCCGCTGGCTAGTTCGTAGCTGATGCGGCCATCCTGATAGGTGTAATTGCCGACCGACAGAACCATGCCGGTCTTGAGGACAAAGACAGGCACGCCTGGAGACGTGGCTGCGGAGCCGCCGCCGACCATATCTTTCGAGATATAGCTGGCGTAGGTGACCTGCGGAATTTCTTCCAGACGCGGCGGTTCGCTCGAGGTGACGGCTACGTTGCGCACAGACAATCGCGGATAGGAATTATCCGGCTGCTGAGCGCTGGCGCCCTGATAGGAGCCTTGATAGTAGGAGTCGTTCTCGATGCGCGGGCGTCCGAAGAAATGCCAGTCGGGGCCGTTGGTCTGCGCGACTTGCGGAATCTGCACGTCATCCATCAGGCGCAGGGTGAGTTGGCTCTCGCCTTTCAGCGTGGGGCGCGGGCCGCGGGCGGGGAGCATGATTACCTTCCAGGGCCAGAGCGGAGGAATCATCCATTCGACGACGTCGCGCGTGGCGTGACCTTTGCCGCGGATGTCGCCATCTTTATCGACTTTATAGCCGCGCGTGGCGATCACTTTGGCGTCGAGCGGCATATCGCCTTGCGGCAGGCCGATGCGATCGAACTGGAGCTTCATGTAGCCTTTGCCCCAGAAATGGCCGGGATCTTTGGCAGCCTCGAGGTGGCCGACGAGGTAACTGCCGCGGGGGAAGGTTTGCTGGCCGAATTCGGTGACCGCGTGCAGACGGCAGAGTACGGGATCTCCGATTGCGACGGTGGCCGAGGAGAGGTTGGGTTCATCCATGGTGCACTTCAAAAGGGTACCGGCGGGCAGGACCATCTCTCGCGCACTGGCACTCAGGGATAAAGCAAGAAGGGATGCTGCAAGGACTGCGTAACAGCTGGACTTCATGACTACACCTCGGTCTCACGCCCCGGAATTTTTGCCACATTCCAACAACTGCAGTGAGCCCACCCCAGATTGACAAGGAGTTTTACATAAGTTGACACGGGCGTCAATCGAACTTAAGGGGCAGGATGTGGCTTTTTTGCAACATGTGCTGGAAAAAGCGCAGATGAGTTCTCCAGAGGGATTAGGCGGGGTCAACTCGTCGCCCGGTGGTGCGAAGCTTGATCCAATTCCAGGCGCGCGACGCGTCTGCTGGGTCAACGAAGAGAATGTATCCGGATAGGACATCCCATTGAAAAAGCGCGATGTTGAGGGAGTATTCCAGCCAGAGATGAAACAGCAGTCCGATCGCCAGCAGGATGTAGCGGAGGTCTTTCACCCAGATCAGGACGCCTAAAGCGAATTCGAGGGCAATGGCCGACCAGCCTCCCCACCTGAGCATCGTCGGGCGGAGAAGCCAGGCAGGCACAGGGAAGCGCCGCAGTGAATCGAGATGATAGACGTAGTACAAAGCAGTTCCGTTCAGCCACGCCGGACTCTTCACCTTGTGGCAGAATGCGGCAAAATAGAGGAGAGACAACTGAATCTGGATCATGCGCTGCGCCCACGGTCTTTGAGGCTCTATGGGCGCAGCTTGCTCCGTCACGCTTCTCGTTTTTCCACGCCAGATCCGCAGCAGCCGGTCTAAAGAGAGAGCGGCGCCGGTCGGAGCAAACATCAGAAAGAATCCGGCAAGGCGGAGGAAAGTGTCGCCGCCGTGGGTGATGTAGAGATTCCTCTGATGAATCGAGGTCAGGCACAGAAATACAATCACGCTGTTAATGCGCGTGAACAGACCGACGGTGAGCAATATCGCCGAGCTCAGGAATATCCAGAAGAGTGCGTAGATCCAGCCATCGCTTTGCGGAATGATGGTGAAGAGATTGATCCGCGTGCCGGGCTCAGCGGTTTGCATGGTTTGCAAACTGATCCAGGCGTGGGTGCCGAACCAGGCCAACCAATCCGGGCGTAGTAGGAGGAGAGTCGCGATTACTAACAGGCCGTAAACGATGCGAAATAGCGCCATCGGCAGCGGAGATTGCTTCGCGAAAAAAAATCTATTCCACGCTTCCGGCAAGGATCTCAGCGTCCACTTCATTGCAAGTCCTCAGGCCTAACGCCATAGCCTAAAAGAACATGCCGATCCCAAGCCTCGGGCTGATAGGAGCCGTCGGGGTGCGGAATAATGGGCGAAAACCATCGAATCAGGATGATGGTTTTCGCCGGATTTGATGGAGTGCTCTTCAGGCGCGCAATGTGGCGAGCGACATCTGGCCATAAAGCGTCGTTGTCATCGATCTGGATGACTTCCGAAAATTTGCGATAGCGCTCCTTGAAGTAACGGTCGGTGAGACTGAGCTGCTCCATCCGCGGGAATGACCAAGTGGTTCTTGAGCCATCTTTATAGATAACCGTCGCTTCGACGTAGCTGTTCGAGGGCCAGGGCGTGGGGGCGAACATATCCCAGGCTTGAAAGAGTCCAGCCCACAAAAAATAAGGGCGCACCAGCTTTCTGCATTGGGGGAACGGTGGCACGTCGAGTGGCACGCACCAGCAGGTGATGGCGATGATGTGAAAAATCAGGAAGAGGTTGATGGCGACGATGTTGGCCTTGGGAATCCATTTCGGCCAGTTGTGCTTTTCCTGATCGACTTTCATCTTCGGTATGAAGATTGTAGTTCGTCTGCCCACCTGAGCAGCTTAAGGCTACGCGACCAAAACAAAAGCCGCCAGTTTTCACTGGCGGCGGATAGCGCATAGCTGGCGGCTGACTTAGCTTTCGTACAGCAGCACGCCTTCGGTCTTCTCGGCGTCTACCGGACGGTAGTAGAGCTTGTTGGCTTCGAGGAAAACCTCGATGAAGGCGGGCCGGGTCGTGATCGTGCCCTGGATCAGCGCTTCTGACAGCGGGTCTTCTATGTACTTCTGCAAGGCGCGGCGCAGTGGGCGGGCTCCGTAGCTGCGGTCGGTCAGGGTTTGATTCAGAATCCATTTTTTGGCTTCGTCGGCCACGGTTACGGTGATCGAACGCTGCGCCAGGTTCTGGTTCAACTGGCTGACCATCAGTTCGAGAATCTGGATCAAGTCGTTTTCGCTCAGCGCCAGGAAGAGAATGATCTCGTCCACGCGGTTCAGGAATTCGGGGTTGAAAGTGCGCTTGACCTCGCTCTTTACCAGATCTTCGACTTTCTCTGAGACCATCTCGTCTTTCGACGATTGGAAGCCGAGGCCTTCGCGCTTCATTAGGTGACGCGCGCCGATGTTCGAGGTCATGATGATGATGGTGTTCTTGAAATCGACGGTGTTGCCGAGGCCGTCGGTGAGTTGGCCGTCTTCAAAAACCTGCAACAGGATGTTGAAGACATCGGGATGCGCCTTTTCGATTTCGTCGAGCAGAACGACGGAATAGGGCGCTCGCTTGACACGTTCTGTCAGTTGGCCGCCTTCTTCGTAGCCTACGTATCCGGGAGGCGAGCCGATCAGCTTCGAGACGCTGTGCTTTTCCATGAACTCCGACATATCGAAGCGAACCAGCGCTTTGTCGCTGCCGAACATAAAGTGCGCCAGGGTGCGAGCGACTTCAGTTTTGCCTACGCCGGTTGGGCCCAGGAACAGGAAGGAGCCGATCGGGCGATTCGGGCTTTTCAATCCGGCACGGCTGCGGCGGATGGCTCTCGCCAAAGCGCTGATGGCGCGTTCCTGCGAAATGATGCGCTTGTGCAACTCTTCTTCGATGCGCAGCAGTTTTTGGGTTTCTTCTTCTTTGATCGAGGTGATGGGAACGCCGGTCCACCGCGATACCACGTCCTCGATGTCCTCCCGACCGACAACGCCGGTGGAGGACTCATCGAGGTGGTATTTTTCGCGAAGGGCGCGCAGGTTCTCGCGCTCCTTGCGTTCTTCGTCCGAGTAGAAGCGCGCCTTCTCGAACTCGTGGTTCGCGATGGCGTTCTCCATACGATGGACGATGAACTTGATGCGCTTCTGGACTTCGGTCAATTCTTCGGGAAGCGTGGTCTGGCGCAACTTTACGCGAGCGCCAGCTTCGTCGATCAGGTCGATGGCCTTATCCGGCAAGAAGCGATCGGGTATGTAGCGATTCGAATGCGACACCGAAAAATTGATGGCGTCGTCAGTGTAGGTTACGGCGTGAAATTTTTCGTAGCGCTCTTTGATTCCGAAGAGAATCTTGATGGCGTCGGCCTCGTTTGGCGGCGGAACTTTGACGGCCTGGAAGCGGCGCTCAAGCGAGCGATCTTTTTCGATCGACTTGCGGTACTCCGCTGGGGTGGTAGCGCCGATGCACTGAATTTCGCCGCGCGAGAGAGCCGGCTTCAGGATGTTGGCGGCGTCGAGCGAGCCTTCGGCTGAGCCAGCACCGACGAGCGTGTGCAACTCGTCGATGAAGATGATGGAATTTTGTGACTCCATCAGCTCTTTCATGATGGTCTTGAGGCGCTCTTCGAACTGGCCGCGATACTTGGTGCCGGCGACGATCAGTGAGAGATCGAGAGCCAGAATACGCTTGTCTGCCAGGAATGACGGAACTTCGCCGTCAGCGATGCGCTGGGCGAGGCCTTCTACGATCGCCGTTTTGCCAACGCCGGGCTCGCCTATGAGAACGGGATTATTTTTCGTGCGACGGCAGAGAATCTGCACCACGCGCTCGACTTCACCATCACGCCCGACCAGCGGGTCGAGCTGGCTGTCCATGGCGGACTGGGTCAGGTCGCGGGAAAATTCGCTTAGTAAGGAGGATTCGCGCTGACCGCGCTGCGGGGCGGTTTTTTCCTGGCTGGTGCGGGCCAGTTCTTCGCGGATGGTTGATAGCCGTAATCCACGCTCGTGCAAAATTTCAGCGGCAAAGCATTTTTCTTCGCGAAGCAAGCCGAGAAGAAGGTGTTCGGTTCCAATGTGCTTGTGCGAAAGCCGCTCCGCCTCTTCGGCGGCGTAGGCCAGCACGCGCTTGCATTCGTTGCTCAGGGGAAGATCGACAGAAGTGGAAACTTTTTCCCGGATAGTAGTGTGACCTTCGATTTGCTTCCGGATCGATTCCACCGACGCATGAGAGCGCAGAAAACGATTGGTCAGGGCCTTGTCTTCTCGCAGCAGGCCGAGCAAGAGATGCTCTGTCTCAATATAAGGTGAGCCAAACTGGCTCGCCTCATATCGTGCAAAGAAGATGACGCGCCTGGCTTTCTCCGTATAGCGTTCGAACATATACCCATTCCCCCGAGTTCGCGCGGAAAGTCCAGCCTCCGCCTCCGCCAAACCCCTGCCCCTACCTCATTATGCATTTATATCGCCTGATCTCCTAAGCGATATCCACCTGTTAGTAACCTCTCAGCTCTTACCTAAGGGTACCCGAACTTTTAACTTTAGTGCTCACTTTTAGGCGAGTGCTCTAGTTTAGTTCGCAGGCTTTATTCGTCTTACTATTCGTCGTCTGTCTTGCCTTACGCCGGAAGCGATTCCGGCGCTACCTCTTCTATTCTGCCCTGATCGAGGCGCAGAACCCTATGGCACCGTCGTGCAAACGCCAGGTTGTGCGTCGCAATCAACGAAGTCAACTGGTGCTCGCGATGCAACCCAGCTATCAGTTCAAAAACCAACTCTCCAGTGCGTCCGTCGAGATCGCCAGTAGGCTCGTCCGCGAGAAGCACTTGCGGCTGCGTAATCAGCGCGCGAGCCAATGCCAGCCTCTGCTGCTCGCCGCCAGAAAGCTCGCCCGAGCGATGATGCCCGCGCTCGGCCAATCCCACTTCGCGCAACCAGCGGGAAGCCTCTTGCTCAGCCGTCGAAAGCGCCTGGCCGCGCGCCAAGAGCGGCATGGCTACATTTTCGAGCGCGGTAAATTCCGGCAGCAGGTAGTGGAACTGCCACACATAGCCGATTTCGCGGTTACGAAACTCAGCGGCGGCGTCTTCGGAGAGCGAATTCACTTGGACGTTGGCGCAGTATACGGCACCCGCCGAGGGACGATCAAGCGCGGCGAGGATGTGCAACAAGGTACTCTTGCCGGCACCCGATTGCCCGACGATCGCCAGCATCGTTCCCTTGCTGACCTGGAAAGACAGATTCTCAAAGAGCACGAGTTCGACTTCGCCTGAGCGAAACCTCTTGCTTAACCCTTCGACCCTTAATAAAGGATCTTGAGTTATTGGATGCAAACTTTCCCTCCTTGGTACCAGAACCCCCTCCCGCCGCACCTGAGGAGAGAATCTGCGATCCATTAGAACATGCTTGGTTGAACCATGGCCGTAGGAGTGCGCGAAGAAACCTCGTTCCGGTTAATTCCATTTTTGGGATACAAAAACTGTATACCGCCCGAGAATAGCCGCCTGTGACCCTGATCGCAAAGAACGGTTGGACCACCTCGCGCGAATCGTTTTATAAGCGCGGCGCGCTTACTCGTAGCGCAACGCCTCCGCCGGCAGGATTCGCGCAGCTGACCATGAGGGATAAATCGTGGCTATGAACGAAATTCCGATGGAGACGAGCGCGACGATCAGTCCGTCGGTGAGTCGCGGCGCGAAGGGCACGTAATCGATCGAATAGACTTCCGGCGACAGCGAAATAAAGTGGTAGTGCCCGCCCGCGTATGAAATTGCGTAGCCGATTACAAGGCCGATCGCCGTTCCGATTACGCCGATCAGCACGCCCTGGACGATGAAGACGCGGCGGATTTGATTCTTCTTGGTGCCTAACGACATGAGCACGGCGATGTCTTTTGTCTTCTCCATGACCATCATGATCAGTGAGATTAGAATGTTGAGCGCGGCCACGATGACGATCAGGCCGATGGTTATGAAGGTGACCACGCGCTCGAGGCGCAGGGCGCGGAATAGAGGCTTGTTCTGCTCCATCCAGCTGGTGGCCATGAAGCCTTGACCTGCGGCTTGCTCGAGGAAGCGCGCCACTTCGCCGGCGAGGTAGATGTCGTCGAGCTTGAATTGAATGACTGAGATGACGTCGCCCAATCCAAACAACTGCTGCGCGTCGGCTAGGCGTATGAAGGCCCAGGATGAGTCGTAATCGTAGAAACCGGAGTTGAAGATTCCGGCCACGTGGAAGCGAATGTACTTTGGCACCATGCCAAAGGGAGTCAGTTCGCCCTGGGGCGAAGTCACCAGCACAACCGAGCCGAGGGTGGCTCCGATCTCGTCGGCCATGTCTTTGCCGAGAATAATAGGAGGCATAGCTGCGACGCGGCGTTGCACGCCGGCGAGGTCGTCGGGAGATTCACTTCGCGGTGGTTGTGTGGAGTGGGCGCCCTCGCCCGCTGCCGTTGCCATTGCACTTGCTTTTGAATTTGTTTCGATCGAAGCTTCCGCCGTCTCTGCCGCAGGCTCCTCCGCAAGCGCCGCCGCCGATCCGAGCGTCACCGAGTTCAACAAATCGCTGACCTTCGTTTCATAGCGCGGCAGCATCCCCTTGAGCACCGCGCCGCGAGCTCGCGGCCCACGCGAGATCAGCACCTGCTCGTAAATGGCTGGAGCGGCCGCCACAACATGCGGTTGTTTGGACAACTTTTCGAGCAGCGGACGCCAGTTGCGAATGCCATCGCTCTCCACCCGCAGCAAGCTGATATGCGCGGTCGAGCCCAGCAGCCGCGCCTGCAAATCCTGGCGAAAGCCGTTGTTGATCGCCAGGGCGACGATCAGCGAGGCCACTCCTGCCGCTACTCCGAGGATGGAGATGCCCGTAATCACGCCGATGAAAGCCTGTCGGCGTTTAGCGCGAAGGTAGCGAGTGGCGACGAAGAGTTCGAAGCGCATAGGGGCAGCTTTCAGCTCTCAGCTGTCAGCTTTCAGTTAAAGCGGATTATAACGATTGCGGAGGGAAAGATTCGCTACGAACGCGGCTCACGTGGTGTCCTTGTTCGGCGCGGCGCTACAACCAAATTACCTCGCGTAGGCGATTCGGTAGATCACGCCACTCGAGTCGTCGCTTAAATACATGGTCCCGTCGCTGCTGAATGCGATGCCCACCGGGCGGCCCATCCAGCGGCCTTTTTGTTTCTCGCCGGGCGCCAGCCATCCGGTGATGAAATCCTGCGCGCCGCCGACGGGCTGGCCTTTGTCATCGAGTTTCACGCGTACGACTTTATATCCCGTCGGGACGCTGCGATTCCACGATCCGTGAAAAGCTACGAAGATGCTGTTTTGATATTCGGAGGGAAACTGCGTCCCCTCATAAAACGCCAGGCCGAGCGGAGCGGAGTGCGCCTGCATCTGCACTTTTGGCTCGAGCACGCTCTGGCAGTGATTGTCGCCTGACTTGGTGAAATTGGAATCGGGGATGCGATCGCCGTAACAATACGGCCAGCCGCCGTCACCGCCATCTTTGCCGAGATCGTAAATCGTCTCGGGCGGCAGGTCGTCGCCGAGCCAATCGCGTCCATTGACCGTGACCCACACTGTATCGGTTTTCGAATCGACAGCGAGGCCGACTGCATTGCGCAGGCCCTTGGCGAAAATTTTCATGCCGGTGCCATCGGGATTGAATTCCATCACGGTCGCTCGCCGCGGATCTTTCTCAACGCAGACATTGCAGCTCGATCCGGCGGAGATATACATCTTGCCGCCATGAAAGACGATGCTGCGCGTGGAGTGGCCGCCGCCGGTCGGCAAGTCGGCGAGCTTTTGTGGATTCGTGGCTCGCAGGGTAGCTTCGTTCCAGTCATAGCGGCGAACCTTGTCATTTTCGGCAACGTAGAACTTGCCTTCGTAAAACGCCATGCCGTGCGGCTCGTTGAGGCCGCTGAGAACGATCACCGTCTGAATGGCTTTGCCCGTATGCTGCGGATCGCGCAGCGCGACTACCTTGCCCTCGCCCGATTCGCTGACAAGGAGCTCGCCGCCCGGGGTGAAGACCAGCATGCGCGCGCTGTCAACTGGGTTGGCGAAAATCGAGATGTGAAATCCCGCTGGTAGTTGCAGCCGGGAAAGGTCGAGAGGAGTTTGCTCGGGGTGAGCCAGGTTAACGAGAGCGAAGAGCGCCAATAGAAATGGAAAAAGCGCAACCGACAAGCGGCGCGGACTGAAGCGCTGCACCGTGAGTGTTTGCGCGGAGAACCAGGGGAAACTTGATCGTCGCATAAATTGGTGGATGATTTCGGCGCCACATTCGTTCTTTTTTCTTCGGGAGATTTTCAAAAGCAATCTACTGCACGCAGTTTTTATATCAGCGGCTGCCAAAATTACCGTCGTGCGGACGTGCTCCATCGGCGGCTCCCAGATACAATATATATGAAAATAAAGCACTTGCATTTAATGGCCAGCGTTCGGGCATTTGGCACCTAAACTGTTAATAGAAAGGCAGGCCCGCGACCCGGGCGGCTTTTCTGAAGAGTTTTTTGAGGCAACCATTGCGTCGGTTGTTGCCTCCGAATAGGCAATCTGTGGTTGAAAACGACGCCATTATGAAATAACGCCGAGAGGCGTCCGGAGCGATTTCGCTCTCCACCTTGGAGGAAGTTGAAAATGAAAAACCGCACCATCTTCGCTTTGTTGTTGGCCGCGGTATTGGCCGTGCCAGCATTCGCTCAGGATAATAATTCCGCCACCCAGAGCCAACCCGCGGCGACGCAATCGTCGACCTCGACCCAGTCATCGTCATCGTCTTCGCAGCCAACCGCAGCCACCGGCAAAGAGCCATTGCAGCCGGAGACGCGCGAAGGCTTTTGGGGGCGGGTGAATCCATTTGCGCGCAAGAAATATGTCGCGCGCCAGACGCAGCCGATCCGCGACCGCATCAACGAGCTCGATGAGCTGACCGCCGCGAACAGCAAGGAGATCAAAGACACCGATGCGCGGGCGCAGCAGGGAATTCAACTCGCCTCAGCCAAGGCGAATGAAGCCGATCAACATGCGGTCGACGCCGGCAACAAGGCGCAGGCTGCGCAGCAAACCGCGCAGCAGGCGAATACTCGGATAACCACGGTTGAGCAGGTGGTCACCAACATTGATCAGTACCAGCCCGCGACGCAAACCGAAATCCGTTTCCGGCCAGGCCAGACAGTGCTCAGCGAGAATGCCAAGAGCGCTCTCGATGAAATGGCGACTCCGCTAAAAGGTCAGCATGGCTATGTGGTCGAGGTGCAAGGATTTTCCTCAGGTCATGGACAGGTAGCGATCGCCACCTCGCAGAAGATGGCCGAGTCGGTCGTGCGCTACCTAGTGTTGAACCATGACATTCCGGTCTATCGCATTTACCTCGTTGGCATGGGCAACGCCCCGGCACCGACGACCGCCGCTGAAGGCGAAGCCAAGCCGAAGCGCATCACTGGCGGCCGCGTTGAAGTCAGCCTCCTGAAGAATAATCTGGAGCAGCTAGCTTCGACCGGCACGGCCCCGCAGGATCAACCGCAGCAGAAGTAGAAAAACAACAAGCAGTACCCTCCCCCTGGAAGCCTCCCGTGAAAGCGGGAGGCTTTTTTCAGTGCGGAAACGGTACCGTTCTTCCACAGGGACCGCAGCCCCGCATCGTGTTATCCTCCACGCGTTATGGAAACTCTGTCGTACACTCGCACACCTTCACCCGTCGGGCCACTCTTTCTTGCTGCTTCCGCTAAAGGCCTGTTGCGACTCGAATTCGAAGCGCGCATGCAGAAGTTGGGTTCCGGCACGACTTTGCAGGAATCGAGATCTGTCCTCGCACCCTACCTTCGCGAACTCGACGAGTATTTTGCGGGCGAGCGTCGCAAGTTTGATTTCGCGCTTGATCTTCGCGGCACGGACTTCCAACTCGCTTGCTGGAATGCGCTACTCGAGATTCCCTACGGCGAGACGCGCAGCTATCGCGACATTGCTCACACGATCGGCCATGCGCAGGCGTTCCGCGCCGTGGGCATGTCAAATAATCGGAACCCGATTGCCATTGTCGTCCCGTGCCACCGCGTGATCGCGTCGAGCGGATCGTTATGCGGCTACGGCGGCGGCCTCGAGATTAAACGCAAGTTGCTCGACCTTGAGCAGGCCAGCCTTCCTGTATGTCTGCCTCTCGGAATCGGCGCATAATCGCGGCACCAGCGGGGTGTTTCGCATGCTGCCGCGTGTCGAGTACTCCGTTGCGGTTCCCGTCCCAGTCGATGCTGCGTGCAAGGCTTTTCAGGATCTCGAACGTCTGCTCCATCGCGGAATTTACAATGAAGCCTCGTGGGTCGAAGGCAAGCCATGGCAGGTGGGCAGCCGAATACTCTACGTCACAATTCGGCCGGTGGCGACGTCGATTAGCGCCGTTGTAACTTCCATCAGTCCGCCGCGCGCGGTCAGTCTACGGAATCATGCTCTGGGTGTAACCGCTGAGCAACTTGTCTCTTTCCGGCCCGATCTGAAAGGCGGCACGCGCATCCGCATGGCGATGAATCTTGTCGGCAAGTCGACTGAACTTTCCGAAAGCGCGGTACACGATGCGGTCACGTTTATCGTCCAGGATGCCCTGGACACTGTGGCCGACCTTTGCCGGCGGTGCCCCTCGTAGTTAAATATCTAGCGGACCAGACCTCGCTGTTGCAGAAACTCCTTTACCACAGCGATCGGGTCGCGATGCTGTCCATCCACGGAATAATTCAGGCGCCGCATATCTTCGTCGGAGATCTTCCCGGCCAAGGCGTTCAGCGCGGCTCCCGCTTCAGGATGCTCCTTCAGCATTGCTCCGCGCATGATGGCGACCGCTTCGTAGGGCGGAAAATAATGATGGTCATCCTGGAGCGCAAACAGGTCGAGGGCGGGAATCAAGCCATCGGTGTTATTCCCGGCGATGATATCGACCTGGTGTTCCTTGAGGGCGCGCGTGATCAGCCCGAGATCCATGATGCGCGGCGGCGCCGCGAAACGCAGGCCGTAGCTCGCTACCAACCCCTTGTATCCGTCGGGGCGCTCCATGAATTCGTAGCCGAATCCGGCCCGCCACTGGGGAGTGAACTGAGCGGCTTGCGACAATGTTTGCAGATGCAGACGGCGCGCATCGTCGCCGCGGATGACCATGGCGAAAGTGTCGTCAAATCCGAGCGGCGGCCCGACGGTGAGACCGAATTTGCTTGCGTAGTCCTGCCTCACGCGTCGATAAATTTGCTGCTTGTCGCCGCTGGGCTGCTGTTTGAGAACTGCGGTTAGCGCGGTGCCCGTGTATTCAGGATAGATATCAATTCGTCCGGCGAGGATTGCCTGTTGACAGATGAAGGTGCCCGCGAGATAAAAGCGGCGCTCGACGGGCAGGTGCGTTCCGGCTTCGATGATTTGCGCGAACATTTCTCCCAGGATGACTTGCTCGGTAAAGTTCTTGGAGCCAACCACGATGCGACTGCTTTGCCGTACGCAGCCTGGGAGCGGCAGGAGGAGCAATGTCGCTAGCGCTACAAATATTAATCGACGGTCAAGAGGCAGTAGGCGAAACCTTAACCACCAAGGGCGCGAGGTTTCACGAAGGGGAATCTTCTCTAAAGACCTTCGGGATACTTCGTGTCCTTGGTGGTTCATCGGTTCTTCTGTGCAATGAAAAATCTGGCGCCCACCTACGATCTCACACGCAGCGAACCGAGTCGCCGCTCCAGTTGTCCGAGTAAGAAGTCGGCAAGGAGAGCGAGCAGCGCGGCTGGAATTGCGCCGGCGAGGATCACTTGGTTGTTCACCATGGCGAGCCCGCGAAAAATAAATTCTCCCAGTCCGCCCGCACCGATTGCCGCTGCGATTGTCGCCAGGCCGATGGAGAGCACGGTTGCAATTCTCACTCCGGCGACGATGACGCCAGAGGCGAGCGGCAACTCAACCTGAAAGAGTAACTGGCGGTCGGTCAATCCCATGGCGCGCCCTGCCTCGACCACCGACGGATCGACGCCGCGAATGCCGGCATAGGTATTGCGAATCAGTGGCAGGAGCGCGTAGAGCGCCAGCGCCAGGATCGCGAGACGATCGGCGCGCGCGCCAATCCACGGCGCCGGCAGCAGAAAGCCAAACAAGGCAAGGCTGGGAATCGTTTGAATAATATTCGCGCCGCCGAGCACAGGCTTGCCGAGTTGTGGGAGGCGCGTGATCAAGATGCCGAGCGGAATCCCAACCAAAGCCGCGAACAGGGTGGCCACGCCCGCGAGCGTGATGTGCTCTAGCGTCAACTCGAGGACTTGCTGCCGATTTGTCATCATGAACTGCAGGAAATTCATTCCGCTCACCTCGCCATTTGCATCGCGGCTAATTCGTGTCGGGCAATCCTGAAAAAGCTTCCATGTAGGCACGCACCAGCGGCAGTTGCGAATGCGAAAATTCCACCGCCGGAAGGTCGACGACCAGGCGTCCCCCTTCCATGAGCGCGATGCGATCAGCCAGCAGCAGCGCCTCTCGCAAATCGTGCGTCACAAAGATGACCGCCTTTCGCATGCGTTGTTGCAGCGTGCGGAACTCCTTTTGCATCTCCGATCGGGTAATCGGATCAAGCGCGCCGAAAGCCTCATCGAGAAGCAAAATGGGCGGATCGGCGGCGAGGGCGCGCGCTACTCCGACGCGCTGGCGCTGGCCTCCAGAAAGTTGGCTGGGATAGCGCGAAGCCAATTCTTCGTTCAGTCCGACAAGTGCCAGCAGTTCCCGCACACGCGCTTCGACGCGCGTCTGCGGCCAGTTCTCGATTCGCGGCACTAGCGCTATGTTGCGCTCGACGGTGAAGTGCGGGAACAAACCGCCATCTTGAATCACGTAACCGATGCTGCGCCGCAGGCGAATCGGATCCCACTCGGCAGTGCGGCGTCCGTTCACGCGCACGTCGCCCGCGGTCGGCGACAGCAAACGGTTGATAAGTTTCAGCGTGGTCGTTTTGCCCGAGCCGCTGCGGCCGAGGAGCACGACGGTTTCGCCCTGGTTGACGGAAAGTACGAGGTCTTCGAGCAGCGGACGGCCGTTCAGGCGGAAGGAAGCATGATCAAATTCGATGGCCGGCGCGGCGTTGGGAGCAGTAGTCATGTCGTACTACGTTGGCATTCTACTGCGCAGTCAGAGATTTGTAGGCGGCGTCGGGCAGGCCTGTGATTCTTATTCCACCGTGGCCTTTGTGGCGAATGTTGAGGCCGATCAGCAGCGCGGTGATCTGTTCGATGATGCGCGCGTTCTCAAGTTTGCCGCCGTCGATGGCGCGTATGCGCGGAATCTTCACGGCGAGTTCTATCGCAATCTGCGTGGCATTCGGATCATCGCTGCACACGATCACGTCGCAGTCGACATCGTCGTCGAGGTTGCCGTTGAGCACATCTGCCGAGACGTTTTGAAATGCTGCCACTACGGAAACGCCCTTTGGAACCAACTCCGCCGTCTGTTGCGCCGCGGAGCCCTGCCACACGCCGAGGGTGCGGCTGGCGCGTCCGCCGACGCTTGCAGCGAGTGGAACCGTAGCATCGATCAGAATGCTCCCCGCGCGGATCGCCGGCTTCAATTGTTTGAGCAGTGCGGCCTGGCCTTCGAACGGAACGGTGAGCACAAGGAGATCGCTGGCGGCGCAGGCCGCAGAATTTTCCATCCCGGAAACCTGAGCATGGGCACCGACGCGTTTGCGGATCGTCTCCGCTGTCTGCTCGGCGCGGATAGAATCGCGCGAACCGATGATCATGGTTTCTCCCGCGCGTGCCCAGCGCAGCGCAAGGCCTGTGCCGGCGGGGCCAGTGCCTCCGATCATGGCGATAGAGCGGCTCACGCAAACTCCGGCGCGAAGCATTGGGAGGAAACATCGGGCGCCGCGTCCCAGCAAACTGGCGCGACGGGCAGCTTGATTTTCATGTGCGAATATTTCGTGTTGCGCTCGGCGGGGATGCGGCCGATCTCAAGAATCAACGACTGAAAATCTTCGGGGCTGGTGAACTGCCCGGCGGTGGCTCCGGCCTCACGCGAAATATTTTCTTCCATCAGTGTTCCGCCGTAGTCGTTGGCACCGGCGTGCAGGCAGAGCTGCGAAAGTTTTCGATTGAGCTTGACCCAAGAAACCTGAATGTTATCGATCGAGCCGGCGAGAAGGATTCGGGCGAGGGCATGAATCTTGAGATGTTCGGCGAGCGTCGGTCCGCTGCGCGCCAGTCCTTGCTGAAATAGAAGCGTGTTCTGATGCACAAAGCCAAGCGGCACGAATTCAGTGAAGCCGCCGCTTTCATCCTGAATCCGCCGGAAGAGATTCAACTGCCGCACCCAATGATCGGGCATTTCCCGGTGTCCGTACATCAATGTCGAAGTGCTGCGAATTCCGCAGGCGTGCGCGGTGCGAATTACTTCTTCCCATTGCGCGGAAGAAAGTTTGTTGCGCGAGAGTACCTGGCGCACCTCGTCGTCGAGAATCTCAGCGGCCGTGCCCGGCAGCGTGTCGAGTCCGTTGTCACGCAGCATCACGAGGTAGTCGCGCAGCGTCATGCCGGTGAGTTCCACGCCATACACAATTTCCATGGGAGAGAAAGCGTGGACGTGCATCGAAGGCACCGCATTTTTCACGGCGCGCAAAATGTCGCGGTAATAAAACGGAGGCAGGCCATGCGGTAAGCCGCCCTGGATGCAGACTTCGGTGGCACCCAGTTCCCACGCTTCTTTCGTTTTTCGGCTCATGTCTTCGAGCGAATGAAAATAGGAGTCGGCCTCGCGCGGGCCGCGGCTGAAGGCGCAGAACTTGCAGCCTACGAAACAGATATTGGTGAAATTGATGTTGCGATTGACCACGTAGCTGACGATATTGCCGACCCGATCGCGGCGCAGCGTGTTCGCGGCTACGAGCAAAGCGAGCAAGTCTGCACGATTGCAGTTTGATTCACTATGGTTTGGCCCGGTGCCGTTTGGCGCATCACAGTTGGCCAGGGCATAGCGCTCTTCGTCTGTCAGACAAGCTCCGTCTGGCGTTCCCAGCACCCGTTCGAGAGCCCTGCGAATCGCGGGCGAAGCTTGGGACGCAACCTCATCCCAGGTCAGCGCGTGGAATTGTTCGAGATCTGAAGCTAGCCAGTTCATGGCGTTCTCCCGTGAAACTTCTGTCAGACGGTTAGCGAAAAAGGTCATTCTTCGCGGGCCGGATCAGCGCCCGCGCGCCGCCGTTTCCGCGCTGATAAACATAGCCGCGAATGATACACGCGGGTGTGCCTGTCAGCTTGCCGCAGACCAGTCCCGCCGCACACGCCAGTTCGTCGGCTACGGCCTCGACCGTTGCATGAAGCGAGTAGCCGTGCGGATCGCGGCGGCCGCGATAATCGACCAGCGGCCTCATGCCGGCGACGCCGATCGCGACTTCGGTCAAGCCCTCGCGCCAGGGGCGACCGAAGCTATCGCTGATGATGACCGCGATTTCAAGACCCAATTCTTTTTTCAATTCCCGCCGTAAGCGCGCCGCGGAGCGATCCGGGTTTGCCGGCAGCAAGACCGCGTGTTCGCCACCGTCCACGTTCGATACATCGACGCCGCTATTCGCGCAAATGAATCCATGCTTCGTTTCGGTGATCAGGACGCCGTTTTTGCGGCGCACGATTCGTTCACTTTCACGCAACGCCAACTGGCTGACGCGTGCGTCCAGGCCATAACGTTGAGCCCATACTCGCGAAGCTTTCGAAGGCCGGATTTCGTCCAAGGCTACGAGCGCGCCTTGCGCCTTCGAAACAATTTTGTGCTTCACCACCAGGATGTCGCCATCCTGGAAGCGTAGCCGCGAGCCTCGCAGAGCAACCAACAACCGCGCACTTAGCGATTCTCCGGCGCGAATTTCGCCACGCACCGCGAGCGGGAGAACCCGAATTTCCTCAGCCCTGCGCTTAGCGACTCGCGAGCCCATAGATCCGATCGCGGCCAGTAAGGTCCCAGCTTCGTATCATCTTCTGCGATCGCCTTTCTCCGCTGGCGGCAGCCAGTTCATGGAGATCCTCGGGACGATCGACGTCGCGCGCAATCCCCGGCAGTTCGAGGACGACGCAAGGGAGGCCGGTTGTTTTTGCGGCAGCGCGATGGGGCAAAAAGCTATCGTTGCCAAAGCGCAGCGGAAATAAATCTGCCGGAGATCGCCAGGCCGCATTCGTGCCGCGGCCAGCCGCATCGGGCGACAGCACTGCACCGGCGGGCGGCGCGCAGTCAACGATCTTCTGCAATTCGGCAGCGTCGATCAAAGGGATATCCGCAGGGACCACCAGGGTGCTCACCGCTCCGCGCTCTTTGGACACACGAGTTGCCATTTCGATGGCGCTTGTTTCTCCGGAGTTGTCGTCAGCGATGACATCGAAATGAAGACGCGCGGCGAGGTCGCGCGCAAAGGGATCGCATGTCACCACGGCGACGGGAGGCCGGCTCTGCCAATCGGCGAGCGCTTGCAGCACGTCCTCACACATTGCCCGCGCCAGGGCGAAGCGTTCTTCGGGAGTGAGAATCGATGACAGGCGCTGTTTGGCAGCGGCGAGATTTTTTACCGGGACGAGGATCATGCGCGCTCCGTTGCGGACGCAGCGGATGGAGGCTGCATGGCGGCCTCCATCACGCTCCTAGCCAAAGCAACTCGATCTTCCAGTTTGCGCATGATGGTGGAAGTGCAATGGACGCGCAAGCCGGTTTTGCCTAACACGTGGGCAGATGCCGTGTCTTCGGCATCGACTACCAGCAAGTCGAGGAAGTCCTGATAAAAATCCGCGACGCCGGCGATGGAAACGGGGAAGCCCTGCGCGGCCATGAGTATGCCAGCGGGGCCATTCACAGCGGCTCCGCCGACAATCGGACTGATGGCGGCGATGCGGGCGCGACTTTCGCGCAAAGCTTCGCGAAGGCCGGGGACGGCGAGAATTGGACCGATGCTGGTGACGGGATTGCTAGGCGCAAGCAGCACCAGATCGGCCGAGCGAATCGACTCGATCACTCCGGGCGCTGGCTCGGCATCGGAGGCGCCGGCGAAGCGCACGGATTCCACGGGATCCTGATACCAGCGCTGCACGAAATATTCTTGAAAGCTCAAATCTCCAAGGGGAGTGAGAACACGCGTCTCAACCCGCGAATTGCTCATGGGCAAGATGCGCGCCTTGATGCCGAGACCGGCCGCAATCTCGGATGTGGCCTCGGTGAGCGTCTTGCCATCGGCGAGCAGCTTTGTGCGAAAAATGTGCGTGGCCAGATCGCGGTCGCCGACGTGAAACCAAGTTGGCTGTCCCAGTTGCCCCATAGCTTGGAGACAGAAAAAAGTATCGCCCTTCACGCCCCAGCCGCGCTCCAGGCTCAGTTTACCGGCCAGCATATAAGTGATGGAATCGATATCGGGAGATACGTAGAGTCCCCACCACGACATGTCGTCGCCGGTGTTTACGATGACGGTGAGATCTTCGGGGGGCACGATTTTGCGCAGTCCATCGACAAACTTGGCGCCGCCGGTGCCGCCGGTGAGAACGGTGATCATGCGACCCTCTTTTTTTGAGCGTAGCCTTCAGCGTCGGCGCTGGCGCGCAGGCGGTCCGCCAGCAGATCGCCGTGCGCGGACGCACTTTGCGCGAACTTCGCTGGGTGCGTTGTTGCGAGCATTCCGAGGAATTCGGGATACACAGGCAGTCTCTGGCGTAGTTCGAATCCTTTCGTCTCGGTGCGGCGTTGTAATTCTTCCAGATGCGGCCACGGCTTTTCCGGATTAATAAAATCTGGCGTCAGCGGTGAAACTCCGCCCCAATCGTTGATTCCGCCATCGAGCAGGTCGGCGTAATGCGGATCGGAGAGATTTGGAGGCGCTTGAATATTCATCTGCGGCATCAAGAGACGCGCAACAGCGAGAGTACGCAGCATGTCGGCGCGATCGGGCTCGGGCCAGTGCGCCATCGGAGTTCCGGCCTTGGCGCGGAAATTCTGCACAATCACTTCCTGAATGTGGCCATGTCTGGCATGCACGTCGCGGATGGCGATGAGCGTATCCACGCGCTCTTCCAGTGTTTCGCCGATACCGATGAGAATGCCGGTGGTGAAGGGAATCCGCTGGCGTCCTGCGTCTTCGATCACGCGCAGACGCTTTGCTGGATCTTTGTCGGGAGCGTTATAGTGCGCGGCATCTCTCGCCAACAAGCGCGCGCTGGTGGTTTCCAGCATTAGCCCCATGCTCGGCGCTACGCGCGCCAGGCGTTGCAGCCATGCAGTGCTCATCAGACCGGGATTCGGATGCGGAAGCAGGCTCGATTCGCGCAGCACTTTCTCGCACATCGCTTCCAGATAGTGCAGCGTCGACTTATATCCCAACTGGCGCAGCGTTTCGCGCATCTCGGGAAAGAGAAGCTCCGGCTTGTCCCCGAGGCTGAATAATGCTTCGGTGCATCCCATGCGCTCGCCGGCGCTGACGACTTCCATCACTTCATCGGGCGTCATGGTGTGCGCCCCGGGCTGATTGGGATCGCGTCGGAAGACGCAGTAGCCGCAATAGTCGCGGCAGAGATTGGTCAGGGGAAGAAATACTTTGCGGGAATAGGTGATGACGGGCGGCTTGAACTTGGCGCGAGCGGTTTGCGCGGCAGAGAGCAGCGCGGGCAGCGGGTCATCGTTTGCTCGCAGCAGTTCGCAAGCCGCCTCGCGAGAAAGCTCTGCTCCGTCGCTCGCCGACTCGGCTGCTGCGATCAGCGTACTTGCATCTGGAGGAAAGATGGCCATGCGAAGCTACTTTGCTCGTTTCACCAATTCAAGGCGAGCAACGATCATACCGCCAAACGCTGGCAAAGATGGTAACGGACGGAGTAAATTTCTGTCCCGCAGCAAAAGCAGGGAAGGCGGAAACAGCAACCGATTTTGCCACAGAGGGCACCAAGGAACGCGAAGGAAAGGCTGCACGCTTCTTTCTGATGCTCAGCATTTGAACGTCGTTCACTTTGACATCACCAGTTTCGCAATTGTGGCTAGCTGCATGTTTGACGTGCCTTCGTAGATTTTGCCGATTTTCGCGTCGCGCCAATATTTTTCCACGGGATAATCTTTGGTGTAGCCGTAGCCTCCGTAGACCTCGATCGCCAGCGAGGTGACTCGCTCGGCCACTTGCGAAGTGAAGAGCTTCGTCATGGCGGCTTCTTTGACGAAATTCATGCCTGCGTCTTTCATGCGGGCCGCGTTATAGACCATGAGGCGCGCGGCTTCGATCTCAGTGGCCATCTGCGCGATCTGGAACTGGATGCCCTGAAATTCGGCGATGGGCTTGCCGAATGCAATTCGCTCCTGCGCGTATTTTGCGGCGTATTCCCATGCGCCTCGCGCTACGCCCAGCATCTGCGCGCCGATGCCGATGCGGCCTTCGTTGAGCGTCTCGATGGCAATTTTGTAGCCTTTGCCGATCTCGCCCAGCACATTTTCTTTCGCTACGCGGCAATCTTCGAGAATCAGTTCGCAAGTTGAGGAAGCGCGAATGCCGAGCTTGTCTTCTTTCTTGCCGACGGTGAATCCGGGGAAATTCTTTTCAATCAGAAAGGCGGTGATTCCTTTGTAACCTTTGGACGCATCGACGGTGGCGAAGAGAATGAACAGGCCGGCTTCTTTGCCGTTGGTGATCCAGAGCTTGCGGCCATTGAGAACGAAGTCGCTGCCTTTGATCTCAGCTTTTGTTTGCAGAGCGAATGCGTCTGAGCCTGATCCGGCTTCGCTTAATGCGTAAGCGCCGACGGTGTCGGCGGACATCTTCGGAAGATAGCGTTTCTTCTGATCTTCGGTCGCCCAGCGCAGGATGGCATTCGCCACCAGCGTATTTTGCACGTCGACGATGACTCCGGCGGAAGCGTCGGCTCGCGAAAATTCTTCGACCGCCAGGATGGCTTCGAAAAACTTGCCGCCGGCGCCGCCGTATTGCTCAGGAATCTCGATGCCCATCAATCCCAACTGAAAGAATTGATCGAGCAGGGCGCGATCGAAGGCTCCCTTTTCGTCCATCTCTTTGGCGAGGGGACGAATCTTGTCCTCGGCAAACTGGCGGACACTGTCGCGGAAGAGGATTTCGTCTTCTGTAAGAGTGGTGAGCGGCGCGGGAGCGGCGAGTTGCAGAGTTTCCGGCATGAAGGCAACCTCAATTTGAGAGACGCTGGAATCAAAAATTGTAGCAGCAGAACAACCTACTCATGGGTTTGATTCTCCGCCGCCGATTTGCCCTTGTGAGGCCTGCCACAAAAGGTGGCCTGTGAATCTCGGGTTCTTCCTGCTTCCAACCTGCGCGCAGCACCTTCACGTTCAAGGGTGCCGGGAACGCTTTCAACGGCATTGCCAAGCGCATGGAACCCTGGATCGACGGAACCAAAGTTGGGCAGAACCTTGAGGATCAGCTGAAGATCACGACGATGCTAAGCGCAGGAACGCACGCCGCTTCGTTTGTCGTGGTCGACAGTTTCGACAATTACACGTCGAGTTCGGTTAGCTTTGTTGTGAAGTGACGGAACGAATTGCAGGGCGCCTGGTCCTCCGCCTAGTGCTCGCGAGGATTGCGCATCCTGGCGAACCCCTGGTTGGGCCAAAACCGTTGGGCCAAAATCGAGGTCAAAATCAAAGTCAACGGCAGCGGACAGGAGTGTCCGCTCCACACACCCAACTGGCTTTACTTCGGCATCATCTCGGCTACGGTTAGCTCGTCGGCTTTGCGCAATTCGGGAAAGAGCCACGCCCACACTGCGATGACCGCGAGTGTGCCTACTCCTCCTACGATTACGGCGGGGACGGTGCCGAACCATTGCGCGGTCAGGCCGGATTCGAATTCGCCTAGCTCGTTCGAGACTCCGATGAAGAGCATGTCTACGGCGTTGACGCGGCCGCGCATTTCGTCGGGAGTTGCGACTTGAATCAGCGTGGCGCGGATGATGACGCTGACCATATCGGCGGCGCCGGTGAGAAAGAGGGCGATCAGAGAGAGGATAAGGCTGTGCGAGATTCCGAAGGCGATCGTGAACACCCCGAAGGCGGCGACGCACGACAGCATGGTGAGGCCGGCGTGGCGGCGGATGGGATAGTGTGCAACTGCGATTGCCGTGAGAGCGGCGCCGACTCCGGGGGCGCTGCGGAGCAGGCCGAGGCCCCAGGGGCCGGTGTGGAGAATTTCTCGGGCGTAGACGGGGAGCAGGGCGACCGCTCCGCCCAGGAGCACGGCGAACATGTCGAGGGAGATTGAGCCTAGGATCAGTTTTTTGGCAAAGATGAAACGAAAACCGGCGAGGACGGTGCGCAGGCTGATGGTTGCTTTTTCGGCGACCACTTCGGCGGGCTCGACTGCTGATGCGGGCAGCGGATGGATGCGCAAGGTCATCATGATCGACAGGATCGACACGCTCAACGACAGCGCATAGACAGCTTTGGGGCCGTGAAACAAGGCGTAGGCGATTCCTCCGGCAGCGGGTCCAGCGATGGTTGCGATCTGAAACGAGCTGGCATTCCAGGCGACGGCATTCGCAAAATGCTCTTCCGGAACGAGGTGAGGGAGGATGGCGCGGCTTACGGGGAAGCTGAAACTGCGGCAGGCTCCGACTAAAACCAGAACGCCGTAGATCAGATGAACCGATAGCGGCGCGCGCCAACTGATGGCAAGCAGAAGAGCCGAGCACAGGCCGTAGCCGGCATAGCACGCCATCAGCAGCCTGCGACGGTCGAAAAGATCGGCGGCGTGTCCGGCGAAGAGAAAAAGGACGAAGCCGGGGGCGAATTGGGCGAGGCCAACGTAGCCGAGGTCGAGGGGGCGCTTGGTGACTTCGTAGACTTGCCATCCGACGGCGACGGATTGCATCTCGAGCGACAGAACGATAAAGAAGCGCGCGAGCGAGTAGGCGACGAAGTTGGGATGAGTGAACGCGACGCGCCCGGCGAGGCGGGGATCTTTCGCGGTGAGCATTCCTTAATACTTTGCCACAGAAACGGCTCTCAGCTGTCAGCTGTCAGCTTTCAGTAAAATCTCGTGGGTCCCGCTTTTCAGCGCTCATCTAACTTCGGGTTAGTTATCTTCGGTTAATCAGCGAGGCCACGTAGCCAGCGCCGAAACCGTTATCGATATTTACTACGCTGACGTTGGAGGCGCAGGAGTTCATCATTCCTAGCAAAGCCGCGAGACCTTCGAAGGCTGCTCCGTAGCCGATGCTGGTGGGGACGGCGATGACCGGGACTCCTACCAGGCCTCCGACCACGCTGGGCAGAGCGCCTTCCATACCCGCGCAGACGATGATTACTCGCGCTTTGGCTAGCGCCTCGCGATGGGCCAGCAGGCGGTGGATACCGGCGACTCCTACGTCATAGATGTGCTGGACGTTGTTGCCCATTAATTCCGCGGTGACTACAGCTTCTTCGGCTACCGGGATGTCGCTGGTTCCGGCGGAGACGACCGCAATCACGCCCTTGCCGTAGCGTCTGCGATCGCGCTTGAGGGAGATGGTGCGGGATAGCGGGCGGTATTCGGGGCGAGTTTTCTGGTCAGCGAGCGCGGCGATTACGGCGGCGGCATGCGCTTCGGTGGTTCGCGTGGCGAGGACGTTCGCTCCGTGGGCCGCCAGACGCGTGAAAATATCGGCGACCTGGCGCGGAGTTTTGCCCTGACCGAAGATCACTTCGGGCATGCCCTGGCGGAGGGCGCGATGGTGGTCTAGCTTGGCGAAACCTAGATCCTCGAAGGGCAGGTGACGGAGGCGCTCTACGGCATCGTCGGGGGAGAGGCGCTTTTTCTGGACATCGGCGAAGAGTTTGCGGAGGGCCTGGGAGTTCATGCGATTCGCCGGAGCGGCAGATGACATTGTAGATGCTGCGGGTGCTTACCGCGTCCGGGACCAAGAGAGGAACTTAAGATCAAGTCCTTTCAGTAACTTGCGTCGATTACTCTAGTGGTTCTACGCCCTTTGGATAGATTGCCGTGTGCTTTGGCGCACCCTATACTTAGGGTACTCTGGTTCTGGATTCTCTGGCAGGTGCTCGGGTAGGGTGGCCCTAAAGTAAGCGTGTCTCTTGGCTGATTCTCTATGTGGCCCGGAATTTGGCCGACCTGAACCTATGCGTAGATGCCTGCAAATCGCGCTCATGGCCAGCTTAACCGCGATCTCCTTTCTCTCTACATTTTCGGCGAGGGCGCAATCTGGCGCTCAACTGGGCGATGGTGCGATTTCGCGCGCGGGAATGATCACGTCGACTACCGACGAATCGGGCCGCAGGATTTATATCAATGATGGGAGTGGGGAAGCGGTTGGCGGGGCTTCCAGATCGGCCTCTCTTGGTGATAGTACCTCTTCACGATCCTCCTTAGTTTATTGGAGTTCGACCGAACATCGCTTCAAGCCGGTTCCGACCAACGGGGCAGTGATGCGGGCGGCGCGATCGGCAGCCTCGGAGGTCAGCCACTATATCGATGGCAAAGGGCCGAATTATCAGTATCTTAACCGTGCCTTCACGCAGCAGGATATTGACGCGGCGATTGACGCGGCGGCGGCGCGGCACAACGTCGACCCCAGCCTGGTAAGGTCCGTGGTAAAAGTCGAATCGAATTTCAATCCGAATGCGGTGTCGCGCAAGGGCGCCATGGGACTGATGCAGTTGATGCCTTCGACAGCGCGGTCGCTCAATGTGGCCAATCCTTTTGACCCGGCGCAGAACGTGGATGCGGGGGTACGGCATCTAAGGAAATTATTGGACAGCTATGGCGGGGACGTGCGCCTGACTCTGGCGGCCTATAACGCAGGGTCGGGAGCAGTGGCGCGCAGCGCGGGGGTGCCGCGTTTTCGGGAGACGCAGAATTACGTCCGCCGAATCACGGACTTATATAACGGCGGCGGCGTGATTGCAAACTCGGCTGGCGGCTCGGCGGAGACTTCACACGGGCGCGAAACGCGTGAACCGGTGCATGTGGAGCGGGACGCTCGCGGCGTGCTTTACATCAGCAATACGCAATAGCTGTTTGACTTTAGCAACTTTGTGATTTGGGTTGGGTTGTCATTTGTATAGGGGACGGACTCGCGGATTGCACATTCAGAACGCATAGGTCCTTCGACACAGCAATAACATCAGGCTGACACAGCAATAACAGATGACAAGCCAATAAGCAGTTGGATTTAGTGGCAGGAATTTAGTGCAGACCCAGGCTTCTACGACCCTAACTCGAGGCGGCCCCGCCTTTCGCCTTGGCGTCGCGCTCTTGTTCGCTCTACTTCCACTAGCTTCCGCGTCGACTCGAATCCGCCACAGCGACCCTTGGGCCCGTCAGCAATTTGCACGGGCGGAGCGCATGCGTGAGGCTTTGAACGGGCGTCCCACAGGAGAGCGCACGCGGCACGAATATCAGCGGGTCATCGATTCTTACCGCCGCGTTTACATGGGGTCTCCTGCGTCGTCGAAGGCTGATCCGAGCGTGGTGGCGACGGCCGAATTGATGGTCGAGATGGGGCGCCGCTTTGACGACGACAAGATTCTGCGGGACGCGATCGATCAATATCATTTCCTGCGCAAGGAATATCCAGGCAGCAAATACCGCTTCGACGCGCTGTTCACGATCGGCGAGATCTATAAGGATGATCTGAATGATCCGGCGGACGCTCGCGCAGTGTTCACGGATTTCTTACATCGCTATCCGCGGAACCGGCTCGCGGAGGATGCTCGCGCAGCGGTGCAGGGGATCGATGCCCAGGCGGCGAACCAGGAACGCTTGGCACGGAAAGCGGCGCGCAAGCAGCGGGCCTCAGGCGAGCACTCCGCCGGCGGCGATTCGGGCGGCGCGGCTGTGAGCGTTAGCGCCGATGCGGTCGCGCCGGCGAGCGCTACTTCTGATGAGACGGGCGAAGCTGGGCCGGTAGCTTCTTCGGTCGGTGCTTCCGACGCTCGACGCAGCGCGTTGCCGCGCGTCACCGGTGTTCGGCACTGGTCGACGCCTGATTACACGCGGGTCGCCATTGACGTCGAACAGGAAGTGAAATTCGATTCGCAGCGCATCTTGCATCCCGACCGCATTTTCTTCGACCTGCGTGACACGAAACTCGCTTCTACGCTCGTCGGCAAGACGTTTGACGTTGACGACGGCTTTCTGAAGAAGATTCGAGTCGCTGAGTTCAAGCCGGGACGCACGCGGATTGTGCTGGAAGTGGACGACCTATCGAGCTACGACGCGTTCCTGCTGCCGGATCCTTATCGGCTCATTATTGATATTCATGGGAAGCAGAAGCGGGCGACGATGCTCGCGGCGAAAACGGCTGGCATGAAGGACTATGCCGCGCCGGAGACCGAAGACACGACGGCCTTACCGGAATCTGATGACGACGCGGTCGAGCCGACCGCCACGCCAGTACGGCAAGCGAAATCCGCACCGCAGAAAGCGCAACGGGATTCCGGGAAGGTTGCGATTGGTTTTAGCAAGCCGGGGCTGGTTGAAAGCGACATACCCCCCGAGACCGCCAACCCTGACTCACAATCCTCTCATCCGGCGAAACCAGTGAGTGGCATCGGAGTGGTCAAGACGCAGGTTGCCGTCAAGGGATCGAATCGCAAGATTCCGAAGACGATTGTCGAGACGGACGATCGTGCGCCGACTACGGTGGCGACGCTCGAGCCGGAAAAGATTCGGCCGGAATCGAGGGTGGGCAGGGATGATGTTGCCGACTCCGACGAGGGCAAGCCTGCCAAATCACATTCGCTGTCATCGTCGACGCCATCATCGTCTTCCGCTACACACCGAAAAAGGCCTCGACCCGCGAGCGCGGCGACGTTCTCGGATACTTCGGATCTGCCAAGTGATGTCCGCGAAGTAACGCGCGAGGCGCGGCCTACTGCTGCTGGAGATCGGTCACTCATTCGCGCGCTGGGGCTGAAGATTGGCAAGATCGTTATCGATCCGGGGCATGGCGGGCACGATACAGGCACGATCGGGCCCAACGGATTGCTTGAAAAAGACGTCGTGCTCGACGTGGCCAAGCGCCTTGGCCGATTGCTCGAGACCCGTCTTGGCGCCGAGGTGATTTATACGCGGCAGGATGACACGTTCATCCCACTGGAAACGCGCACGGCGATCGCGAACCGGGAGCGGGCGGATCTGTTTATCTCGATTCACGCCAACTCGAGCCGCGATTCGGATGCGCGCGGCGTGGAAACTTATTATCTGAATTTCACTTCGTCGCCGGAGGCGCTGGAAGTTGCGGCGCGCGAAAACGCTGTCTCCGAGAAATCGATCCACGAGCTGCAGGACCTGGTGAAAAAGATCGCGCTTAAGGAAAAGATCGAAGAATCGCGCGAGTTTGCTGGCGACGTACAACAATCGCTCTACGGAGGGCTCGCTCTCGACAACGCCGGCATACGCAATCGCGGCATCAAGAAGGCTCCGTTCATCGTGCTGATTGGCGCGAATATGCCGTCGATACTGGCCGAGATTTCTTTCGTTTCGAACCCTACAGACGAACGCAAGATGGAGACCGCAGAGCATCGGCAGCGCATCGCCGAATCGCTCTATCGCGGGGTATCCAAATACGCGAGCGGGTTAAGCGGCGTGAAGGTGGCGAGCAAGATCGACAAACCTGAAGGTCAGTGACGCCTCTCCGTGACATTCGTAACCTCCCCACCGTGTTTTCGATAGGCGGATAAACGCGATCCACGCTATCGTGGCGAAGTCTATCTTCGAACCTCGAAAAATATGCTCGCGAACGTGTGGCTGCGGAGTGGAAGTTCCATCATCAAAGTGGCGGCTTGCTGTCTGCTGATGATACTGAGCGCGGCGGCGCAGACTTCCAAAGCATCCTCTTCCGCGGATGCGGCCAAACTGGTGGCGCTCGAACGGTTGTGGAACCAGGCGCAGGTGATTCGCGACTCGGCAGCGGTCGCGAGCATGATCGGCGACAAGTTCGTCAATACGGAGTGGGATGGGGAGGTCACCGATCGGGGCAGATTCCTGGCGGATTTCGCCGACCCCAAGTTTCAACCGACCATCATGAGCATCGCTGATGTGAAGGTGGAAATGTACGGGGCAACCGCGATCGTGGTCGGCAATTATCACACGAAGGGCAGTTACGGCGGCAAGCCTTATGAGCATTTCGGGCGCTTCACCGATACCTGGCTGTTTGAGGATGGCAAGTGGCTTTGCGTGGCCAGCCATACCAGCCTGCTGAAGAAGTAGCTCGCGATCGTCTAATACTTCCTCACCGCAACCAACTCTTCGACATCGAGTTGATCACTGATCGTAGTCAGCTAAAACGCTGCGGTGGAAACTTTTCTCGGCTGCCAGTAGTCTAATTAGGTAGCGCTGGTGCGCCTTTCCGCGATGATATTCTTGCGATATTTTTCCGTTGTTCTTTCCTCTTTTCTTTTTTGTGCTTCGGCCTTTGTCTCCGAACCGGCTAAGCCGGATGCGGCTTCCCCGAGTTCGCCCCGAGTGCCGAGTTCTTCGGTTCCTGCATCTGCTGCCGCGTCTCCCCCAGTTCTTCCCGCCGGATTTTCGGGTTGGCAGATGAAGGGTGCAGTGACGGGCAGTTCCGATCCGGCTTCTGCCGATCCAACCGACGCGGCTGTCCTCAAAGAGTACGGCTTCGTGCGGATGGAGAAGGCTTCGTATACGCGCGACGACGGGCGCAACCTGACGATCAAGGCTGCGATCTTTGAAGATGCCAGCGGTGCCTATGGCGCGTTCACTTATTACGCCTCCGAGGAAATGGGACAGGAGACGATTGGCGGACAGGCGGCTTTTCAGAACAACCGCGTGCTTTTTTATCAGGGGAACGTTCTGGTGGATGCGGTATTCGACAGAATGAGCGTGATGTCGGCGGGGCAATTGCGGCAGTTGGCAGGGCTTTTGCCGGAGGCGCCAGACAATAAGGGCAAACTGCCTTCATTGCCGGCGCGGCTTCCGAAGTCGACGTCGGAGAGAAGCCTGGAAAAGAATACGACAAAATATGTTCTGGGTCCGGTTGCGCTCGATCGCGTGGGATCGCCGCTGCCTATTTCGATGGTGGATTTTAAGTCGGGCGCGGAAGTGGTCATTGGCAAGTATGCGGTGAACGCAGGCGACGCAACCTTGATGCTGATCGAATATCCGACGTCGCAGATTGCGGCCGATCGGCTGCGGCAGCTCGATGCCGCGCATCAAGTCACCACGCAGCAGCCGGGGGTGACTCCGATTCTCGATATTGGGCCGTTCTTCGACACGCGCACGGGACCGATCATTTTGATCGCGGCGGGGCCGCTGTCGAAAAGCGAGGCCCGAGCGCTGATGTCGTCGGTCAGCTACGAGGCTAACGTCACGTGGAATGAAAATACCTACGTGAGCAAGAAGGACAATCTGGCGAATTTTCTGTTCAACGCGATTGTTCTTTGTGGAATTGTCGTCGGTCTGGCGCTGGTCGCGGGCATTGCGTTTGGGGGCCTGCGATTGCTCATAAAGCGGATTTTTCCCGATTCGGTCTTTGATCGGCGCGAGGCGGTGGAATTCATCTCGCTGCACCTGGAAGAGGAGCCACGGCCGGTGCCTCCAGAGCGGTAAGTGCCTCAATCAAAGGTCGTTAGCGCTGAGAGAGAGCGATTTAAGGCCGTTTTGGAGCGGTTTGCCGACTTGTGGACGCATCTTGCAAGTGATTGAAAACAGGACTATTTAAGTCATAAATTTTGCTTGACACTGTGGTTTTAAGGCTCATAAGATTCCCGCAGAAAGTTCTGATGGATGAAACCTCCGTTGGAACTATTCTCCCTTGAAAGAAAAGGCCGCCCAAGTTGCCGGGTGGCCTTTTCATTTTTGGAGCCGTTCTCGGTTGTCACCTCTCAGAGAAACCCAAGGCCAAGATCCGCTCACCGAGAACCGAGAATAGAGACCTATGCTGAACTGTTTCTTGCTTGCTTCCGTACAATACTGTGGATGACAGTGTGAGTTCGGAAGGAGACACGATGTTTTGCGATCAATGTGGGGCGCAGTTACTGGGCGGAGCGTCGCGCTGTGCGCGCTGCGGCAAAACGGTTCTGGGACTCATTGAGCTTCGGCGCAGCCGGGTTCGAGAACACGTGCGTCTACTGGGCATTCTCTGGATGGCGTACTCGGCGTTGTACGTGGTCGCTGGAGTGGCGGTGCTGATCGTGGCGCAGACGATTTTCGGCGGCGCGTTCCACATTCACAACGGTCCATCGCCCGAAGTTACGGTCTGGATGCGGCCTCTTCTTACCTGTGTCGGATGGTTGATTTTGGCGATCGCTGCGACCGGGTTCTTTACCGGCTGGGGCTTGTTGCAGCGAGAGGGGTGGGCGCGGACATTTGCGCTGGTCGCGGGCTTCGTGGCGTTGTTAAGCATTCCGCTGGGCACAGCGCTCGGCACCTACACGCTGTGGGTGCTGTTGCCGTCGCAATCCGATGACGAGTATAAAGCGATGGCACAGGCGGCGTAGCGTCAGCTGGTGGTTGCAGGGATCCTTATTGCGGAAGTCGCTAATGCGCTAACATTGCAGGAATTCGAGACGGACCTTAGAAGCGGAAGCAGGCTGACGTAGCTCAGTTGGTAGAGCAGCCGATCGTAATTTGCAAATCCTCCCACATTATCAATAGCTTGCACTCTCGGAGGCGCGTCAAATGCGTGTTTCAGCGCCAGTATTCGTGCGGGCCGCCGCTGAGTCGTGAGCTAACACGAGAGAAACACGAGAGTCCTTATCGTCGTTGTGACGCCTGCACTGGCGGCAGCTTCCATGCCGACCTACCACAAGGGCGTTTATGAGGGAGAGATTCAGATAGATTGTCGTTTCCTAAAGGTCGCGATGACCAGCAAGTGGCTGTACCTTAATGTTCTGCTAGCGGGGAGCTGGAGTGGTGACCAGAGTGAAGCGCCACGCTCCGGAGAATCTACCGCACGTCGGCATCTTCTGGTTGCTCAATGGCAAGCTGGTCATCGGTAAGCGTAAGACGATGGAACACGCTGCCGTGTCGAACAGGCTTGAGATGGAGACTAACCACTTCTGGCGCCTTTTTGTCTTGCAATAGCGGAAGCAGTTCCTTTTGAAATCTCTCGCTCCAGCCGAATGTCGCTTTCAGCTTTCTAATCAAGTTCAATGCTTCGTAGAGAATCGCCGATGCGAAGAAATAAAAGTTCCATTCGTTCTCGGAGCAATACAAGCATTGTCGGTTGACGTGAAGCGTATCTCTCGGTGAGGATCGGTGGTGGAGGGATCGAGGGCCTTTCGATGAAGTCGCGGAGTTTTGTATTTGCGTCGTTCCTCTTATTCCTGGCCGTTCATCTTTTTGCGGCCGAGAACTATTCCGTGAAGGTCGAACGCGCTGTCTCCGTGAGAATGCGCGACGGCGTCACCCTTCGCGGAGACATCTTTCGTCCTGATGCGGAAGGCAAGTTTCCGGTCCTCCTCCAGCGCACTCCCTACCGCCGCGCCACGTGGGGTTATAACGTCGATTTTGCCCAGCGCGCCGCATCGCGCGGCTACGTCGTCTTCCTGCAAGATGTGCGTGGCCGCTACACCTCAGATGGCAACTGGTACCCCTTTCTTCATGAAACCGAGGATGGTTACGACACGATCGAGTGGATCGCTGCTCAACCCTACTCGAATGGCAAAGTTGGCATGTTCGGCGCCTCTTATGTCGGAGCAACACAACTCCTCGCGGCCCTCGGACATCCACCGCATTTGGCGGGCATTTGTCCCATCGTGACTGCAAGCAACTACCACGACGGTTGGACCTATCAGGGTGGCGCGTTCGAACAGTGGTTTGACCAATCTTGGACCAGCGGCCTGGCGACAGATACCGTTGCAAACCAGATCGAACGCATCCCACGCGCGCCCGAAGAGGTCGACGTGCTCCCTCTCACCGGCTATCCGATCTTCAATCGCAATCCTGCGAGCGTAATCGATGTTTCCACTCCCACGATCGCTCCGTACTTCCTTGACTGGTTGGCGCACCCCTCCTATGACGATTACTGGAAGCGTTGGTCCATCGAAGAACATTATGCCGACATTAACGTCCCTGCGCTGCACATCGCGGCTTGGTACGACATTTTCCTTGGCGGTTCGCTGCGTAACTACATCGGATTGAAAGCTGGGGCAGCCACCGAAGAAGCACGCAAGGGCCAGCGTCTTCTCGTTGTCATCGGCGGCCACGCCGGTGACGGACGCAAGATTGGTGCGGTTGACTTTGGCCCCGAGGCGGAAAAGGTTAACGATGACGAAGTCACCCTTCGCTGGTATGACTTCCTCTTCAAGGGTGTCCAAAACGAATTCGCCATCGGCAAGCCCGTCAAAATTTTTGTCATGGGCACGAATCAATGGCGTGACGAAGACGATTGGCCGCTCGCGCGCGCGAACTCGACCAAATACTTTCTCCATTCGCACGGTGACGCGAACTCAGCCCGCGGAAATGGTTCTCTTTCGACCTCCGCACCTGGGACTGAACCATCCGACCGATTCGCCTACGATCCCGCCAAGGCAGTCCCCACGATCGGCGGGCCACTCTGCTGCGACAGCGATCACCTCGCTCCGGGCCCGCGTAACCAGCGCGAGGTTGAAGAACGCGACGACGTGCTGGTCTACTCGACTCCCCCGCTCGACCACGACCTCGAAATCACCGGCCCCGTCCGTCTCGAGTTTTTCGCTTCGTCCTCGGCGGTCGACACCGACTTCACCGCCAAACTCATCGACGTTTCCCCCGACGGTACTGCCATTAACCTAACCGAAGGCATACTCCGGGCACGCTACCGCGACTCGCAAGTCACTCCGGCTCTCCTCACTCCCGGGGAGGTGTATCCGTTCTCCATCGACCTTTGGGCTACGAGTAACGTCTTCCGCGCGGGCCACCGCCTGCGCCTCGAACTCTCGAGCAGCAATTTCCCGCGTTTCGACCGGAACCTCAACAATGGTGAGCTCGCCGCCAGTTCCGCCAAATGGGTGACTTCCACCAACACCGTGCTCCATGACAAGGCGCATCCTTCGGCCCTTATCCTCCCTGTCGTCCCTTAGACTTGGCTATAGGGTGATGCTCGCAAATCGCAGTCTGTACCATTGTGCGAAATACGCCATCTCAAATGTGGAACAGCGTGCCCGTTCCATGCGGATCAAACTATTTCGGAGTTTCACCCGGGTACGCGTCATCCCGCACGGACTTCGTCGTAGCCGACTTCGCTATCGTCGACTTGGTGGGCAGACCACATGCGGCGGGGGGATTGGTCATCTGCTTGGCGAATATACGGGAGCTCGGTCCGTCCGGCCGCGACGTTGGCCAGTATCCCGACCGGCTCAGCAAGGGTTTGTGCTGAACGATTATCTGGTTGAACTGCAAAACTCTGGAGCGGTATCACGCCAAGCGTTGTGTTCGCTCACGTAGTTCCATATGTCGCTGGCAACTCTTGCGCGCTCCTCGTTAGTTGCTGTGCCGTTTTCAAACCTTCTGGCAACTTCTAGGCCCTGAGCGGCAATCGGTGGAAGCGGTGCCCGAACTTGGGAGATGTAGGCAAACAAGAAATCACGCGCCCTCCCAAATGCCGCCTGCTCTCCGAATCGTTCCTGAAATTGATCGACTAAGTCCCAGCTTGTCGTCATCTACCACCTGATTCCTGGAAGAAAAAATCAGTGGTACAGCAGTTGTACAGTAGGCAGTGGCGGACTGCTGCGTAAGCTTCTGAAAAGAATGGAGCCGACGATCAGACTTGAACTGATGACCTGCCGATTACGAAATGACCCAACCTTGCGTATGTTGTTGTGAAATATAAGTCGTTGTGCAGCGGTTTTGGTGCAGTTTAGGGGGTTCTGGGAAGCCATTGTGCAGCAGTTCGTGCAGCAGTCGTTCTGAATGTCCAGTAATCGAGTAGAGGTTCGTATCTCATTCGCAAAATCTTCGTGAGATGATCGCCGTTTGTTTTCCTGCCATTCGCCTTTTCTGAAATGACCAGCCGACCGTTTGTCGGCTGGTCAGGAACGCATCACGATCAGCCTGTTCTCGGTCGTGTTCGAGGGACAAAAAAAACCAAAGCCCGCCGATGCGGGCTTCGGTTCGCATGTAAGCTCTCAGCTTCGTATGAGGCTTTCCGTGAGTGATTAGCCGCCCACGGTCAGTGACCCTGATTGGGTAGATTCGGAGAGCGCGGCTCCAGCAAAAGTTTGGTCAAAGTCATCACCACCTTTGCATGGATCAATTCTAGGGTCTAGCAGTGGTCTTGTCACTGGCGCAACCCGTTCGCCAGCTAGCGGCGCTGTTCGGTTCCGTCTCACTCGCTGCTTGTACGGTCTCCGCTGCCTCGGAACCTCCTCACGTCCACGAAACAAGTCCCCAACTGGCGCAGCCGCGTGTGCATGCGGCAGAAATCATGTTCGGTCGTGCCCAGAAACTCAGCGGCACCGCTGGGCGTCCCGGTTGCTGCAATCGCCCCAATTGCGGGGAGCACGTGTGACTCTTGACGCCGCACAAAGTCCACGAACTCGCCAATCCGGTGCCTGTCGTCGCGCTGTTTCTCTTGCCGCTCACACCTTTTCCTTAGATACGCCGAATGTGAATGGCAGAACTCATCCCCGATCTGATCGCGATCCGTTTCGTCGAAATGAGTGGTCATGGACAAGTTGCCGGGGCGACACAGGGGATTCTTCATCCGTTTCGAGTAGATCGTCCTATATTTGTTTCCGAGACACAGGTTGATGTAGTTGAAGAACCGGGCGCTGTTCGCGCCATAGTGCTTTATCGGATCGAACGTTTGCACGATGTCCTCCTTGCCAGCCTGACGGTGCTTGGAAGTCGCGGGTAGGTAATGCAAGTGCATCAGCAGGTCTTGCGTCCAGTCCTCCACGTCCTCACCCGGCGCAGACCTGTCCACGTGCCTGTTGACCCAGTTGCGGACGTATTGGGGAAACCGCTCGTGGAATTCGTCGAAGTTCTTCGGCACGACGAATCCGTCATGCCCGATGTAGTGCCCGTCTGCAACCGTGAACGGGTCGGGCTTCCGGTTTTCAACAGAAATATTTGTGAAATTGACAGGTTGATTTTCAACTGTGGCGGTATTGCTCTGCATGGAGATGGTTCCTTTCGAAAGGATTTGAACTGCATGCGAGCAAGGCTAAGAGGTCGAGACGAGTTGGTGGTAAGGGTTCAGAACGCGTTGGCGCTGCCCACCAAGAAGGAAGCCGAGCATATCGTGGGCACTGTGATCGCAAGCTTGGAAGCCACGCTGCTCAACAATCTGGAGGCGGACGGGTTCACGCTGAAACTCGGCAGCTTCGGCAAGTTCTCAGTTCGGCACAAGCCGGGGATTCTCAGGAAGATTCCGTTCACGGGCGACACGATACTGACGAAGGACAGGCGGAAGATCAGATTCGTCAGTCTGGGCAGCCTGCGGCAATACGAGAAAGTTCTAAGACGGGTTAGTTGAAGAACGATTCGCGCAGAACATTTTCAGGGGTAGCACCAGATTCAGACATCACGCGAAAAGGGTGCTGAGGATTCCCGCAGCCGTCCTGAATCGCTTCCTCCACAAGAAGCGAGTGGCGTGATTTTCTGACGAATCGCCGCGAAAGGTTCTTCGACTACGTCCTCAAAAAGACGATCAAGAATTGAACGCCGAGCCGCATTTCAATTTGTTTAATTTTTTTCCATAGTTTTACGCGTTGATCCCCAAAGCCATCTCCCAAAACCTTTTGATGACTTCTTCAACCGCCTTCACGTTGGCATTAGGATCATTCGCTGCCCTGTCAATCGCTGCATTCAAAAATGCGTCATCAAGACCAGCTCTAACTCTTATTTCATCACGTAGACGTGGTACAGAGTCACCAAATTTCAGCCGATAGTCGCCAACGAACTTAGCCTTCCATGGCGGAACAGAGGATCGCCATCTCTGCTGAAAAGCCTCCGGCGGCTCTGGCAACTGCCGCTCAACCTTTGGTTCTTGTCCATGTTCCCCTAGAAAGCCCTGTAACTCAGAACACAATACCAGCACCTTCGCGCGAAGCTGTGGAATCGGATACTGCGATGGCTTTGGCTGTGCCCCTTTGAGTTGCTGTATTTCGCTCGCCAGCCGCTGAATCACAGAATCTTCCGGTAGCACTAAACGATCATGCTCAGACCGTTCTGTCGTGACCGCTGGGTCTCCCTTATAGGAGTACGTAACTCGAAGCCGCTTCACTTTGCCAACAAAAGGGTCATTAGGAACGAAGTTGTGTTCGCCAATCACAAAGTTGTGATTCTCAATGTCAAAAACGAGGCTATCTCCAAAAATAATATTTCGCAAAAACTCGGTCACATCGTATGTGTTACCACCGCCTTGCCAAGCCCTGTAGTTTGCCGAATGAACTACCAGTCTCGACGCAGGCAACGGGGGCGCAGGCACCTTTTTAGGTAAACCTGCCAAAACTCCGTTCACCGTCGTCTTATCCTGAGTCGAAGCGTCTGGCTTCTTTTGAAGCCATGCGCTCGCTATTACGGCTATGCAAATTACTGCCGCTAAGAGGTATGCTAGCCAAGGCTGCACAACTGAGGCGTGATGTCGGTCGTAGATGTCATACCCCGTGAATAGCATTAGGGCTACCATCACCATCGTCGGCCAGTACCGCTTAAGTTGGAGCAATCCCGACGTCTTATCAGGCATCGCACTCTGCCCGGCCTGAGTTGCAAAAATCTCATTTTGGCGTTTGAATATTCGATTCTGCTGCCATGCAAAGTAAATGACGGCAGCAGTCTGAACCCAATCGGTCAAAACCATGAGAGTATCCTTGGGCTGTTATCGTACACTCGCCTATAGTGGGCGAGGCGCGTATATTCTTGCCCAATATAGGCGCTCTGAAAAGCCGTTCCTGCGGTGACTTGGGTGCCGAGTGGGGGCTCAGGTCGGTTCAGGCGTTTCAGAGGTGCAGGCAGCCTTTGTGACCAACCCCGTGACGCTACTACAGCACGTCGCAGGCATTTACTTTGCCGCCTTTACTGCCGTTCCGATGATCTCCGCTGTCTGCTTGAAAGTCTTCTGAGTGAACCCAGACTTCTTGTCGGTATCGAATACCTTGTCTGTTGGCGGGGTAAAGACATTCGTCACCGAGCCGATCACAAAGTCCGTATATTTGCTCTGGTCTACCTGACCATCCTTTTCCAAGATAGAATGCACCAGATCACGGTAAGGATTCAGCGAGACAGAAACACTCGATTTGAATGCGTACTCTTCTTCCAGTCGCCTCTCTCTTCCGTATTGAACTGTACAAAAGGTGATCGCAAATCCAAGGGGAACTGTCAACGAGAGTTTCACCCAGAACGCAAAATTATTGACGCTGTAAAACTGAGCCTCGTGTGCAATCCAGATCGTCACTCCCGCCGAGATAGCAACTAGTGCGGCGATTGCGTATACCCAGATATTCTTCGACTTTGCGATCTCGTTCTGGCGTGCCTGAAACGCGCCAAAAAGCTGGAACCCGGTCGCCTGTTGTATTTGTTCCCTGATCTGATCTTTTAGCTTTGCAAGGTCTGCAATGAGTTCCTCAGTCTTCTTGTGGTTGGCTTCGATGGTTTCCTCTGAACGAGTGGCGAGCTTCTGTTCCAGATCACTCAGTTTCTTCTGAGACTCACCAATCAGTTCGGACGATGATGTGTTCAACCCCTTCAACGCCTCGCTTAACTCGCCGTCGGCGGCGGTTTGAAATGTCGTGATATTTGCCTTGGTTGTCGATGTAAGATTCGAGAAGGACTCCTCGTCCTGCTTTATTTTGGCGTCGATCTTTGCGGTCAAAGTATCCACCGCAGTCTTCGAACTGGCATCGGAAGCCTCGACGGCTTCATTGACAGCAGCCTTGAGTTCTTCGACGGCTGTCTTAGAATCTGCTTGCAGCGTCGCAATCGTCTCTTCGGTCGCGGCGGCCGTGTCCTCAGTTAATCTCTTCACTGCGGCTTCTGAAGCCGTAATCAGCTTGCTAGCATCATCGTTTGTTTGTGTGATTTTCCTTCGATACTCGTCAACTTCGCCGTAAAACTTTCTGACGCTTGCGTCCAACGCGAGTAGCTCGTTATTCGCCGTTCTTATGGCCGCCGTGAATTCGCCACTCTGTTTCTCATTCTGTTGGATCGTGGCGAAAAAAGCGCCCGCCTTTGTGCTCGCGTCTTTCACTTGCTCCAACAGCAAAGCAGACGATGCCGCACTTTGCTTGACTTGGTCTAGCAATGCGACAGCACTGTTTTTCTGTTTCTCTGTCTCGCCAGCGGCGGCATTTGCCTTTTCTATTGCAGCACTCGCGCCTTCGAGTAGAGTCACGACCTTGGAGATTTGCAGTTCTTGGTTCTTCAATTGGTTAAGCTTTTTCTGATAACCGAGAACTTGGTCGGAAAGATTGTGAAGCCCATACTTCCAAATTGCAGTATTGAGCGCTTCGATGGCAGTGGTTAAATTAACGACTTCATCGACACCAGAAGCTAGACCTTGAAGCGACTTTGTAATGGCTTCGAGATTTGCAAGTAGCTCTTTCTGAACTGTGATGGGAAGCTGAACAAGTTTTTGCTTCTCGATTGCATCTTCGATGATGGAGCGGGCGGACGAGAGATTTATAAAGCTCTCAGGCAAAGGCACGAGACCGCGATTTGGGTCGAATCCAAGCTCTTTGGCTTTGGCAGATGCAACTGCCATTGCCTCCTCGGTAAGAGTTGTGCAGATAGCCCATATTCGGCTCAGGAAATCATCTTTCGCCCCGTCGGCAGCAGTCATCGTAATCCTCCGAAAGCATCGCGATTAACTCTTATAGCCCAAGCACCAGCCAACAATCGTTTTGTACAGCGTCTTCATGCTTGTTGGTCATCTGGAAAGTGCCTTCTTTAGCTCTTTGATCAGTTTCTCCGTCTCTTCCAACTTTCGGATGACCTGCTGATCGCCTTTCATCGCAGCTAGCGTTGTCCACGGGTAACGCTGGAGCGATTCTGATAGCTGTTCGATGTCGCCAAGCAAGCCATGAGCTTTCTTGGACGGGGCAGGCCCCAAAGTCTTAAGGGCGCTCTCGATACTGCCCTCCGCCGACAGAAACTTCTCCTTCCCCACGGGGTCTTTGAGTATCTGCCGAAGCTTTCGTAGGTCTTTGGAGTTCGTGATCTCCTGCTCGTTGACCTTCTTGATGATCGTGTCCAAAACCGTGGGCGTGAGGATTTTTCTATTCAGGTTCTTAATCTCCCGCGCCCAAGTGATCGAAGCGCCGGGTTCTGCAAGATTCGTCAACTTCTCGGAAAGGTCATAGATTTCGACCAACTTGTCCAGTTCCCTGACGGTGATCCCTAAGATGTTTGCCGCACTAGCGCGACCAACCATGTTGACGAGACTGTAAGCCACCATCTCCTTTTCTTTGGTGTCCCATTCCCGTCTTTGACGATGGATGTAAATCCAGACTCGTAGCCGCTCCTCGTCGGTCAGAGTTCTGTCTGTGATTTCTGCTGGAAGGCGCTTGTACTGTTCCTTTTTCTGAACCTCGACCAGAATCTTGGAATTTGTCCAGCGCCGATCCCCATCAATTATGCGGAATTTGTTCCGGTCCTCCGGGTGAGGCTCTAACAACAAGGGTTCGAATATGCCCTCGTTTGCCTCGATCTGCCTCTGTAGCTCTGGGTCCTCCTTTGGACCCATGCGAGGCTGCTTTTCGTTCGGGAAGACGTCGTAAAGATCGACAGTGTCGCGGTAAGTACGCAGGAGCGTTCGTCCCAGCCGACGCTCCTGCCAGTGAAGTGTCAGTGTTTGCTCCATGCAGCGACCTCCCCGATTTTCGACCCAGACCCGTCACCCCCGGCGCTACTTGCCCGGAAAGCGGGCGGGATTCCTTCTTCGTTGCTGCCCTCAATTACGGCGGCGACCTCGGTTCCCACCTCTCTCAACACATTGTTCATCCGCGTTGCCAGCGCACCGCGCTTTTTCCACACGTTGTCGTGGGCTTTTTTCTCTTGGACGTCCAGTTCCAGTATCTCCTCGGTGAGTTTGCCCGCCTCCGAAAATTTTCGAGCGTAAGACTCGGACGTGATCAGCTTGTATAGACGGGTCATTTTGCTTGACCGCTCTTGCAGGCTCAGTCCTTTGACGTGCATTGTGACCATGGCATCGCGTAGAAGCTGAGTGATGTGGACCACGCGGGCAGGAGCGATCACGATCACGCCGGACTCAATGCACATTTCCTTCTTGCCCGCAGGGAACACCGTAGTCGCCAAAACGGCATGTTCCGCGCCCGCTTCAACCTGATCTTGGCGGAGCTTGGTCACGAAGCTGTTCTGCCAACTCTGGCGATTTTTTGAGTCGACAATGATCTTCCCGCAGGACACACCCTTATAGAGGACTTCATGCTGGATGTCAGCACCAGCTTGACCTTTCGGAATCCGGGCGATCTTGTCGCCGGGGAAAGACTCCCGCAGAGCCTCGAACAAATCAATCTCCGCGCCGTCACCCAGTTCGTTCGCGGTCTTCTTCTGAAGCTGCTTATCCATCAACTGCATCTTTTTTTGGAGAGCCTCGCGCTCACGATTGAACTTTGCGTCCTGCTTCAGCAGGGTCAGTGTCTTGTCCTTTTCGAGGGCCTGCCGCTGTTCCATGAGTTCCTTCTGGCGTTGCTTGTCTCCGTCCTCTTGCACACGCTTCAGGACTTCTGCTTCACGCTCTCGCGAATCCTTAAGCTTCTTTGCAATCTGATCTCGCTCGGCAGCTACTTTCTTGATTTTGGTTTCCGCCTCCTCGTTGGCTTTCTTCTCGGCGGCTTGCTTCTGTTTGGCGATTTCCTGTTCTGCTTGCTTTCGGATTTCAGGTTCTCGCTCTTGGGCTTCCTTGAGTTTCTTAGCAGCCTGATCGCGCTCAGCGGAGATTTTTTTTATTTCTTGACCCGCTTCCTCTTTGGCCTTCTTCTCAGCCTCGGTCCTCGCCTTCTTCAGTTCCTCCTGCGCCCGTTTCTGGCTCTCGGCTTGACGCTCCTCTGCTTCCTTGAGTTTCTTGGCCGCTTGATCGCGCTCGGCAGCGACTTTCTTGATCTCTTGCCCAGCTTCCTCTCGCGCTGTTTTCTCAGCCTTCTGCTTTTGCTTTTCGAGGTCTACCTTAAATTGCTGTTCAAGATGCTGCCGCGTTGCCAATTCTGCTTGAGCAAGGTCAGCAGCCTTCCTCTGTTCCTCTTCACGAAGTTTCGACTGGATTTCCCGGAACTTGATTCTCGAAAGCTCAGTACCGCACAACGGGCACTGCTCGACGTTGGTTTCCATTTTTCACTCCCTACAGCATGACCGCTCAACTGCTACGTACAATGGCAGCGCACGCTTGAATTGGGACCTACTCCTCCTACCGGGCTGCGAGAGGGACATACTTGACTCCTTGTTAGTCCTTATTTGTCCCTTTGTCAAGCGAATTCTGGCATTGCCTCAAAGGATGTTTCCAAGCATCACACCGAGGTAGTATGCTTTTGTGGCGAATAAAAGGCGAATCTGCTAGGCTGTCCTCGTGGATGAAGGTCGCAAGCGCGTGCTACTGATCGCCGCCAGCATCCTCGCGGCACGCAAGCTGGCGCAGTACGACGGTGGGAAGCGCGTACCCGCAACCGTGGCGGCGATCTCCGATGCAGTTCGGTGGGCCGAGGAGATCATGGTTGAGATTGATCGGCGATGGCCGAGTAAGGAACGCGTCTAGCACTTGCACGTCGTGAGTTCCAAAGCGCAAAATCAAACTTCCTTCCCCTTCAGTTCAGGAACTTGGTCGATGCAATTTGTGTTTAGACGGGAAAGTTCCCATTACAACTCTGTCGCCGTGCGCCAGCAGGCGTCAGGAACACTGATGCCCAGACACGCCAGAGTTGTGCGACGAGCCGAATATGAGTGTTTCCGTCCTTGATGTTATAAACGGCAGCAAGTGGCAGCGGGCGCTCTTCACCACCTATGCGCTCAGTCTGAGTTTCTTCGAATCGATCTTGTTAAGGTCTCTGCGGCAGGTAGGGTGTCAAGAGATTTGGGTGGTCAGTGATGTCCAAGGATACCGGGGTTCGCTGATCGAGCGCCGATCACAAGGAGTAGGCCAAGAATTCCGGCTCGTTCCCGTGGCACTTCGACAAGGCGTCTTTCATCCAAAATGCATTTACCTAGCAGGATCGCAGTTCGACGCCCTCGTCATAGGCAGTGGGAATTTAACGTTTGGGGGTTTTGGGCGAAACCTCGAAGTTCTGGAGGTCTTGCTTTCAACCACCACGCCCTCGGTGTTCGGCGATTTCGCGAGCTTCCTAACCGCCGTTGAAAACAGAAATGGTAAGGACCTGCAATGCCCCGACGTCGGTTGGGTGCAGACGTTCCGAAATTGCGCGTTGCGCTCAGCGGGGTCGGCACCACAGGCCCCTCAGGAACAACCAAGGTTGATCCATACGGTTGAGTCATCCGTGGTAAGCCAGTTGCCGGGTCGAGTAGCTGGACTTGCTGTAAAGGACTTGACGGTAATGTCACCGTTTTTTGACCCTGATGGAAGCGCAGTCCACAAACTCGCCGACGCACTCGGATGTACGAAGGTAAGGATTGCAATCCCGCCCAAGGAACGAAAAAGTAACTTCCCGTTCAAAGATGCCCGTAAATGGGGCCAGAGCATTGACCCTGTCTGGATAGATTCGCACGCCCTTAAGCGTCCTCTTCACGCCAAGTGGATCGAGGTACGGGGAGAAAGTGCCACGGCCGTCTTGTCTGGCAGCATCAATGCCACTACAGCAGCACTTTGCTCGACACGCAATATCGAAGTAGGAGTGCTCCGAATTGCACTCTCCGGCAAGGAGTGGGCGTCGTGGGTTGCATCGACTGTTCCTGCACAGTTCGAGCCTGCAAAGTACGAGTACTCGCCAGTTGACGAATTGCTGCTGCACGCATACTTGAGCGGCGATGGTGATTTGTCGGGAACGGTTTTAGGCATGCAATTCCCGTCTGGAATCTGGGACGGAGATTTGATTAAGCCCAGCGGTGAAATGAAGTCGTTTGAATTGGAAGTGAAACCGGATGGGCATTTTCGTGTGACGCTGCCACAAGTCGCCGAGTTCTCCCTGACCTCCGGTTTGCAACTAAGTTTGCGACACGGTTCTACCGTCGCTCGGGGCTGGGTGCATGTCGAAGACATTCTGCGCATGCCACGGCTGCCTCGGTTGAACATTCCGGCGATGCTACGTCTGATCTCTCGGGAAGACACCGAAGACGACGAGATCGCTTTGTTGGAATACCTCGCAGTCAATGCAACTAAGCATCTGACGACCTTTGCCCGCCGTATTACACAGGCCATACATCCGTCCGGGAATGGGGCAGGCAAACAACACGGACTCGTCAGTGTCGCACTCGCCGACCTAGCGCCAACACCGACTCCTCAGTTCGCCCCCGGTTCAGGTCACTCGATCCCTCAGCTAGAGCTATTCACCTTGGATCGGGTGTTTGCACAACTCCGAAAAAGGCTTCTTGGTCACGGCGAGAATGACCAAGCATTCAAACCTCTAGCGATGGGCAAACACAGGGGAGTCGAGGTAGAAGATGACCACAGCAGTGCGCCCGAAGAGAATGTTAAGCGTTTTGAAGATGCACTCTTCGGCTTCGCCCACGAGATGAAGAGTCTAATAGATTCTCCAACCATCGAGTCTAAAGACGTTCGGGGACTATACGTGATTTGGTTCGAGGTTGTGATGAACATGCTGCTGGCGCGGCGAGGAGACATAGGAGAAGCGAAACAGTTCCTGCGGGAATGGGCAGCGAAGGTTGGCCACTCGATGAAGGCTTCTGCCGATACCGATGCCCTCGAACAACACTTTGTGACGTGTACGGCAGCGATAAACGCCCTGAAAGATGGCCCCGATTTGACAACCGTAATGCACGAGTGGCTGGAGAACTACTACGGCGGCGAAGTGGATGAGAAGCGTGCAAGTTCTGCGCTACTGCCACCCATCGGCATACCATTCGGGATTCTGCTCGGTCAGGTTCCCGATGCAGAGCGTGCGCTCAGTGATTCGCTGTCGTCGGTCTTTGCGAGCAGGACTATCAGGCAGTACGTGTTGCAGGCAGTCGAAGACTCCAAAAGGCAGATTCCAATCGACCCATCTTTGCCTATTTTCCAAGGAGAGGCGGGCAGCGCAGTTTTGCAACAGCTTGAATCGACGATGCGAGGCCCCCGGTTCAAGGAGCAGTTGGACGCTAGATTCTTTTGCGCAAACTGCTTCACGATGTACCCGGCGGTGATGGAACGCCAACTGAGCGATCATCGAATCGCACTGTGCTCTTCTTGTGGCTGGTTCACGATCCGGACGAAGCGATGACGATTCTGGGAACTGATGGGCCGATTTTTGTCGCGCCGTATCGACCCGATCAGGGCGGCAATGACTTCCTTGGGCTCCGACAGGTCAACGTGGACCTGATGGACGAATGCTTGCCCGGATTCAACAACGCGAGCCGTTTCGTCCGGCCGTTCTCGATGATTAGCTGGATTTACTGGAAGTTCTATCATCTCGCTTCCGCTGCCAAAATTGAGTTGCCTGAATACGGCCAGTTGCAGGCTTGGAAAGAAAAAACGGAAATCCTGTTCACATGGGGGCATATTCTCCAAGGCATCGGGGGAATTCCGGGAACTGATTCCCGTCCACCTAAATCGGGGATTGTCCCGTTGGACTTTGAGTCGTGGAAGCGGATACCAACAAGCACCAGTCTGATGGCCGCCGTTCAGTACGGGCCAGCCGCAAAAATCAGCGATGGGCTCGGATTCATTGAGCCCGTGCCAGAAGCGCGGGGTATGTTCCGCACGACCGGGTTTGGAATTGACCTTGCTGAAGGCCTCGAAGGATCGCTGGGCGGGCTAGACACTCGAAGATTGTTAGGAAACTTAGTGCGAGCCACGGGAACTGAGAACGACGCACGCAAACTCTTTCCGGGCTGGTCAATCCTAACGCCGACAAAAAAAGAAAAGACGGCGTTTCGCAACGCTTTTTTCAATGCGACCGCCACCGATTCAACGGAAGCTCTTCGCAGGCGCAGTGCGACCTTGACATCGGTTTTGTCTGCGCTCGAACGTGCAAAGCGTCCTTTGACGGTGGACGAAGTTAGGTCTTCCGTGTTTCACAACGCGGGTCGTAAGAAGGGCAGCAGGAATGAGCACAGCGATGTCAGTTGGCACAGTTGGATTGCTCTACAGGTACGGCAGGCTCAGCGTCTTGCGATGGAAACGATCCTGTTGTGGGTAGAGGAAAGACTCAATCGGGCTGGTGATCGTGAAACGAGAACGATGATAAAGAGAGCCATCGAAGTGCGCCGTCAACATCCAGCGATCCTTCCCGATGGCCCCAAAGTAGAAGATGTTCGGAAGCGTTTGTTCCCCAAAATGCCCGTATCACTCGATGCCTTGCTCGCTTCCTCCGAAAGAAACGATGATTACTGCCTGTTTGAACTGATGGGCAGAGTTCTGGCGACCGTCGGCGAAAGTGCGGACGAATCGCTACTTCTTGCGCTGCGCATTCTTTACATCTGCGCTGAATTCACAGATGCCTTGGAACAAGAGGAAACAGTGACCGGGCTCCTGCGGTATGGTGGGCCGGAACGCATCTCGCTCGGGTACTGGCGGGACTTCCTTAGACGGTGCGCCACTGTGCGGTTTTATGAATTCCTGCGCCTCGTATTCGAACAATACGTTATTAGCCAGCATCTCGCGGTGGCCGCACGTCGGTTCGATGGGGGCACGCAACGACTTCGCATCACCATTGAGGAAGAGGGACTGACTCCGCTGACGGCAGTTCCCTTGCCACTTCGAGTGACGCCCGACCGTTTGGCAACCGCACTTAGTCTGATGTCCGACTGTGGCATGGTCAGACGCACGCCGGATTGGTTGTATTCCAGCGCAAAACCCTGAATCTCACGAAAGGGGGTTGGGTTTGCCTGCGGTTACCTTCGACATCGACTCGTCGTGTAACATTCCTGAGTCGGCCTATCTGCCTTGAACGTTTAGGCCTTCGAGACATAGAACATTACTTTCCCCCTAGTCCCGGAAAATCAGAATAGGTAGGTCAAGTGGCTAACGGCACCGTTGTGGGCATGGACGAAGCGAAGCTCTGGAGCATGGCGGATGCGCTCCGCAACAACATGGACGCTGCGGAGTACAAGCACGTCGTCCTTGGTCTCATCTTCCTGAAATACATTTCCGACGCCTTCGAAGCCAAGCACGCTGAACTCGAAGCACAGCGCGATCAGGGTGCTGCCCCTGAAGACCCGGATGAGTATCGAGCCGCGAGCATTTTCTGGGTGCCGAAGGAAGCGCGATGGGCTCACCTGAAAGATAACGCCCCGCAGCCGAAGATCGGAACCATCGTTGACGAGGCAATGACCGCCATCGAGCGCGACAACCCGTCTCTCAAAGGTGTGCTGCCGAGAGATTACTCACGTCCGGGATTGGATAAGCAGAGGCTCGGTCAACTCATCAACCTTGTCAGCGATATTGGTCTCGGCAGTCCGGCAGATCGCGCCAAGGACGTTCTCGGTCGCGTGTACGAGTACTTTCTCGCTCAGTTCGCCAGTGCTGAGGGCAAGAAGGGCGGGCAGTTCTACACACCGTCGCACGTCGTGCGCATTCTGGTTGAAATGTTGGCACCTTACAAAGGTCGCGTCTATGACCCGTGCTGCGGTTCGGGTGGAATGTTCGTCAGCAGCGAGAAATTTATCGAGGCGCACAGCGGTAAGCTCGGTGACATCTCGATCTACGGTCAGGAGTCGAACTATACGACTTGGCGTTTGGCAAAGATGAATTTGGCGATCCGGGGCATCGACGCTCAGATCGCCCACGGCGACACCTTCCACAACGACCGGAACCCCGACCTCAAAGCGGACTGGGTGATGGCGAATCCTCCCTTTAACGACAGCGACTGGCGCGGTGAAATGCTCAATGAAGACAAGCGATGGGTGTTCGGCGTGCCGCCCGCCAGCAATGCCAACTTTGCTTGGGTGCAACATTTTATCTATCACCTCGCGCCGACAGGGTTAGCCGGATTTGTGCTCGCCAATGGATCGATGTCATCCAACCAATCCGGCGAGGGTGATATTCGGAAGGCCATCATCGAAGCGGACTTGGTGGACTGCATGGTCGCTCTACCGGGACAGCTTTTCTATTCGACACAGATTCCTGTCTGCCTGTGGTTCCTTGCGCGAAATAAGAAGAACGGGCGATTCCGCGACCGCAGAGGAGAGACGCTGTTCATTGACGCCCGCAAAATGGGAACGCTCACAGACCGGGTTCACCGCGAACTAAGTGACGACGACGTAGCGAGGATCGCTGGAACCTATCACGCTTGGCGCGGTGATAAGAACGCGGGAACCTACGCCGAAGTATCCGGCTTCTGCAAGGCTGCGAAGTTGGTAGACATCCGCAAGCACAGTCACGTCCTCACGCCGGGGCGTTATGTAGGTGCCGAGGAAATTGAAGACGATGGCGAACCGTTTGCAGAGAAGATGAAGCGGCTCGCGGCGACTCTACGTGACCAGACTGCTAAATCAGCGAAGCTCGATGCTGCCATCGCCGCCAACTTGAAGGAGCTTGGTTATGGCGAGTGACGCCGAGCAAATCTATGGAGCGCTGCCGGACGAGTGGCGCATGACTACGGTGGCGGAGCTTTGCTCGGAGGGAGAAGCGGAGGTTCAAACAGGACCGTTCGGCACAATGCTACACGCCAGTGCCTATCAGTCCGAGGGTACGCCTGTCGTGGCCGTGAAAAACATCGGCGATAACCACCTTGTTCATGACGAGATTCCTCGCGTGGACGATGCGACGGTACAGAGGCTCTCACGCTACCGACTTCTGAGTGGAGACATTCTCTTTGGGAGAAAGGGCGCGGTCGAACGGCGAGCCTACGTCAACCCTAGCGAAGAGGGTTGGTTGCAAGGCAGTGATTGCATCCGGCTCCGTGTTGTCGGAAAGAAGCTTGATTCTCGTTTTCTGTCGTTCGTCCTTGGCTCCGAAGCATATCGAAACTGGATTACCCAACACGCGCACGGTGCCACGATGCCGTCGCTCAATCAGGAAATCGTCAAGCGTATTCCCATCCCCCTCCCGCCAACAACGGATGAACAGCGAGCAATCGCATGCGTACTCGGAACGTTAGACGGCAAGATTGACTTGAACCGAGAGATGAACGAGACGCTAGAGAACATAGCTCAGGCGCTGTTCAAGTCGTGGTTTGCGGACTTCGGGCCTGTTCGCGACAAAGCTGAAGGCCGGGACGCCGCTCTGCCCCACAACATCGCCGATTTGTTCCCGACCTCTTTCGAAGTGGCGGATAGTCAGGAGATTCCTACCGGGTGGCAACTTCGACCGATTGGGGAACTTGCCATGGTAACTGGCGGTAGTACACCCAGCACAAAAGAAGAATCTTATTGGATAGGTGGCACACATTGCTGGGCTACGCCAAAAGACCTGTCCGCGCTAAGGACGCCCGTATTGCTCGATACGGAGCGGAAGATCACTGACACAGGACTGGCACAAATCGCATCGGGACTGCTCCCGGCGGGGACGGTGCTCATGTCGTCACGTGCGCCCATCGGTTATCTCGCCATCGCAGAAATTCCAGTCGCAATCAATCAGGGCTTCATCGCGATGAAAGCCACTCCGGGAGTGTCGAACCTTTTCCTACTCAGATGGGCTGAATGGGCGCACGATTTCATCGTCAGCAGGGCTAACGGCTCGACCTTTCTGGAAATCAGCAAGTCTAGCTTCCGCCCCATTCTCGTGACCACGCCTCCCGATTCATTGATGAAAGAATTCGAACGGCTGGCTCGACCGCTGAACTCCAGAATGGTCGCCAACGAACTATCCTCCCGAACACTGACTCAGCTTAGGGACGTACTGCTGCCAAGGCTCATTTCCGGCGAGCTTCGGTTGCCGGATGCCGAGCGAATTGTAGGAGGGCAGGTGTAATGGAGCTTTTCGACGCCTTCGTACCGCAGTTCCGCCGCGCCAAGGAACGTTGGCCGGAAGCTCCGACGTTGGCGGGTCACTACGGCGCAGTCGTCGAGAGTTACGACGGCAGTGGTCTCGACATCATCGCCACGAGTAAATCATTCATCGAGTGCGTATGCAGGATAATCATTGCGGAATTCGGAAGACCTGAACCTCGATCCGATTCAAACACTACCTATCTGCTTGGAGAAGCGTTGAAAGCAGTTGGCCTTGAAAACAGCCGAGGATCAAGCAAGCTCGATGATGTGCTTACAGCGCACAATAAGATGGCCGATGCCCTGTCGTGGATGAGGAACAATCATGATCCCATCGCACACGGCAAAGACGGTTTTCTCGATACTCTGACGACCAATGAATGCCGTGCATACCTCGTTACGGCAGATACAATTCTGGCGCTTCTGCTCGCAGCCTACGACGGAAAGGAACCAGACATTCTATCTACTCGGGAGCCGTATGAACGGTTCGAGAGATTCCACCGACGCATCGATGAGGCGGTGACGATGAGTGCCTCAATAGACGACGAGACCGGGTTGCTCATGGTAAACATGCGCGTGTCCCCTGAGGATGAAGGTATCGAGTTGATTCTCGAACCGAGCAAGCTGCTGTATGCGCTAGACCGCCTTGTCTACGTCGAACTGCTCCGCGCCGCAGCCATTTCTGCTCCGGCCCTCGCAGCCGAGCCGAAAGGTGCTCCAATTGTGAGAGGGACGTTCGCAGAGGCTTCAGCCGTGGTGTCTCAGGTCGTCGAGGAATATAACGGCACGCTGTCGCCATTGAAGGTGCCGATTCAGGAGTTCCTCGATTCATTGGGTGGCCTTGAAGCCGTGGTGGCCCCGACTAATTTGCGCGATTCGCTGTTAGCAACTGCGGAGCGCAACATGGGTTTGGACTGGATTTCACGCGAAAACCTCCAAGCTGCGACGAAGGTTGCACTCCGTCGGACGCTCACCAAGTTCGGGATCGAAGCGGTCCGCGCTGAGCGGACGGCAGAGAGATTGGTCGCTTGGCTCAAGACAAACGCCGCCACTCTCACGGAGACAACACCAGCGGCATGAGTACATCCCCTCTACCAGTGGGCGGATTCCGTCGGCCAAGGCCGACGGAGCACGAGATACTTCGCATATCCGCGTCTCTAGGTGGGAACGATTTAGCAAAGTCTCTGCAAGCGGCTCGAACGACTGTGTTGAAGTGGGTTCAGGCACGTACCGCAGGCCGTCTTCCGAGTGCCGCATGGAGTTTCGAATCCTTCGATCATCTTGCTGGGGGAAGAGACTGCTCGGTTGTTCGACTCGTAGCGGCTGGTGATGACTTCTGGGTGGTCCGAGCCCAAGACCCTGACAAAACCGTTCCGGGAAGGATTTGGACGACCGAGATCGCCGTTGTCAAAGAAGGCAATCAAGACCCACGATTTACGCTTCGACTCGTTGCGGGTTCAACCGAGCCAACATTAACGATTGAACCCCACGTACCCGGTATAGTTCTGCAACTCATCCAATCACCCGGCCTGTCCTCCGGCAACTTTCGTCATCTGAGCGAGAAGCCAGTTGTGATTCGGTCAGAAGAGTCCGCGCAGGCACTTATTGATGCGCTGCTCGATCCAGCTCGCAAACTGCCCGTCATCGCCATCAGTGTGTCCTCTAGTTCGCCCGATGCGGATAAGCCTTTGCTCGACGCCGCCATGTTAGCCAAGGCTTGTGCAGGGTTAGCTTTAGTGGTTGTCGTCCCCGCTCAACACAGTTGGGCACTCACGGAAAGGTTTGGGAAAAAGCTTTCTGTCTATGAGGGTGCCGTCCGTGTTTACCTTCCGGGCTTCACGGAGGACGCGAATCCTTTCGGCGGACATGAACTCATCCTTTCCCAATGGTTTTCTCAGCCAGCACAGGCCGCGGCGGTTCTGACCCGCTTGAGATGGACGGCTGCCAATGGAAGTGTGCGGCGTCTCCAACTTGGGACTGACGTTTTTTCTTTCGCTCCCTTCAGAGTCAAGCAACTCGAACAGAAGCAACTCGAACTCAGTGCAGCGGGCGCGAGCGAAAAGGAACAACTGGCGGCTGCGCAAAAGAGAATCGATCTGCTTCGAGAGCAGTTGAACGAAAAGAGTCAGTGGCAGGACGATTTGTACCGCCTTATCGCGGAAGCCGAGGAACGCGCCGAGGCTTCTGAGACACGGGCAAACGCTTCTGGCTTCCGCATACAACAACTCGAAGCGCAAATCACGAGTAGGGGAGGGTCACCCGACGAGAGCGTACATCCTCCCGGAAGCTGGGACGAATTTTGCGATTGGTGTGACGAGGAATTTGCGGGCCGAATTATTCTTGCTCCGCAGGCGCGAAAGAGTATGAAATCGGCAGTTTTCGAGGATGTGGAACTAGCTGGGCGCTGCATGCTCTGGTTGGCCAATGCATTCCGTACATTGAAGCTGGAAGGTGCTGAGGGTTCCCTCCGTGATCTGGTTCTCGAATCGGGCATAACGAACGCGCACTGCGGCAATGACGCCTTCGACATCGAGTGGCAAGGGAAAAAGCGCCGGGTTGAATGGCACATCAAGAATGGCGGAAATACGCATGATCCTACGAGGTGTTTGCGGATTTACTACTTCTGGGATGACACTTTGCTGCAAACAGTCATAGCAAGCATGCCAGCGCACATTCGTACAGACGCGACCTGATCATCGAGCTAAACTGGACGCTGAACAATGCCGAATTTCACGGAATCCGTCGTCGAAGAGGCAGCCCTAGAGTGGCTTGAGGGGCTCGGGTACACCGTTCTGCACGGGCCAGAGATTGCGGTAGGTGAACCCGGTGCCGAACGCACCGACCCCGGCTACGGGGACGTAATTCTGGGGAATCGTTTAAGGAAATCTCTCGAACGTCTAAATCCGGGCCTGCCTCCCGAAGCAATCCAAGACGCATACCGTCGCTTGACTTGGGCCGTTGAGCCTTCGCTTGTGACGCGCAACCACGCATTCCACCAAAAATTGGTCGAGGGAGTCACGGTCGAGTACACGCGACCCGATGGCTCAATCGGTGGGGCGTTGGTGCATGTCTTCGACTTCGATCATCCCGAGAAAAACGACTGGGTGGCAGTAAACCAGTTCACCATCGTTGAAGGCCAGAATACCCGGCGACCGGATGTGCTGATCTTCATCAACGGGCTGCCTGTTGCCTTGATGGAGTTGAAAAACCCCGCTGATGAGACCGCGACCATCTGGTCTGCGTTCAAGCAAATCCAGACCTATAAGGCCCAGATTTCGTCGTTGTTCACGTACAACGCACTTCTCATTATTTCCGATGGCATAGAGGCGCGAGTTGGATCGCTGACCGCCGACACCGAGCGGTTTATGCCGTGGCGGACGATAGAGGGAGAAGAGCTTGCTCCAACGTCATTGCCGCACCTTCAAGTGGTGATCGAGGGACTGCTGGATAAACGCCGACTGCTGGACTTCCTCCGCTACTTCGTCGTCTTCGAAGACGAGGGCGGCGGCATTCTCGTTAAAAAAATCGCCGGATACCATCAGTACCACGCAGTCAATCGCGCATTGACGGAGACCATCTCAGCCTCGGCGGAAAGTGGCAACCGAAGAGTAGGCGTTGTCTGGCATACACAGGGCAGCGGCAAGAGCTTGACCATGGCTTTTTACGCCGGACGACTTGTGCTTGAAACGAAGCTGCAAAATCCTACCATTGTTGTGATTACAGACCGCAATGACTTGGACGATCAACTCTACGGGACTTTCTCACGCTGCCACGAGTTGTTGCGTCAGGCTCCCGTACAAGCCACGGATCGGGAGCACCTGCGGTCGCTGGTGCAGGTGTCGTCCGGCGGAGTCGTGTTCACAACCATTCAGAAATTTATGCCATCGGAAGGCGACCGCTATCCACAGCTTTCCAATCGCCGGAATGTGATCGTGATCGCGGACGAAGCGCACCGTAGCCAGTACGATTTCATCGACGGATTTGCACGCCACATGCGCGATGCCCTCCCGCATGCATCGTTTATTGGATTCACCGGAACGCCGATTGAGAAGACCGACGCCAATACTCGATCCGTCTTCGGTGAATACATCAGCATCTACGACATCCAACGGGCGGTAGAGGATAAGGCCACCGTTCCTATCTACTACGAGAGCCGACTGGCGAAGCTCGCCCTGCCAGAGGAAGCGAAGCCGAGAGTGGACACCGATTTCGAGGAAGCTACCGAAGGCGAAGAAGTCGAACGTAAAGAACGACTCCGCACGAAGTGGGCGGCGATGGAGGCTGTCGTCGGTACGGAAAAGCGGCTCGGAACCGTTGCCAAAGACCTTGTGCGCCACTTCGAGGAGCGACTTGATGCGATGGACGGCAAGGCGATGGTCGTATGCATGAGCCGCCGAATCTGTGTTGACCTCTACGAGCAGATCGTGAAGCTCCGACCGGATTGGCACAGCGAGAACGATGAGGCTGGGGTGCTGAAGATCGTGATGACAGGCTCAGCTACCGATGGTCCTGAATGGCAGCAACACATCCGAGACAAACGCCGAAGGGAGAGTCTGGGTAAGCGATTCAAAGAGGCCAAAGACCCTTTCAAGATTGTGATCGTCCGAGACATGTGGCTGACCGGGTTCGATGTGCCGTCACTGCACTCGATGTACGTGGACAAGCCGATGAGGGGGCATGGGCTGATGCAAGCCATCGCTCGCGTAAATCGTGTTTTCAAGGATAAGCCCGGCGGTCTTGTGGTGGACTATCTCGGGATTGCACACGAACTAAAGCTCGCGTTGGCTACCTACACCGAGAGTGGCGGCAAGGGGCGAACAGCGTTGCCTCAGGAAGAAGCCGTCTCGGTGATGCTGGAGAAGTATGAAATTTGTCTAGGCTTATTCCATGGGTTCAATTGGTCGGCGTGGATTACAGGAACCCCAGCACAGAAGCTCGGTCTCCTACCTAACGCGCAGGAGCACATCCTCAAGCAGCAAGATGGAAAGAATCGGCTTGTCAAGGCAGTTGGCGATCTCTCGAAGGCGTTCGCACTCGCAGTACCGCACGATGAAGCAATGCGAATCCGGGACGACGTAGGCTTTTTTCAGGCGGTACGGAGCGTGCTCGCGAAATCCGTGACACAGCAGCATCGTCCCGAACACGAACTCGACAATGCTATCCGCCAGATCGTGTCGCGAGCCGTCTTTTCGGGCGACGTGGTAGACATCTTTGCCGCCGCTGGTTTGAAAAAGCCGGACATCTCGATACTTTCCGACGATTTCTTGACGGAAGTTAGCCATCTTCCCCAGAAGAATCTCGCGGTCGAGCTTCTACGAAAGCTATTGAACGATGAAATCAAAACACGCTCTCGCAGAAATGTGGTGAAGTCACGTCTGTTCTCAGCCCTGTTAGAGAGTTCCATTCTCAAATACCAGAACCGAGCGATTCAAGCGGCACAGGTCATCGAAGAACTGATCGGACTTGCTAAGCAGATGCGTGAAGAATCGGCTAAGGGTGAGGAACTAGGTCTTAGCGAGGATGAGGTAGCGTTTTACGACGCACTAGAAGTCAACGACAGCGCGGTGAAGGTGCTAGGTGACGCTACGTTGAAGACCATTGCCCGCGAATTGGTGGACACCGTTCGAAGAAATACCACAATTGACTGGACTGTGCGGGAAAACATCCGTGCTAGCCTTCGGGTTCTCGTTAAACGAATCCTTCGCAAGTACGGCTATCCCCCAGACAAGCAGGAGAAGGCGACTCTGACTGTGCTTGAGCAGGCCGAAGTATTGTCTGCGAACTGGGTAACGGCCTGAGTCTGCGAAGAGCCCCTAACGCCGGAAGACAACCAACCCAGTCGTTAAGACTGCTTCACCAGCCGTAAGGTTTCGAGGAGCCTGACGATGGCGAATGTGTCCTGTCCACAATAATCCAGCAGAGCCCTTCTGACCCTGTCACGTTCGGGTTGATCCAAGATTCCCCGCACCAGCGATTCCCATGCCAGCCCTGCGTTCTGCCCGTTTGCAACCTCCATGCCGTCATAGGTTATCCCCGGCACAAGCGCGGGCAGTACATACTTCAGCGAGTACGACCCGGCGGAGGCGGGATGGTAGACACTGTTTCTGATGACAGGAAGCAAGTCCCATAGGCGGCTCTGGATTTTCGCAATGCGCTCCGTGAACTCTGGGAGGTATGCCGCAAGTTCTGACAGCCTTTGCGACTCGAATTGCTGGTTGTAGACGACGACGCTGCCGCTTTCCCCGAGAGCACTGCACAGCGAAGCAGTAAAGTCGTGCCGGGGATCACTTGCATCCGTGGTTAGGAATTCATAGTGCTCAAGCTCAACGCCAGGTTCCCACAACACGTGAACGCTCCATTGGAATGGCAACTGATCGTAAGGGTGGAGACCGGGAAATCGAGGGACACATGAATTTATTGTCTCGAAGTCCATGCAATAAATCGGATACTTCAAGGTCGACAATTCGGTCCTGAGTCCTTCAATGTCATACCACGGTTCTCCGGTCTGAACACTGGTGCAGGCACGCCGCTGTCGCTCGCTCAAGGGAAAATCCTCTGGGATGTCGCCAATCGAGTCCACGCCCAATTCTTTCAGTGCTTCTTCCGCGCTTGCATGGAGTCTCGGCAGATACCCAATGTGGTCATCCGGGAGCGGCAGATTACAACAGTCGAAGAACTCGCACATGACGGGAGAAGTGCAGTGCTTGCCCGGAGCGATGTCCGGTGCTTTAGGCATCGAAAGAACCGTGAATGCGGCTCGCAGTTGGAATGTCAGTTTCGGCTGGAGTCCCTCAACCTTTCGTGTGACGTTTCGAATGCGAAAGAAACGCCAAGGATCGAAGCTCTCGTTTGAGAACACATACAAGCGGTTGACATGCGCCAGACAGCAGGAACCAATGTCCAACCCACAGCGAGAGAGCACGCGATATTGAATGCCGACATCGTCGAGGTGTTCTTCCTTTACGGAAGTGCTGGACTTGACTTCAACGAGACGCCAGCGCCCGTCCGCACGGCGATGAAGGACATCGACACGCACCAGCACTCCTTCGTGCTGGAAGACTCCCTCAAAGATTGCCGGAACCGCTGGGTTTGCGACTAGCTCACGTGTGACGCGGATTGCCTGATCGAAGCTCCCCTCATTGCCAACCTCGACTCCGCCCGGAAACAATAGGCGGGCGAGTAGCCCTACCTCGCGCCCTTGCTCCATGATCGCGTGAGCGGCAGCATCCGGCTCCGCTGCGAGTCCCGGCTCGTGAACCTGCCAGTACAGCCGTTTGACGCACTGCACTCCAGCCACGAATTTGCTTTTTGTGATTCTCATCATCCTGTCCTGAGTGCCGCATCTTGCATTTCTTTTACCATCGCTCGGAACTCTCGCATCGTAGAAATCAACTCGGACTGCGCTGCGTTTTCGCGCCAGTCGCACGGAACAACAAACATTTCGTAGTCGTTCTCTACTCCCTTGTTTCGGTGATCTTCGGCTTCGAAGAGATCGAACGTAACAGCGACATTCTTGCTTTTGACATCGCCGCTTCTGTCGAGAGCGAGCGATGTGAGCACAAAAACATGGACGAACTCCATTAAACGCCTCCTGCCGACACGACCTTGGATTTGGATATACTCATGGCTTTCGCGTTCAGTGCGCGTTCCGACTGCGCAGGTTCTTTGCATAGAGAGAAGCCGCCCGTAACTGATCTCGCAGTTCACGGTCGTTTTTCGCTCGGCTGATGAAGTCCCCTTGCTTCCTGCCCCGCACCCAGCGACTAAGCCAGAGCAGTAGCACCGGGGCGAAGGTCGCGAACGGCAAAATCGTGAACCACAGCAAATCCCTGTACGGGTTGCCGGGGCGAAAGCTGAAAACGACCAAGAACGTGATCTCAAAGACGAACGATCCAAGCAGCCCAAGCACCATATACACGAACGCTTTCAATACGGTGCAGACTATGCCGCCTTCGCTTTCGCGCCAAGTTGCGAGACGACCCTGGCGCTGTGCCCTGCGGACAGTCGGCCAATGGCACGACAACAGCATCCAGAACGCCGCCGACAACGGGCCGAGCCAGAAGTAAAGCTGCGCCAGCCCGGAGAAGTTGTCTTGCGGATTCGCGGCAATGCAGAAAAACGGGATCACGTAGAGCAGCGGGCCCAGCACCATGATGGGCAGCAGCACCATGTTCAGCACAAGCATCCGAACGAGAAATCTGACGATTCCCTTCATTTCCAATCCTCCAATGCATTCTTTTCGAACTGACCTATGCGCCAGCCGTTTGGCATGGAGACGGTTGCGTAGCGTGGTCGCAAAGCACCTGCAACCGTGCCCTGTACTTCGCCGTCAGCCCCGACGCAACATCTATTGCCTTGGCTGCCTTCTTTAGTTCTTTCTCAACTTCATCCAGCTCAACGAATGTGCGGCAGATTTCTTCTGCCAGCGCGGAGTTGCGCTGGAGGAAGTTTGGCCCCTCGGCTTTCATGCGCTCGAAAACTGGTTTGAGAACTTCGAGGTCTCGTGGCAGCCAGTGCCGGGTGGTTCGCAGAACCCAGATGCCATCCTCTTGACCCCAGCGTCGGTCCCGGTCAACCTGACGAAGCTGGCTCTCTTCCCTTGCCACAATCACTCCGACCATACTGCGACGTTCCTTGACGTCACGGATAAGCTTCCTGATGTCGCTTTCGGTGACGGTCGCCTTGTCCTTGTTGTCCACGAGAATTGGAGGCTCCAGCGGAGCGCCGCTGGGATCGCGATAGGCCAAGACATAGTCGCCGTTCTTCGGCAACTTCTCGCTGACAGCGATGCCCGCCCACGTCCGCGCTTCTTCCTCGAAGCTGATCTCCTCGCGCTTGCCAACCCTTGCGACCTTCGCCATTTCGGTTTCTAGTTGGTGGTTCCGTTCGCGAAGCTGGGAGACTTCTCTCAGACAGTCCTCGACTCGGCGAGTGAGGTCATCCCTGTCGGACTGGGCCGAGCGCAGTTCGTCCTTGTGCCGCTCTTTGATCTCTGCGGTTCTTTTCGCCAGTTCTGTCTCGAAGCGGCTCCATACGCTGTGTTGATCGTGTGTGTGCTTCTGCTGAAGCAGACGGAAGGCTTCCTCCGCGCTGAGTTGCGCTACGCGGGCGAAGTCCTTGACTCCGAGGCGATCCAGAACTTCGGTTCGCTTCAGCTTCCCCGCACCCAAACACAACGGGCACTCGATAGATTCGGTCGGCAGTGGTGGTCGCGTGGTCATTGTCCTTGCAGACATCGTCGTTGTGTTCCCTCTGTTCGCAATATACGAACGCGATGGAAAAAACGTCTGGCTTTGGACGGAAATCTTCGGTAACACACACTCCCCATTTCTGGCCGTTTTTTGCTGTCGGTTCGTATATTTCGATTGGGAGCAAGGGTTGACCATACGAGAACTCATCGAGGAGCAGCGGAGGCGAGTGAACTCTGTGAATCCTGCGGAACGGCTGGCAGCGGCTCTTCTTATTCCGGGCGAGCTGACAAAGCGACTCGACAAGCTGACCGATTGCGAAATCGGAGAACTGCTGGACGATGAGGTCGGGGCACGCCTGAACATTTTCGCCCCCGAATTAACGATCTGCCTTGCGGCTGCGGATCGGCTGCGCCAACGTGCTAACGAATACAAACGCAATCCGGCTCCATTCAAAGGCTAACGGCAAAGGGAGGACTCTACGCAATGAAAACAGCCGCCATTTATGTCCGCGTCAGCACCGCCGACCAACATGTCGAAAGCCAGCTATATGATCTCCGCGAGCTTGCAGCGCAGCGTGGCTTGGAGGTCGTGCAAGAGTATCGAGATAGCGGAGTCTCAGGGAAAAGAGCGAGACGTCCGGGTCTGGATGCGCTCATCGCTGATGCGCGGCGAAAGAAATTCTCTGTCGTGCTCGTCGCTGCGTTCGACCGAGTCGCACGAAGTGTGAAGCACTTCCTTCAGGTGATGGACGAGTTCGACAGTCTGGGTGTCGTCTTTATCTCTCGTCGTGAAAACGTGGATACCAGCGGGCCAATGGGGAGACTGTTCTTGACGCTCATTGGCTCAATCGCCGAACTGGAATCGGACTTGATCCGCGAACGCGTATTGGCTGGGATGCGAAGAGCGAAGCTCGACGGCGTGCGGATCGGACGTGCTCCTATGAACATTGATAGAGCCGCGATTGTCCGCGACCGACTCAGCGGGATGACCCTGACGGCTGTTTCCAAGAAGTGGGGCATTTCTCGAAGCCTTGTTTGCAAATTGGTTAACCGGGAGAGGGCTGGTGACAGAGGCTCTATGCCGCCGCCAGTTCCAGTTGTTGAAGCTGTTGAGCTTGCGCAGTCGAGTTCAGCCGCACCGGGTTGGTGACAAACTTATACGTTCGTGACTCATAGCTGATTGAGATGACTGCTGACAAAACAACTCAGCGAGACTCGGACTCCACGCGCACCGACCAGATCGGCAAAGTATTCTTTGTCGTCGGTCAGGATTTACGCAAGTGCTTGATCTGTGAAGGTGCGTTCACGCGGCAAGCTGCTGCGGAACACGTCAGGACACTCTGCCATTCCCAAGAGCGAATTTCGAACGGTCTCGCCCTGCCCAGAGTTCTCGTCGCAGCCAAATCTTGACTCGCGTGCTAGAATTCCACGCAATGCAGCGGAGGGGGGCCGCTCGTCGGTGCTGCAATCCAGTGCCGAGGTCTGCTCGATGCCTACCATAGCTCTCTCAGTGGTGCGCCTCTATTCAACTTCCAACAAACCACAGCGCAACCAGATGAAGGATTTGTTTCGTGTATTCGTGGCTGTAGTTTTGTGCCTAGTGTTAGCCACACCGCCCCAAAGCCATGCAGACGTAATCTCGGATTCGGACAAGCTGTTGACGCAATTGAATCCAGTCACTGGTGCCCTCGATGGGTTAATAGGTGAAGCTGCGGACAAGGGGAACGCCGTTCTTCAGCAACAACTTGAACATTTGCGCAGCATCATAAAGGAGGCGATTTTTGACTTAGATCAGGTCGCAAAGAAGCGAATAGACCAGCTAGATCAAGCTGCGGTCAAGGACATTGTGCTACTGAACAATTACGTTCAACAAGACCTTGTCCAATTCGATGCGCTAGTAGGAAAGAGGCTCGACCAGATAGATCAGGACATGTACAAGCGCATAAACCAGTTTAACTTTGGTGCCGCTAACGTCTTGGCATCGATAAAATGGCTGAACACTATTCCTCTAATTCAGACCGATGAAGCTGGCAACGGGATCACAACGTTCAAACAAGCTGGAGACGAAACGTTTCTTTACATCGTTGGTAGCGGTCTAACGAAGTACGGAAACCCTTCGGTCTATCTGAGCGGGGGAAAGATTAAAGCAGACCTGAGTTCGGCTTACGGGCTCTTGGGAGATGGCGTATCCATCCCTGCGAAGGGTTCGATGGGCTTGCTTGAAGTACGAATTCCGAACAAGTACCTTCCTGACGACGTTGGCCCAGCGCATCTGACACTTGAGTTAAAGTTCCGATTTTTGGGTTCTGAGAATCAATACCTGCCATTGCATGTTTGCGGCAAAGTACCAAAGCTTTACGCCTCGTTCTCTGTACAGGCCCGTGGCAAGCACTATGTGAGACGTGCCGATCCTGTGAGGAACGTACACGCGGGGTGTCCGAACGGCAACAACAACAGCGAAGACCATGTCTGCCTACCTCCGGCCGCACCCGACGGATATGAATTCGATGGTTCCACGAATTATGGAAACGTGTTGTCCTATTGTTGCGAAAACCACAACGGCTATGCTGTGGTGGTGTGGAATCAGCCCGCTATGGGTTGCCTGAAGGCATACTGTGAGGGAACAGAAGGTAATGCTCACCAGAACATCGAGGGCATCCTTATGCACTTAAAAAAGCTCGAAGATATGAACCAGTGCACGGCGACAATGGTAGTTCCTCAAGAGAAAGACCCAAAAGGCATACAACGCATGGAGCTAAAGTATTACGGGCTGCTTCAACTCTCTTTATCGGACGCGATTACTCAGTCCAAAGGTGGAGAATGCGCAGAAACCGTCCCGATTGCCCCTCCGATGGCGACCGAGACGGTCGAATTAACAGATGGCTCAGGCAAGCATCTCGAATACATAACCTTGATTCCCGGAGCGACCGTGAGCGCGAAGACCGTAAGCGTGGACTTTGCCATGACGACCGATGGGCACTTGGACGTGACGGCGACTCCAAAGTGCGAGTATCACGCTATGCCTGCGACTGACTAAGATGTGATGGGAAATTCTCAACAACTGCATTAGGCGAACTGCGCCGTTCTAAACCGGCTGCCACCCAAGAAAACGGCTACACTGGGTTCGTTCATGCGCTTGGAAGGCTCTGCGCCAATACGTAGCCTAGGAACGACGACCAGAAGGTTCCGCAGACGAAGGAGAATCGGCTTCAATGCGCCTTGCGCCGAGCGGGGCGTTGCGGGCTCGCTGGTAAGAAAACGCCTTGAAGACACCAAATTCCTGATAACGCGGAGATACTTACCAGAATCAGACATCCCCATGGCTCGGCTAACGGTATGAAGGTTGGCGCGATGTCATTTTTCAGATCGGGGTCGTAGACGAGCATCCCTGCTGTTTTGCCATCTTTTGGCTTGTGAAAAAGCATCCCTCGCCATCCTTCTAGGGTCGTCTCTTTCGACAGACAGTCGGTGGGTGCGGTAGGACAAGGTTCTTTCTTTAGGAATACGGACCCGTGCAGCATTTTATTTTGAAAATGTGCGATCCCAGTCAAAGGTATTACTAGAAAGACGACTAGGCAGATCGCCTGAAACGCTCGTGCGTCAGGTGTGGAAGTGTCTAGCTCAAAGTCTCCAAATCTGGGAAATCGATCTTGCCAACGGTGCCCTATCGATCTGGCAGAATAAATGCGCGTCACTATAGAAACGAGAATGAGCAGAGGGCAGCACAGCAGGATGCCATATAGTGCGACTCCGAAGGGCGTTGTTTTTCCGTCCTTGAATGGATTGCCCGGAAGTGACAGTTGCCATTGTTGGGTGATCGACCAAACGTTCAACGCAAGATAGAGCAGGACAACAACCAGGAAGGACCAAACTTTATTCAGAAGAGACTGGGACATACAATTCTCCTGCTCATTTAGGCCAAAAATAACTCTTATGCCTTCGGATCAAGCAGTGGTCGCGCTATGAGAATAGCCTATCCTAAGCATCACCGACTTCCACAGGTCGTGAGCATTCTGCGTCGTCGTTCGCAACGCGGTTGAGTCTGGCACTCACCGGATAACACCGCATCAGCCGAGCATCGCAGGGCTTCAGCATCCTCGACTTCGAATCCGCACTTCCCAGCGAAGGGCGCTGTCAGGAGCGGTGCCGGCCTAATTTCAATTTCTTGGGATGCACCGATCCTGCGACCTCGCCTTCGATGAGTCCGGCTGCTTCTTGGGGATGACGTGCAGAGGGCCGTCCTGCTCGCCTTCCTTGGCGATCCGTCTTGCTCCCCTCGCATGGCACGCGATGCAGGTCTGCGCCTCGGGGATCGTCTCGGACAGGCACAGCAGCGAAAACCTTGCGCCACAGGCGGCGCATTCGTAGACGTAGACTCCGCTCGTCAAGCCGGGATATTTGCACGGGACATGTGAGAACAGCGATTCAGTTTTCGCCCTCCCGCCCGTTCGCCATTGGGGTTCACGCCGTTACTTCCCGGTTATAGACTTGGCCGCAAGGCTTCTGGCCCTGCTTCCACCAACCGTAGATTCCAAGCGTTTACCTTGTGGCCTATCGAAAACTGCCACGGCCTGCGTATCCTTGGGGCGTGTCCAAGCTACGTCGAGCGGACTATACACAGCATCTCGCGGGTAAGACCGTCCTCAGGGTCACGTGGCACAACGAGCCTGACGAGGACTACCGCTGCCTCAGCATCTTCTTTACCGACGACACGATGGTCAGCTTCAGGTTGCACACGTTCGTGGACGAAGAGGCTGAACTCGCGGACTTCGTTGGCGGGAACCTCAGCGGTGAACGTCCCATCACGCCCGCGCCAATCACTCGACCCACGAAGGATGGCGAGTAGAGATGCCCAAGCCGTGGATCGAGTTGAAGGAAGCTCGTGGCAAGAAGGTTAAACGCATGACCGTGGAGTTCGATCCTGATTACAACTGCGTTGCGGTCGAGTTCACCGATGGCACTGCTATGAGCGTGGACGTAATTCCAGCGGTCAGCATCAGACCTCAGTTTCAGCAGGTCGGCACGGGAGACACCAAGATACTGCGCAACTACCGGGCGAAGGTCAACGTGGCAGGAAAATTCTGAGGGAAGGACATGGATGGAGCAAAACGCAATCCATTCCCTTACGACCTCGTCGCGAGGCAGTGGGCAGAGGGCAAGACAATCGCTGAGATTGCGGAGCGGATCGGTCGCATCGACCGGAACCGGGAGGACGGCGATAAGTACCACACCATGCGCGTGTTTCTGATGCGCATGCACGCCGGGTACAAGGATCGCTCCGGCAAGATCGTCAAGCTGCCGTACCGGGCATCCCGCAAGCTCGTCCGCGCCGCGAAGGAGAGGCACCTTTTCTAGCCTCGTCGTAGGTCGTCGCGGTCGCCCTGCCTGATCAGTGCCTCTCCTTGTCGTTCAACTCCTGCGTGAGCCTGAACAGGTAGCTCAAGGTGTGCTTCAGCGCGTGGGCGAGATTCATCATCCGCGTAAGACCCGGATTGCCGTGCCCCTGCTCGATATGCTCCAGCGTGGTCTGGCTGAACTTCGCCATCCGAGCAAGCTCCGGTCGAGATAGCCCAGCCTTCTTGCGGAGCCGCCGAACCACGACCCCGAAGTTTTTCTGCCACAGGGCGAACTCGATCTTGAATGTTTTGCTGTGTCGCAATCCTCGCTTCAAGGTCATTTTCCCTTCTCGCGGACGAACGGATAGCTGCGCAGGATTCTTGCGTCGCCAGTCGTCCAGTCCACATGCTCAGGCTCCATCTGAACAAAAGGACGAATGGCGACGTGAAACGCCGTGTTGTCGGTGAATTTCACGGTGATGTTCCGCCAATCGGACTCGTTCGTCACAGTGATCTTGGCGACGGTCTTACCAATCACTTCCGGGTACTCGTGGACGGGGTGGGGCATCAGCGTTTTCCTTTCCTCCGGCGCTTCGGCTCCGGCTTGAGGGAGAAACCTTTCATCTGGGGGAATTTGCTTGCGCGGAAGTCGCGGTCGAGCGTTCGGATGCAGTTGCGAAGAATGTCCTCGACAAACCTGATGCGCTTCACACTGGCGTCCATCGGGCCGAGGACTTCGATCAGCAGCGTGGTGC
>Ga0209624_10000061_pt1 | contig 102488 bp, 87 predicted proteins | sample JacPinW_OM2H0_O1_FD_188565 | JGI IMG/M metagenome (GOLD analysis project Ga0209624, IMG submission 188565) | Forest soil microbial communities from Algoma, Ontario, Canada - Jack Pine, Ontario site 1_JW_OM2H0_O1 (SPAdes) (version 2) | ecosystem: Environmental > Terrestrial > Soil > Boreal... | reverse complement strand
ATGGATTACGATCTGGGCTATATTGATCTGGAGGAAAAAACCTTGCAGCCCCTGGAGAACCCCTTCGGGCCAAAAGTGTAACCCATGTCTCCGGAACGTTCTGTTACCTATGTCTCCGGAACGGACACTGATTGCGTTGGTTGCGGGGGGTGGATTTGAACCACCGACCTTTGGGTTATGAGCCCACGGATAATTGGAATTACAACAACTTACAAGACGCGGGTGGCTACCTAAAGTCTCTGTAAGGAACGCTAGAGAACCCTTATTGGACAGTGAAAGGACAGTCGCGGTTGTTAGGGTTTCTGGTACGCGGGCCCAGCGAGGCTGAGCGCTCTTGGGATAGGTTCCTGAATTTCTGTTACTCATTGCGGTTGGTTCGGCGTGGCTAAGCATTCGCTTCCGCACGCCAAAGTAACACGGACCCTAAGGATAGGACAAGTCTGAGTTCCACTGTTCCACTCAAGATCCCCGAATGAGAGCAATGTCTTCTTCAACCGCCCAAGTTCTTAGGTCTTTTCCGCTGAGCGCGGAAGCCATCATCGACGGAAACTGATCTGGAGTACAGGCGAACACTGGACATCCGAGGCTTGCGATTCCTTCTGCGTGTTTCGCTTCATAAGCTGGGTGTCCCGAATCGGAAAGAGCGAGCAGCACGATGAGATTTACACCGCTCTGCTTGATTGCTGCAGCACGCGCAAGCATCGATTTGGCGTCGCCTCCCTCGTACAGGTCGGTTACGAGCACAAGATGCGTCTTCGTGGGGTTCTCGACCTGCTTTTCGCAATACGCGAGCGCCGAGTTGATATCCGTCCCTCCCCCTAGTTGGACTCCAAAGAGCACCTCAACAGGGTCCGCCAGCTGATCGGTCAGGTCGACGATCGATGTATCGAAGCATATGAGTTTCGTGGAGAGTCCAGGGATCGATGCCATGACGGCTGCAAAAATCGATGAGTAGACGACCGAGGTAGCCATGGACCCAGACTGATCGACGCACAAGATGACATGGTCCAACTGCGCACGGGACTTCGTGTGGCGTGTGTGTCCCACCAGCGTCTCTGGAACAACCGTGCGATGTTGCGGTTGGTAATGACGCAGGTTTGCGCGGATTGTTCGCGGCCAGTCGATGTCCGCGTGACGAGGTCTCCGGGTCCTCTGAGAGCGGTTCAGCGCGCCTCTCAGAGTCTCACGCGTGTTGTGTTCGAGCCTGTGCAAGAGGTCGTCCACGACTTTCCGGACGACCTGTCGTGCCGTTTCCAGCGTTTTGCCGGGAATCGCAGCGCGCAGAGCAATGAGATCCGCGACAAGGTGGACATCTGCTTCCAGAGTCGAAAGAAATTCCGGTTCGAGCATCAGAGCCTTTAAGTTCAAGCGCTCGAATGCATCTTTCTGGACGATTTGCACAACGGGAGTCGGGAAGAACTCACGAATGTCTCCGAGCCATTTTGCAACCCGCGGAGAGGAGGCGCCGAGTCCGCCTCTGCGCTTCTCGGTGCCGCTGTCGTACAGTGCAGAGAGAGCGGTGTTAAGCCGCCGGTCACGTTCCGAGAGTTCATTCTGCTCGTCATCGACGCCGAGCGCGAGTTGCCACCGTCGCCAGCGCTCTTTCTGAGAGATCATGCGGGCTCTCCGAGACCGAGAATTTTGTAGAGCAACGGAAGTGCGGCTTCGAATGCAGGGTTTGATGCGTGTATGAGGTGCGAAACCGCTGTTGTGCCTTGCTGGCGTCCGCGCTGAACTTTCTCAAGCACGCGGCGGCGTGCAACCGTGTCGAAGCTCGACATGCTTCGGCGCAGCAGCGGAAGAGAATCGGTGAAGTCCGTTTCACTGAGCTCGCAAAGCCAAGCGTCAAGCAGTTGCAGCAGTGGCTCGTCTTGCAGGAGTACCTCCGACCCGCCGCGCAAGAAACCTTCAAGGAAAGCACCTGATTCTTTTGGCTGCCGTGAGCCTGTGTGTCGCGAGAATTCCGTTGCAACTCGCTCTAGTTCCCAAGCGCGCACGTCATGCAGGCGACGAAGGCTCAGGCCGGCAATGGGCGGCGTGACCTGGTCATCATCCACGACCTTACCCAACTCGTCTCGCCACGAAGAGGTCAGGGCATCATCGCCGAACAACCGCAATGCTTCGTCGTAGGCTTCCATAGCGGCGATGCGTGCGGCAGTGGTCTCTTCATCCAATCCGCGCGAACCCATTCGAACGCCGGCATTGATCTCCACGCTGATCGACAGGATCAACGAGCGAAGCGCATCCTCCGGGATGCGACGAGCCGTGCCGTAGCGAAGCACTCGGACCAGCGGAGAAACTGCCTTCATCAGGTCAGTGATATCGCTGGAGTTGACAGCGACAGTCTGAAGTTGCTCAATGCACGAAGCGGCGGTGTCCGGCAGGTCCGATACCAGTGCGCGTTGGATGAGGCTAGCAAGCTCCGTGATCGAAGTTGTTTCGCGAGCTTTCTTGAGCGTTGCATTCGCGGAGGCTTGTTCGATGGTGACTCCATAAACCAGCGCCTCGGCCAGCGAGACCGAATACCACGGCTCCCATTCAACGACCCACACTTCACGGAACGTGCCTCGGCCCGCCTGAGCGTCCAACAGCTTGCCCCATGGAACATTGATCAAGTTCAACCGGTGCAGCAGAGTCGATTTCAGCAGCCCTGCCTCGGAACGCAAATCGAGTTTGATCTCCAGTTCGAGATCTTGCGGTTTCAGACGCGTCTTGCGTTGCCACTCGGCAAGGTCACGCGCAAGCGGGTTCTGCGGAACGCGCTCGCCGATCTCGCCAACGCGCTCGCCGATGTACAACTTGCGCTCCAACATCGCCAACGGGACCGGATTCCCATCGCACATGGCGGCCAGGGATGCCTCGCGCATCTCGGCAATGCCGGGCATCGGCAAATCGCGAAGGGCTGCGAGTCCGAGAGCCAGCCGAGTCGCCTCAATGGCAGAGGCGGTTGGGGCAGAATACCCCTCTTCGCGAAGCTTGAATGCCGTACGCGATTGCCAGACCGAAGCGAACTCCTCAGCGCTGGGCATCTTTTTGCCCGTGTAAAGGGACCACAGATGCCCATACCATCCGGGCGAAATCACTCCTGCTCCGTAGCCAGAGAATGCGCTGAGGCGGCTGTCTGTCCATGGAACCCATGTTGCGTCGACTTTTAGGCGGGGCAAGTCTTTGACGAGGGCTCGGTCATCTGCCGGCTTTGTTGCCTGCCTGAGTCCGCTGACGTGCCACGCACCAGTGACGACGGCGATATTTCCTTCAACCTCTTTCATCGCCGCTCGTATGTTCGCGCGCATAAAGGCCTCGCGCTGATTGTTGCGCAATACTTCATCCGGCGACTGTGGGCTGAGGCTTTCCTGCGCGCGCGCCTCTGTCATTGCAGTCTCAATAGTCGCGAACACCGAGATCGCCTCTTGTCCGCTGGCACCATGCTGTTCGATCAGGCCGTTCCAGAAGGTCTCGCCATCTTCATAACCAGCCGCACTTGCGAGCAAATCGAGCGCATCTGCGCGTGGTTGCGGAGGTGCGCTTTCGGGACGTTCTCGTGCGGCTTTTTGCAATGAGAGTGAGATAGCGGCAGGCCAATCGCAAAAGCGCACAGGACGCTCGTGTTTCAGCGCCCACTGAATCGCCTGCCATTCAGGAGAGAACTCCGCAAACGGCATGAAGGAGGCAAGGCTCGCCTCGTCCGAGGCATGCAGCAACATCGCGACAGGAGGCTTTAAATCCGGGTCAGAGACGTACCGGATCAGCTCATCACCTTCCGGAGGTCCTTCCACAAGGACACATGCAGGGTCGAGCACGTCCAGCGCTTTGCGCAATAAGGCCGCAGATCCAGGACCATGATGACGTATCCCGAGAATGCGCACGCGTTCGTTGGTTTGAGAGGGCATGGTTGACTAAAGGACCTCGCGAATAGCCGAGTAGAGGTCCGACCAACCATCGCGGGTCCGCACCACGCTTTCGAGATATTCCTGTAGCGCAACCGTGTCTTGCACAGGGTCTTTCACAACCGCCCCGACGAGGTTTGACGCCAGACTTTCCGCCGTCATAACTCCTTCCCCGAAGTGTGCCGCGGATGCCCACGCGCTTACACCGACGGAGATCGCTTCAGCTGTTGAAAGCGAGCCAGTAGGAGATTTGAGCTTGGTCTTGCCGTTTAGAGTTTTTCCATCGCGCAACTCGCGGAATAGGGTTACCACCCGGACCAGCTCTTCGTCGGCGGGACGGATGGGTGGCAGTTCAAGGCTCGACCCGATCTCTTGAACGCGCTTCACGACGATACCGGTTTCCTCCTCCAACGTAGCGGGAGACGGAAGCACGACGACGTTGAACCTGCGTTTGAGTGCGGACGAGAGATCGTTCACACCTTTATCGCGATTGTTCGCGGTCGCGATTACATTGAACCCACGCTTCGCTTCAATCGCGTCATCTAGTTCAGGGATAGGCATGGTCTTCTCGGAAAGGATCGTGATCAGAGTGTCCTGCACGTCCGAACCCATGCGAGTGAGTTCTTCAAGGCGAACAATGGTCCCTTCTTCCATTGCTCGTGCCATTGGAGTTTTGACGAGAGCTTCGCGCGATGGTCCCTTGGCCAGCAGCAGTGCATAGTTCCAGCCATATCGAATGTGGTTTTCATCGGTCCCCGCGGTGCACTGAATCATGCGTTGCGACGATCCCGAAATTGCCGCCGCCAGGTGTTCCGATACCCATGATTTCGCTGTCCCCGGCAGTCCGAGCAGCAGCAGAGCGCGGTCTGTCGCGAGCGTTGCAACAGCGGTTTCAATCAGGCGGCGATTGCCAACGTATTTCGCTGAGATTGGAGTGCCGTCCGCTGCCTTGCCTCCAAGGATGTAGGTCACGATCGCCTTAGGCGAGAGACGCCAGTTCGCGGGACGAGTAAGCTTGTCACCCGCGACAAGAGCAGACAATTCGTGCGCATATATTTCTTCAGCGCTTAATCGTATTCTGCCAGAAGCTTGTTTAGACATGGGTACGGTCGTTCTCCATTCCATCGAGGATCTCAAGCAGTGCAAAGGGGATAACGGTTTGTGATTGGTCGAACTTCGTCAACTGCTCGCGGAGCTCCTGTCGTTGCGAAGCCGGACATGTTGCAGCAAACATTTCAACCCACGGCGCGCTACCACGCTCGTGTTCGGGGACCTTCGTCAACAATTTCGCGTGAAGAGCAATCGACATAACCGAAGATGGCGCCTCTGCATCCGTGATGCGATACAGCCAGTCCCATAGAGAGTAGGTCGTCGGAACATCCTTGCGATAAGGATGCACGACGATCTCCTCCCAGCGCTGACGCTCTGATTCTGTCATCGTTCCGAGCGTGTCAAGTCCAGCTTCAAACATACGTTCCCACGCGTTTGGCAGGCCTGCGACCACAAGTTCGAGCAGGTCGAGACGTCCTTCGTTCGTCGCGATAAGCGCCAATGCAAGAAGCAGAGGCTCGTCTTTTGCGGCAGCTGCAATCAATTCCTTTTCCGTGACTTTGAACGCGCCTGCCAGTTCGCCGAACGATAGCTCGGCAAATGTCTCGAGTATCCACCGCGATGCAGCCTGATCCTTTACGTTCGCCGGAAGTTCCATTTGTAACGTGGTGCGCTTCCGAAGTAACCCGCTCTGGCTATGCTTGATTCGCTCCAGGCATGCGCCCAACGCTGGATTCTCGATCCCTGCACCGAGTCGCGCGAGGAATCTCGCCGCAAGCGCTCGCACGCGCTGCGCTCGATCCTTCTCCAACCTGTTGAGGAACGGTTGGTCGGAGATGCTTAAGCGGGTCTGGAATACTTGCAGCAGACGGAAGCGAGCGTCTGCCTCTTCTTGTGCCCAAGTAGACTCAAGCAGAGCACGAGCGGCATCCGCATCATCGCGCCGCCGTTCCTCCAGGTATGCCACGCGTCGTGAAAGTGGCGCTTGCATCCAGCTACTCTCATCAAGCAGCTCTGGATCAAAATAACTTCGCGTCTCAGCTTCTGGTTTTTGCCTGTCAGCCCAATGCTGAGCTGTTGGACCAAGCTTCTCCGCATTCGACCTAATAAAGGCATCGATCAATGGCAGGTCGAATGGGTGCGGACGCAGTCTCAGTTGATCGAAGGCGCGCGCCAAGGCACGTCCCGGATGCTCAGTGGCAGTCTTCGCGGTTAGCAGACGAATCAGCGGGCGGCGCAAACCATCGGCGATGATCTTTCGCTCGTCCTTTATTTCCGGTTCAACGATGAACGACTCTGGTGTCGGAGGACGCTCGAAACGCAGCGCTTGTCCCATGAGAGTGAGCATTTCGAGAGCGCCATCGGAATTCGGACTCGAAGGACGAATCAGGTCACCCGGCAGCGGATGCCGTGATGTTCCTCCCAATAGTGACGGCAGGACCTTTGCGTGCAATGCAGTGAGGTTCATGAACGCATCCACCTTCCGAGCTGTGTCTCTGCCCACGCCAAGGTGAACTCGTATCCATTCCACAAACCGATTCCATCAATGCGATCGAGAGTCGCAAGCGGCGAAGCATGATTCGCCTGCGATGTATGCATCGGCAGCGACAGCCCGCTCTCGTCATCGTAAAGATAGAGTTGTTCTCCATTTCGGCGAACACTGGCTGCCCGAAAGCTCAGGGGAATCGTCCCTAACCAGGGAAGCTGTGCCAACGCGTGCTCGTACTTTGCATATGAAGCATCGAGAGATTCGTTTGGCAACGTGAGCGGTTCACTGCTTTGTTCAGCGCCTCTCTTCAGCGCGTTTATCTGTGCGCGGAGCGGGATGGTGGAACGGTAGAAGCTCAATTCAGCTTCGATTTGATCCCCAACTAGGTAGCCGCCCATTGCGGCTCCGGTGGAGATCGGTACGAAGTCAATCAGGACCGCGCATTGTGGCATTCCATCTGCGGCGCTTTGACGCCATAGCCAGGTCTCAACTCTGCGCAATCGGTCTGGTTGCGCCTCAGACAGAACCGCGAAGACTCGCCACTTTGCATTGACTCGTATCGCCTGGGAATCATTGAGCAGCGCCTCTCGTGTGACCGACCAGCCTACGGCTTGTCTTGCATCTGCCGCTAGTAGTTCAGGAAGCTCCGACGTTCGCCGGTATGCCTGGCTGATCAAATGGACTTGTCCCAGCTCTCGTATCGCCGCTGAGGGACGCACGGGACCGGATAACGTAAAGAGTCTCGTCGGAAGTGCATCGAGCCGTCCTGCAAGCCCCGGCGCTTTCGCGTCGACCAGCCTTTGCGCAATCGTGCGGCACACCTGAGCGGTCTGTGCGACGAAGTTCGCCAATCCGTGTTGAACCTGATCTGACAACCAGGTGTCGAGGTCTTCGAGACCCGCCAGCACCGCCGCCTCGCGCTCCAACCGGTTTCTTTCACGAATCGCTGCAGCGCGTTGTTCTGCCTTTGGATCGGCATCAGCTTCAGCTTCGGGTATCTCGGTGAAACGAATGGAAGGTCTAGTTTTCGGCTTGGCTTCGTCATCCGTCTTGCTTGCCGAGTTCGATGTTCCGCGCCTGCGGGAGAGCCAGTCCTTCACCCAGTCGGGAACCGTCGCCGCAGCGAACGCAGCAGATCTGTCGGCTCGCATCCACATGAGGGCCAGCGCGTGCTTACACGGGAATTTTCTGCTGGGACATGTGCACTTGTATCCGGTGTCCGCCTCGTTGATAACGACGCGATACGGGGTTGCGCCAGAACCTTGGCATTCGCCCCACGCTAGCCCTTCTCCTTCCGCCAATGTCGGCCAATAGGACGGCTTCAGCAACTTCCGCGCCGCCGCCAGCGATGATTGGTCCGGCGCGAGCGCCTCAATCCTCTCGAACGTGAGTGCCATCCAGCCTCATAGTAGAGCAGCCATCCCACAGTTCCAAATACTAAAGTCCTGGTTTTGCTCAGCACGGACTTTTCGCACAACTCCACCGCCAGCACCACGGAGTAACCTGACGAAATAGCGTCACAGATTCCCCTCACCGCCGGTCCGCGTCACGAGAGATGGCTGAGTCTTGCACCTTCGCACTTCTTAACTCCGGTCGCGGCTAAAGACGGCAATTCGGAAACGCGTGAGTGTGGTCAGGGGCCAACAAATCTCGCGTCGCTGCGGAAGAGAATCGGCCGTCGCCTAGATACTGACGATCGTGCTGTTTGGATAGTAGTGGCTGAGAATCTGGCGGAAATCGGCTCCGTCGGCGGCCATAGCTTTCGCTCCCGACTGGCATAGGCCGATGCCGTGGCCTTGTCCGATCCCTTTCACCAATATCTGACCATTTTCCTTTTTCACGATGAAATCGTTGCTGGGAATCGTGTTCCAGCCGAGGCGGCGTGCGGCGCGAAGGCGAGCGGGTTCGTTGGAGCTGCGGAGCGTTGCCGCATCTTCGGCGGAGATGCGACTGGACCAGCGCACCGGATGCTCACGGCAATGCTTGCACTCGACAGGGTAATAAGGATACGCGGCCTCGGGGAGACCTAATTCCGCTGGCGTGTGCGTGCGTCCAGGGCAGCTCCGCGTGTACATAGCGGCGAACGGTACGGATTTGTGGGCGAGAACCATATCGCGCGTAGCTTCGACGGCATTCGCGGCGGCTGTGCCTGGTGCAGGAGGCTCGCGCAGAAACTGGCAATGGGTAGTGTCGCAGAAATCGAAATCGTAATGGCGTCCGTGGCTGGCGACAAGATATGAGCGAGTGGCTACCGCTTGCGCTTTAAGTGCCTCCAATGGCGTTTCGGTCGTACTCTCGGCGGCCACGATGGAAGCGACGGCGATCTCACGGTCCATGGTCACGATGGCGAGCAGATGCCCGGCGGATTGCCGAATCTCGAGTGTGCCGTGGTAGTGGCGAGCGATCTTCCTTGGAACGGCTAGAACAAAATCTACGGGTTCGTTCTTGCGCCCCGCCATCGTTAGACTGTGTGCGCGCACAGTCCGCGTTCCCGATTGCAGAACTATCTCGCTTCCGTTCAGCAGGACGCTTGCAGTGTGCACGCCGGAACTGTGCTCCAACACAATGCGTTCGTTGCCAGCGCACACAACGATCGCGTGCCCCTGAGGCGGACTGATCGTGAGTTGGCGCGGATGAAAGAGGCCAAGAACGCCGATGCGGACGTTCGCCCCATCTGAGTTGGGTGGTGGAACTTGCGCGAAGCCGAGTGACCAGGACGAGATGAAAATGAGAGCGATGGCGAACGCGAAGACCGGCTCGCGAAACCCGCGGTGAGCCGATCTGGGAGTCGGATTGACGTCGATCTGCATGCACATCTAGCAGTTATTAGATCATTCTTTGAAGCCACCCTCGATCCGACGCAGCATCAGGCCGGCAGTTTTCGCCGCCTGCGCGCCGGGAACTCCGTGGACGCGGACCATGAGTAAAATCTCCGGCTGATCGGCGTGCGTGAGGACGATCGCGAAGCCGTCACCAGGCGCTCGCGGCGAATGCGTGCAAGGCGCCGTGCCGGTTTTTACTAAGGCGTCGGAGAATGGGAGAACGCGATCAACTGCGGCGCCGGTTCCGTGATCCGCCGATTGCGCCATGCCCGCGAGAATTTCACGAACGCCGGGCTGCCCGCCTCGGCGAAGGAGTTCAAGGTAGGCTCGCGCCATGAGAGCCGGAGAGATTCGCCAGCTACTGCCAATTCCGGCAAGCGCGGGACCGGTGGCATCACGGTGCGGAGGCTCGATTCCGAAGCGTGCCGCAATCGGCGCGACATCCGCAGCGATCAGGTTCGCAGTTAGTATGCGGAAGTACGAGTTGCAGGAGTAGGCGATCGCCGAAGTGAGTCCGATTTCACCGTGCCCGTGAGGGAGCCAGCATCCGGTTGCGGTCCCACGACAGATGTGCGCAGGATAGTGGAAATCGTGCTGCTCGCCGTAGGCCAGAGCGGTAAAGGGTTTCACGAGCGAACCCAGGGGAATAGGCGAATCGATGCGTTCCCAGCGGGACGTAAGGACGCGACCGGTGCGAGCGTCAAGCAAGAGAAAAGAAATGTCGCGGCTGGGGAAATCGCGGTTCAGCGTTTCTGCTGCAGATTGCGCGAACAGGGTTGACTCCGGGCCTGCGGTGCCCTCGGACTCAGCAGATCCGGCGCGGCCGCTTGAAGGAAGCAATGCCAACAGCAACGCACACATAAGAAGTGCAGTGTGTCTCATTGAGCCCATTCGTAAACAACGGTCTGTCGTTCTTTGTTTCCCTCGGAGCGAACCTCGATTGTTTCGACGGACACGGCCGCCAATGTTGAGCTGAGGCTCGCCATATTATTAGAGAAGAATTGCGGTTCGCCTCTGTGCCTCTCATTGTCTGTAACGTTAGCGCTGGGCCGGTCGACAACGTTAGAGAAGCGCGCAAAATTAACGCGCTCCTGGTGGTGATTGAATCCCGCGAGCAAATCGGCAGGCTTGCGGTCAGACTTGTGGCTGAAATTTGCGAGGATGGCTTCCGCCATCCCCGGGTCGTCGCCGACCAACAAGTACTTGCCGCGAACGGAGGTAATTAAGGGCCACAGGCCGTCAAGTTTCTGGTACCCGGACTCTTGCTGCCAGCCGACACCGAGTTGGCTGGCGGTGAGACCGGGGCGAACGAAATCAGTGAGAGCGGATTGGATAGCGGCTTGGTCCCAGTCTGATTCCGCGACCAAAATCACAGCGGAGTGAATACGTACGAACACGCCAGCCTGGTCCGGGACAGTCGATTGCACTTGCAGCGACGCCAGCAAAGGCGTCTTGTCGAGCAACTCTTTCAGCGCCGAAACCGATTGTTGAGCACTGGTGCGTTCGACTGGCGCTTGATCTATACGCGCTTCGAGGTTGGAACCGCCGCTTTGTTCTCCCGAAGAAAGTTGCACCTGGGGCGCGGCCTGCGACGGGGGCACCGGGCCCAAATGCGGCGCCAGGAGTTTGGTTTCAAGCAAAGCAAAGCTGGCGTCGGAGGTCGGGTTTGCCTCAGCCTCATACACACCCGCGTCGCGGGGCACAAGGCGTATAACTTCGGCTGCAGCCGCCGCACAATCGGACGAAGACGCTTGCTTCAGCTCTTCTTTCCTGATCAGGACGCGCTCTTCCCGATATTGCGTGCGTGAGCGGAAGAGATCGGAGACTGATGCAGAATATTGTTTCAGGTCGGAGATGTTCTGCTGTATCCAGTACGTGCGGAAATAGCCGTTGGGAACAAGTTCTCCGAGGTTGAGCACCATGCGGAGGTCGCCGGCTTGTCCGGCCGCCGCGGTCGCTTGCGCCCACCACTGCTCACCCTCGACGGTGCGGTCCTGTTTGCCAGCCATGAGTTGCAGCGCGCCGGCCATCAAATCTTCCCGCGTCGAGAGCAGCAGGTAATCGCCTGAGACCGCGAAGGCTACCTCGCGCTGAGACTGGGGATCGCGGCGCAGGTAGAAGTCTACGCCCCCGGCGCTGCGCGGCTCGAACTTCGACCGCGTTTGCCACAATGTGGTCCGCATGGACTTGGCCGACGGCAGATACGTGATATAGAGAAACTGCAGGTTGCCAATATCGTATAGCGCGAAAGCGCTGCGTTCGCCGGAAACTTGGGAGAGGAAGTTCATGTCAGGTGGCAGTCCGGCAGCGGCGGCGAACTGGTCGCTGGCGCCTTTCAGGCGTAGGAAGAGGCGCGAACGCGAAAGGACTTCGTAGTTGTCGCTCGTGAGCCACTGCTTCTTCTCTGGAGAAGAATCCCATGCGCTGAGGAGTGTGGAGAAATCCTTCGCCTCCAGATAGACGAGCGGTCCCGCCGGCACATATTTCGAGAGCGGCGGCGGCGCAGGCGCGGCGGCAAGATACGTTACCAACCCAATTGCAGCGCAGGCCAGGGCGATAGTGGCGAAGATAAAGAAGCGCTTCATTGCTTCACGCCTCCTTTCGAAATAGCAGCTTTCGGCTCGGACGTGACGCGCGCGATGAGTTGAGGCCGAACCACGCGGTCCTGCTCCAGCGGTTCATGCAGAATCGGTTGGCGTGCGGCGTTTTGCTGCTGGATTCGCAGCGATGCCTTTACGTCAGCGATTTTGCGGTAGAGCGTTTTTCGGACAGCGGGGGCGGTCTCGAGTTGCCGCGCAGACTGGTAGTAAGAGACTGCATCCGCAAGGCGATGGAGGTGGGTCATCGTGTCGCCGATCATCTGCGCGACCATCGCCTGCTGGGCGCGCGATAGTTTCGCAGCGGCGGTTGCCGGCGCGCTCGATTGGTCGCTCGTATCTTCGTCGTCGTCCGAGTTGATGATCTGTTCTTGTTCGTCTCCGCGATCGGGTACAGCGCTGCGCAAGAACTGAGTCTGGAGCAGAGGCTCCATGACTCCCAGTGCGTATTCGTTGGACTGCGCGGTAACCGCGGCCTGGAACAATGGTACGCGAGTCTCGTCGCGGCGCGGGAAATCGATGACACAGTGACTGAGCATCTGAATCTTAGTCTTCACGTCACCGACATTTTGTGCGGCACGGATTCGCGCGTCGTAGAAGTAGAACTTGTCCGCCGCTGTGGTCGTGATCGCGGCAGCACGTCCGGCAAGCAGATTAAGTTCGCCACTGCTGAGATCGGAATGCGGACGTCCCGCGATCGCTACGGCAGCTTCCAGGCGGAGACTGTAAGGACTGGATGGAGCAGACGCAATCGCCGCGAGCGACTCTTGTGCCTGAGTTGCAGCTTGACCTTCTGCAGCATCTTTGACGGCGAGTCTCGCCTTGGCCAGACGCAGGCGGTACGATGGTTCCCAAGGCGCGGACTTCACAAGCTGGTCGAGGAATTCGACGGCTTCCCCATTATGTCCGGTCTTTTCCAGCAGAGAAGCTGCGGGATCGAGATTCTCAAAAGAATTGCCGACGACAACGACTAGGCGGCGCAACAGATCGAGCGCGCCGGGCGTGTCGCCCGCAGCGAGGCGGATCTCCGCCAGTCCGAGGAAGTTCGCAGCCACCAGGTTGTGGCCTTCGATTTCACGCGCAAAGACCAGTTCGAGAATCTTGCGCGCGGATTGCTTGTCGCCAGCGTCAAACAACTGCCGGGCGGCATTCCGCAGGGCTTCCGGCGCGGGCGCAGTTTGGGGCTGGGCACGATAGGCGGTGAGTATCGAGTCTAGTGTTCCAATCTGCGCGGCCACGCGCAGGTCAAGCGGAATCAGCGTCGCGGCTTGCGCGTCGCGGGTCCCCTTGGGAAGCGCAGCGATGGCGGCAGCGGCAGCCTGGTACTGTTTGGTACGAATCAAGTAGCGAATCCAGCGAACCTGCCAGGAAGCCAGATCCTGCTCAGCGTATTCGCGCTCGAAGCCAGTGTGCTTTCCGACTGCGTCTTCCTTGAACTGCAAAATGCGTTGATAAATAACGGCCCGTTGCGCTAGTGGAATCCACGAAGCATCGGCGACATCGGACAGGACTCGTGCCGGATCTTGCGCGGAGGTGGCCGCGTCGAGCAGCCAAAGTGTCGCAGAGGACGGATCTCCGATGGCGGCGTAGGTTGGCTGCAACATAGCATTCGAGAGCCAGGTTCCGTTGCGATGGAGATATGTACGAACGATTGCATCCGCATCGGGCCTAAGCTCTGCGAAGAGATGCCGCGTGTGAAGTTGATCGCAGGTGCGTCCGAAGTCGCGCCAGAAACTCTCAGGAACCCGCTTGCTGTCGAGTTGCTTTGATAGTGTGGCCAACGCCAGCTTCCACTGCGCCAGCCCGGCGGCGCGGTCGCCTTGCTTGTAATAGGCAACCGCCAGACTGTCGTATACATCGGGGCGGTTGGGAGAAAGTTCGAGCGTGTGCTCATACTCTGCGATCGCCTGCTTAGTGTCTCCCGTACCGGCATAGTAGTCAGCGAGTGTGAGGTATCCAGAAGCGCTCGCCGGACTCTCCTCGAGAATCGCCGGCAGGAAATCTTCTGCATTGCCGAGCTTCGACATGCCGAGATATTCGCCGTATCGCGAGCCGTAGTAATACCAGGTGTTGCCAGCCAGCTGCTGCGTGCGATCAACGGGCTTGGCAAGGCGCACGCCGATGGGGTCGTCGCCAACCGCAGCCAGAAACGCGTTGTTGACGCCCGGCGTGGGCTCAGCGAAATAGAGGCCGACGAGAGCGTTGTAGGCCTTGTTCCACACCGGAGGGAGCGATTGTCCGCGTGCTTGCACAACCGTGTGCGCGAGTTGAGCACTGCCGTGCGCAACAACGTAGTCGGCGGCCCCCTGATTGTAGGGGCTATGCCAGTTCGCTGCGTATTGAACGAGTTGCTGCGACTGGCGCGCCAGCAGCAACTGGAAGTAACGCTGGGTGCGCACTGTGTCGAGGCCACCGTTGGAGAAGTTGGACAGGATGCGAAGTTCGTTTTGCTCGTCGCCGAGAGAACGGTAAGCATCGGCAGCGTCAAGCAGCGGTGTGCTTCGCTGTGTCGGCGGGACTTTTTGTGCGAATTGCTCCAACTGCGAGGCTAGTTCGGCGAAGCGGCCGCGTCGGCGTTGCAGGTCAATGAAGGGGCGCACCTCACTGGAGAAATTTGGCATTCCGGCCCGCTGCATCATCAAATCGAATCGCCAGTGCGCTTCCTGATCCGCGAGTGCGGCGCTTTCGGCGAGGGGGACGGCAAACTTTTCGAGATCGGCAGCATTCATCCCTGCACGCTTGGACTCAGCAAGGTGTGCGAAGGTGAGCCGCTCTTCGGGAGTGAAGTAGGTGTTTACGGCGCTGCCCAACTCTTGTAACGCTCCGGTCATACCGGTGCGCGCGGCTTCCATACGGACGATTCGCTGGTGCTCGCGCCATTGAGCATCAGAGAGACCTGTGACCCCTTCTTTTTCGACTTGCTCTTTCAGAATAGACAGAGTGGAGCCAGAGTCGGCGAGCGCTTTCTGCAGCGTGGCGTAAGCCTGTTCGTGCTGGCGCAAACGCGTCATGATGCGGACATAGATACGAGTCCCCGCATGATGTTCAGTGCTAGCGAGCAGGTCGCCCCCGGTCTTGTTCACGCCTTGTTCAGCAAAGGTGCGCGCTTGCTCGAGCATGCCCCAGCTCTCCAGTTGGCGCGCCACTTCGAAATAGTTGCCGGCGTTTTCAGGACGACCCTCGATCAGCGCCGCTTGCAGCGCGGCGACCGCTTCCTTCCTTTTGCCCTGACGTGCGCGAACCGAGGCGAGTTTCTGCATCCACTGCGGATCTTTGTAGGCAAGTTCATAGATGCGTTGGTAATCGGCGGCAGCTTCGTCAAAGCGCATCAGGCGTTCTTCGAGCCCGGCGCGCGCAATATAGAGATCGGCGCGGTCAGGGCGAATCGCGATCGACTTCGCGTACGTATCGATGGCGGCAGGGTAGTTCTCGAGATTCGTCTGTGTGCGAGCTAGCACCATCGACCAGCGATAATCACGGGGAGATTGAGCAACGGTCTTGGCGTAGAAGTCGACCAGTTGCTGCTGGCGCTGGTAACGCAACGCGTAGAGCGCCGCCTCTGTGACCAGCGTATCGTCTTCCGGAAAGTTGTTGATGAGTTCGATGTATTGATCGACCCCGCCCGAATAGTTATTCATGCGCGTAAGCGCGGGGATGAGGCCGCGGCGCAGAGTGGCGATCTGTGCCTTGCGCGCGTCGGCGGGAAGCGGCGCATTGCGGAAGAGCGCGATCTTGTCCTGATAGAACTGCTCAAGACCCTTGTCGTCGCCAGCCTGTGCGTAGGTGTCGGCCATAGCGGCGAGGTACTCGCCATTGTACGGAGCATCCTTCAACAATCCGGTAAGCAGATCGCGCGCTGGCTGAAACTGTTTTGCGTCGGTCTCCTTGCGCGCGGCTTCATAGGTGAATTGCGTGCCGAGCGCGGGATAGGCGTCCTTTGCGGCTTGCAGCAGCGCGGCGATGGCTTGCGGCTGCATTTTCATGCGCCAGTAGAAATCGACAGTCGAGCGCACGACTCCCAGAATCTTAGGATTGTCGTGGTAGAGCGTCTCTACATTCTTCTGGGCAGCGGTGAAATCCTTGCGGCTCTCATAGAGGCGTATCACTTGATAGCGCAGTTGTAGCCGCGTGACCGGGTCGGTGGTCAGCATGGCTTGCTTTTCGAGCGCGTGCTGGCGAACCTGTTCAAGCGACTTCTGCTGCGCCAGCGTTTCGATATCTTCAGCCTGCTCGATCGAAGTCGTTCCATTGGCGATGGAGTCGAGGAACTCGGTCATCTCGTCTTTGCGATTCTGCGCCTCAAGAAGTTTGACGCGAAGATAGACCGCGGGCATAGACGGATTCGGCAGCGGCGCGAGCTTGGCTGTGCTCTGGTCGACAAGGTCGCGCAACTTCGGACGCCGCGCCAGTTCTAGCAACCGAAGTTCTGCCGACGATCCGGAAGCTCCGCTGAGCGCACCTTTCACGTACTCGTCGACAGCGTGCGGGTAGTCGCGCTGGTTCTCGTAGATAGCTCCGGCCTCGTAGGCATAGAGGCTTGGGTTGGCCAGGCGGCCACGGCCTTTACCGAGCAGGCGCATGGCATTCTCGAAATCGAAATAGTCCCAATAGATAGTGGCGGCTTCGAGGTAGCCTCCAGGCTTGCCAGGAGCGACCTGCGGGATGCGCTCCCAATAGGGGGCGGCTTTTGCGAACTGTTCACGGTCGGAATAGATGTCGCCGATGCGCGCCAGGATTTCTGTGTCGGTAGGATTCGCTTCTAGCAAGTTGTCTTCGATCTTAGCGGCAATGGCAATGTCGGCTGGCTCGAAGTAGGCGAGCGAGCGGAACACCGACGACGCGGTGTGACCGATCTCGACCTCCGCCGGATACTGTCCGGCGAGCGACTGCAGTACCGGCGCACTTTCTTCGAAATGTGAACGCCACACGTTCGCGTAAGCCAGAAAGTCCGCGGCTGCCGGATTCTTCTCCCAACTGGCGGCATCGGGCGCACTCTGGCGAATGGCGCTGAGTTCGGATTCGAGCTTGCCGGTGCGCGATAGATATTCGAAAAACTGGTTGCGGAGAGTGGGTTCTTCAAACCAGTGCTGGCGCAACAGGGTTTCCCATGCCGCCAGATTGCGGGTTCGGGGATTCTGATATGCCAAAAGTAAATTGCGAACGAAGACCGGGTTGTGCGGGAACCGCTGGTGTGCATACAGGTTCAGTTGCAATGACATCGCGGCTTCGCCCACGTTAACGAAGTAGCTCTCCAGTTCGGTTCCTTGAAAACTCTTAATCGCGTCGCGCGTGAGCCGTTCGAATTCGGAATCGCGCTTGTAGCGCAGATAGTAACGGGCCAGCTTGTGGGTCCACGACTTGTCGGAAAATCGCGCAATGGCACGGCGATAGATCTCTTCCTGCTCGGTGCCCAACTTATTCTGATCGAGGAAAACCGCCAGACGCTCGTACAAGCCTGGGTCGTCTGGATTGCGATCGATCTCGCGCCGCAGAACGCCAAGCGCGGGCGAGATCTGTTTCATTTCCACCAAGCGAGCCAGGTAACGCTCCAATACGCGGGCATACTCAGGCGAACGCGCTCCGGTTGACTGCGTGGACTTAGCACCTGTATTCACTTGGAACGATTCGCTGGCACGATGGCGTGGAGCCGCCTGCTGATCTGCGGTGTCTGCTCCCTCACCTTCCTCTCCCTCGCCGGCTTCGGCACTTTCGTCGCTACCCGGTTCGGATGCGTTCACTTGGTCTGTGTCAGTCGCGGGCGAAGTGTAGCCATTGGCGGAATCCCAAGATCCTCCGGCTGATCCGAGTGGAACATTCTCCGCTTTTGCGCCGAGCTCCTGGAGGACGGAATCATAGATGGTGAATTCGCTCTTCGCGTCTCCTTTACGCGCGAATGCGTCGGCCATGAGCAGCGCCACAGTCGTGCGTTCCGCGGCATTGGGGAAACTCGATAGGAACAAGCGTCCGCCCTGAATGACCGCGTCGCTCTCACCCGAGGCGGCGTAGTAATCGAGCAGTTGTGCATGCAACGCAGGGCGCTCAGGTGCGTTCGGAAACTTGCGGTCGAGCAGGTCCAGCAGTTCGGCGGCACGCGAGCGACGGAAATAAGGCACGGCGCGCTGCTCTTCCTCAGAGTAGCGAGATGCAGGACCAGCTGTGTTCAGGATCAGCGACACAATTCCGTTCAGGTAGCCCGGACCTTGATCGAGGGTGGCGATGTCGCGATACATCGAAAGCTCGCCGGAGCCGAGACGGATCGGCGTTTCCGGAGCAGTGAGCAAAAGGCCGGTGAGGCCGGCGATGGCTTTCTCTTGCGCGTCGGCCATGCCGTGGCTGTTGTAAAGCGCAAAGTAATAGCGCGCGGATTCAGGATAAGAATGAATATCTTCAAGCAGGCGCGCGCAGACATAAAGTTCCTGCGACGTCCACGGAGACTTCGCGCTTTCCTTGTGCAGACGAAAATCGGCAATGGCCTGTTGTGCGACGTCGGTCTTGCCCTGCTGCTGGTAGTAGTAGAAAGTGCGTGCAGTGGCGTTTAGATCTTCGGGGTTGGCGAGAAGTGCGGCGTGGGCATCGTCGCGAAACTTGCGCAAGTTCTGCGTGTCCCGCAGAAGATCGAAGTAACTCTTCACGAGTTGGGGATCCCACAGTGGCTGGAAACTCTGCTCATAGACCGAGAGGCCGCCGGGCACTGAGCCACGGCGATACTCGACCATTGCTTTCGCTTTCACTGGAAATATCTGGTCGTTTGGAAATTGTTTGCGATAGCTCGCGATGAGATCTCCGGCAGCGGAATACTCTTTTTCGGCGACAAGGAACTGGAGGAATCGGGCGTACAGCGAACGCTCGTCGGGATAGCGAGCGATCCATGCACGATATTGCGCAATGGATGCGTCTTTCGCCAGCCCCTGCGCTTGAATCACGGCAAAGATTCGCTCAAATGCCTGCCAAGAATGCTGTTGAGCTGGAACCGTGAGTCTCTCGGCCACGATGGGCGCCGCGTTTGCCACGAGCGCGAGTGTCTTGATTTCGTCGGCGGGGCGAAGGCGGCGGTGATAGAAGTCGGCGAGTGCGAGTTGGGAGCCGATCTTGTCGGCGGAATTGTCGGCGTACGCTTTCCAATCGGCCTCAGCGGCCGTGGAGTCGAGTTGCTGCTCGTCTTCCATGGCACGCAGGGAATAAAGTTCCGCGTTGTGCGGCTGCGATTTGATCAAGTCCGCGAGCGCCGGACGAGTTTCACTCGGAAGGCGGCGGAACGCGACGGCGCCATTCGGCAGCGACATCATGCGGAAGAAGACGCCTTCGAGCGCGGAGCTGGCGTCGATGTTGCGAATCCACGAGGGCAGTTCGCCGAACGCGGCGACGGCTCCGCAGATCGCGGCAAAGAAGGTAGCGAGAGCGGCGAGGCGCATGCGCCGCGACGATGATTCAAGGAAGTACTTCAATGGGCACCTCCTGCGTTCCAATGTTGTGGGCAATGTCCTCGGCGGTTATGGTCAGTTTGTAAGTGCCGGGAATCGCTTGATCGGGAATGGTGAGAGATCCGGTGTTGGCGGCGGCCTTGGCGTCCCAGTGCAATGCTACGGGCACGGCACCGTCCATGCGTGCGATGAGGGTGCGCGTACTCTCCGAGGCGCTGACTTTCAAGTCGATGGTCTGACCGCGTTGAAAGCGCTTGTGATCGAGTTTGACCTGCACGACCGGCGGCTTGCTGGCGATGACAAACGTTTTCGCCTCGCTGTAGGTGTGGCCAACTTTGTCACGCAGGATGAGGCGCACGGTGTACGTACCATCCTGCATGTCGGTCGGCGCGAGAAAGCGAGTCTGCCAGACATCTTCTGCCGAGAGGTAGCGAAGCGGTTGAACGAGTCCGAACGGAAACAGCGCGACGACCGAGACCATCGTTTCGTCGGTCTTGACGCGCAAAACCGGGTCGCCGGGACGAATGACGCGAGGACGGAGCAAGGCGCGTGGCACAGCCAAGAACGACGTGTAAGGCGTTATAAATTTATACTGGTGTGCGAGGCGAATAATTTCGTCGATGGTCGCCTGGCTTTCGCCCTCGCGTTCAATCTTTTCGAGCAAGGCATCCACGCGGGCGCGGGCCCAAAGGCGTGGCAGTTGCGGATGATCGTACGATTCGCGCGGCAGATTGGTTTTGCCAGTCATCTGTAATGCCGATCCATCGCGCACGCCCTGAACCGTGAAGCTGACGTTTTCCTGCGGCTTCTGGTAACGGCCCACCCACGAGGCGAGCGAACCAGAAAATGTGGCGGCTTGCAGCGGGTATACGGTGTCCACCGCCGACTCCGGTGAAACAGAGAGCGCAAGCTGGCCGATGGGACTGCGACCAATCTTCGAGAGGAACGAGTTCAATTTGAATTCCATCGGCTCGGTCGAAAGCACGTGTTCGAGCAAGCCATCCTGACGAGCGAGCATCCGGAACAGCGGCAGGTTGGCGTCATCGCCGACTGCGAGAACATAGGTGCGCGGACGTTGCGTGTCCGGAAGTTGCTTCCATGCGGAGGCGTACCAGGCTGCGATCTTGCCATTCTGAATGGGACCGCGTGTCGCTCCGCCATCGCTCAGAATGACGAGATAGGGATTGACCGCCCCGGGCGTCGACGATTGTTGCAGTCCGGTCTGTAGGGCGCGTTGCAGATCAGTGCCGCCCCGTAGACGGCTACTGCGAACCGCGTCGATGGCGTGCTGAACATTGCTGGCATCGGCCGCGCTAACTGGCACGACTTGTGTTTCACTGTTGAATAGCACCAACCCGAAATGATCTGCTGGACGCAGCGTATGCAGTAGAGTTTGAAGCGTCTGATAGCTGCGCTCCAGTTTTTCCCATTGCATGGATAGTGACGTATCGAAGAGCACAATGACAGTTTTCGGCGCTCCGCCCGCATCGCCAGCCGACGGCGCACCTGCGGAGCCAAAACCCGACAACGCCTCGGCTTCAAAGAAGCCGGGTTCGTTGGTACTGCGGACGGGTGCTGTTTCTGTCGGCGACGGCTGGCCGCTGATGGGATTTCTGTAGGTCAGCAGTTGCAGCGTGTCAGACGCGGCGGGATCGAGATCATAACTGGCGACGAAGTCCTCGGCCAGGTTGACGTTTTCCCCTTCGAAATGTCCCTGCACAAAATGTGGAGTGTTCTGGTCGAGTCGGAGAGGAAGTGTCTTGGCGGGCGCCTGGAAGTTGCGGATCGAGTGCGCTGTATGAAGTTCGAAATTAATCTTCAGATGCCGCGCCGCCTGGGCTTGATATGCGTCGGGACGCAGCGGAATCGCGAAATACGACTTGAGATTCTCAACCGGGATAGACTCGTGATATTCGATTTCCAAGCGCTTCGTCCCGTAGGCTGCAATGGGCACAATGCGCGCGCTGAACACTGACGTGCGCTTGGCTTCCTCCGAGCCACGCTCGCCCATCTGGAGAAGGCCAGGGTCAATCGACTGCTGCTTGAGCTGGTTATAGATTTCTTCGGCGCGCTTGCGTTCGAGGATCACGGCGGGCAGGCGCACCGGCCCATCCCAGGTAGCGAAATCGGAAACGGTGGCGTGGCTGGGCAGCGCGAAGATGTAGTTCCCTTCCTCAATTGCCCCGGTGTGGTTGGCAAACACTTGACGTACAAAGACGCGCGCAATCGCCGTTATCAATGCGGACGGTGATCTCCATTTCTTCCAGTGAAAGAATGGCGGCGTTAGGTTGCTGCTTGTCACGCGGAATGAGGATGCCTGCGTCGCCAAAGAGCGGCACGGAACTCGTGAGCCAAACAATAATCAGGACCGGCGAGAAGAGATTTTTCATAGGTGCAACTTTTGCTCTAGGATGCGGACCAGACCGTTATCCGTACCGACGTAGATATAGCCGTTTGCAGTGGCGAGCGCAGTGACGTTTGACGACGGCAGCCCGTCGCGAATCGAGGACCAGCGCGCAGACTGGCGATCGTAAAGATACAGACCCTGTCCTAAGGTTCCCGCGAGGACGTAGCCCGAGGTGACGAGCATCGCGTTGGGATTCACTTCAAACTGGCCAGAGCCCACTTCAAACGATTGGAAATGTCCAGCGTGGTCGAGGCCAAGAACGCCCGCTCCGTAAGTGCCGACCATCCATTCCGGGCCTACGGGAACTACGGCGGTGATCCAGTTGTGCTTCAGGTTCGAGGAAGTGGTGGTGTAGTTCGCGGTGATGTCGCCCTTGCTCAGCATTGAAAGGCCGCCGAGCGTGCCAGCAATCAGTTCGTCGCCGGAAACGCCGAGCGCATAGACGTGGTTGTTGACGAGTCCGTGAAACGCGTACATGCTGTGCGCGCCGCTGGCGTCGAGAAATGTGAGACCCGCGGGAGTGGCAAGGGCAAGGCCGTCGCGGTAGGCGGCGACATCGGTGACGTGGTCTGCGATCAGGCCGTCGGCGCGCGTTAGAACTTGTTGCTCGCTTCCGGAATTGTCGAAACGAACTAAACCATTTGCCGTGGCAACGTCGATGGTACCGGCTTTCGCGTCTGGAAGGATCCGGTTCACGCAGAACACGCGCTCATCTTCTATATGGGTGACGGGGCCGTCGGCCGGCAGAAGGTCGAGACCGCGGTCGAAGTAGCCCACCCAGATGCGCCCCGTGGAATCGGCGGCAAGCGCAGAGATGTTGCGGTCAGTGAGGACGGTCAAACCGGTTTCGAGCACGCGCTGCCATCCGAAAGCGCTGGGATTCATGCGATAGAGCCCGTTGCGGGCAACGGCAAACACCGCATCGCTCGACATGAAAAGCTGACGCACTTCGGACAATTCCGCCGAGGGCCCTTGGTTCGGGTTCGGGTGCCGACCCTCCAACGGAATCAGGATCACCCCTTGATCTTCGGATCCCACATAAAGCTGGGTGGGCGTGGCGAGCAGCGCGGTGGTCATCACTCCTGGAGCGAGCACGCGAGAAAAACGGCCGTTATTGAATACGGCGACCCCGGTCGCAGTGCCAGCATAGGTCGTGTCGCCCGAGATTGCCAGCGACAGCACTTGTGGATCGGGAAGCCCTTGCGCTTCGGAGAAGCTCTCCGTAGCACCAGCGTGGAAATGCAGCACACCGTGGTTCAGAGTGCCGACCCACAAGTCCGACTCATTCCCAGCCAGAGAGGTCACGTAGACAGCATCGAGTGTGGAGTGGAGGACGGTGATCTTCTTCCCGTCGTAGGTCAGAACTCCGCGTTTCTTAGTTCCAAACAGAAGATGCCCGGAGGAAGCAGGCAGTATCGCGGTGATGGCGCGGGCATCGGTGCTGGCAGGTAGAATCTGGCGGAAGGATCGGCCATTGAAGGCGAGGACACCATCATCGGCAGTAGCGACCATGAGTTCAGGCTCACGGGAGTCAGCAAGAACGCCGGGAGCCAAGGCTACCAGCGGCGAGCCGGGCAATTCGCGTCCGACTGCATATTGATGAAGAAGAGCACCCTCCGGCGTGTACTCCAACAGTCCCGCTGGGCCAGCAATATAAAGGTGATCCTTAAAACGGGCGGCCTGAACGAAGACAGAGGGCGAGCTGATCAGTTCAAATCCCGCATTAGCTGGTTGTGACAACGGCCGCGCGACAAACCGGAACTCGCGCTCAGCGCGAACATCCTCCGATGCGGAGCGGATTGCCTGCGAACTGCGCCAGGCAACCAGAGCAGCGAAAGCAAGGGTCACGACTGCTCCGGCCGCGATTACCCCTCGCACGGACACCATGGACGACCGCTTCATAATTCCTTTGGCCAGGAAAGTGAACTACAAATGTTAGACCCGACGCTGCAAATATAAAAGCAAGGTACGGACCAAACCAAAACAGCTGCTGCGACATAGAGTTCGGCGCGGAGAGGAAAAAGAATAGCGTGTGAGGCGGCATACATTGTGTCACGCGGAACACAGAGGCAAAAACTCGCCGACGCCTCACAGGTCCGGATCGGGATGGGTCGTCGGCGAAGGGGAGTCGATCCAGAGCTGGAGACTAAAGCTTTGTGCGCCATGCCCAAAGCGCCCATTCGGAACCACTGCAGAATCAAGCTCATGCATTCCTTTAGGTTCCCCGAGAATGCCGCTTCTCCAATCGGGGTAGCCGACGATTTGCCCCTGCTCATTTTCTTTCTGTGTCGTGTCAACTCAGACAGGAGGAAAACCAATGAAGCGGCACAGATATCAATATGGATCTTTAACCAAGACAAACAACAGACTCTCTGAAGACGTTTGGCAGTTTCGGTTCTATGAAACGACGCCGGAAGGACACCGATACAGAAGGTCGATAACCGTAGGGACCGTGGCCCAACACCCAACCAAGACACACGCTTTGCGGATCATCGAGCCACTTCGTCTCCGATTGAATCTACATCATCGATTTGGACGACCCATTTCAATTGGTACTTTGATCGATCACATATTGAACGCGAATTGCCGGGAAGGCGGCACTCAACACAACAATCTCATTCCTCGACATTGAAACGCTGGATTCTGCCTCGTTGGGGTGACCGATCACTGGAGGAGGTTAAACCGGTTGCGGTCGAAGAATGGCTGCGGTCACTTGCCTTGGCGCCGAAAACCAAGGTCAACCTCCGAAGCCTGTTTCATCTTGTCTATGAGCACGCACGAAGGTGGGAACTGACCGACCGAAACCCCATCGACCTGGTACGACAGCGGGGCGGCCGCCGATGCATACCGCGCGTGCTGACGCCGGGCGAGATCCGCCTCCTTTTGGCACAACTGGTCGAGCCATACCACACCATGGTACTGGTCGCGGCATGTCTTGGTCTTCGCGCCAGTGAAATCATGGGCCTGCAGTGGCAGGATTTCAACTGGGAGGATCTCACTGTCCTCATCAGGCGGGGAGTTGTGAACGGAAGATCGGGCGACACTAAAACCGAAGCCTCGCAAAAATCGCTGCCCATCGATCCTCGGCTCGCCCGTTCTCTGCAAGAACTATGGAAACGCACGTTGCACCAAGGCCCTCAAGACTGGGTCTTCGCAAATAAAGCTGGCCGCCCCCGAGGGCAACAGAATATCCTGCACCGCCATGTGAGGCCCGCCGCATTAAGGGCTGGAATCGGAAAGATTGGTTGGCATACCTTTCGACACTCGTACTCAACGATGTTGCGAGGCGCGGGCGCTGACATAAAGGTGCAACAAGAATTGCTGCGGCACTCGACGATTCAGAGCACCCTGAATACTTACACGCAAGCAATTTCCGAGCAGAAGCGTAGCGCAAACACTGTGGTGGTGGGAATTCTACTCAATGAAAATGCCTCTACGGACCATTCTTCCGCTAATGGGAGTTAAAAGGCACTGGCACTCGGCGTTTGGGACGCGTGCAATCAGATCCAAGTGATTGTTTTTGTGGAGGTTAGGTTTGGTTGCGGGGGGTGGATTTGAACCACCGACCTTTGGGTTATGAGCCCAACGAGCTACCAGACTGCTCCACCCCGCAGAAAAATCATAACACACTGCCTCGCAGCAGGGTCGAACAGCCATGGCTCTACGCGCGGACCTTCTTAATCCTTCGCCGGTCGCATAATTCCCCAACCGCGCATCGAGCTGATTTATCGGCTCACTTTCTTGCGCTCACACGCATCCACAATCTTCTTCGGGTCGATCGCCTCTTTGTCGGTTTGTTCTTCCAGAATTTTCCCGTCTTTTCCAATCAGGAAGTTAACACGGCGAGCCGCTTTATATTTATCGACGTAAATACCATATTCGCGAGTAACGTCCCCTCCCCAGTCGCTCAGCAACGGGAAGGTGACGCCGATCTGGTCGGCGAACGCTTTATTGGCGAAGGGACTATCCATGCTCACGCCCAGAACCTGGGTGTCGGCTGCTTCCAGCGTCTTGAGATTCTGCTGGAAGGCCTTCATTTGCGCGGTTCAACCACCGGTGAATGCAAAAATATAAAACGCCAGCACCACATTGCTTTTGCCTCGATATTGACTCAAAGAAACTTCTTTTAAGTCGCTCCCGTCGAAGTAGTGCAGTTTGAAATCGGGGGCCACATCGCCAACATTCAATTTCAGCGGTGCCGGCTCCGGTTTGCTCGCCTTCTCCTGAGCCTCCATCATCGGACAGGCGATCGCTGCCATCAGCAGCCATATCCCCAACACTTTCGAAATATTCTTTCGCTTCAGGTGTTTCATGGAAAATCCTCCGCAGAAACCTCTCAAGACTATCGTGCGACCGGCGAGCCGGTCAAAGCGTTACGCTTGTGTGCCTACCTCGTCAAAACGATTCCTTCGTGTTCGGTTGCCTGCGTACAATGATTTCTAGAGATCGTGGACCGTAATCGGACGGGATGAGCCTTCAGACTCTCAACGACATTTTATTGGCGGTCTACAAGGGCCGTCGCGACCGCGTCATGCTGCAAAAAAGCGCGCTCGTTTGGGTGCCGATCTCCTCTTCCGAGATTTATCGCAACGTGGTCGGTGTCGCTCGCGCGCTCGAATCCTGGGGCATCGGCCAAGGCGACCGCGTCGCCATCCTCAGCGAGAATCGCCCAGAATGGACAATCGCAGATTTTGCCGCCCTCGCGCTGGGCGCAGTTACGGTCCCAATCTATTCCACGCAGACCGCCGAACAAACTGCCTACATCCTCAACGATTCCGGCGCCCGCGTCATCGCAGTCTCCACCAAGAATCAACTGGAAAAAGTACTGAGCGTTCAGAGTCGCACATCGTTGGAGCAAGTGATGGTGATGGACACCGTCGAAACCGGCCTCGCAGTCCACATGCAGCCACTGATGCTACGCGGTCCGGTCGACGCCGATCCCGAATTCGATGCCCGCGCGCAGTCGATCGGGCCGGACGACCTAGCCACCATCATCTACACCTCTGGCACAACCGGCATTCCCAAGGGAGCGATGCTGACTCATGGAAACATGGCGTCGAACATCGCGCATTCCATGGAGGCCTTCGGCTTCGGCACCAAAGATGAGCTCAGCGTATCCTTCTTGCCGCTCTCCCATGTAACCGCGCGCCACGTCGATTTCGCCCTCCTCTATCGCGGAGTGGTGCTGGCGTATTGCCCTGATCTGGCGCGTCTGGCCCAGGTTCTCACCGAAGTGCAACCCAATATCTTTATCGCCGTGCCGCGCGTCTACGAGAAAATTCGCCAACAGGTAATCCTCAAATCCGTCGGCTTTCCGAAGACCGCAATCTATCGCTGGGCGCTGTCCGTCGGCCGCGCTCACCGCGCCGAAACTCTGGCGGGAATAAGGCCGTCAACGCTCTCTTGGAAAATCGCAGACAAGCTCGTCTTTTCCAAAGTGCGCAAAGGCATGGGCGGCAAAGCCGAAGAATTCGTCTCCGGAGGCGCGCCCCTCGGCCGCGAACTGGCCGAATGGTATGCCGATATTGGCATCCCCATCCACGAGGGTTACGGCCTCACCGAGACTTCACCGGTCATCGCCGTAAACACGCCCCGCATCAACAAACTGGGCACGGTCGGCAAACCGCTCGCCAACCTAGAGGTGCGCATCGCCGATGATGGCGAAGTGCTCGTGCGCGGCCCATCGATCTTTAAAGGATATTGGAATCGTCCCGATGAAACCGCAGCCGCCTTCATAGACGGCTGGTTCAAAACCGGCGACATCGGCGACCTCGACAGCGAAGGATTTCTTTCCATCACCGACCGCAAGAAAGACCTGATCAAAACCTCAGGCGGAAAGTTCATCGCTCCCCAGCCCATCGAGAATTCGCTGAAGCTGAATCCGCTCATCGGCACCGCGGTGGTAATCGGAGACCGCCGCAAATTCCCCGCAGTCCTGATCTCGCCATTTTTCCCGGTTCTCGAAGATTGGGCAAAAGCCAACGAAGTCGAGATCACATCGCGTGAGTTGCTAGTCGCCCACGCCAAGGTCCAGGCCCTCTATGAAGGCATCGTTGAAGAGACGAATCAGAATCTGGCGCGCTTCGAAAAACTGAAACGCGTGCTGTTAGTGCCCGAAGAGTTCTCGGCGGAAGATGGAACCTTGACGCACACCCTCAAAGTAAAGCGGCGTGGAATCGAAGATCGCTATCGCGCCCTGATCGACGAAATGTACGCCAAGGCCGAGGCGTCGGGAAACTAAGTCGATAGACTGTTGAGCGAGGGAAGGTAGAAAATTCTCGATCGATGTGCGTCCCAGCTCATGAGTAGGCAATTCCGGTTATATTTGCTGCCTGCAGACGTGGAGTCTCTGATCCACACACTAAGGTCAAAACTGGACATTGCACTAATTCAACCATCATCTCCGAAACCGATTCCGCTGAAAATTGCATCCCCTATGTGCGCAGGCGGTTTGATGTTGAAAACAGCGACCGTCCGGACCGACTGCTATATCATCTCCTGGTAAAGAGGCCGACATCAAGATGTGCTTTGTCCCAGTTCTTTCTCATTGGACCGTTCAAACCGAATCTGAAGCAGTTGAATTCACGGGATGCGAATTTGACGGCAGTGTCCTCGTGCGCGGACGTTTTTATTTCCAAAAGGACCTTCTCGTCGGTGACATGATCGTTCCAATGCGAAGAGAGTTTCTCTGCTGGGCCGACAAGGCATTTCGTCTCGCCAAGAAGTCGCTGCTTCGATCAACAACTCTAGATGCATATGTGGGGGAGCATGCGGCAAGATGGAGACGCGAAGGCGGACGATTTGCATGGACGGTGACCCCAGAGCGTGGTCCGCTCTGCGACGCGGCTGATTTGATCGAGGGGAAAGTCAAGTAGAATAGGATCATGACGGACTCCTTCCTAATCGCAGGCAAACAATTCCGCTCCCGCCTGATCGTCGGCACCGGCAAATACAAATCGTTCCAGGAAACCGCGCGCGCCCTGGAAGCGAGCGGCGCCGACATGGTGACCGTAGCCGTGCGCCGTGTGAATCTCGATCGCAACAAAGAATCGCTGCTCGACTACATCGATCCGAATAAATATTTTCTTTTGCCCAACACCGCCGGCTGCTATACCGCCGATGACACCATCCGCACCGCCCGTTTGGCGCGGGAAGTCGGCCTTTCCGATTGGATCAAGCTGGAAGTAATCGGCGACCAAGCCACGCTTTATCCCGATGTGCAAGCCACGCTCGAAGCCACTGCTGTACTAGCCAAGGAAGGATTCACCGTGCTCGCCTACACGTCCGACGACATCGTCTTCGCGAAACGTCTAGTCGACGCGGGCGCTGCCGCTGTGATGCCCCTGGGCGCGCCGATCGGCAGCGGCCTCGGAATTCAAAACACCGCCAACCTGCGAATTCTGCGCGAGCTCATTACCGGAGTCCCGTTGATCGTAGACGCGGGTGTAGGCACAGCTTCTGACGCGGCGATTGCGATGGAACTAGGCTATGACGCGGTCCTGATGAACACCGGCATCGCCGGAGCCCAGGAACCGGTCCTGATGGCGGAAGCAATGAAGCACGCCGTAATCGCCGGAAGGCAAGCATACCTGGCTGGCCGAATGCCCCGGAAGCTCTACGCGACGGCTAGTTCGCCGCTCGAAGGCGTAGTCAGATAGAAGCACGCGTAGAAGTAGGCGAGGCGGCAATCCCCAACAATTTTGTCATCCTGAGAGTTTGTGACTTTTTTGATTTTTCGGCCATTTTTGTCGCCGTAACTATATTGTTTGCAGCGCTGATTTTTGGCGATTTTAAAAAAGTCACAAACTCTGGGCGCAGCGAAGGGCCTATGCATTTCGCCCGCGGCAAGAGAATTCATCCCTACAGCATCTTCACGCTATCCACATGAATCTTGTCCCCGTCAACATGCCCAGTGACAGCCACGTGATGCCCGTAGTGATCCTTCAGAGAGTCGGGATTTTCCACCGTGAGCACCTTCTGATCTTTGTCCGTAACCACAACCGGACTGGCCCCTTTGGCAATGCACTTCTTCGTGCAATCTTCCCCGGACGCGTTCGCTCCCTTGACTCCGCACCTCGAGTCACTGATCCAACCATTCACAGTTTGCGTATCGCTGGCAAATGAGACCGATGCCACTATCAGAATCAACCAGCCGGCAAGCAAGAACGAGAAAATCTTTCGCATATCATCCTCCTCAGTTTGTTCCCACACGTGGCGCGAACCCCTGCACTTTATCACAGAAAGGACGGAGGCTGCTTTGACCGCACGCTTGCTCCGCGATCGAAAGCTGTTGGCTTGCAGCAACTTATTTAAGTGGTTCGTTTTTAACACGCCCGGTAGGCGGCTTCTGCGCAGGAGGATCGGGGGCAACGAGCACGACCTCTCCCGGCCGGGCATAGCGCAACTGCTCACGGGCTTCCTTCTCGATTGCGGCAGGATCAGACTTCAGTGATCGTATCTGATCGACATATTGGTTGTTTTCTTTCTGCAAGCGGTCGACCTCACTCTGCAGCGCCTGCATCTCCGCCCGCTTCTGGCGATAGATAACCATCCCATTCGCTCCGAATGTGGCGTGCAACAGCAATCCCACGATCAGAAGCCCAGCCGCCGCAGTTCCCAGTCGGCGCCACTCCATCGCCAGCCACGACCATGCCGGGCGCGTGCGTTCAATCCAGCGCGCCGCCGCAGCCTCCGCCTTCGGCCCCTGATCCTTAGCTTGTTCTATGGCCTGCCCTATCGCTTGACGTACAGCTCGATCCTTCCCCTGATAAAAGGCTTGACCACGTGAGACGAGACGATCCTGCTCCTTACCCGGAAAAATGCGCACTCGCGACGATGGCCCTAGTCGAAGATCCATTTCTTTGCTGCCCCGCTCAACTCTGCCAGGTCGTCCTGGCTGCGCGCTTCGCTATACACGCGCACCACTGGCTCCGTGCCCGAGAGCCGGTAGCACACCCACGATCCGTCGGCTAGGACAAGTTTGAGGCCATCCGTCCTCACCACCTCGGCAACTTTGATGCCATCAAACTCGACTGGATCACGACGTAACTTCTCAGTAAACTTCTCTTTCACTTCCGGCGTCAAGCGGAAGTTCTCTCGCAGTGGATAAAAGGAACCAACTTTGGCAAATAGGTTGGCCAGTTGCTTGCCCAGCGAACTGCCCCGGCGCGCGACCATCTCACAGCACAGCAGTCCGGCAAGCACCCCATCTTTCTCGGGCACGTGCTTGCGAATCGATAGCCCCCCGCTTTCTTCCCCGCCGATCAGAATCTTGTCCTGCTTAATCAGCTCGCCAATATATTTGAAACCCACCGGCGTTTCGTGCAGCTCGATCTTGTGCTTTTCGGCAAGCGCATTAAGCAAATTCGTGGTAGCAACCGATTTGCCGACGCCATTCTTCCACCCGCGACTTTCCACCAGATAATCAAAAAGAAGAGCGATGACATAGTTCGGCTGCATGAAGGTTCCGTCTTCGTCGACAATTCCATAACGATCGGCATCGCCATCGGTCGCAATGCCAATCGCCGCGCCCATCTCGCGCATCTTGTGCCGCAAATCCTCGAGCAGATGATCATCAGGCTCCGGCGCATGGCCTCCAAAAAGCACGTCGCGCGTATCGTGTACCGTCGCCACGGGCACGCCCGCCTCGCGCAGAAACGCATCCGAATAGCCGCGCGCCGCGCCCCACATGGGATCGAAGGCGATCTCGACACCCGCCTTCTTGATCACATCCACATCAACGATCTCGCGCAACCGCGAGAGATACATCCGCCGCGGGTCGATGGATTGACATTGCGATTGGGATTCCGACGCTCGCTTGGTTGCCGGGACCGATTCGGGACTCGCGTCGAATGACGCGATCGCCGACTCAATCGCCTGGGTGACCTCGGGCAATGCCGGCGCGCCATCCGGCGTCGAAAACTTAATGCCGTTGTATTCTGGAGGATGGTGCGACGCCGTAAAGTTAATCGCGCCGTCGGCCTTCGATTGAATTAGCGCATATGAAATAGCCGGCGTCGGCGCCGGCTCCGCGATGAGCAGCGGCGTGATGCCATAGCTCGACAATATTTCGGTTGCCCCGCCACAGAAACTCTCCCCAAGGAATCGCGGATCGCGGCCCACAATAATTTTCGCGCCGTTCGATTTCTGCGACGACACATAGCGCGCGATGCCGTGCACCGCGCGATTCACATTGGCAAATGTGAACTCCTCGGCCATCACCGCCCGCCATCCCGAAGTGCCAAACTTGATTTGCGTTGCCATCGCTTGCCCCGTATGCTTCGAGAATCTCGAATGCCGAACCTGGGATGCCAAACGCTGGATACTAGACCTGCAAAAGCGTTCGGATGTTCAATTTTATATGACCGACAAGAGACTCGTTCTCACTACCTGCAGCTCGCTTGAAGAAGCCCGCAGCATCGCCCACACCCTGGTCGAGCGGCAACTGGCCGCCTGCGTCAACCTCATTCCTCAGATCGAATCCGTCTATCGCTGGAAGGACGAGGTTGAGACGTCAACCGAATGGCTGCTCCTCATCAAGACCACCGCCGAGGTCGTCGACCGCACGCGCGAGGCTTTGACCGAGTTGCACGCCTACGAAATTCCGGAGTGCATCGAAATCGCCATTGAAACTGGCAACGCCGCATATCTCGATTGGATTGGAGAATCAGTACGCTAACACACTTCGTCGACGGCAGTTTCGCAGATGCCAGGTCGAGAAATGCACTATCCAGGCTTCGACGCGCGGAGGTTGAGCCGCCAGTAATCGAGCGTCCAGGGTGGATTTTCGTTCGCAGCCGCATTGACGAGTTCCTGCACAAAGTTTGTCCGCAGCGTTTCAGCAGGAAGCAACTCAAGGTGACGATGCAGCACGAAAGTTTTCAGATACTCCGCGAACTCCTGACCGCTCGGCGCCGCAAAAGCCGCCTCTTCGAGCCCCGTTTCGACATTCTCGAATCCCGCAGCCCGCAAGCGAGAGGCCGCCCCTTCGGCATCGGAGAAAAACCACGGCTCGCGAAACTTCCCCAACCAATTTGAAAACTCATCGGTCTGCGCGAGCGCCCGCACCCGTTGACGCAGCCGATCAAGATTGGGGCCACCGCCGCACTGCGCATGCAGCCAACCATTTGGCCGCAAAGCCCCATACAGGTTGCGAAACAAGGCAACGTGGTCGCGAATCCAGTGAAACGATGCCGTGCTGAAAATGCCGTCAAAGCAGTTGCGAAACGGAAGCGCCACAAGATCGGCAACCGCAAAACAAACACGATCAGAGAGATCGGCCCCTAGATTCCATCGCGCATGGAGCGCCATATTGCACGAGAGGTCGACGCCAACCACGCGCCCGCGCGGAAGATTCTCCGCTAGAAGACGCGTTAGTTTCCCAGTACCGCACCCGGCGTCCATGACGCGCTCATCGCCGCGCAGTCGAAGCTCGCCGAGAACGCGCTGTCCCCATTGAAATTGCGGCTCCGATAACCGATGGTAATCGGCCGCGTTCCATTCGCGCGAATTTGGCGGCTCAGACAATACTCGTAGGCGCGCTTTCGCAGGCTCTTATGAGTGAACTCAACCGACTAGATTGCGGCCAGCGCCTGGTCCAGGTCGCCGAGAATATCTTCCACATTCTCGATTCCGACCGAGATGCGCACCATGCCATCGGTGATTCCGATCTTGCGGCGAACCTCTTCGCCCACGCCGGCGTGCGTCATGGTCGCAGGATGCGAAATCAAAGTTTCAACCCCGCCCAACGACTCGGCCAGCGAGCAGACACGCACCTTGCGCAGCATCTGGTTGGCGTTCCCGAGCGATCCCGTTTCGAAAGCGATCATCGATCCAAAACCAGTCATCTGCCGCTTGGCCAGTTCGTGCTGCGGATGATCGGATAATCCAGGATAAAAAACCTTTTGCACTTTTTCGTGCTTCGAAAGAAAATCCGCTACCTTGCGGCCGTTGCAGTCGTGTTGCAACATGCGCACAGCCAGCGTCTTAACTCCACGCAGAATCAGCCAACACTCAAACGGCGAAAGAATCGCGCCCGCGCATTTTTGCAGAAAAGCAAGTTTCTCCGCCTGCTCCGGCTTGGTGCACACCACGACACCGCCCAGCCCATCACTGTGTCCATTAAGAAATTTGGTGGTCGAGTGCACAACCATATCCGCGCCGAACTCGATCGGCCGCTGAAAATATGGCGACATGAAAGTGTTGTCGACCACGACCTCAACGCCATGCCGATGGCTGAGGTCGCAAATCGCGCGAAGGTCGCACAACTCCATCAACGGATTCGTCGGTGTCTCAAGAAACACCAGCCGCGTGTTCTTCTGAATCGCGCGCTCAACGTTGTTTACGTCCGATGTATCGACATACGTAAATGTAAGGCCAAAGTTAACCAGCACCTGATTGAACAGGCGTGGCGTCCCCCCATAAAGATTGTGTCCAGCGACAACGTGGTCACCTGCCTTGAGCATCGTAGCGACAGCATTGATCGCCGCCATACCACTGCCAAACACCGGCGCTGCGACCCCGCCTTCGAGCGCCGCCAGATTCGTCTCCAACCGGTCGCGCGTGGGATTCGATACACGCGCATACTCATAGCCCTTATGCTTGCCGATCTCTTCCTGCACATAAGTGGACGTCGGATAAATCGGCACGCTTACCGCGCCCGTGAGTGGGTCGGGCTCTTGTCCAACGTGAATGGCGCGAGTTGCGAAGCCCGATGATCGAATGGTCAAAAATTTCTCCCGGCTGGTCCAGGTTCCCGCTTCTCAGTTCACGCCTGCCTCGCATCATTGTCGCAGGCGCTGAATGCTGAATGCTGAGTGCCGAATGCTTATACTCCGCCCTCAAAAATCTTCTTCGACAAATACCGTTCCGCTGAGTCGGGAATCAGCGTAACCACCCGCTTCCCTGCCCCAAGCCGCTTCGCGATTTCAACCGCGGCATAGACGTTCGCGCCAGCGCTCGATCCTCCGAGCACGCCCTCGCGCGCTGCCAGTTCTTTCACCATGCCAAAGGCCTGATCATCCGTCACCATCATCACTTCGTCGCAAACCGAACGATCAAAATTTCCTGGAATAAACGAGTTGCCAATCCCTTCCACCTTGTGCGGACCGGCCTTTCCCCCGCCGAGGATCGACCCTTCGGTCTCCACCGCCACCGCGTGCACCTTAGCGATTCGTTCCTTAAGAAATCGCGCCACGCCGGTAAACGTGCCAGCCGTACCGCAGCCAACCGTAATCGCGTCGACACGCCCATCCATCTGCTCAAAGATTTCGCGCGCCGTAGTTTCGTAGTGATAGTCGGTGTTGGCAGGATTGTCAAACTGCGCCGCCAGGAACGCCCCCGGCTCCGAAGCCTGTAAATCTTTAGCGCGATCGATCGCCCCTTGCATGCCCTCGGCCTCCGGAGTCCGCGTCACCTCGGCGCCGAGCGCCCGCATGATGATCACTTTCTCCTCCGAAAATTTTTCAGGCACAAACAGCCGCACTTTATACCCGCGACTCACGCCAATCAAAGCGAGCCCGATGCCAGTATTTCCGGCTGTCGCTTCAATCACAGTCCCGCCGGGCTTCAGCTTGCCTTCGCTCTCGGCGCGCGCAATCAAGCCAATAGCCGCGCGGTCCTTCACGCTCCCGCCTGGATTCAAGTATTCGAGTTTGGCGAAAATATCGGCCGACCCCGGAGGGGCCAGCTTCTTCATTTGCAGCATCGGCGTTTCGCCGACGAGCTTTGATATGTCATCGCTGAGGCGCAGGCGGGAGCTTGAAGTCAATGTCGTCACTCTACAGAGTAAGGAAGGTCAGCCGCCAGCGTCAATCGCTACCCGTATTACCCGGCCGCCCCGCTGCCTCCACCGTCGTAGTAGGTCGGCACCCTGCCAACTGACGTCAGCCGTTGGCCCATACGTCGCGGGCACCGCCTTGCCCAACAAGCGCAGATAAACCGTCAACTGTGTCCAGTGATGAGCGCTGTGCAAAACGCGCCGCCAGAATATCCAGATCCTCTCGCGGCGAGCATCAAAGAACGGGACCACCGTCAACCACCACTTCTCGTCGCGCTCCGCCAAAAATGCCAGGCGTGGCGAAGCCAGCTCCAGCATCCGCTTGCTAAAATTTTCCACTGAAAATGTTTGCGGCAACACTTGGTTGGCTGCGACTTCCGGCACTCCGTGAATTCGGCAAAGAAGCGCCGCTCCGAAAGGAGTTGGTGCTTCATAACGTCCGCAACCGAACTGGAACTCGCATGCGGACGATAGCCGAGTTCCGCATCCGTGAAGTTGGCCCACACAGAGACCACCTTATTCGTCTCGCTGGCGTAAGTCTCGAGAACATGCTGGAGCAGCGCAACCCGCGAGCGCGGAATCTCCAGATCAGGAATCGCCGAGGACGTATATTTCATAGGGGGGCACATGATTCATTCATTGCCCGCCCGAAGGCGGCTCGGTTCCCGCGTAATACCCGCTCCTCGTGCGCACGCTGAGCTTGCCAGAGCTGTGCGCATGAGCGTCGACCTTCACTTGCCGATAGCCGCCCTGGCTCTTGGGATTACTAGGTTTATATCCAATCGTGTATTGCGTGCGAATGTCGTGGGCCACGGTTCGGCTGATCGCGTCAACTTCGTCCAAAGTTTGCGGGAAGAAAGCGATGCCGCCCGTCCGTTCAGACATGATTTGCAGCGCCCGCTTGGCGTGCTTTGGGTGTTCTTCCTTCTCCAGAATGCCAATCGAATAAACCGTCGGTCCATTCTCCGCCTGTAGCCGCCGCACTGCCAGCTCAAGAGTTTGCGCGCTCTCGTTGTCCTCTCCGTCCGTCACCACAAAAATTACTTTCTTCTCGAGCTTCGCTTCTTTTTTCAAGTGGTCCGCAGATGCCACGACCGCGTCATACAGCGCCGTGCCGCCGCGCGTCTCGATCTTCTCCAGCCCCTCTTTCAGCTTGCCAATGTTCGAAGTGAAGTCCTGGTCAAGATAGTACTCATCGTTGAAGTTGACGATAAACACTTCATCATTTGGATTCGACGCGCGCACCAGATTCAGCGCCGCCGCGTTCACCTTTTGCCGCTTCTCGCGCATCGAGCCAGAGTTATCGACCACGATGCCCATGGCCACCGGAATGTCTTCGCGCCGGAACGACGTAATCACTTGAGGATGCCCATCCTCGTAAACATTGAAAGCGCTCTTATCCAGGTTGGTGACGATGCGTTGCTTGTCGTCGATGACCGTGGCGTGCAGCACGACTTCTTCGACATCCTTGTGAAAGACAAAAACATCGCCGGGCGGGGAATCTTCATTCTGAGTCGAGTTGGGCGCGCTCTGCCCCGTCCCCGAGGCAGGATTCGCGGAACCATCCTGCGAAGGACCCGATTTGCTGGCGGCAGGCAACTGGGTCGAAGCTCCGCCCTGCGCTTGCAAGCTCAGCTGAAATAAGGTGAGACAGAAAAACAACAGGCAAAAAATCAGCAGAGAAATATTATTCCGTCGGCGCATAATAACCCGTTTTGGCGTAGACCCGAAGCGGCGGCAATCCTTTTGGCGGCAATAATTTAACTTTTATTTTACGCCATTTGCCATCGTGCGTCGGGTTCTTAGGACGGTATCCGATGACGTATTGATTGCGCAACTCAATACCAATCTTCGTGGATACGTCCGCCAGGTCGTTCGGGTTATCAATCGTAAACGCTCGCCCACCGGTCAGTTCGGTAACATCGCTAAGCAGGCTCGGTCCCAGCCGCTCTTCTTCCGTTGGAAAATAATGATCGTAGATGCCGATGGCATAAATCAGAATATCCGCCTCTTTCACCAGCGACCGAATCTCGCCTTCCGTATAGCGGCTGTGATTGTCTCCACCATCGGAGATGATCAGCAACGCTTTTTTCGGATACTTCGCCTGCCGCATCTTGCTGACGCCAAGATAAATCGCGTCCAGCAACGCCGTGCGGCCTCTGGCCACCGTGTAGAGAAGCCTCGCCTGAATGTCCTCCACTGAATTCGTGAAGTCGGCGATCTCTTCCGGCTTATCCGCAAACGTGATCATAAAAAATTCGTCCTGCGGATTAGCCGTCTTGAAAAATTGGATTACCGCTTCCCGCGCACGTTCGATCTTCGAGCTCATGCTGCCGCTCATATCAAAGATCACGCCGATCGACACGGGAGCGTCTTCGCTCGAAAAACTCTTGATCTCCTGCTGATCTTTGCCTTCGAAAAGGTTGAAATTATCGCGGTCGAGGCCGGTAACCAGCCGGTTCAACGGATCCGTGATGGTGACCGGCACCAGCACCATATCCACATCCACTTTGTAGGGCTTGGCGTGAGTCTTGAAGGCTGGATCGCCCTCCGGCTCTTTCGGCGCCGGAGGCTTGACTCGCGGCTGTATGTGAACATCCTCGCTTGAATTTTGCGCCCAAAGCGGCGACACGCTGCAGACAAAAAACAGCAGAAGTACAGCGAAGGAGAGGCGAGCCGAGAACTGTCTGCCGTACAGCATAGGCCCTGCTTAACCCGTTCCGCTCACAGGAGACAACCCGAATCTCCCAAAAGGGCGGGCCAGACAAACTATATGAGCCGGATACTAGCACAATCCTGAAAAGGTGTTGTCACTTTTTCGTACGCGCCCCTAAGATTCTGAACCGATTCGGGAGGTTGCTTCTGATAAGTGCGCATCTTTTTTCGCATTCGGGCAGCCCCGAGCGTCCCTGCTACAATTCGGCGTTACCCTCGTGGCTGTCATTTCCCCATTTCGAGCCTGGCGCTACGACCCCGAGCGGGTTCCGGTCCAACAGGCTGTAACTCAGCCTTACGACAAAATCACCCCTGCGATGCAGGACGGCTACTACGAGGCCAGTCCTTACAATCTAGTTCGGATTATTCTCGGGAAGCCTTTGCCCGGGGACGGCGAGAGCGAAAATATTTACGCCCGTTCAGCGGCTTCGTTCCAAAACTGGCGCCAGACAGGCATTTTGCGGCAAGATTCGGAACCGTCCCTTTATCTTTATTCCCAAAAATTCACGATTCCGGGAAGTCAGCTGTCTGCCGAACGGCGTGGCTTCATCGGCCTCGGTCGCATCGAAGAATATTCCTCCAATGTCGTTTTCCGCCACGAACAGACTCTGGCCAAGCCCAAAGCCGATCGCCTCGACCTGCTGCGCGCGACTCGCGCCCACTTCGGCCAAATCTTCGTGCTCTACAGCGGTGCCGGCAAAGTGGACGCCTTGCTCGATCCCGACCTAAACCAAGGCCAGAACAACAAAGATAAAAACGTCGACATCGAGGTCACCGACGAATCTAGCGTCATCCATCGCGTCTGGAAGATCTCCGATGCGGGCATACTGGCCTCCGTGCGCGAGCAGATGAAAGACCGGAAGCTGATTATTGCCGACGGCCACCACCGCTATGAGACCGCCTTGACCTATCGCGATCAACGGCGAGCTACGGCCGAAACGGGCTCCGGCATTCCCGCCCCCTACGATTGGGTCATGATGACCTTCGTCGATATGGATCGTCCCGGCCTCGTAATCCTGCCGACCCATCGTCTTGTCTTTGGCCTGCCCACATTCTCTCCTGCTCAATTTCAGGCTGAGGCCCGCAAATATTTCACTGTTGAAGAAGTAGACCCCGGAATCGAAGCGGCCCGCGCCACCATCATTCTGCAAGAGGCCGGCCACGCCGGAACCGCGCTCCTGGCGGTCAGCAGCGACCGCGCATTTCTATTGCAGTCCCCCAAATCCATTGGCACTCCATTATTCGGAAGACTTTCCCTCCGCCAGCAGGGGCTCGACGTGGTGCAACTGCACAAATGCCTGCTCGAAGGCGTTCTACAAATCTCCGACGAGGCCATTCGCAATCAGGAGAACGTCTCTTACTGCCGCGAAGCCGCCGAAGCCCTGTCGCAGGTGCGAAGCGGAAAGGTTCAAGTTGCTTTGCTGATGAATCCCGCCCGCATGGAGCAGGTTCGCGACATCGCTCTTGCCGGCGAAGTGCTCCCTCAGAAGTCCACCGACTTCTATCCCAAGCTGCTAAGCGGCCTCACGATTTATGCGCTGGAGTGAAGCATCCAGCACCCGGCGACCAGCCCGCAGTTCTGACCGGGAAGCCGGGTCCGGGGTCCTGCGTACTAGGTGCTGGGTACTGCTCGTCAGCACAGCGCTTTTGTCAGTCGCAACCGGAGCCGCGTCCCCGGCTGAAGAGAAGCACATCTCCATCTATTCTCCGGTTGCGATCTACTCCCTCCCAATTCTTGATCGTGGAGGTCGGGAATATGTCGGCCTGCTCGAATTGCTCGAACCGCTAGGCCGCGTCAGCAGCCAGTCCGACGGACGCCACTGGCGCCTGCGCTACAACGCACTCGACGCTGACCTCACTGCGGGCAAGACGCACGGTAAAATTCACGGCCGCGATTTCGATTTCGGCGCGCCCTTCCTGATCGAAAACTCTCGCGGCCTCGTCCCGCTCACTTCGCTGAGCGCCTTACTGCCGCGCTTTCTCGGAGCGCCCGTTAATTTTCGCGAAGGCGCGCGCCGCTTATTCGTCGGCGACGTCGGCATACAAGCCAGTTTTCGCCTGGACGCCAGCAATCCGCCCCGGCTGGTGCTGAGCTTCAACGCCCCTGTGAACCCAACCATCTCCACCGAACCCGGCAAGCTGCGGCTGATATTTAAGCGCGATCCCATCGTATCGCCCGGCAGCCAGTCGATTTCTTTCGACAACAAAGTCATCACCCACGCTAGTTATTCTGAGAGCAACGGCGACGCCGAATTAGACGTGACCGCCGTCGAGCCGCTGTTGGCGAGCTTCAGCCCCGACCGAAGAACCATCACGATCTCGCCAATCGCCTCGGAGGCGCAAACGGGAACGCCAGCAAATAGCACTTCGCAGCAAAATCCAACTCAAGCTCCGCCCGCAGCCAACCAGGCCCCCAGCGCGGTCAACTCCAATCCGAGCGACCATCGCGCGCTGGCCGTCATCGATCCCGCGCACGGCGGCGACGAGCGCGGCGCCGCCCTATCCGAAGCACTGGCCGAAAAAGACGTCACTCTCGGTTTCGCGCGTCTTCTTCGCCACGAACTGGAAATTCGCGGCTTTGCCGTCACCTTGCTGCGCGATGCCGATACCACCTTGACCCTCGATCAGCGTGCCACCGCCGCCAACGTCGCGCACGCTGGAATCTACATCACTCTCCACGCCACCTCGCAAGGCAGCGGAGCACGCGTCTATACATCGCTCCTGCCCGTCGAAGCCCCAAGCAAAGGAATATTTCACGCCTGGAACGCCGCCCAAGCCCCGGCTTTGCCCCTCAGCCGCACAGTGTCCGCGGCCATCGTCACGGAACTGCAAAAAAAAGAATTCGCAACCCGACAATCCTCCGCTTCTCTGCGTCCCCTGAATAACGTCTTCATGCCGGCAATCGCGGTCGAACTAGCCCCCGGCGTAAATGGCTTGGCCGACCTAACCTCAGCCAACTATCAACAGCGCGCCGCAGCCGCAATAGCCGACGCGATCGCATCGGTCCGCGACCGTCTAGGAGTTCAACAATGATAAGAAAATCGGGTCCTCGGATGATCGGGTCATCGGGTGATCTAGAGTCAAGGGCCTTAGCTTTTCGATCGCCAGATGACCCGATCACCCGATCCCCCGGTCCAGGGGGTTGCGAATGATCCCTCGCTCTCTCCTGATCGGCGTAGCCACGCTCCTGCTGCTGGTCGTATCGATGGGAATCTACCTCCGCCACATGCGCCAACGCGCGCGGCAACTTGAACCAGCCGCCAGCACCGAAGCCCTCCCCGTCGCTCCGCCCGCCACCGGCCCAACCGAAACCGTGACCCTCTACGTTGCCGATGACGCCGCCGGAATCCTGCGCCCACGCCCCGCCCAAATTCCCCTCCCCGGAGGCCGCCAGCAGCGAGCCGAAGAATTACTGCGCGCCCTTCTGCGCATCTACCAGCAACCCGGCGCCGCACATCCCCTGGCTCCAGGCGCCGACATACGCAGCATCTACCTCGTCGATCCCGGAGCCGCCGTCATCGATCTAAACGCCCCTTTCGCCGACCAGCACCGCTCCGGCGTTCTAAGCGAGCAACTCACAGTAAATTCCCTGGTCGAAACCCTGGCCATCAACGTCCCCGGCATCCAGCGAGTCAACATCCTGGTCGAAGGCAAGAGACGCGAAACCCTGGCCGGCCACGCCGACCTGACCAACACCTTCGACGTAATGACAATCGAGCAGTCAGCCAATCAATAATCATCTTGGTGTAACTCAAACCGTGTCGTCGTGTAAACCAAACCGCGTCATCCTGAGAAATTCACGAAGTGAAGTTCCTGCGAAGTCGAAGGCCCCCTACGCCCTCCTCTATCCGTTAGCCCCCTTCGCCCCAAGGCGGCCGTAACATGCTCAGTGTGGAGAGCCGTTGTAAATGCTGGAACAACTCTCAGTTGGCGCCTCAATCACACCGAAAACCTCTGGTCGCCGTCCGCTTGCTTCTTCCGATTCATCACAAACACCCAATTGCGACAATCACCCTCTGCGTGAAATCGGCAGCAGCGCGCCCGCCCTATGCGGCGGAACTCGACGCTGCCCGTAAGACTGTTCAAACGGTCTTTGACAAAGCGAACTGTCTATTGGGATCCACCCCGAGCGGGCGGAAATGGACGGCCTAATCCAGAAAAGCTGGCCTTCGACTTACTCGTGCCCAGCCCCGAGAAAGCGGCCGTAACTGAGAACTGACAACTGAAAACTTGCGAGCAGCCCGAGTCTTCACCCTTTGGCACCGCGCCCGATTTTGGGGGTATAGTAAGGTCCAGCCGGGCAACCAGCTTTTCGGTGGAGGAGGGGTTTATGTCCACACCCTTTGCATTGAACCCTACTGGCCCAAGATTGCTGCTGGCAACAGTTCTGGCGCTACTCGTCGTAACTTCCCAACCCGCGCACGCGCAAACAGAAAGAGTGCTCTACTTCTTCTGTTCCATGCCCAACTGCTCGGATGGCTTCGGGCCTAACGGAAATTTGACCCTGGATGCGCAAGGCAATGTTTATGGCGCGACACAGTATGGCGGCGCCGACCAGAACGGCACAGTCTTCAAAGTGACTGCAAGCGGCGCGGAAACTGTGCTGCACAGCTTCCTTAGCGGCCCTGGCTCTTCACCCGAAGGCAGCTTGATCTGGGATGCAAGAGGCAATCTGTACGGCACAACTATCGGCAACGGCTATGTAGGACTGCTCGGCCAGCATTTCTTCGGTGCCGTTTTTGAGCTGGAGCCGCATCACTTCAAGTTTCTGTATCGTTTCCTCGAGAAGGATCAGCAGTATGGAGCCAAGCCAACGCCCGGATTGGTCCGAGATGCGCAGGGCAATCTCTATGGCACCACGCAATACGGCGGCGCTAACGGCTGCGCCACCGGCTACGGCTGCGGGACCGTGTTTAAAGTAACTCCAGACAAGACGGAGACCGTTCTCCACAGCTTCTCCGGAGGAGCAGACGGAGAACAGCCTTTTGGGGGTCTGGTTGCGGATAGCGAGGGCAACCTCTACGGCACAACCGAGTTCGGCGGTACCGGCACGGGCTGCGAAGAAAGTAGTGGTTGTGGAACGGTATTCAAGGTGACTCCGAGCGGGACGGAGACGGTACTTTACAGCTTTGCTGGAGGAGACGATGGTGCGCGCCCAATTGCCGGCTTGGTGATGGATGGCCAGGACAATCTTTATGGAACAACCGCGTTTGGCGGCACGGGCTGCGGGGGAGATAGCGGTTGTGGAACGGTATTCAAGGTAGCTGCCAGCGGGGCAGAGACAGTGCTCTACAACTTTGCCGGAGGAACGGATGCTTCGCGACCATGGTCGAGCTTAGTGCTGGATGGGCAAGGAAATCTCTACGGCACAAGTTATTACGGCGGAGGATCAGGCTGCACTGGAAATGCCGGTTGTGGAACCGTGTTTAAAGTGACTTCGGGCGGGACGGAAACGGTACTCTATCGCTTCACCGGAGGCACAGATGGGGCACGACCCTATGGTGGTTTAGTGCTGGATGCACAGGGAAATCTCTATGGGACGACCTACGAGGGTGGAGTGGGAGAATGCTACGACGGACTGCCGGGCTGTGGCGTGCTGTTTAAGGTAAGTCGGTAACTGCGAGCGCGGATTGTTAAGAACGAACGCTGAGAACTAACGCGGAGAGCCGACGGCTGAGAGCCGACGGCTGAGAGCTGACGGGTGAGAGCTGATCGCTCGCGAGACTGTTAGAATTCCCTCGAATGATCTTTCGCAGCGACAACCGCGCTCCCGACCAGCTTCGTCCCGTTAACATCGTTCCCGATTTCATCTCCACCGCCGAGGGATCGGCGTTGATCGAAATGGGCAACACGCGCGTCATCTGCACCGCTTCGATCGAGGAGACGGTTCCGCCCTTCCTACGCAATTCCGGCAAAGGATGGATCTCCGGCGAATACGGAATGCTGCCGCGCGCCACCCTAACCCGAAGCGCCCGCGAATCCGCCAAGGGAAAACAAAGCGGACGCACGCAAGAGATTCAGCGCCTCATCGGCCGCTCCCTTCGCGCCGTAGCCGATCTTCAGCGCATGGGTGAACGCACCATCTGGATCGACTGTGACGTGATTCAGGCCGACGGAGGCACGCGCACCGCCTCGATCACCGGCGCATTCGTCGCACTGGGCCTGGCTTTGCAGCGGCTGGTCGATGCAGGAACCTTGAGTTCGGCTCCGATCAAAGACTTCGTCGCCGCCATCAGCGTCGGCATCGTCGATGGCGAAGTTTTACTCGATCTGAACTATGAAGAAGACTCGCGCGCCGACGTAGATATGAATTTCGTGATGACCGCAGGCAACAAAATTGTCGAACTGCAGGCCACCGCCGAGCACCAGGTCTTCGACGACGCGCAGCTGGCAAAGATGATGGCGGTGGCCCGCCAAGGCATCCAGTCCCTAATAGCTAAACAGCAAACGCTCCTCGGAACGCTCGCCCTGCGGCAGTGAGGTCATCCTAGAAAAACAAACCGAGGAAACGAGCGGACAAGCGGTGGTTTTGCCGATTTTCATTCTGCTCCGTGCCTCCGTGTCTCCGGGGTAGGTGTGCCTGTGGCAGGGTCCGTGATTTAGAATCATTGGTTGTATCCATTGATTGCTAGGAGGCCTTATGAAACTCACCCCAGGCAAACTTGCCGGCATGAAAGCCGTTTCGAACGACCGAGGTGTAATCGCTGCTGCCGCCATGGACCAGCGTGGCTCTCTGCAAAAGTCTCTCGCCAAGGAAAAAGGCTCCGCCGTTTCTGATTCGATGATGGAGGAATTCAAGATCCTGGTAACCGAAGTGCTCACACCTCATGCCAGCGCCATTCTGCTCGATCCCGAGTGGGGCCTGCCCGCCTCCAAGCGCCGCGCGAAAAACGCCGGCCTCCTGCTGGCCTATGAAAAAACAGGCTACGACAAAACCGGCCCCGGACGCCTCGGCGATCTGCTCGATCACTGGTCCGTCCGCCGCCTGAAAGAAGCAGGCGCGGATTGCATCAAGATTCTCCTCTACTACACTCCCTTTGACCCAAAAGACGTCAACGACAAGAAACACGCCTGGGTCGAGCGGCTGGGCGACGAGTGCCGCGCCAACGACATTCCCTTCTTCCTCGAATTCGTCGTGTACGAAGAAGGTGTAGACGAAAAAGGTTTCGACTTCTCCAAGAAGAAGCCCCAAGCAGTCATCGAAAGCATGCGCGAATTCACCAAAGATCGCTACGGCGTCGATGTCATGAAGGTCGAAATCCCCGTCAACATGAGGTTTGTCGAAGGCACGAAATCATACAAAGGCGAAAAAGCCTACTCAAAGCAGGAAGCGATGAGCTTTTTCAACCAGGCAGCCGCCGTCGCAACCAAGCCCTTTATCTATCTATCGGCAGGAGTGAGCAATGCCGAGTTCACCGAGTCGCTGGAGCTAGCCGCCGAGTCAGGTGTGAAGTTCAACGGTGTCCTCTGCGGACGCGCGACATGGAAAGACGGTATCCCCATCTACGCGAAGCAGGGTGCGAATGCGTTCCGCAAATGGCTGGAGGATGAAGGTGTGAAAAACATCAATAACGTAAACGACCGCCTGAAGGCCGCAGCCAGTTGGTATTCAATCTATGGCGTCGAGCCCGCGCTCGCCCACGTGTAAACGAAGCGCTCAGCCATCAGCATGCAGCAATCGGAGCGGAAGCATAACCGCGGACTGCGCGGTTGCTGGAACTGAGAGCTGAGTGCTGACTGCTGAATGCTAACCACTCCCCGCAAAACCGCTCTCCTTACCGGCGCCTCCTTCGGCATCGGACTCGAACTCGCCCGCATCTTCGCGCGCGAAGGCTACAATCTCGTTCTCGTCGCCCGCAGCGCGGACAAACTGCGGCAACTGGCCTCCGAACTAGAGAAAGCCCACGGCACGCGCTCCCTAATATTGGCCGTCGACCTCACCGATCCAGGAGCTCCCGCCTATCTGCTCGACCAAACCACTCGTGCCGATATTCGGGTCGACGTACTCGCCAATAACGCTGGCTTCGGACAGTATGGTCCATTTGCGGAGACCGACCTGGAAGAATGTCTGCGCCAGATTCAACTCAACATAACCACGCTCACTCATCTCACCCGCCTCTATCTGCCGGCAATGATCGAGCGCAAATCCGGACGCATCCTGAACGTCGCGTCGACCGCGGCATTCCAGGCCGGACCACTTATGGCCGTATATTACGCCACCAAAGCCTACGTTCTTCACCTTTCGGAAGCGATTGCCAATGAGCTTCTGGGAACGGGCGTCACCGTGACCTGTCTATGCCCAGGTCCAACCGCAACCGAGTTTCAGGAGCGAGCAAACATCAAGGGCATTCGCTTGGCGAATTACGGGGCGATGGACGCACGCACCGTAGCAGAGGACGGCTATCGCGCCCTGATGGCAGGCAAGCCAGTAACAATTTCCGGATTCAAGAATTGGCTAGTGGCGCAATCGGTCCGCTTCGCACCACGAAGAATGGTTACGGCTATAGCCAGGAAACTGCAGGAAGAATAGTCACTTCGCAGAGCGCCGGGCGCCTCCGCTCATAAAAGACGAAATTCAACTCATGCCATGCCGCACGCCATCAAGAAGGGAGCTCCTCTTTTACCGCAAGCTTGCTACCGGCGTCTTGCGCCCTTCCAGCGCCGTCTGCACGCGGCTATGTTTTCGGCTGTAAGTGAAATAAACCACCATGCCTATGACCAGCCAGATAATCAAACGCGCCCAATTAATCCAGCCGAGTTTGTACATCATGTAGCCGTTGAACAGGATGCCCATAACCGGCACGAACGGTACCCAAGGGGTGCGAAACGGACGAGGTTGGGCGGGATTGGTCCGGCGCAAAGTCATTACTGCGATACAAACAATCACAAACGCCAGCAGCGTTCCGATATTGACCATTTTTCCGATATCGTCGATCGGAGTCAGTGCGCCCACAATCGCCGCCAGAAGGCCCACCAGCATCGTGTTCTTCCACGGTGTCCGAAAGCGCGGGTGAATATCAGCAAAGAATTTCTTGGGTAATAGCCCATCATTGGCCATCGAATACAACACACGAGTCTGCCCCAGAAGCATGACCAGCATCACGCTAGTAAGACCGGCCAGCGCTCCGAGCGTAATGATGTTGGAAGCACCCACCAAGCCGCGATCCAGGAAAGCGCGCGCAATCGGCGCTTCGATGTTGACTTCTTGCCACGGCACCATTCCGGTTAGAACCGCCGCCACCGCGATATACAATACTGTACATACCAACAGCGAAGCGATAATGCCGATCGGGAGATCACGCTGCGGATTCTTCGCCTCTTGAGCGGTCGTCGAAACCGCGTCAAACCCGATGTATGCGAAAAATATGTAAGCCGCTCCGGCCCCGATACCTGAGAATCCGTAAGGAGCAAATGTCGACCAGCTCGATCCCCAGTTGCTGAAGCTGATGTAATGTATGCCCAGCCCGATAACAAATAAAACCACCCCTACTTTGATAGTGACGATCGTAGCGTTAAAGCGAGCGCTCTCTTTAATACCAATCACGAGAATCGCCGTGATCACCAGCGCAATCACGAAGGCTGGCAAGTTAAAGCCAATCTCATATCCGAACAGGTGGGGTGCGTTCAGCAAATCGTGGCCCTTCTGCACCAGTTGCGGCGATTGCGCTCCCATAATCGCCGTCACCTTATCGAGAAAAGCCTGCGTGCCCGCCACAAGCGTGGAATCAGACGCCGTAGCCATTTGGCGCGCGACTATTTTTTCCGCCTGATCGAGTCCGGTCCAGTGGTCATAAGCCAGCCACAACGGCATCTTGATGTGAAAAATATTAAGCAGTTCGATGAAGTGATTTGACCACCCCGACGATACCGTGCTCGCGCCCATGGCGTATTCAAGCGTGAGGTCCCATCCGATAATCCAGGCAATAATCTCGCCTAGCGTGGCGTACGCGTAGGTGTACGCGCTGCCCGCCAACGGGATCATCGCCGCAAACTCCGCATAGCAGAGCGCCGCAAAAGTGCAGCCCAACCCGGAGAGCACAAACGACAACATCAGTCCCGGCCCAGCGTAGTGAGCGCCCAACCCTGAGAGCACGAAAATTCCGGCCCCAATAACTGCACCCACGCCGAGCGCCGTCAACTGAAATACGCCGAGCGTGCGCTTCAAACTGTGCGAGCCTGTCTCTCGCGCCTCCTCCATCAGCAATGCAAGCGGCTTTTTCGCAAAGAGGTCAGTCATCCCTTGGCTCTCTCCTATTTAGAACCAGCTCAGTCGAACTCGCAATAATCCAATCTAACCTAAGCCGCCTCGCCTCGCGGCCGCCAGATGTAATACACCGGAATTCCCAACAACACGATGAACAGCCCCGGCCAAGTGTATTGTGGCTTGTAGCGTAACAGCACGATGTCTATAAACAAAGCCATCACGATATAAACCGCGGGCAAAATCGGATAACCCACCGCCTTATAAGGACGCTCCGCCTCAGGATGCGTACGCCGCAAAACGAACAATCCAAATATCGTAAGCACGTAAAACACCAGCACCGCGAAAATAATGTAGTCGAGCAGCTGGCCGTAGCTTCCCGAGATGCACAGGACGCAGGTCCACAGCATCTGCACCATCAGAGAAACCGCGGGTGTCTTGTAGCCAGTATGCAAACGGGCAACGCTGCGAAAAAACAAACCATCCTTCGCCATCGCGTAGTAGACGCGCGCCCCAGAAAGAATCAAACCATTGCAACAGCCAAAGCCGGAAATCATGATGGCGACGGCCATCAAGCCTCCGCCAGCGGCCCCAAACATTTGCGTCATCACCGCGGTCGCCACGCGGTCCTCTTTCGCGTACTGGATGCCGCGCGCCAGCAGCGTCGCCCCGCCAGGATTGCCCACCAGGGGCAGTGCCGTCAGATAAATAAAGTTGCAAGCGATATAGAGGGCGATCACAACGCCCGTTCCAATCGCCAGCGACAGCGGCAGATTGCGGCTAGGGTTTTTCACCTCGCCGGCCGTAAACGTAACGTTATTCCATGCGTCCGCGGAAAACAGCGATCCGACCTGCGCAATCGCGAGCACCGTCAGCGTCGAGACGAGCACGCTGGCGCCCATTCCGCCGACATCATGCAGAGTGCCGAGTCCGGAGTTCTGCCAGAAATTTCTGCCGAAGTTGGCGGCGATCGCCTGCGCGTTGCGCCCAAGAAAGACCCCGAAGATGACCAGACCAAGCAGCGCCGAGACTTTTGCAGTCGTAAAAATGTTCTGAATAATTGCGCCCGTCTTCACGCCGAAAATGTTGATGATCGAGAGCACCACCACGACCAGAATGGCAGCCAGGTTCTGTGTGTTCAGTCCAACATCCATGCCGCCGAGCATCATTGGGCCAATCGCAAACTTCGGCACTTTCCACAGATGGATAATCCAATGAGTGGAAGAAATTGCCGGCCAGAAGATTCCAAGAAATTTGCCGAAAGCCACGCCCACAGCCGCGATCGTGCCCGTCTGAATCACGAGAAACAGCGTCCATCCGTAGAGAAATCCCCAGAGCGGCCCCAGCGACTCGCGCAGATAAACGTACTGCCCACCCGCCCGCGGCATCATGGCCGCCAGTTCACCGTAGGTGAGCGCGCCGACAATTGTTAGAAAACCAGTGATGAGCCACGCGCCAATCAGCAGCGCCGGCGAATTAGCTTCGCGAGAGATTTCGGCGGACACAATAAAGATGCCGGAGCCAATCATCGACCCCATCACCAGCATGGTCGCGCTGGTCAGCCCGAGACCTTTAACTAACTCTTGATCCTGATGGGTATGCCGCTCCCAATCGCTAAGAGTCGGCGACCGCTTGGGAAGTTGGACGTCAGTGCTCACGACCCTCCTAAAAAAGCGGGTGCTCCACTCATTCGCGCTATTTTGCGAATGAGTGGGTTCCACTTTACCCCAGAACCCTCAAGAATTCTTCTGCTGATTTGCCCGGACACCGTAACAAGTCAGATATCACCGCCACCGAATCCGCGCCAGCGTCGATGACGGAACGCGCGCTAGCGCGAGTAATTCCCCCGATCGCCACCAGCGGTTTGCGCGTCAGTTCCCGCGCCCGGCGCAGTCCTTCAAGGCCGACGACAGGATCAGGATTGGCCTTACTGCTGGTCGCGAAGATCGGGCCTATAGCAAGGTAGTCCGCGGAGGTGCTATCGGCCTCGGCCAGTTGCTGGGGATTATGCGTCGATACGCCCAGCCACCGGGCATCGCCGATAATACGCCGCGCCGACTCCGGCAAAAGATCGTCCTGCCCCACATGCAGTCCGTCAAAGCCCGCAGCAAGACATAAATCGGCGCGGTCGTTCATGATGAGTTTCACCTTCGATCGAGAGGCCACTCCCAACCGTGTCCTAAGTTCGCGTGCCTCTTCCAGCATCAGCCGGGCGTGGCCAGACTTGTTCCGGTACTGCAGTAGTGTGCAGCCGCCGGCAGCCAGCTCTTCGGCTGCCGCAAGCATATTTGCCCTGTCAGCAAAACACGCTGCATCCAGGATTGGGTACAAACGCGGCAGCGAAACTATCGCCTTGTGTGGAAGAGCTGGGTTCACGGTGCCAGATCAGTGTACCGGGTCGGTGGTACGGGCCGCGTCCTTTACAGAATTATTCACGTTGAGGATCCGCCACCGGCCTCCGGCATCCTTTCGGCACATGGTCATCCCATGTCCGGTGAGGTGCTGATCGGAGCTATCGATCCAGAAATCGTAGGAGTACCACAAGAGGTCGCCGAAACTGCGTATCTCATGCGGTCGCGCGTCATAGCGTGGCTTCGAGCCAGACTTGAAATAACGCTGGCTCAGATAACTTATGACCTCCTCGCGCCCCCGGTACTCGCCATGCGGAGTGTAGAAAACGACTTCCGGATCGAAGCACTCCGCCATTGCCTTCACGTCTCCCTGATTGAAGGCGGCCTCGCAGGACCCCAAGTCCTCTTCCAACTCGGCAGAAGCGTCTGCGGAGTTCCCTGGTTGTTCGACTGGCGCGGGCACGGCGACTCGCCGCTTCAAATCAATGGTCATCCCCATCTGATCGAGCAAATCCACCCCCAGGATCCCGTCGATCTGCCCTCCACACGCATTGCCAATGGCGCTCAGGTCGATCGCCTTGAGCTTTAGATCGCGCAGCTTGTGCGCGCCCAACTGTACTTCCGGCAAGAAAACTTCTCGGGCACTGGCATCCGCACCTCCGCTCCATGAATAGATGTGAACCTGCTTGGATTCCCCCGATGCAAAAGACTTCAGATTGAGGATCGTTGTGGCAGCGGTATCGAGCAGGAATCGCCGGTTTAGGCCAGCAACCTTCAGGGTGACAACCGGCAGGCGATCGCAGCGCTCAATCGGAATTTCATCCTTCTTATCGTGGGTTTGGGCGCGGAGCGATCCCAAGAAGCAGGCAACGAGAAAAACCGGGACAGCGACGAGAGAGGTCGGCTTCATGGAACCCCCATTCCAGGTAGATCGGCCATGACGTCCTATTTAGAAAAAAACTGCGCTTGCCTGCCTTCAGCTCTTTCGACCGTCGCGCTTTCGCGAAGCTGGAGAAGCTGTTTCAGGTGATGTTGTCCATGCACCAGATGAAGCTTTCTAAACTGCGTCGCACTCAGCGGGCCCAGAATCGGATGATCGAGCAGCTTTACCCATGGTCCGAAGCGGGCTTCACACTGCGCCATGATCGCATCCATCGCCGCAATTTTTTCCCCGATATCGTTTCGCACCTTTTCGACCGGCAAACCTTTCGGCTGGACTATGGCGGGTGCTTTTCGTCCGGCGGGCAGGTGGCCCAATCCCACGACCACTAAAGTCAGCGCGCGCTGCGCCATGGATGCCCGGGTCGCGAGCGGCTTTCCGCGTGTCATTACTAGCTCGAATCCCGCAATCGTTCCAGTGTAGGTGAGGTACAGATGTTCCAAGACCTCAGCCGCGCACCACTTGCCGGGGAGATGCCAGCTCAATTGCTCGCTGGACATGCCTTCCACCGCTGACTCGATATCTTCTTTCAGCTTTTCCAGGCGGGAATCCATGGCACTACACTCGCATTTGCGCGCTTACGGCGGTTTAGATGATTACTTCAACGGGCCGCTTCTTTTTTCGCCAGAAATCTCTCAATAAATCCCGTGTCGAAATTCCCCGCGCGAAACTCCGGGTCCGCCAGAATTCGCCGGTGCAGCGGAATCGTCGTGTAGATTCCCTCCACAATAAACATTCCGAGCGCCCGGCTCATGCGCGAGATGGCTTCGCTGCGATCCTTGCCCCGCACCACCAGCTTTGCAATCAGCGAATCATAATAAGGAGGAATCGTGCCCTCGGCATACGCCGCCGTATCGATACGCACGCCTGTCCCTCCCGGCGGATTAAACGTCGTAATCTTTCCCGCCGAGGGCGTGAACTTCTCCGGATGCTCGGCATTGATGCGGCACTCAATCGCGTGCCCGCGATGCACGATCGGTCCCTGCAACACATCGGATAGCTTGGCGCCCGCGGCGATCATGATCTGACTCTTCACCAAATCCACGTCCGTCACCATTTCCGTGACCGGATGCTCCACCTGAATTCGCGTATTCATCTCAATGAAATAGAGCCGCCGCTGCTGATCCATGAGAAATTCAATAGTCCCCGCATTATGATAGCCGACCACGCTGAGCGTCTTGCTGAGCATGTCTCCGGTTTCCTTGCGCAGTTCCGGCGTCATCCGCACCGACGGCGACTCCTCGAGCAATTTCTGGTGGCGCCGTTGAATCGAACACTCGCGCTCTCCCAGGCTGACAACGTTGCCGTGTTCGTCGCCCAGCACCTGAAATTCGATGTGGCGCGGATTTTCAACATAGCGTTCCAGGTAAAGATCGCCGTTGCCAAATGCCCCTGCCGCCTCCGATTGCGCCTGCCGATAGAGCGCAGGTAATTCGTCTTCATTGCGCACAATCCGCATGCCGCGGCCGCCGCCACCGGCCGTGGCTTTCACAATCACGGGGAAGCCTATCTGCCGCGCCCACTCAAGCGCCTCTTCAGCCGTCGCAACCACGCCGTCCGACCCGGGAACAATCGGTACTCCATGTTGTTTCATGGCAGCGCGTGCTTTTTCCTTTTCGCCCATCAGCCGTATAACCTCGGGAGGCGGCCCGATGAACTTGATTTGCGAGGCCTCGCACACTTCCGCAAAATTGGCGTTTTCCGAAAGCAGGCCGTAGCCTGGATGGATGGCATCGACGTTCGCGATTTCAGCTGCGCTGATCACCGCCGGAACGTTGAGATAACTCTGCGCGAGTTGCGGCGGGCCAATGCAAATCGCTTCATCGGCAAAGCGCACGTGCAGTGAATTGCGATCGGCCTCGCTGTAAATCGCCACCGAACGGATGCCAAGCTCTTTGCACGCGCAAATCACGCGCAGCGCAATCTCGCCGCGATTCGCTACTAAAATCTTATGGAACATGATTGTTTCGTGGAAAATTCAGTTGCCTGGGTTCGTCGTCTCTGGTTGGTGTTCGATGACCCGATGACCCGATCATCCGATGACCCGATTTACTCATTTTGCCGGACGGACGGCGAACAGTTCCTGTCCGTACTCGATGGGCTGTCCATTGGCAACGAGCTTCTTGACCAACTCTCCCGCAACGTCGCATTCGATTTCGTTCATCAGTTTCATCGCTTCCACAATGCACAACACCTGCCCTACTTCGAGCTTATCGCCTTCCTTGACGAAGGGAGGCGACCCCGGCGAGGGCGATTCGTAGAAAGTACCGACGATGGGCGACTTCACGATGTGCAAGCCTTCATGAGGTTCAGGAGCCGCGACACTCGCCGCCGCCAGGTCAATCCGAGCCGGGCCGGAAGCAGCAACCGCGGGAGATCCAGGAACGGGCGCAGGGTGCACCGCGATATACCGCGAATCGGGCAACGGCAACGGCGGAGGCTCCGCCGCGCGCTTGATCTTCACCTTGACATCGCCGCGCTCCAACTCAAATTCGGCAATGTCCTTTTCGATTAGGAACTCGATGAGTTCCTTCAGCTCTTTTTGATTCATGTATGAAGGTGGGTTCGCTTGCTTTCATGGCATCCTTTATGATGCCCAATTCGTATCAGGGTATCGCTTCAGCGACACCACAATTTCTCTCGACTTTCAATCGCGCCCTTAGGGGCTGCATATCTAAATGACAACCAACTCTTTGTCTGTGGGCGTCAGCACCTCGCAGCCCGAAGCCGTCACCACCACCACGTCTTCGATCCGTACGCCCCACTTCGCCGGCACATACGCGCCAGGCTCGATTGTAATCACCATTCCCGGCCCTAGTGGCAGGTTCTGCCCAGCCGCCAGCCGCGGCGCTTCGTGTATTTCCAATCCTAAACCATGCCCGGTCGAATGAGTAAAATAGCGCGCCAGTTTCCGTCGGCGAAGCACCCGCCGCGCGGCTTCATCGACCTCAGCGGCCGTCACTCCCAGCCGAACCACCACAATCGCCGCCTGCTGCGCTTCGAGCACGGCCTCATATAGATACCGTTCCTCGCGCGAAGGATTCCCAACGTGCACGGTACGTGTGCGGTCCGAACAATAACCGGCGAGTATAACACCAAAGTCCGAGACCACGAACCCGTGCCGCGGAATCCGCGCCTCCGAAGCCCGCCCATGAATAACCGCCGAACGCGACCCCGAAGCAAGTATCGTCGAAAACGACATGCCCTCCGCGCCTCCACATCGGGCCGCATATTCCATAGCCGCGGCAACTTCGACCTCCTTCACGCCCGGCCGAATTTTCTCGCACGCAATCGGAAACAGACTGGCACCCAATTTCACCGCGCGCCGTATGCGCAGAATCTCGTCAGGGTCTTTGACCATTCGAGCACGTTCCACGAGCGGCGGAGCGGAACGAAGACGCGCCTTGCCTCTCAGCATCGATGCCAGCCGGTCACGCGCTCCCACAGTGAGCGATTCAGGTTCAATGCCCACGAAGACTCGCGGCGTGCTTCTTACCCGCGCCGCCAGCCACTCCGCAGCCGCCAGCAGCGGCGACTGCCGAGCAATCACAATGCGCACATTACGAACCTGAGCATCCGCGACCTCTTCCCTGGCCTGTGTGCGATAGCGCCCGTCGGTAAAAAGAATGCACCCACCATCCGAGACCAGCAGAGCAGCCGCGCTGCCAGCAAATCCGCAAAGATAGCGAACATTAGGAAGATGCGTGACCAGCAAATAATCGAGGCTATTCTCATCAAGCCCGGCTATGAGTCGACGCAGGCGGCCAGCGTGATCCATGCGAGGAGTGTAGCAAGAAGCGGGAGGAGGATCTCATGTGACAACGGCAAGGTACAAGGGGGCAGGTGACAGGAAAGGCAAAGGACCAGGTGTGGGGTTGCGGTGCTCGGAAATTCGTCAGAACCTACAGCTGTCGTCGGTACCTGGTGAAGATCCTGTTCCAGTCCCCATGCGCTTCCCGTCCCTTGCCTTTCCTAGCTATGGCTTTCCCTGTCCCTGGCTTTTCCTGTCACCTGCGCCCGGCGACCTGACAACCTGCTTCCGAAATGGCAAAAGCCGCCGGGCTCTCGGCGGGTTCTCCGAGAAGGCCGGCGGCTATTAGCTGTTCGACTCCGCAACTACGTTCGACTTATGTCTGAATAATGCGCGGAGTAATGAAGAAAATCAGTTCCTGGTTGGTGGTCTGCACTGTGCGATGCTTGAACAGATTGCCAAGGTATGGGATATCCCCGAGGATCGGCACCTGCGACACGTTCAGCGAGTTATTGGTCTGGATCACGCCGCCAATCACCACCGTGCCGCCGTCCGTAACCAGCACCTGCGTGGTCGCCTGCTGAGTGATCAGTTCGGGATTGCCCAGTGAATCGGTCTGGCCAAAGTTCGGCAGGGTATTTTCCACATCCACGTTCAGGAAGATCGTTCCTTCCGACGTGATCTGCGGAGTTACCGTCAATCGCAGAAAAGCATCGACGTAGGTTGCAGTCGCCGGAGCGCCGATCGACGCCGCAGTCATGATCGGAATCTTCACGCCCTGTTTCACCACCGCCTGAATGTTGTTCTGGGTGACGACTCGGGGACGCGAGAGAATTTTCAGCAAGCCGCGAGACTCAGCCGCCGTTAGAATAAAGTCGATCCGCATGTTGTTGGTTGCGTTCACAAATTGCAGACCGCTGGTCGGCCCGACTGCTCCCAGGTTCGAGAACAGAGGAACCGTAGTCCCGGTCGAGGGCGTACCACCAACCGGATATAGAGGATTCGGCACCGCGCCGCCACCGACAACGATCGGCGACTGTCCCACACCGCCCACGCCGCCTACGCCGGTCGTGCCGTTGCCCCAACCGAGGCCAAGCTGCGTGCCGATGTCGCGCGCAAAGCTGCGAGTGGCCGCCACGACGCGAGCTTCAATTTCGACTTCCTGCGTCTTGCGATCCATCTGCTGGATGATGCGGTCGATCTGCGGCAGCACCGCCGGAATGTCATTAACGATCAGCGAATTGGTGCGTTCATCCGCCACCACGTCGCCCCGCTGACTCAGGAATTTCTTGATCGGCAGCAACAGGTCCTTGGAATGGGCATAACTCAGGAAGCGCGTGATGCTGACTTTATCCACCGCCAGCGCCTCGGCATCGATTTGCGCGCGCCGTCCCTCGGCCTCTTTGCGCAGTGTTTCAACGGTCGCGATGCGCAGGACGTTGCCGTCTAGTTGGCGTGACAGGTCGTTATTCTTGAGCACGATGTCGAGCGCCTGGTCCCACGGCACGTCATCGAGCACGATGGTCAGGTTGCCGTGAATCGTCGGGTCAAGCACGACATTCAATCCGCTGATCTCGTGAATCAGGCGGAAGAAATCTTTCAGATCCACATCCTTGAGATTGACCGAGATGGGCTCGCCCGTATACTTCGCTCCGCGGTCGGCCGGCTTCTGCTCCATCTGAACCTTCTGCTCGGCCGCTAAATTGACGGCAGGAGTGATCGGCACAGGAGTGGCGCCAGTCTGTCCCATGGCGGCATTGCTATTCGTGGCGACGAGTTCGGCCGCAGTCTTGTCGGCAAAACGGATGGCTGCTTCCTGCGATTTCGCCGCAGGATCGGCGGCTGCCGTCTGAGCGGCTGCGTCATCCTTCTTAGGCGCGAACTTGGGCTCGATGAAAGCAAAGTCTGCCGGTCTTTCCGGGCTCGCTGCTGGAGCAGGAGTAACTGCGGTTGTCGTCGCAGCCGGAGCTACAGGAGCCGGAGAAGCCGAAACCGGCATGAGTTGCGGCGCGGCGTTCACAGCCACTTGCTTCGCAGCCGGCGTCACCGCCTGGCGATGGGCCACCGCGGCGTCGTGAACCGTAAGGACGAAGCTGCCGTCAGGACCAGCGACCAATTCGTGCTGTCGGCCAGCGAGATCGTTGCCCGCCAGGTCAAGCACCACGCGCGTGCTCGGCGAAACTCCGCCGCTCATGCCGACGCGGACGTCTTTCACGCCGTCCGTGCCCACGTTGATGCGGCTCTGTCCCGTCGCCATCACGGTGTTGGGAAAGTCGACGACGATGCGTGCCGGCGACTCGAGCGTCGTCACTTTGGGCGCCAACTGGCCCGTCGCTCTGAACTCCACCCGCAATCCGTCCTGGCTGTGCGCGACTTCGAGCCTCTGCAAGCGAGCGCTCGCCGCCACTTCTTTGCCCGTCGTGTCAGCCGCGGCTGCGATCAGAACGAACGCCAGCAGCGAAACCGTGAGTCCCAGCAGTTGCTTTCGCATTTCCCCGTCTCCCCATGCGAGGCGATTTCGCCTCCATGTGTTTCCTGGAATCTGTTTCCTAGAAAATATTGCCTCGAACTTCCCTCCCCGGCCCTACACCGCCGGAGTCGTAATCTTCTTCACCACTTCCCGCGTAAAGCTCTTGCCCAGCCGGTCCTGCAGCGTTTCCTGGAAAACGATGGAGTCGCCTGTAATCTTCATCACGTAGCCGTTAAACACCGGATCGTTCTCCCGCAGAAAGTAAGCCTTATTGAGTCCGTTGCTGACCACCGCTATGAATCCGCTTTGCGACCGCACCACGCCGCGCAAGTTGATGGCGCCAATCTCTAGGCACTTCTTACCCGTGCTGCAGCCGGAACCGCCGGCATGGCTCACCACCGGACTGAGAAAAGGATCTCGCCGTCCGTTGGCGCTGTTCTTGCTGTCCGGGGTCACTGGCTGCTCCGTCTCCGACACCTCTGCCGGCGCGCCTTCTGCCGCACCTTTCGCGGGCTCGGCCTCGGCCACCGAAGCTTTCGGAGTTTCAACCGCCTTCGCCGGCCTGCTCGGCCGGGTCCCCACGGTCGTCCCTGCGATCGCAACATGTCTGGCGCCCGGTTTTCTGGCGCCTGAATGTTTCGCGCTCATCGGACCTGCGCCCGTCGCGACTTTCATCGGCGCAGCCTGCGCACGCATCGTGCTGATCGTTGCCGGAGCGCTCTGTTCGAGTGCTTCGTTCGACGCAGCCGCGTTCTTGCTCGACACCGCGTTCATGGTGCTGCGCGTATTCTGGATTATGCTGGGACTCTGCGCCGAGGCCATGCCAACGGCCAGCGCCGAAACCAGTATTGCCGTCTTCATCGTGTTTGCTGGCTTCCTGTTCATCCTGTCCCCCTACTTCTTTGCCGGTGCCGTGGGCTTTGCTGCTGCTGCCGGCGCCCCCGGATCCAGATCATGACTGAAATATGTCGTGGTCAGGCAAGTCGCCACCACGCTCTCACCCGGCGCGTACTGATAAGTGTGCTTCGCCTTCGCGCCCCCGGGGTTCCGCGTCGACGCTACCAACAGATTCGAAACGTTGACGATGCGCTCCACTTTTCCCAGCCGGTCGAAGAACCCGAGCATCGAGTAATAAGGTCCGTCAAACTCCACTTCAAACGGCACTTCCGTGTAAAACTCTTTCGCGGCATACGGCTTCGCCGTGTAGCGGCGGATTTCAACGCCTGACTTCCGCGCTTCTCCGCTCACCATGCGCATGAAATTATCGATTTCTTTTTCATCGGGCACGATGCGCCGCTCGATCTCCAGTTGCTGCTTCAAACTGGCAAGCTGGCGATCCATATCCGCCAGTTTCGGCTTATAGGCTTCGAGCTCCGCGTTCTCGCGCAATTTGGACTGCAGCTTGACCCGCGCCGCATCGTTCTGGTCGCGCTGCGACTTATACACCGTGTAGAAGAGACCGCCCGTGATTAGGGCTGCCCCCAGCACCAGCGTCCCCAGCAGCTTCACACCTGTCAATTCGCCAAGATTCATAGTAGGTTCCGCCTTTACGACTTCGCCTTTTCGCAGGTCAGCGTGAACTGGAACGCCTGCATGTCCTTCACGTTGTCGTCCTGATAACTTTCCTTGATCTCGATGTTGCGGAAGAAGCCCGTCTTCTGCAGGTTGGAAATCAGGTTGGCCACCGCATCGCTCGACAGCGCCGTCCCATCGATCGCCACATTCGGTCCCTGGTCCTGCATGCTGTTCAACCACACCGCCTCGGTGCCGTTGACCGTGTCGGCGATCATCGACAGCAAGGCGACTGGACCGGTTTGATCTTTGCGCAGCTGGTCAATGACATCGACCCGCCGCTTGTAAGACTCGGCTTGCTTCTGCCGCTCCAGGTATTTCACTTTGATGTCGGCAAGGGTGCGGTTTTTCTGTTCCGCCGCGCGGGCCTGTACGTCGATCGACTTCTTTTCCCGATCAAGCTGATACCAATAGGCCGCATTCACCGTGCCTGCAATCAGCAAGACCACCGTCACCTGGAGAATCGGTCCGCCCAGGTTGCCCAGATCGAAGCTCGGCATGTTGAAGGCCGGGCCCTTCTTGCCTTTCGGTTTCGGAGATCCCAACAGATTGATTCGGATCATAGCTTTTCAAAGCTCCTCAGGGCCAAACCCACCGCCACCGCCAACTGGCCGGCGTTCTGTTCGACCAGCTCCGCTCCGGCGCCTTCCGCCGGTGCCAAAACTTTCTGGAATGGATTGAACAACTCGACCGGCATCGAGAACTCCTGCCGCAAAGCTTCCACCAGTCCCGGAACCTTCGCCGATCCGCCGGCCAGATAGATCTTCTCGATGTGCTCGCCCGCAGCGCTGGCGCGGAAGAAGTCGAACGTCTTCTGGATTTCCAGCACAATAATTTCCGTCACCTGTTGCAAGATCGGTGTCTTCGCATCGTCCTGCACAGTGCCCACCTTGCGCCCCAGCTTCAGCGACTCCGCGTCATCGAAACTCAAATCCAATTCCTTCTGCAGCGAATCCGTGTATTGGTGCCCGCCCACTGAAACGTCGCGCGGGAAGAGCGGTGTCGTGCCCTTGACGATGTTGATGTTCATTACGCTCGCGCCCAGGTTGAGCAGCGCCACTACCTGGGTTGGCGCCGGCTCGTAGTTGAACTCGTAGCAGTTCTGCAAAGCCAGCGCGTCGATATCCACAATAGCCGGAGTCTTGCCCGCCATCGAGAGTACGTTGGTGTAGTTCAAAATCTTGTCTTTCTTGACTGCGACCAGCAGCACATCCATCGTCGGGCTGCTCGCATCGTCGGAAAGAATCTGATAGTCGAGATTCACATCCGCCAGATCGAACGGAATATGCTGCGCCGCTTCTTTCTGAATCGTCTCGGCCAGTTCCTGATCGCTCATCGAGGGCAGCGAGATTTTCTTCACAATCACCGAGTGTCCGCTGACCGCCGTCGCCACCGCCTTCGACTTGATCATCGTGTCCGTAAACAGCTTGGCGATGGCTGCCGAAACCGTGCCCGAATCGACGATCATGGAATCGACAACGATATCCGGCGCGATCGGTTCGAGGCCGAGGTGCGCCACTTCGATTCCCGTGCGTGTCCTCCTGAGCTCGACGGCCTTGATGCTCGATGAGCCCACATCCAGACCCACTATCGTTTTCGATCCCATTCCAAACATGTCTGCCTCTTTAGTCTGCGAAGTTCGTTTACGGAGTTCCGGCAGCCTTCATCGCTGCCTTGATTTTTTTCTTGCCCTGCGGTTCCGTCTCCATCGACTTCTCTTCCATCCACTGATCGATCTTCGATTTCTTGAAGCGCCAGCGGTTGCCCAACTTGAACGCCGGAATCTTTTGCTCGTTCACATACTTGTAAAGCGTGTCCGGACTCACTCCCAGATACTGCGAAGCTTGGCGAATATTCATCACTTCTCGCGAGTCGGCCATTAATGTTTCCTGCGGGTTCTTGTCTTGTTGGTGTGCTGAGCATATCTCAACCGGAAGCGAGGGCATCTCAGCGCGAATGTCCCGGTTTTGTTGGGTTTTATGGGGTTTTTCTGGATTACACAATTTGCGGACTTACAAGCGATTTCTATATATTGCGATTTGTCAAGGGTTGAACCCTACAGGTAGTAGTCAGACCCCGAGTCAAGCTCTGGTCACCCAAATCCGGGTAACTAAGGTACTAGAGACGGTACGGAAGTACTGGCACGGGCGCGCAACCCACTGAAAATACGAGCATTCGTCTCTGTTATTCAACGTGGAATCGAGGTGATCTTAGTGCGCTTTCCGCTTGATTTTCCGGCATCTGCAACGCTTTCGATTTTCCGCATTCACCGCGTCGGTCTTACTTGGCCTCCATTCGCATCGACGGACTGCAACCTCGTCGTGACCGGCGGGTAAAAAAATAGGATCCCCAACCACCATGTCCGCCATCCCGGCGTTATCCGATCGATACTCCAAATCGTAGGTCTCGCCCACCGTAATTCCCATCTCAGCGTCAGAAGATTTCAATTGGGCTGCAGGCAAGTCCGCGCCATCTTTCGCAACCAGCTTCCACTTCACCGGTGCGCCCTGGTTGCTAAGACGCACACGCAGATCTACCGAATTCGAAGTAATGTTGATCAGCCGTAGCCGGTAACGTGTCGCCGTGTGCAATTCAACCGGCTGCGGCTGCGGACTGCCATTTACCAGCAGCAGAAAGCCAAACGGATCATATTTCCCAATGCTGAAGACAAATGTTTGATCATGTTCGGGATCATGCTTCTCTCCCGGCTCCAGCACGATCAGCGGCCCGTACACTCCATTCCGCAACTGCACACTATCGTGCCAGTGCGTGCTTTTTTCTAAATGTGAGTGAGTAGTCCGATCAATACCGAGTGCGGAGCCTTACACGTTCACCACGCCTCAGTCGATGCACCTAAAGTGGCCATGCACTTAAAGTGGCCATTGAGGTCCGCGGCGCACAACGGTCGCTGCTGACGGCGAATCAATCCAGGCGTAGCGTTCGGCTCACAATCTAACTATTGCTTGTGCTCTTCCCCCATCACCGTGATCTTCGTATCCGTCCGAAATTTCTTGTAGTCCCGATAAACATCCTCGACGTCCTCGTCGTAGCTCTTAAACAGCGCCACCCGTGCATCGAGGTGGAACCGCACACTTTTGGGTAGCCACACTTCGTCATTCACTTGCGTCAGTTCGACGACCACATGCGTGCCCTTGTGTATGCGCGCCAAAACAAAACCGACCGAGATCGTGTCGATCGCCGTAATGTCAAGCTTCACCCATTGCGCTTCGGCTTTGTCGATCCAGATGCGCCCCGTTAACTTACTGAGTATCTTCGCGTCGCGATTCTTAGGCTCGAACCCTGCACGGGGCTCGCAGTCCAGCACCCATGTATCTTGCCCGTCAACCACCTCCGACCCAACCAGATGAAAGTTGTAGGCATCCGCAACCTCCAACACAAACTTGCGGCCGTCTTCCCGCTCTTTCTCTTCGCGAGCCAACCGCTTGCGCCGCGCCTCTTCCGACTCATTCTTGCGTTTGTCAATGATCTTCTGAATCTTCTCGTCTTCCTTCTTCGTCTCGTCCGCCGACAGCGGCTTATCGTCCTTCGCCGTCAGCCGCTCAATTGGCTCGCCATAAATCTCCAGAACCTCTGACGTCCGCGATACCGTCTTCTTCACCGCACCATGCCCGTCGAGGTGTCGTTCTTCCTCACGCTCAATGTAGGTATAGTCGCGCTGCTGCTTGTCGTTCTGTAAGTCTTTCTCTCCCGCCCGCCGCAACAATTCCCGCATTTGCTCAGCGGGCACTGCCCCGCTGGCATCGGGCTTGAGATCAATCGGTTTGGGATTCAAAGCCGCCGGCGTTGAAGCAGCCGGCGAAGTCGGGCTCGCGTCCTGAGCCAAAACGCGACCGCAGAAGAGTACAACTGCTATGCCGAAACTGAAAAGCAGCGCGAGCCAAGAACGCATACCGAACGTACGAAGCAAAAGCGGTCGCAGTTCCACGAGTTTTCGCCCGTGCACCCCTGTGCTCCCCGTGGTTAAAGACTCTTGCCTGGTTAAAGCTTTTTCTCGGCTCGCTCCAGGCACCCCGCCCGAAACGACCGCCTATCCAGCCGATGCAGCCGCCGAGCCTGTGCGCGCGTAATCAGCGGAGTATGAGAAATCGTGAGCAGGTATTCCGCGACAAACCACACTGGCTTTTCGGTTGTCATCCACTGAACCCGATCGAACCGCCGCATATGCACCGGACGAGAAAAAGTCCGCAGCGTCCGCTCCCCCCGCAGATTAAAGTAGGTGTCAAAGTAACTAATCGCCAGCTCGCGCAGCGAACGATAGACCGGCTCACGATAGCGGCAGCCGGTATAGTTCGATTTGGCCAAAGCGCCCCAGTGTCCATCAATCTGATAGACGGCTATCACGTGATCGGTATCGTGCTCGGCCTCGAGATCAAGAATCAGCGGAGGATATCCGATGACGCGCAACGCCGCCGCTGCAAACAGCGCTCCCTCATAGCAATGCGAGGTATTCTCCCGCAGCACCCGCCGCGGCGACCAGGCGCTGTCGGCCAGGTGGTAAGGCATGGCGTCGAGTGCCCGCTGGATGCCATGCGGGGTCTTCAGCCCCCTTAGTTTCCGAAGCTCGGCCGGGGTCAGCCCCCAAGAATTATCTTGGTTAGCCACGCATTTATGAGATATGCCCCACGTGGAACATTTGTACTGGCGCTCGTGTACGTATAATAGTATACATATAGATACCCTTATGAAGAAAAGAAAGCGAGTTGCCAAGCAACGAAAGATTTCCCGCCCGCAGGCCTCCTACGTCGAGCGAGAGCGACCCGCGTCCGGAGTCGGCCCGGAGTGGACGCGATATTTCAGGCCGATCAAGAAGCCGATTACGTTGCGCATCGATGCCGACATTCTCGCCTGGTTCCAAAAGCAAGGACGAGGCTACCAGACGAGGATTAACCGAGCTCTGCGCAAGGTGATGATGGGAGAAAAGTCGGGCGTCTGAGCCACTCACTCTCGCCCTTAGGGCCGCGACAACTAGCTTACCGCTCCGATCGAGAAAGTTTTCCCATGCTACTTCGCACCCTTGCATTCGGCTTAGGCTTGTTCCCCCTGTTCAGCGGCAAATCGGCCGCTGACGACCTGCAGAAAACGGCCGACGCGATGCTGGCTGGGGCACGACAACTTTCCGATATCCGTTCGCCGAACGCCCCCGCTTTTCGTTTGAATGCGAGCTTCTCGTTCATCGGGCAGGACCTCGAAACTGTGCGCGGAACCTACACCGAGACATGGGTCTCGAGTTCGCAATGGCGGCGAGAAACAATAGTGGGCGATCTCCGCCGTGTCGAAATCGGTGGACCCACGAGGCATTGGCTAATCGACCATGGCAAGGACCTGCCCGAGCAGGCGGCGACGATCTCGACGGTGCTCGAGATGTTCCCGGCCAAAAATGCGGACTTTGAGTTCGAGTCCGCGACTTCTCCGGATTCTGCGACTCAGTGCTTCCTGACAAAAGCTGAGGGAGAAAAGCACGTGAGACACGCTTTTTGTTTCGACAAAGAACACCAGGTTCTAGCCGAAACCGAGTCCCCTAAAGCAGTTGGCGAGCGTTTCGCAAACTACTCTTGTAACTACAACGAGTTTAGTAAATTCGGCGGCTATTTTTTCCCGCGCAAAATGGATTGCCGGCTGAACGGACACCGCCAACTAGAGGTGAAGGTGGTAGATCTTTCGCCGGCGCCCTCCCCAGACACTGCTTTGTTCACTCCACCCGCTGGCGCTCTGGAGATGGGCAGCTGTCCCGTGGGTCTAGCCAAACCCACCCCTCTTTCCACTCCCTATCCAATGTCTCCCGCGGGAATAGAGGATCGTCACGCCTCGGTCCTCCTGTGGTTGATCATTGACATTAAGGGCAAGCCACAAGCCCTGAGAATATCCCGTTCTGCGGGCAAAGATTTTGACAACTCCGCCCTCGCCGCTGTCCGGGCCTGGCGGTTCAAACCCGCAACCTGCAACCGAGAACCGATGCCCTTGGCTCTTAGCGTCGAGGTTAAGTTCTCGAATAATCGATAGCCGCTATCCCAACAACTCACTGAGTTCACAAGGCTTTTCGATCAGCACATCCGGCGGCACACTTTGCAATGTATGCGGTGCGAAGCCGTAAGCGACGCCGCAGGTCCAGAGGCCTGCGTTGCGGCCGGTCAAAACGTCGACTGAGGAATCGCCAATCATCAACGCTTCTTCGGGTTGAATGCCGGTTTCGTTGAGGATAGTCTGCACGCCAAGCGGGTCGGGCTTTTTGGTGGGAAAACTGTTGCCGCCGTATACGCTGATAAAAAAATCTGCGAGGCCTAGCGCCTTGACTATGTCTCGCGAAGGGCGAACCGGCTTATTCGTCAACACCGCCATTTGGCGCCTCGGGCTGGCTGTGTGATTTCCATTCGATGGCTTCGCCAGTTGCGCCAGCGTTTCGCGGATTCCTTCGTAAACGGTCGTGTGGTCGAGTTTGTGTATGCGGTAGTAACCCAGGAAATATTCAAGAGCGCGTGGCAGTAATGCTTCGTTATTGCCATCGCTGTCTTCATCGCCCAAGGCGCGGCGAATAAGGGCCGGGGCGCCGTCTCCGACGTAGCTGGCGATCACATCGCCGTCGAGCGCAGGCCGGCCAAGGTGGTGCAACGTTGCGTTGACCGAGTGAATCAAATCAAGGCGCGAATCGATCAGGGTGCCATCGAGATCAAAGACCAGTAGGCGAACGCGATGGGGATCGAAGGGGCGAAGAAAGCGAATCATCAGAGATCAGGATAGATCAAGCGGCAGAGGATAGGTGACAGGAGAGGCAAACAGGAACGGCGGGGAGATGTCGCAAGACTTAATGGTTTCCTGTCACCTGTCTTTCCTGCTTTCCTGTTTTTCTTTCTTTTCCCGATACCTGATTTACAATATTGCGGGGCTAGAACCACTTTGAACCGAACGGCAAACGATGGCCACAACTAAAGTCGATCCCAAGCTGAACGACGCTAACCTCACGAAGCAGGCCAAGGATTATCAAGGGCTGTCGGCGCCGCAGCTTATCGATTCCTATCGGCTCATGTTTACTTCGCGGCGTGTCGATGACCGCGAGATCCTGCTCAAGCGGCAGCAGAAAGTGTTCTTTCAGATTTCAGGCGCCGGGCACGAAGCCTTGGGCGTGGCCGCGGCCTTCGCCCTCAAGGCTGGATACGACTGGTTCTATCCTTATTACCGCGATCGCGCGCTCTGCCTGGCGCTCGGCGCTACTGCTTATGAAATGCTGCTGGGCGCGGTGGGCGCGGCGGACGATCCCAGTTCCGGCGGACGCCAGATGCCTTCGCACTGGGCTTTCAAGCATTTAAATGTGGTGACGCAATCGTCCTGCACCGGGACCCAGATTCTACAGGCGGTGGGATGCGCGGAAGCGGGCCGCTATTTTGCGGCGCATCCGATGTCGGCGCACAAGGTCGATGGCGATTACCGCCAGTTTAAAGACGTCCAATTCCAGGGCGACGAAGTCACTTACGTTTCGCTCGGGGATGGGACAACCAGCGAAGGCGAATTCTGGGAGGCGCTGAACACCGCTTCCAACCAGCGCTTGCCGGTAATTTTCTGCGTGCAAGATAATGGGTACGCGATTTCTGTGCCGGTAGAAGTGCAGACGGCGGGCGGAAACATTTCGCGGCTCGTGTCGGGCTTTCCGAATTTTCATTTCGAAGAAATTGATGGGACCGACCCCGTGGTCGCCTATGCCGCTTTCAAGCGCGCCTCGGACTATTGCCGCGGTGGGCATGGGCCGGCGTTTGTCCACGCGCATGTGATCCGTCCTTATTCTCATTCGCTCTCCGATGATGAACGCCTTTATCGACCGGACGCCGAGCGGCAGGCTGACGCGGCCCGGGATCCCGTGCATCGCCTGCAAATGTTTTTGTTGCGCGAAGGAATTCTCGACGAGAAGGGGATCAACAAAATCGAGAAGGAAGTCGACGAGCAGTTGCAGATCGACACCGACCGCGCCCTGGCGGCTCCGATACCGCAGCCGGATACGATCTATAACTTCGTGTATTCGCCGGACCTCGATCCGACCTCGGCGGCGTTTGAAGCGCAACCGGCTATGGCGCCGCAAGAGACCGGAGCCGATGGCAAGCGCTCCCCGGCCACTAACAAAACGATGGCCGACCTGATCAACCTGACGCTGCGCGATGAGATGCGGCACGATGAGCGCATCCTAATCTTTGGCGAAGACGTGGCCGACGCCAGCCGCGAAGACTATCTCAAGCAGAAACTGATCAAGGGCAAGGGCGGAGTCTTCAAATTAACCTCGGGATTGCAGATGGAATTTGGCGCCGATCGCGTCTTCAATTCTCCTCTGGCCGAGGCCAATATTGTCGGCCGCGCCACGGGCATGGCCCAGCGCGGATTGAAACCGGTCGTCGAAATTCAGTTCTTCGATTACATCTGGCCGGCTATGATGCAGTTGCGCGACGAGCTGCCGATCGTGCGCTGGCGTTCGAATAATGCATTCTCCTCGCCGTTAGTCGTACGGGTGGCGATTGGCGGCTATCTCACCGGCGGCGCAATTTATCACTCGCAATGCGGCGAGAGTATTTTCACCCATACTCCCGGATTGCGCGTGGTCTTTCCTTCGAACGCGCTCGATGCCGCGGGGTTGCTGCGCACAGCGATTCGTTGCGACGACCCGGTATTGTTTCTCGAACACAAACGGCTCTATCGCGAAACCTACGGGCGCGCACCGTATCCGGGACCGGATTACACGGTGCCGTTTGGCAAAGCGAAAGTGGTGCAGGCGGGAACCGACCTTACCGTTATTACTTATGGCGCAGTGGTTCCGCGCGCGCTGCAGGCGGCGCAGAAACTGGAGCGCGAGCATCACGTCAGTGTCGAACTGATCGATCTGCGATGCTTGAATCCGTTCGACTGGGAAGCGATTGCCGCGTCGGTGAAGAAAACCAACCGTGCGCTAATCGCCTATGAAGATTCGCTAAGCTGGGGATACGGCGCGGAAATCGCTGCGCGCATCGCCGATCAGCTCTTCCATCACCTCGATGCTCCGGTAAAACGAGTCGCGGCGACCGACACGTTTGTGGCTTACCAGCCAATTCTCGAAGATGCGATCTTGCCGCAGGCTAGCGATCTGTTCCGGGCGATGAAGGAACTGGCAGAATTCTGAGGCGGGCTTATGGCCCTAGTTGACTGCGCCCCTCCAGGTTGCCTGGCACATCCTAGCTTAATCAAATCAGGGGAGAGGGATGATCTTGAAGATTTTGACATGGTCGAGCGCAGGCGTCCTTTTCCGCTAGGACCGCACCACAGGCAGGGACACTCGTTCCCATCGCTTTGGTGGTGGATTGATTTCGACGGCGTGAGGGATCAAACGATTGGCGTCTCGCTTCGTGCCACGGGCTTCGGCCTCCGCGATTTTCTCCCTGCAGCCTTATTAGCCATTTTTCGATTTCCTTACTCCGCTCGACCTTCCGCTAAATGTTAGAGCCCACGGCCCGCCGTCAAAGCAAACGAGAGCCAACGCAATGGTGGCGAGCGCCATGGGAAATTCGACTCCGCCCGGGCCGGTCAGGCCATTCTTGAAATGCACTTTCCAGATGGCGACGCACATTTCGATCAGGAATGCGAGCGAGAAGAAGCGCGTGAACAATCCCAGCACGATCGCAATGCCGCCGAAAAATTCGGTCCCCGTGGAGAGATAGGCCATCCAGCGTGGAATTCCGAGTGAGCCGACAAAATCCATATGGTGATGGAAGCCACCCCATACCTTGTGATAACCGTGCGCGATCATGATCGTGCCCAGAGCCAGACGCATCACCAGGAGCGCCAGTGGTTGCAGCCGATTGAGAGAATTCAAGAACACCTCCTAAAAGCAGGTGACCGGTCTTAAGGTGTCAGGAAAATCAAAGCTTTTGGTTTACGCAAAGTCAGCAGTCCGCAAATCTCGATTTTCCTAGGACCGACGACCCGACACACTGTGACCTGCTCTACCACGTCGAGTATGCTTTGCCGTCGCTGCCTACCTGATTCGAGCCGCTGTGGACTCCGATGATTCCGCCGGGCTCGGTTTGATCAGTCGACAAGATTATGTCGTCGCCCGATTCTACCTCCCAAGTATCAGGGTTGCCGGTGATGTCATCCGGAATAGACTTGATGTAACCGGCCGACTTCAAATCGTCAAGCGACTGCGGCGCCTTCTGCTTGTCTTGCCCGTACTGATAGATCATGTAATTCAGCGTTTCGAGATTCTTGCGGAGATTGTCTTCGCGTGCCCGCGTGAGGCTGTGGCTGTAAATCGGCATGGCCACGCCGAGCAGGATGAGTATGATGCTGATCACCACCATCATTTCGATCAGCGTGAAGCCCTCGCTCCGGGCTGCACTGCCGCGTTCTGTTCTTGGTCGGTTCATCTCATGATCGGTCGCACCCAGTAACTCAGGGCGATACTGATTTTAATGCACTTTAGGCCGCGGCCGAAGCCGCGCCTCCGCAAATCAATATCAAACTTCACCTTTCGCGGCAAGGGCTAGTGCGTCCAGCTGGAATAGGCGGAGCCGTCGCTCGAGAGTTCATTCGAACCGCTGTGCACACTGCCGATGCCGGTATTGTTCGGGTCCCACGCATTTTCCGGGTCTTCCGGTTCCGTCTGCCAGGTCGTCGGCGTGCCGGTGATGTCATCCGGAATGAACTTGATGTACCCGGGCACCAGGTCTTCGAGCGACTGCGGCGCATGTTTTTTATCGAGCGAATATTCCTGGATGACTTTATTGAGCGTTGTCAGATTCTGATGAAGCTTCGCTTCCTTGGCGCGAACGATGCTCTGGTTGTACATGGGCAGCGCGATCGCAATCAGCACCAGGATCAGGCTGATCACGACAACCATCTCGATCAGTGTGAAGCCGCGTTTAATATTTCTAAGTTTGGGAGGGCCGGCTTTGGAGGAAAATTTCATCTACCAGTCCTTGTATTTCGTGCCGTCCAAAGCCGTCTGGTCTGACTTGGTGTAAACGTCGAAAACGTTCTGTCCGCCCCACGACGTCGAATCCTTTTCGTCCTGCATGGAGCGCAATCCCCATTCGTCTTTCGTCATCGGATCGACGGGAATTTTGCGAAGAAACTTCAACTTCTTGCCGGCGACATCGACGCCTTTCACCAGCGTATCGAGATCGGGAGGATAGCCCTGGCTGTCAACCTTGATCTGAAACGCGCCCATGTCGGCGGCAGCTTTGTAGCGATCGATGGCATCGCGCATCATCCAGAGATCGTAGCGCAGCTCGTGCTCACGCTCGCGGGCGACGGCGTTTTTGGCGACGGGAATCGCCATGCCAACGAGGATCGCCACGATCGCAGTGGCCACAATCAACTCGATCAGCGTGAAGCCGCGCTGGCCGCGTGTTGCCGTGTTTCTAATGTTAATCGACTGAGTCATAAATCAGTTCTCAGTTCCCGGTTCTCAGTTAAACGAACCCCAACAGAGAACTAAGAATCGTCAACTGAGAACCCTTATTGAATTGTGACGGCCGCCTGCGCCCCACTCATGGCAATCGGCTGCATCGCCGGATCGCGCGCCCCGCCCCGCGTGATGGTTAAGGCTGACTGGCCCGCCGCTTTGGCGAGGAAGGTGAGGGTCACAACCGCGCCCTGCCCGGAAACGCCACCGGCGCCCGGAGGCCGCGAAGCCGTAATCTGCATCGTGCCCGTCGTCGGATCCTCGCGATGCGCCACGGTTACGATTTGTCCATCCTGCGACAGGAAGCCTCCGTTCGAAACGTTGACGACTTCCAACTTATTCGGATCGTAGTTGAGTTGCACGGGCACGGAATAAACGTTTTGGCCGCCCGAGAGCATGACATTCACCGTGAAAGTCGATCCCTTGGGCTGGTTCAAAGTAGGCGGATCAAATAAGAACGCTCCGCCGCCAGCGCTAGCTCCAGCCGGATTCGGCGGAGTCGGCGTTGACAAACTGAAATTCTTCGGAATCTGACTCTGCACCGCCGCTTGCGGCGGCATCGGCGCGGCTCCTGGAGCGGCCGGCGTGATCGCAGAGGAAGTTGGCGAAGCTGCCGGAACGGGCGCGGCTGGCGCCTGCTCCTTGGCATTGCTTAGCCGCAGCGAGAGCGCATTGGCCGTGCCCACGTCAATCATCTCGTTGCTGCCATGAGAAAATTCTGGCGCGCGAATAATGTGCGGAATCAGGACGAAGATGACTTCGTTCGAAGAGTGGTCCGAGGTGTCCTGGGCAAAGAGATATTTTAAGATCGGAATCGACGCAAGGCCGGGAATGCCGGTGAGCGACTTGGTCTTCGAATCCTCCATCATGCCGCCGAGCACGCTGACCTCGCCATCTTTCAAACGTATATCGTGTTCGATCTTGCGCTGGCCGATGACCGGCTGGCTAATGCCGCCAATACTCACGTACGAGTCCACTTCCGAGACATCCATCGACAACTTCAACGAAATTTCGCGTCCGGAATGCACGCGCGGCGTAATGTCTATGTTCACGCCCACATCGAGATATTGAAACTGAGTATTGACCAACGGGTTGATGCCCACGCCGCCGATACCAGGCTGGAACGATCCGGTAGCCACCGGCACGCGCTCGCCGATCTTCAATGAAGCCTTCTGGCCGTCGAGCGCGCGAATCTGCGGATTCTGAATCACCTTGGTATCGTTGTCGGCCATCAACGCCGTCGCCGAAGCTTGCGGAATCGTCACCTGGAAATCGGTCGCGTTGAGATTGGCGAGCGTATTCAGGCTGATGCCGTTCGTCGTCGTGGAGGTACTAGACGTGGTCGTGGTGGTCGTGGTGGTCGTCCCGGTGGTGCTAATATTCGGCTGGAGCTGCACGGAAACGCTGGTCGGTGGGTTGATGCCGAGGGTATGCGATTTATCGCGGCTCACCTGCATGACCGCGATTTCAATCATGACCTCAGGCTTCGCCTTGTCGAGATCGTCCACCAATTTCTGCGCCAGAGCCACCTGGTCCGGGGTGCCGCGCACTACGATCGCTCCCTGCGAAGGCAATTGCTGAATGCGGCTCACTTCGAGAATGGTGCGCATCGCGTTGACTACGTCCTGCAATTCGGTCGGCTGCGAAAGGTTGGAAAGATAAAAAGTTTTGATGACGTTTTGTTCCAGCTCTTTGCGTTTTGCAGGATTGTCTTGCGCGATGAAAATCGTATTCGGCGTCACCGGACGCCAAAAAGTCTTGGTCTCGAACGAAATAATCTCCAGCGCCTCTTGCAGCGTAACGTTGTTGAGTTCGACGTGCACCTGGCGCGGGGTGTAGTCAGGATCGAAAAGAACGTTAATGCCGGCGAGTTTCCCCACCGTCTCGTAGATCACATTCGACTTCTCCGTCACCTTGAGAGTGATGGGCACATTAGAAATGGGAGCCAGTTCAACCGGTCCCTGCGCCGAGTCTAACCGCCGGCGCAAAGCGGTCGGAGGCGCCGCTTGCGGTGGCGGATTCTGCGTATCCTTGATCATCTGCTGCGTGCGCTTCAGTTCCTGCAGCGCGATGAACGACGATGGATCGGTTTCGATCGCCTTCTGGAATTCGACCAACGCCTCATCGACCTTCCCAGCGTCGCGCAAAGTCTGGCCCCGGTGCACGTGCGATGCCCCGGCCAAAAAACGCGTCCGCTCGAAAGCGGTGCGATATCTCAGGTCTTTCGGCTTGAGGTTATAGGCCTGCTTGAAATAATCGAAGGCCTGTTCATAGTTCTGGCGCGCTTCGGCGTCGGTGCCTTTTTCATAAAGCGCCTTGGACGAATCATGACTTTTTCCAGACAGGGGGAGCGCCAAACAGAGCAACACCAGAACAGACAAAGCCGGAGGGATCAGGCGTCTCATCAAGCAATCCTCATAAAAATTTCCTTCGTCCGGCCGCGGCGCCCGGCCAGACTTGTCCCAGCAAGACGCATCGAACCACCCGAAAAAACCAACCGGTCAGGCATCCCCGGGATGGTCACGTGCAAAAAGTACCGGAAATTCGGATTATAGCATCGTAGCAACGGGCACCCGAAGTGATTGGTAGGGCGATGTTTACACTCATTAGTACAGGTACTGAAGGGCAGGTGACGGGAAACAGGCGACAGGTGTCAGGAAAAAACAGGAAAAGCAAATAATGACTCGTCGCGATGTTAAGACTTGTCGAACCGGAACGCAGCCCCCACGTGCCATTACTTTCCCTGCCTTGCCTAGTTTGTTTTTCCTTTTGCTTTCCCTGCGACCTGCCCCCTGCCTCTTCGTGATACTTTCTTTTCAGTACCATCTTTTCAGCACTATGGCTAAGCAGACTACCCACGAGACCGTGCCCAATCGCGAGAAAAACCCGCGCCGCCAGCCGACCGCTTCGGGGGAAAAGGATGCTTCCGTAAATAGGAACGCGAGTCACAACTATTTCTTGCTCGAAAAATTCGAGGCTGGCGTGGTGCTCACCGGAACGGAGGTAAAGTCGGTCCGCACCGGCAAGACCAATCTCAAGGATGCCTACGGCCTGATTAAAGACGGCGAACTGTGGCTCCTCAACTGCCACATCAGCCCCTACGACTTTGGCAACTACGCCAATCACGCTGCCTTGCGCACGCGCAAGCTCCTGATTCACAAAGAAGAAATTCGCAAGCTCATCGGAAAAACGCAGCAGAAGGGTCTGACGCTGATTCCAACGCGCATGTATTTCAAGAACGGCAAAATCAAAGTCGAGCTCGCCCTGGCCAAGGGCAAACAATTGTGGGATAAGCGCGAAACCGAACGCCGCCGCACCGCCGACAAAGAAGCCCGCGAGGCAATCTCGCGCAGCCGAAAGCGAGCTTGACCTCGGCTGGGGTTAGCGCTCTGTCTAACCTGGGGGTAGGAGTAAATCGATTCTAAGTATGGTTCGCAATTGCTTAGGATTTTGTTCATAGACCCTCTCCGCCAACGGATCTTAAGCTTGTCGTCATTGGCAATGGAAAACCCAAGAGCGGTGTGAGAACAGCCATTAGAGTCTACGAAGCGCCTGATGGCACGAAAGACCACGTAACCCACGTGAAATTTGACTGACTGCAGACTGCCCAAGAACAGATTGAAAACCGGGTCAAAGTCACACCCAAGATCACGAGCCGAGAGCAAAATCAGGTTAATGAAAAAAATCAACGGATCAGCGATCGAATTCTTGGGGTTCGGGACTTAGCAGAGTCCCACACGCAGGAGTTCGTGACCATCCGGCGTGACGCCCTGACATGCTACCTGATCGAGTCAGTGTCTTTGCAGGTAGCCAAGGAAATCGAAGGATTGATTGGATACAGGTGAGTCGACAAACGATGAGAGCTCTACGTGCTCCGCGAAGAAAACAGCGCCGGCAGCACGTTGGCCACGAAGTCCACCAGAAAGTGCCCGAACATATTCGACACCAGATCCCGCCGCAATAAATAAAAAGCAGTCAGAATTCCCCCGAGCACCAGCGCAATCAGAACATTCGACGCGCCTCCCGTCCAGTGGGCCGCGCTAAAAATCGCAAGCGGAATCGCCCAGGACGCGATGCGCCCAGCGCCGACCGCCCGCAGCCGTTCGATGGCGTATCCCCGAAAAAATAATTCCTCGACGATTCCGGCTCGCAGCACCACGACAAACACAACCCAAACCGGCAGCTTGGCGAAAGCTTGAGCCGCAGGCCCCTGGCCGTAGCCAGTCAGCTTCACAAGCACGGCCGCAGGCACGATCGACGAAATGGCGATCACCACACCCCAGGCAAGCGACTTCCATAGTGGAGACGTGCCAATGCCAATCGAGGCGAGCGGCAACCCTTCCCTTTTGCGGACAAGCCACACGAGTACGCCAGCGGCGGCGAACATGCAAGCTTCCCGGGCCATCGTCAGCGCAGTTCCGGGCTCAGGCGTGACCATGCGGAATGCCTGTCGAATGATCAGCATGGAGAACAAAGCGAGGCCTAGACCTACCCAGGTTGTCACCTTGCCGGTGCCAGAGGGCGCCAACGCATCTTTCCTGGCCGGCACTTCCGCGATCAAGCCATCGCTCATAGACAAACTTACGAATCGGGAGCCGTAAAGGTTCCGCAAAGGTTGGCATCGACGACTGCGGGTCTCGACCTCGCTTTTGGCGGCCAGAGCGGCAGGAAGTTTTAGCGTTCCAGTTCTACTCTGCCGCGGCGAACGTCAACCGAAGCTGAATTTACTCCACTAGCATCTTCAGGAGAAACGCCCTTGGCTTACGTGATTACCCCGAGTTTTGGCCGGAATCTAAGGATGGCGCCAGCGGCGAACCAACCAGATACGTAATCGGTGTCGCTCCGCCCGAAGCCGCGCCGATCTCCCATCGGTATTCGCCGCCCTTTAGCTGACCGACCATCTCGCGCAACTCCTCAGGCCCATAAGTGCGCAAGCACGAAACCAGTCCGTCGAACAACAACACAAAGGGAATGATCGGGACCAAGTACGTCCAAAAGAGCCGGGACCATGAGAAGGGACGAATCCACGGAGTGCAAATGAATAACAAGAAAACGAAGGCAAATGTGAGCAGGATCGTCGATGGAGCTCGCCTCGGCATTTCAAAGATCCCGATGCCCTTGCCGGCGTCGACAGCATTTTGAAGGATGGCGCGCGCCTCGTCCGGCGGAAAATGATGGAACGATGTGAACATGGTTCGCAACCCGTGCAGTTCCTCGGGAACCTTCATCGCATCAATCGGCGTGGGATAGAAGCTTATGCCATTGCCAGAAGCAGTTTTGACATTCTCGAAGGCACCGAGGTTGGGATACTTGTCGGTCAGTAAAATTTGAAGGTCGAGCGGATCCACGCGTCCAGTGCTCACTGGCGGCCTGCGAGCTTCTAGCTGGCGAGCCAGATCGACCCACGGACCGCCCCCGCCCGAGCACATATCGACAATCGATAGGCTGTGCGTGGCGTCGAGCGCGCTCTCGATCATCGGAACGACAGGCGCGTACGCACGCATGTGATGGATGCCAAACTGAAGCGCATCCGTCACCCCGTTGCGCACAAATGACGGACACCACGCTTGCTCATGAAATTCGAAGAATTGCACTCGACGCATAGTGGCGGTCTGACGAGCTATCCCGAGCATAGTAACAGGGCGTCGCCGCCGGCGCGCCTCCTTCGAGCCGACCGCGGACCGAGCCTGTTGTTAAGGTCCTGCACACTCCCACATTTCAACGAATCATCTTGCTCTTTCTTCTTTGCGCCAGTCGAGAATTGGTGCATACTCGACAGCCCCGCCCGAAAAGGAGGAGGTCGCGTCGGTCATGCTTTCTCGTACTTCGATTGCTACAATCATTCCGCTTATATCTTTGCTCACACTTGCTCTTTACGCCGCCGACACTCCGGCGGCCGGCCCTAACTCCGATCCCACTTACCAGCAATTGCGGAATCTGACACTCTCCGGCGAAGCAGTCAGCGTTACTAACTTCGAGCTAAAGCGCGATGCAGGCACCTTCCATCTCCACTCCGGAACGGTCTGTTTCGTAGCGCCGGTGATGGGTAAGGTTACAGGCGCGGTGTTCATAGGCGAAGGCCACTTTGTGCTCGACCCACCCGAACAATCCGAACGCAATAGCCTGAAGTTACTAACCAAGGAAGATGAATTCAGCGAGAGTTTCAATCAGGCAGTCTTTCGCTTCACTGATTCGACTTATGAAGACATCAAGAAGGGCGGCAGCGCCGCTTCCGGCGGATGCGATGCCGGCTTATTGAAAGACAGCCAGAATACAACGCGCCACAAACTGAAGAGTAACCTCGAGGCTCGCATCCTGGAGGATGTCCTAAGTCCCGAGCCCGGAGGGCTGTTTTATGCCTTCATCCATGGTAAGCACTACGACAGCAAGGAGATTTATGAAATCGATCCGGATTGGGGGTCGAGCCAAGTCAACTTCCGTACCTATGACGAGAACAAATGGGGACACTGGGCATCGTTCAATATGGCGCGCGAGCATGCGAAGAGTTCCATCGGACACCTGACCCGAATTGAGCACCAACAGCTCGATGTTACGTTTGAGAAGAACGGCAGTCTGAACGGCAAAGCAGTCACCGACCTGGTAGCGCGGCGAAACGGCTTGCGGGTTGTGCCTTTCGACCTGTTCCGGCCATTGCGCGTGCAGAGCGTGACGGAGAACGGGCAGCCGCTGGCCTTCATTCAAGAGGACAAAAACGACGACGGCAACTTCGCGGTTATTCTGCCGAAGGCCCTCAGCGCCGGAGAGAAATTCACGATAACCACGACTTATGGCGGAAAAGATGCGGTGAGTAATGAAGGCGGCGGCAACTATTTTCCGGTCGCCAGGGAAAATTGGTATCCCAACAACCCCGGAGCGGAGTTTGGCGAGTACGCTCTCTATGACATGACGCTGCGTATTCCGAAAGGAATGAAGATGGCGGCGACCGGCGTGCTCGTCTCCGAGAGTAACGAGGGCGGAGAGAATGTAACTGTGTGGAAGAGCGAGAATCCGCAAACCGTGGCCGGGTTCAGCTTCGGCCGCTTCAAGGTGGAGGAGGCCAAGCTTACCAAGCCTGAATATTTCATCCAGTCGTATGCCAACGAGAATCCTCCCGACTGGGTCGAACGGGTAAAGCTTGGCGGAGGAGGGACGCTCGGTTCGATGACCACCGTTTCGCTCAACAAGAAAGCGCTGGCGGAGGGCGAGTTAGCGGTCGAACTCTATACCGATTACTTCGGGCCTTCTATGTTCAAACACCTCCAACTCACGCAACAGACGGCGTGCAGCTTTGGCCAGTCGTGGCCGGAGCTCGTGTGGATTCCGATGTGCTACTACTTCGACACTACGGTTCGACATCAGCTCGGCCTCGACTGGGGTGATCGCGGATATTGGAAAGTGGTTACTCCGCACGAAGTTGCGCATCAATGGTGGGGACATACAGTCGGTTTCGCCTCCGGCCGCGATCAATGGATGAGCGAAGGCTTCGCCGAGCTGTCCGCCTCCCTCTACATCAGCATGATCGAGAAGAATCCTAAGAAGTTTATCGAGTTCTGGAACGACGAGCGCGAGTTGCTGCTGGAAAAAGATGCTCAAGGCTTTCGCGCCATCGATGTCGGTCCGCTAACTATGGGTTACAGGGCCGATAACTCGCGCACGGGCTTCGGAGTAACTCGACGCCTTATCTACCCCAAGGGTGCATATGTTCTTCACATGATCCGCATGATGATGTGGGACCGCAACACGGGCGACCAGAACTTCAAAATTGCGATGCAGGACTTCGTCAAGACTTACTCCGGCAAAGCCGCCACCACTGAAGACTTCAAAGCCATGATGGAAAAACACATGACCAAGGAGATGGACCTCGACAACAATCATCGCCTCGATTGGTTCTTTGACGAATACGTCTACGGCAGGGCGCTACCCACTTACAAGATCAATTACACCTTCGACAAAGACACGGACGGCGACGTGCTCTTCGGTTTCAAAGTCACGCAGTCCGGAGTGGATGACAAATTTCGCATGGTCGTGCCCATCTATCTCGAACTGGCGGACGGCCGCACCGCGTTCGTGGGGCGTGCGCGACTGAGCGGAAACAGTTCCGTCGATCGGAAAGTGCCGCTCAAGGGCCTCAAAGACACGCCCAAGCGCGCCATGGTGAACGCCAACGACGACGTGCTCGCGTCGAATTAAGAGTGGAATGTATCATGCGAAGACTCGCGCTCGTCGAACTGATTGCGTTGTCTGTATTTTTCGCAGGGCGGGCATTGGCCGAAACCCAGCCGCCGTCTCCGGCGTCGCGCCCCGCCGCTTCAGCAACCCGCCGCGTGCAAGTAGATGCAAGCACCGCCTCGGCGCTGATCGTTCAGAAGGCGCCCCTCAAATACCCGGATGCTGCCCGTAACGCAGGCATTCAGGGAACGGTCGTGTTGCGGGTCGTCATTGATTATTCCGGCGACGTGAAAGAACTCACAGTCCTCTCCGGAGATCCCGTGCTGGCGCAAGCCGCCGCCGACGCCGTTAAACAGTGGAAGTACAAACCGTACCTGGTAGATGGCGCACCCACCGAAATGGAGACGCAAGTCAGCATCAACTTCCATCTCAAGGCCAGCCCACCGCTCCCACCACCCCCGCCACTCGGCACATTCCGCGACGAAGCCTATTCGAACGACTTTTTCGGTATCCATTATCCTCTCTCGCGTGATTGGGTGCGCGAAACAGATTTAATGCGCGCCCAAGTTGCCTCCGAGGGAATGAACTCAGGCACGTACGTCTTGTTAGCGGCGCTCCACATTCCGCAAGACGCAACTCCTCTGCGGGCTGACTCTTCGTTCACGGTTCTCGCCGTGAACCGCCCGATCGATCAGGATTGCAAGCAGCATCTGGAACTGTTAGTCAACAGTTTGCAATCGCAAAAAGATGGAAAACCGAAGGGCGGCGTGAGCCAGTTCACTGAGTCGGGCCACGACTTTTATCGCGCCGACTTTGAGTTTCGCCAAGGTATAGAGCACCGTACCTTCGTTTGCCTGTCGAGCAACGACTACTTTTTGCAATGGAATATCATCGGCTGGCCAAAGCAGGCGATCGAAACCGCCGTCGCGACTCTGGACTCAATGACCCTCGCGCCGCCAACGACGACGTCAGGCCCGCAGCAGGTTGGCAACCAAGACGCTCCAGCGAACACGCACCTCGCATCGGGAGTCGCGACCGGGCTGTTAATCAAGAAAGTCACACCGGTTTATCCGCCGGAGGCCAAATATGCTCACATCCAGGGCTCGGTGGTGCTGCGAGCCGTCATCAACAAATCAGGAGACATCGTTGACTTGGAGGCCATCTCTGGTCCGCTTGAGCTCGTAGTGTCCGCAGTAAACGCCGTGCGGAAGTAGAAGTACCGTCCATACCTCCTGAACGGCGATCCGGTGACAGTCCAAACTCAGATCGTGGTCAACTACGAGCTCCATTTTTAAGCGCAGCTTCGCCCCTTCGCCAAAACTTTCAATTCGACATTACACTGATTAAGTGTTCCGCGCGATGGCGATCCCAATGTTTGCTTAGGAGTGACAGTTGAAAAACTGTAAGCTAGGCTCGAGCCGAACGACAACAAAATGATCAAATCTCCCCGAGGAACTCGCGACCTTCTCCCTCCCGACACCGCGCTTTGGAATTTCGTCGAAGCGGCGGTGCGCGATATCTTTCGCGCCTACAACTTCCATGAAATCCGCACACCGATCTTCGAATCGACCGAACTCTTCGCCCGCGGCGTTGGCGAAGAGACCGACATCGTCTCAAAAGAAATGTTTACCTGGGAAGATCGCGGACGCGCCGAAAGCGACAAAGGCCAATCGCTCACCCTCCGTCCCGAGAACACCGCCGGCATCGTCCGCGCTTACATCGAGCACAAACTCTGGGAGCGCGGCCTCAACAAATTCTTCTCCATCGGCCCTATGTTTCGCCGCGAGCGCCCGCAAAAAGGCCGCTACCGCCAGTTCTACCAGATTGACGCCGAAGTCATCGGACCCGCGACCGCTGGCAGCGAGTCTCCGGCGCGGGATGCGGAAATTCTCGAACTCCTCGCCACTCTGCTCGATCGCGTCGGCATCACCGGCTGGACACTGGAACTCAACTCCGTAGGTTGCCCCGCCGACCGCGCAAAATTCAACCAAGCCCTGCGCAACGCGCTCGCACCCGTGGTCGATAAAATGTGCGCCGATTGCCAGCGCCGCGCCGTAACCAATCCCCTGCGCGTCTTCGATTGCAAAGTTCCCGAAGATCAGCCCATCATTGCGACTCTTCCGACCATTGCTCAATTTCTCGACGACGCCTGCCGCCAGCACTACGAGGAAGTAAAACAAATCCTCAACGCCGTCGAAGTTCCCTATACAGAAAATCCGCGCCTGGTGCGCGGTTTGGATTACTACACGCGCACGGCGTTCGAATTTACCCATGGCGGCCTGGGCGCGCAAAATGCGATTCTCGGCGGCGGCAGATATGACGGTTTATCCGAAGCTCTCGGCGGCCCACCCGCTCCCGGGATAGGCTTCGCCATCGGCGAAGATCGCCTGGTGCTCTCCTTGCCAGCGTCGGCAGAATCTGTGGTGCGCAAGCCCGACGTCTATGTCGCTCCGCTCGGCCCGGGTATGAATCGCGAAGCGGCCCGCTTAGCGCGCGAACTGCGCCGCCACGATCTGGTTGTCGAACTGGGCGACGAGTCGTTTCGTCTCAAGAAATCATTCGAGGCCGCCGATAAGATCGGATCGCGATACATCCTCATTGTCGGCGAGAACGAAGTGGCCGCCAACGCGTTCGCGCTCAAACATCTGGCGTCGGGCGAACAAGTCACCGTTCCCCGTACGGAACTGGCGCAGAAGATTTTGAAACCGGCTTGACTGTCGGTGATCGCTTCATTCGATGTTCCCTGCCCTCGTCACCTCTGCGTTACGACCGGGGCACCTGTTCCCTTCTGAATCCAAATTAATTTTGGGCAAACGATGACCGTTTTGACCCGCGCTTCCCGCCTTTCTCCATGAGGACAGTCGCGGCGCCAGTTCCCCTTCAGCTCCCCGACATATTTCCAAAACAAATCCTATCGAGGAGACTTACCATGAAAGCGACCACCGCCAACCCGCTATCAAACCTTAATTTGACCCAATCTCCACCCACGTCCAAGTTGAGCAAGATCGGGCTCAGCTTCACCCTGACCGCCACTCTGCTGGTGCGGTCTCGCAGTTTCAACCTCCGCCCAGAATTCCGCTGTGACAAAGATTGCCGCGGAACAAGGTTTCACCGTCGTACCCAACGTCCCAACCCCAATAGTCCTGAAAACCTCGCCCGACGCGGCCTGCGATCTGCACGCTGAGGACGTCAGCGACCGGGCCCACACCCTGAGGCTTTACGCCAACGGCGACGGCTACGTTAAGGTTCACGTGAAGGCTAAGCAGGAATCGGACGAGGGCGGACGCGTGCAACTGGATTGCACGGCGGGCAACGAAGTCACGCGCTATCCGCTGCACTTGCGTGCCGCGTCTTCCCCGACTGCGGACATGCCGGCGCCGCAGACTGTGATGCCGACGCCTAAGGGCTCGCAAGTACTACCGGCCCTGCGAGAAGAACAAGCGCGGCAGCTTTCCGATAACGACTTGGCACGTCTTGGATATCCGGCGCGGCCCGATGCTGCCGCGTCGCCTGACAGATTCGCAAAGTGGCTCGATATGGTTTCTCAACCGATTACCATTCTCCCTTCGCATCAGGTAAGCCGTTCCGACATTTCTCATCACCCGGGCGGTGTCCAGGCGGGGACGTCAAATATAGACAGCAACAACTGGAGCGGCTTCATGGCGCAAGGCTCAGAGCGCACCTACATGGAAGTGAGCGCTATGTGGAGCGTTCCTGAAATCGTTGGTGCTCTTTCAGACAACGTGACCTATTCAGCCTTTTGGGTGGGGCTCGATGGCTTCAGCTTCAGGAATTTAAGCGTCCCCGATCTAGTGCAGGCAGGAACCGAACAGGAGTACATCGATGTCTTGTTCTTTAGCTTCGCCAGCTATTCCGCTTGGACGGAGCTTTTGCCGAACCAGGGGACAGAGCAGGATGTTAGCCTCTCCCCCAATCCCGGAGACACATTCCTCGTCAATGTCTGGATCGGTAATTCCGGAGCAACTCAAGACCAGAACGGCGGCTATGGATGGTTCTTCCTCTGGGACCAAACTCAGGGGCAGGCAGTCAGGGTCGCTACGCCGCTTAGCGGCACCCACTTCAATGGCTATGAAGCGGAATGGATCATGGAACGGCCGGGTCTGGGGGGTGGCTCTCTCGCCGAACTCTCCGACTATGGCCTCGCCTACATGTACGACGCTTATGCCTTGACCACAAAGGGCAACTGGGTAGCCTCCGGAACGGCGGCCAATTGGCAACTCAGCCTTTACAACCAGGGCGTTAACGGTTCCGACAACAATCTGCTGTCTCTCGCCGAACCAGCGCTTACAGACTCGATGTGGTTCTTCTGGTTTGACTTCAACTGAGCTTATCGCCAGAAAAGTCGACCCGTGCAATCTAATTCGGTGACGTAACCCACCCAAGCTTCGGCTTGGGCGTCTTTTCGGGAATAAATATTCTCCCATTCAATGACCGGTTTGCCCCCGGCTTCCCGCCTTCCTCTATGAGCGCCACCCGCTCAGCGCACATTCCTCGAATAACAATTCTTTAGGAGATATCTTATGAAAAGCACAATCGGCAAAAATTCGATCGTATCGTTATGTCTGGCTATTGCAATCTTTGCTCTCCCTGCCTACGCGGTCACTAACGAGTTGGTGGGCAGCAGTGAGAGTCACAGTATTGAAAAATTCGACAGCACCGGTAAATGGATCAAGACGTTTGCCTCCACCGGCCCATGGATCTCGATGGGCATCGCGGCCAGCCCGGCTACAGATGACGTGTTTGTCGCCACCATCACTCCTACTATCCTGCGCTACAACAAGAGCGGCGCCCAGTTTGGTCCAGGCGGAAGCTATTGGACTACCTTCAACATTGCTGCGCTCGTCGGATCCAATCCCATTGGGAGCCTGCTCTTCGATTCGAGTGGCAACCTTTATGTCTCCACGATCTACGGAACCTCCGGCTACCAGGTGGAGATTTTTAAATTCACCGCCGCCCAGTTGCTCACCAAAACGCCTGTCCCTAGCGGCCCGCCGATCGTTACCACAGCCGGCCGTGGCGATCAAATGGCATGGGATGTTTTTGGCGACATCTGCATCGCTTCTTTCATCGCTCCGAATACCGTGCAGTGCTACAACCCCAACACATTCGCGCTCGTGTTCGACTATGCCGCGGAAATCCAGGCTGCGGGAATGCAGCCGGTCGGCTTGGCGTTTGGCCCGAACAATAACCTCACCGCGAATAGCGTCTTCACCGGCGAAATCTGGACGGAGGCAGTCGAACAAAGTGGACCGATGAAGCTCGTGGCATCCGGCATGATCGAGGACGTAGGCTGGCTGGCGGTCGATAGTTCAGGAATGCTCTACATGCCGAGCTTCAACAATCCAGGAGCTCGCTACGAAACGTCACCTTATGTCTGCTACTTCTACTCTTGCATGGACTACGACTTCAACTCGGACGTTGTCTACAAGATCGATCCGGGGACTGGCACGGTCACCAGTTTCATCACCCAGCACATCTGGGGGCCGTATCAGATGATCTTCGTATCGTTCTGAAGTTCAGCTGATCCAAAGGGCCATGGCTTCTGCCCAAGGGCTCCGCTGCCGGAGCCCTTTTTCTTTGGCCGAATAATTTCCGCAATCCTTCCGCGATCAATGACCCTTTTGGATTGCGCTTCCCGCTTACCAATATGATCGCGGAACTCAAGTTTTCGCGACAAGTCAAAGCAAATTTATTTCTAAAACATTTATCGAGGAGGCTCAATATGAAAACGAGGAACTACAATGGACTGGCCAAAATGATATTGGCGACAGCGGCTCTATTCATAATTCCACAACTGGCATTCTCCCAATTGCTGATCGACGACTTTTCGACTGGCCCTTACCAGAAGGCGCTCAAGTCGGGCACCGACACAAATTTTCAGTCCGGCAGCATGGTTGGTGGCAGCCGCGAAACTTCCTTCTTTGCCTGCGTCCCGACCGACTGCGGTAGATGGAACCCCTTCGGTCAGCCCAGTTCATTCCAAATTCAGCCCAAGACGAAGACCAGTCCCGCCGCTCTCGTCTTCAATGGCGCCTACAAATCCCAGGCCTACCTGGGCGTGTTATATGGATTCTCCGCGCCCATGACCCTCGACCTGGCTTCCTCCTACGATCGCCTGCGCGTCACGTTCGACAGCGCTGACCAAGCGGTTAATTTCAACATCATCGTCTGGTCGAATGGCGGTGCGCTCTATAGCCAGACCGGTTGCTGGCTGTCGGACCCAGGAGCCGGAACCTCCTTCACCGTAGACTTCCCGTTCGCCGATTTCACCCCCGGAGGCGGCACACCCGGAGCGAGTTTCAGCGGCATCAACTACATGGAATTCCTCTTCGATGGAGCTCAAGGCACCCTCACCGGTGAAGACTGGGCGGTTACTTCGTTCCAAGCAATTCCAATCGGTGCACCGGCCGCCAACGTGACCTGCAACGGATTGGGAACTTAGTCTTTGCGGGCGGCGGAGAAAATTCGCCACCGGAATGCTAGATGGCCTCCGCTCAAGCTCAGCTTGGGCGGAGCTTTTTTGTAATCCTTAGAAGTTTTGCGGCAGCGGATTCTCGCTCGGGTGGGAATCAAATCTTAGGTCGGATGAAGTCGAGCCGTGCGGCGACCTGCCACGAAAAAAACAAGCACTGCTCCGGCGGATTCAAGAGTCGCCTCACTCTACTTCCGCGAGAGAACTCTCGCATAGCCGCTAAGCAGCGCTACAAAATAATCGTGCTACGCAGCAAAGCTCAGGCTTGATAAACCCGCTCGTGCCGGCGCGCTTCATACCAGAGCGCCAGTTCGACCCGGTTCCACAATCCCAGCTTGTCATAGATCAGGCGCAAATAGTTTTTCACCACGTGCTCGGTAGTGCCGAGTGCACGCGCGATTTCAGAATTCTTGCAACCCTCGGCTACGCGTTGAATGATGAGTTGTTCGCGTTCACTGGGCCCGACCCGGACTGCTGCCTCTCCAACCATAATTGCCTCCGATAGAGTAAAGTTGCGAGCTTAACCCGCTTGATGCCGCCCGTGATTCCAAACCGCAGAAACAGGCGGTTAAAGTGTGCCTTGACCGTGCGCTCGGCAATGTGGAGATCGCGAGCGATTTCGGAGTTGTCACATCCCTGGAGCAAGAGCTCGATAATCTGTCTTTCCCGGGGTCCCACTTGTTCGAACTTTTCTTCCATAAAAAACTGCACCTTCCCAACGCACTCCATCCGCGCCAGTGGCGCTTGCATTGCGGTTTCTGGATGCATCTGGATTAGGGTCGTTGCGAGGTATTTTGCATTCACACAGCCAAAAGGAGCCTGAAACGTTATCGGTTGATGAAATTGTCAATACCAGCGCCTTTTCTTAGGAAAATCTCGGTCACTTTAGTAATTTCAGGGGGTTAAACGCGGCATACTACAGTGGTTTTGCTCAGTTTCTAAGGTAAACCACTTAGTACAAAATTCATATGCACTCCCTTCCAAAGCCCATATTTACACAGAAGTGCACCCACGAACCCAACTAGTCCCTCCCCTATAATGGGGTGTGGACTTTAAGCTGGTAAGCAACTACACGCCTCAGGGCGATCAGGCGCGGGCCATCGAAGCCCTGACCCGAGGCGTCTTCGATCGCGAGCAGCATCAGGTCTTGCTCGGGGTAACCGGGTCGGGCAAAACCTACACCGCCGCCAAAGTGATCGAGGCCGCCAACCGCCCCGCCTTGGTCATGGCCCACAACAAGACCCTGGCCGCCCAGCTCTATCACGAATTCAAGACTTTTTTTCCCCATAATGCCGTCGAGTACTTCGTCTCCTATTACGACTTTTATCAACCAGAGGCATACGTCCCCGCTGCAGATCTTTACATCGAGAAGGAATCGACGATCAACGATGAGCTCGACAAGCTCCGCCTCTCGGCGACGAGATCGCTCTTCGAGCGCCGCGACTGTTTAATTGTCGCCTCGGTCAGTTGCATCTACGGCCTGGGATCACCCGAGGCATATTACGGCATGATGCTGTTCCTCGAAAAGGGACAGAAGATCAAGCGGTCTGAGATCACGCGCAAGCTCGTCGACATCCTTTATGAGCGCACCGAGGGCGATTTTCGCCGCGGCACTTTTCGTGTGCGCGGCGACGTCATCGAAATCTATCCCACCTACGACGATAATGCCTATCGCGTGGAAATGTTTGGCGACGAAGTCGAATCGCTCTCCCAGATCGACCCCTTGTTTGGCACCGTCAAGCAGCGCTACATGCGCTTGCCGATCTATCCGAAGACGCATTACGTGATGAAAGAAGAAACTCGCGCTTCGGCGGTAGCGTCGATTAAAGCCGAACTAGCTTGGTGGGAAGTCGAACTGGAGAAGCAGGGACGCCTGGTCGAATCACAGCGCATCCATCAGCGCGTGATGTACGACCTGGAAATGATCAAGGCCATGGGCTATTGCCATGGCATCGAAAACTACTCACGGCATTTCACCGGGCGGTTGCCCGGCGAGCCTCCGCCTACGCTTTTGGATTATTTTCCGCGCGATTATCTGATGTTCATCGACGAATCGCATCAGACGGTGCCACAACTCCACGGCATGTATCACGGCGACCGCTCGCGCAAGCAGACGCTGGTCGAGTACGGATTCCGCATGCCTTCCGCGCTCGACAATCGGCCGCTAACGTTTGAAGAATTCGAGCACCGAACCAACCAACTCGTGTATGTTTCGGCGACGCCCGGTCCCTACGAACTGACCAAGTCCGCCGGAGTCGTCGTCGAGCAGATCATCCGCCCCACCGGCCTGATCGATCCGCCGGTTGAGATTCGCCCGGTCAAAGGCCAGATTGACGACTTGCTGCACATGATTCGCGACCGGGTGGCGCGCAACGAGCGCGTGCTCGTGACCACGCTGACCAAGCGCATGTCGGAAGATCTAGCCGAGTACTACAGCGAAGTCGGAGTAAAGTGCCGCTACATGCACTCCGAGATCGAGACCCTCGAGCGGGTCAAGATTCTACGCGACCTGCGCAAGGGCGAGTTCGACGTATTGATCGGCATCAATCTGCTGCGCGAAGGCCTCGACTTGCCCGAAGTATCGCTGGTCGCGATTCTCGATGCCGACAAAGAGGGCTTCCTGCGCTCCGCCGGTTCGCTGATCCAAACCATTGGCCGCTGCGCGCGCAATCTCAATGGCCGCGCGATTCTCTATGCCGACCGCATGACCGACTCGATGAAAAAGGCGCTCGATGAGACCAACCGCCGTCGCGCGATCCAGCAGACCTATAACGAAGAACACGGAATCACTCCCGAATCAATCATTCGTCCGCTCGATATGACGCTGGTCGCCATCGTCGGCGCCGACTACACCGATCTAACCTCGTCCGAAGTCGACGGCATCCCCGATCTGAAATCGCAGGAAGAGTTAGACGCCTACATCGCGAAGCTAGAAAGCGATATGCGGGAGGCGGCCAAGCGCTTTGAATTTGAGAAAGCAGCTAAGCTGCGAGATACGATCAAAGAATTGCGCACTAAAGAGTTTTTGTTCGCCTAAGATCTCAGACTTGCAGCCACCAAATAACGCAAACGCAAAAGCCGGCTCCCGGCCACACCCCATGGCAATGAAGCGCATTCTTCTCTCTTGGAGCAGCGGCAAAGACAGCGCGTGGAGTCTCCACGTTCTCCGCCAGCGCGGGGAACATGAGGTCGCGGGGCTGTTGACCACTTTTAACGAAGCGGCAGACCGCGTCGCCATGCATGCGGTCCGACGCGACTTGGTCGAGCAGCAAGCTGCAGCCGCCGGACTTCCGCTCTGGGCCGTTCCTCTGCCATGGCCGTGCTCAAATGAACAGTACGAGTCGCTCATGGCTCAAACCTGCGCCAAGGCAGTTTCCGAAGGAATCGAAGGCGTAGCATTTGGCGATCTGTTCCTCGGAGACGTACGCGCCTACCGGGAAAAACAAATGACCGGCACCGGACTGCAGCCGATATTCCCCGTTTGGGGGCGTCCGACGCGCGCTTTAGCCGAAGAGATGATTGCCGGAGGTCTGCGAGCCAAGCTGACCTGCGTTGACACCACAAAACTCGATCAGTCCTTCGCAGGCCGTGAGTTCGACCAGTCGCTTCTTTCGGCGCTACCCGCCGGAGTGGATCCGTGCGGCGAGCGCGGCGAGTTCCATTCCTTTGTATACGCCGGGCCTATGTTGAATGCTACGCTTCCCATTTCCGTTGGCGTGACCGTGATTCGCGATCAGTTCGCTTTCGCCGATCTGATTTCTGGTTGAACGTGTCTACCTAATATTCCTGCCGATCCAACCGCCGAAACCTCAGCTATTCCCCAACACCGACCACGAATCACCCTTGCCAAACTCGCGCGCTTTCTCCGCTCCATGTGTCGAGTACCAGTTCCGCCAGGCCGCGGGGTCATTGGGCAAATTGACATTAGTAATTTCGCGCAAGGCCTGATAGACCCATCCGCGCGTAGTCGCATCGAGCGCCAGATCATCCGCCAGATCCATTAATCCAGGCACAGCCTTCATGCGCTGCTCGCGCGTCATCATGCCCGATTTCGCCAGGCTACAGCCAGCGCGTTCGCGAACCTCAAGCGTAGGCTCGTTGCGGAAAACGTCCAGAAAATCCTTGATCGTGTCGTCAGTCCCTAAATGGGCCAGTCCCTCGACCGACCAAAAACGCGTTTGCTGATTAGGATCATGAACCCACTGCTCCAGCAGTTCGTGGATGCGCTCCGTCTCGATCCCGCGATTCGCGAGCATCCCCAACTCCCAGGCAAAATAAGGACGGTTTCCCGTAAGTTTGTTCGCGGTCTCGATGAGCCGATCGGCCTCCTCATCGGTTTTCTCAATATGCCTGAGCGCTAGATTAATCTCGATCGCCGCCGCTCTCACGCGCAAATCGTTCGAATAGAGCGCCGTATCCTGCAGCGTCTCCCACCGCGGAGTGTCATGCAGTTTGCCAAACATCCTCCCACCATCTCCGCAATCATCTTCGTCGCGCCCACATCGTGATTGACCGCCGCGCCCAGCAAGAATTCCATTTGCTCCTGCGGCGGCTGCGTCTGCACCCACTCGATGTTGTGCTCCGATAACTTTCCATGATCGGCCGGCACCGGCCGACCCGGCACAGGCAAGTCTTCCCCCGATTCCGGCTGCGGCTTGGACGCCGGGGAGGTTTGCGCTGTGGCTGATTGAGTCACAAAAAGTGCCGCGAGCAGAGCGAGAGCTAACGTGTAATGGCCAGCACGGCTATGAGGAATCCAGAGTTCGGAGTCCATACCGTAAGTGTAGGTTTGATCGATGAAGGGGCAAGTTACCACAGTTTCCGCTGAGGTGACGCCCGGGTCATGTTTCCTGACGCCGCAACTTGCGGGATTGTCGCCCCTGGCTTTTTCAGACAGAAGGAAGAAGGAAGAAAGTTCCTCCCAGCATCAAAGAGCGGGTCTACGGTGTCCGCTTAAGTGTCAGACTCAAGCTCGTTCCGCCCTGCTTCCACGTGCCCGTAATCTCCGAATTGTCCTTGCTCATGGTGCCGTCGTAAACGCAGAGATTTGAACTGCTCTCGAGGTGCAGAACCGATGCCTTATAGGTGATGGCCGTAATGGCGATGCCGGAAGTGCTTTGGTCAGGGTAGTCGATTGTCCCGCTCAGCGTTCCGTCTTCCGCAGCGGAAATGTGCACCACCACTCGCTGTTTCGGTTTGGCGCCTGGGTCCAGCGTGCCTTCCCAATCCGCAACAATCGCCGGAGTGTCGGCCGCCACTGCGCGATACGAAACAACGCTCACGACGAGCACCATCCCTAATCCCCAACAAAGCGCGAACGATGAAATGCGAGGCGTTCTCATTCTCGAATCCCTCTCGCTCGGGATTTTGGTGGACCGGGTCGGGATCGAACCGACGACCTCTTCCATGCCATGGAAGTAAGATAACAGCCGGCCATTTATTTTTAAAGGACTTACGACCGGCGGAGTCGGCTAAAACCGGCCAAAGTGGCGCAATTTGCTACCAAATTGCCACCAAAATTATTAACCGCGACAAGTGGGTTTCAGGGGCTGCATCGTGGGGGAGCGCCCTTATTAACGCTTCGTGGCGGCGCTTACTCGCGCTCTGTTTCGGTTTCGCCGGTGCATAGAACCTGCGGCCTCCTGCGTGAGAGGCAGGTGCGCATGCACTTCGAATAGGCCGCCTCAGCACGGCATGCTCGTCCTTCACCGAAGCTCTATCAATGCGACCTCATTCTTCTGTCACCACTCAACCTGTAATCAGTCAAAGTGCGATTCATAAGGTATTGCCAGCCGATTTGAGACCGAAAACGGTAGCCGTGTCTCATGGAACGGGACTGGTTGGCACAAGAGTCTCGACACCAGTCACAATTCAATCGGTGAGAAAAACGATCGCGACAGCGCAAGGAATCATGCCGCGCACAATGGACGACGTCGCGATGAGTCAAGTGAGGTTGTGCTTCCGCTGCCCGTGATCGGACCACCCGTTAATCCTGTTCCGCTGCCAACACCGGTCACCGTGCCTCCCAGTGAAACTTGAATACGGAAAAGCTGCCGAGAAGGCGTTGTCGTTAGGCGTCAGTATTACCTCGGAAATGTAATATCCGCCGCTGCTCGGGTCTACCTCGACAAGCACATCTAGGCCTTCGGCGGAGACGAGGCTGGCAAAGTTCAGTTGCAAACCGCGCGACCCGGAATCGGAGAGCCGGTACTTGGCTTGGGATTGACTTTGAGGACGCACAGTATGGCGGGTACACCATCGCCGACTTTGACCTTATCGTCCGCGAATACGACTTTCTGAGTCTTGTCGAGCGTCCGGGTCTCCAGCGAGCCGATGCAGGCTGGCTGCTAGAAGCAGCCACGCCCGCTGAAATGGCTGCGATATGCGGCTGAGGCCGTTTAGGCGCCGTTTGACAGAAATTCGATCTCGACATATCTACATGTAGCACTCGCCGGGATGCGCCCAGGGGAAGGAGGACAACCGTGAAGCGACGATTGACCGCAACCGCGACGCTCGTGAAAACCTACATCGATCTGTTCGTCAACCGCCGCGCCTATACCCTGCAATCGATGCGGCCCGATCCAGAAACCGGCCGTCATTATTATTACCGCCCCAAGGAACGTGGATCGGGAGCCCCACTGTTATTGACCGAGAGAACCATCTCCGACCACCTGGAGGGAAAGATAACTCTGGGGCTGTACGCCATCAACCCACTGAACCAGCGGTGTAAGTGGGTCGCCATCGATGCCGATTACGCAAGCGCGATGGAAGACCTCATCAAACTTCAGTATCAGCTTACGCAGCACCATGTGGAATCGGCACTTGAGATGAGCAAGCGAGGAGGGCACCTCTGGATCCTCCTGGCCGTTCCGCTGCTCGCGCGAAAGTGCCGCATTTACATCTACGATGTGGCTCAAAAACTGGGATTACCAGTGAAGGGATCCGGCTTGATTGAGGGAATCGAGGTGTTCCCGAAACATGACGAGATTCAAGAGGGCGCGTTCGGCAACGCGATACGAGGACCGCTGGGTGTTCATCGGGGTGCAAAACGTCCCTTCTGGTTCTATGGCGCCGATTACACCTTGGATGCGCAGATTGGATTTCTGACGCGGCTGCGCAAACTGACCGAGGAAGAACTGGACCGGTTCACGACGGGAAAAGAGCTTACGCCGAACGTTGCAAAGCTTAGATCGGAGGTCGAGTCAGTCAATGGGAATCAAGGCGGATCAGGGCAACGACGGGGATTTACCATTCTCGACTACGTGGCTGAGTCCAGGGTGGTAGGCCGGAACTATGTGGCCCGCTGCCCATCATGCGCGCTTGCAGGCCGCGACCGCGGCCGGGACAACCTGGCAATTCTTGTCTCTGATCCGCGCTTTTATCAATGTTGGGCAGGCTGCACGAAAGAAATGATCCGGGCAGCGGTTGGAAAGCCAATCCCCATCAGAAACACAGCATGAGCAATGAGGAGGTGATGATCTTCCTGGGTAGACAGAAGTTTAACGGCATGGCGAGGTTGCCTCTGGCAAACGAATCCTGCTATCGGTGTCTTGTGTGTAGCAGCACATGCGGCTGCTCATGGCGCAAAGCGATTGGAGTGCAGTATGACAAAAAGCGTGAACAAAGTAATTCTGGTTGGAAACGTCGGCCAAGACCCAGAAGTGAAGTACACGGCCAGCGGAGTTCCAGTAACAAGAGTGAGTGTTGCCACGAATGAACGATTTAAGGACGGGAACGATCAATGGCAAGACCGGACAGAATGGCACAGCGTTGTGGTCTGGCAGCGTTTAGCCGAGATCGTGGGTGAGTATGTCCGCAAGGGATCGAAACTCTATGTTGAAGGTAAGCTGCAGACCTCGAACTGGGAAGACCGACAGAGCGGGGAAAGGAAATATCGTACAGAGATTGTGGCCGAGGACATTGTCCTGCTCGGTTCGAAGGACAATGGGGACGAAGTCAGGGGACAAACGCCCGGCGAACAATCCAGCCCGGAGCCTGCCCCCGCGGTAGTTGACGACGATATCCCCTTCTAGCACTTCTAGAAACCTGTGGAAACCTCTCCATTTGGTAGAGCCACAGACAGGGACGGGCGCACACCGCCTCCTACTCACCCCATTCCCGCGGTTGAGTGCCCGTCTCGGCGCTTTTCTAAGTCAAGCCCTTTTCGAGTTTGCTCCAATCCGGCATCCACACAGGGGAAGAGGGTGGCAATGAGAGTGTTCCGTTCCAGTGATAAGATGAGCGCCAAAGAGCCAATTTCGCCGACGAGGGCACAAGGCTGGGATCCCATTTCCAGTATTCTGTCAAAAAGCGATAGCGCGCTCCCGTCGATTCTAGTGCTTGGAACAGTTCGTCGACTTTGAAATACTAGAGCGCGAGGCAGAATGTTGACCCCAAAACTGGAGATTCTTCCCCATCCGCAGCGGCAACTATGGGACGGACTGAGGCAGACACCGGAAGAATTTGTTCTCTACGGAGGAACAGCAGTGGCCTTGCGCTTGGGGCACCGGCAATCCGAGGACTTCGACTTCTTTTCAAACGTCTCGTTTGTACCCGACTCTCTGCGCCGGCGAGTTCAATACATACAGGGCGCCGAGGTGAGCCAGTCCGAGGCCAATACCCTGACGGTGATCGTGCAACGGGACGGGCCCGCGAAGGTTTCCTTCTTCGGCGGGCTCAAGCTGAACCGAGTCCAAGACCCCGATGATCGCGGTAGGGACATCAGTTGCCTGATGCCCCCCGCACAGATCCGGACGGGCGCTCGTTAGCGCATCCGGTTCTTATCTCGGATAAGTAGCGGCCAAGCTTACCGATTTTCCGCACACTCGCCCACCCGTGGGTCACGTGCAATCCCGCTCTGAGTCGGGTACGTGTCGAATGGGAGCATGTTCTCCTCGATCCGCAGCCTTCCCTCCCCATTCTCCGCCGACGAGCGTTCCGTCTTTGTTCGAATAGTTCATCGGTACTACGCCGCAGTGTGACTCCTCGGGGACGTACACGCGGGCCGTGTGGCCTGAGCCTTCGCCCGCCGACCTGCCGTCCACTTGGGCCGCAGGTGTCTCCGAGGTCTCCCGGTTCTCGTGCATGAAGTTTCTAGGCGTGCCTGGGGTCTTCGACTACGCCGGACTGAACAAGAACTCGCGCTAGCGCTCTTGCTCATGTTGCCTACCGCGCATGTTAAAGACGGCGGCGTCCGGATTGTAACTTTTCGGAGCTGGATACCCACCCCGCCTAGCCCCTGTCTACGCCTCACTGAGTCCCTCGCGGTATCAGCGCAAGACTCGGGGCCGAGCAGATCGCTACTCTTTACTCGTAAGGCTCTTTCATCCTCTACTTCATGCCGGTTGTTCCCGGCGCACTAACACCAAATAACGAAATCCAAGTGGCATCCATGCTCGACGTCGCGGCTACTATGCTTGCGACGATTCAACAGCGAGCGCAGGCGAGGGACTACGAGGATCTTGCGGCGATCGTCGGTGCAGGAATCAGTTTTGGCCGAGGCCCTGGGAGCTGCCGCTGCCGCATACGGGAAGGAGTTCAATGCGGCTCTCAGCCTGAAAGCACTTACGTACTTCGGCGATGGAGACCGACCCAACCTCAATCCCGCGAAGCAGACGAAGCTTCGGGCTCTGGCAGGTCATGTGAACTGGAATCAAATTCCGCTCATGCAAGCAAGAATCGGCGTGACCCAACGGAGAGAGGTTCCGAAATGAATCACCCCGAACTGCGAACCGTGGCCCAAGGCGCCTGACGATGCGCTGAAGGATGTGAAGCTGTTTCTCGCCCATGTGATGACCTATGGCACGCTCAGTGATATCACTACAACTCTGCGATATTTTTCTGAGGAAGATTTCGAGGCCGTTCTGAACGACCCGTCCGCAGGAATCTTTGATCGCCGCTCCTGGACCTACTGGAACGTGCGTTATCATCACGATCCGGTTCCACCCCTGCCAAAGCGAAAACTTCCGTTGTAGAGTTCGCGAAGTCCGATCGGGCTGATCTGTAACCGGCAACCCAAGCGATTGTCGCCGGCGAACACGGTCGTTAATCCTGCACATTTCCGATATCCGGCATAACAAGAAATACCAATAGGACGGCGCAGACTACGGCGGCGTACGGTTTCAGAACTCTTCCCAGAAGTTACACTGGCCGGCGCGCCAGTAAACGTGGTAAAGGAATTATGAACTCCGGAGAGGAGTCTACCGTCGGTCACCGTATTCACCATGAGGCGGCGGAGCGCTCCATTTCGGGTGCTCACGACGGCGGCATACAAGTCATTGATTGTACGGGTACATTGTCTCGGCCGCGAGATCAGGAGTGCCAGCGCGCAGACTATAATGAATTGAGGGAAAGGTGCAGAGAGCTTCTTTAGCCTCCTTCTCTGGCCCTCGCCAGTGAGCGCAAACTTTGAATACGAACAGAACAATTCGCAGAATCGCGGGACCCGAACAGCAGCAAGCAGAAGCGTATCGCTACTGGCAAAGCTTGCCGGTTGGGGCACGTCTCTCTGCCGTGTGGGATGTTAGCGCAGCCGCTTACGCATTCGCTGCCGCTTTTAACGGAGTTCCGCTCAATGATGCCCGACGACCTCAAAGAACTATTACGCGCATTCAACGATCACGGGGTTAAATATCTCATCGTAGACGGCTACGCCTTCGGCGTTCATGCAGAGCCGCGCGCAACCAAGGATCTGGACATTTTTATTCGGTCGGACGAGCAGAACGCCGCAGCGGTATTTCGCGCCCTTGCTCAGTACGGTGCACCCCTCATCGACCTAACTCCGGCTGACTTTATGGATGGGACGACCTTTCAGATCGGCCAACCACCGGCTCGGATTGACATCTTGCAGCACATTGATGCTGTCACTTTTGATGAGGCCTGGCAGAACCGAATCGAGGGACTTATCGATAGCGAAATCCAAGCCGCAGTCATCTCCAGGAGTGATCTCATCCGAAATAAGCTTGCGACCGGACGAGAGCAAGACATTCTAGATGCTAAGCAGCTACGTTCTGCCGGCAGAAATGATCCCAAGTAGTTCTCTCCACAGGAACCGCCAGTGCGGACTCCCGCCCGACTGTAGAACCTCCGAAGGCTTCGGCTCAAGTTGCAATCCTTTTACGGCTGATTCCTGATGAACCCAAAGTCTCGCCGATAGAGCTATGGGTTCAAGCACACCACGCAAAAGAGGTCTTCCATGCCTCCTCACGGGCAAAACGAAACTTGGCTTTTTCCCGCTTCCAGCGGCGGAAGCGGAGCGCCTCAGAAACTGTCTCACGTTCGCTCCGGAGTTCTCGGCGGTTGATCCCTGTATTTTGTCGAAGGGACAGACTCAGCTTCCAGCTGGGTAGTAAATCTGACGAACCTTAGAAGCTGCGCAAGAGAAAGTCTCGTACGCTCGCGAGCACTCTCCCTCGTGCCGCTTGATCCGGCAGAATTCGGGCGATTGCAACTGCCCCGATCATCGTTGAAAAGATCGCAAAGAATGCGCGCTCTTTGTCGGCGGGCCGGGGTCCCGGCATAAAGGGAAGCATTCGACCCTTGTACTTGATCAACTCCCCAAAGATCTCGACCTTCATCGCCTTATCGGCCCGCCCCAATTCGGGTGCAAGTGCCGCCAGAGGGCAGCCGTGCTCGGGATGGCCGCAGTGTTCCGGGCTCAGGTAGGCTCTCACAATCGCCTTCCACCCTGCCCCAGGCGGCGACTCTTCAGCGGCACGAACGAGGGTTTCGGCGATTTCCCGGAAAGCCTCACTAAGCGTTTCCACGAGCAGTTTGTCCTTGCTCCCGAAATGCTTGTAAAAGCCTCCGTGCGTCAGGCCGGCGTCCTGCATAACGGCCGAAACCGCGGCGCCAGTTAAGCCTTTGGCGCGAACGCGCCGCGAGGCGTCTTTCACGATCTTCTGATGGATCTCGACTTTATGCGCGGGGTGGTAACGCATGACCCATTATAGGATGCTGGCCATCATCTCACGGTGCAACACGGCCGGCTGTGGGTGTCAAAGAAGAATCTGAATCCATAGGATGATACACATAATCCTATGCAGGGAGAGCATCGCCCGGGCCGCCGCCACCGGTGGCGCTCAATGGCTGGAATTCTAATGAGGAGGCACTCATGGTCCCGCAACTCTACTTTTTCGTCAGCATCGCATTCAGCTTCATTGCCTGGAGTATCGTCACCGCCCGATACATCTGGCCCGAACTTCGCTCGCGACAGCGCGCCGAAGCGTTGCGGCCACTGCTCATCCTGCACAGCTTCCGCTTCATCGGGTTGGCATTCCTGGTGCCAGGTGTCGTGTCGCCCGATCTGCCGTCTTCCTTCGCGCATTCCGCTGCCTATGGAGATATCATTGCGGCGACGCTCGCCTTGCTCTCCCTGCTATCACTTCCGCGTGGAATCGGCATTGTCATGGCATGGATCTTCAATCTCTGGGGCTCAGCAGATCTCCTGAACGCTTTCTACCAAGCCAATCACGCCGGGCTTTTGGCGGGGCAGTTGGGAGCCACTTACTTCATTCTGACTTTTGTTGTGCCACTACTGCTGATCACGCACGGAATCGCTTTCCGGACTCTTCTGCAACATCAAAATGAACCCGCAATGCAGGAGAGCCGCCATCCAGCATAAAGCACCTGGGCAAGCTCGTTTACCTTGTCCGAGCGTCTCGAATCAAACGATCTTTCCCTGAAAAACCGTATGACCGACAAACCGGATCAGTTCGGCGCTTGCGATGATCACACTGTAGGAAGTTGATTTCAGCACTTGTGCATCGATTCCGGCCAAACCGGAAAGTAGAAACACGGGGTGAGGCAGCTAGCGTCGTTACTGAATCGACGGCGTGAGTGTTATCGCCGCGCTTTCTTAGCTTTCCTTGCTTGCTTGCTTGCTTTTGTCTTCCTCCCGCTTCTTTCAGAGGACTTCCATGCCAGAACCGTCCACGATCTACGACTACATGAGATGTCACGCGGCGCTTTTGGAAGAGCGCATTCTCGAGGAGTATCCAGCACTTCAGCAATTCGACGATGCAGTTTCCCATCGGATTGAAGAACTGCTACGAACATCTTTCCCTGCACAGACCATCACCATCATGGGGTGGCGAAACGCCGGCGGCTGGCGCCGACCGCCATGGTGTCGCAGAATGCCGCACCGGGAAGACCCTGATCTCGCTGGTTGCCATTCATGTCCACGGCGGAGGAAGTCCGTTCGCCGCACTAGTCACGGCTTGGTGGTTTCTGGGCTGAACACCATCGGACCGCGAATGCCGGGCAAGCCTTCCGGAAGTTGAAAGTGAGCCATTGGCGATCCTCCAATTTTGGCGAAACACTTTCTGGTAAAACTATGCTGCCTCCCCTGTCTTTTCCCAGTTCGGCCTGACATAGCCGACGTGGGCCATGACTTGTCCCATCTCGCGATATTCGTTTGGATCGGTCGGCTGCCATGTGTCCAGACCGTCGACGTAACGGTTGAACATGCAAAAGGCGGCGGCGATCAGAACGGTATCGTGAATTTCTTTGTCGGTCGCGCGTTGCTGGCGCGCCCGCGCGATGTCTTCGGAGGTAACGTGCTTGCCTCCTTTTTGAACCTTGCCTGCGATCGCGAGCAACGATTTCAATTTGTCGGAAATTTCCGCAGTGGCGTAGTTCTGCTTGACACGATCGATCAGATCGTAATCTCCGCCGAGGTGTTCGGCCGCCGCAGAGCCGTGAGATAGCTGGCAGAAACAGCAATTATTCTGCGAAGAGACGTACATCGCGATCATTTCGCGTTCGGCCGGGGTGAGAGTGTTTGGGCCGCGTAAGAGGACATCCACGAGTTCGCGTAGCGCCTTAGTGCTTTCCGGACTGATCGCCATTAGGCCGAGAATGCCGGGCGCGCCTTCGGGTACTTGAATGTGGGCCATGAGAGTTGCTCCTTATCTAATAAATTAGATTCCAAGAACCTTTCCTGCCATTGCCGTTCCCTCGACACGATTCTCTATCTTGGCGAAAGCTGTCCCGCGCGAGGTGGAAGTGTCGTCGGCGAAGGGGGAGAAGCCGCAGTCATCGGTCGTTCCGAGCGACTCCAAGGGAATAAATTCTGCCGCTTCGAGCACGCGATCGCGCACCGCTTCGGGATTTTCAATTGTGGGATTGATCGGGTCCGTGACGCCCACGAAGAGCATTTGACCGGGCTTGAGCAGGTTTCGGATGGTAGTCAGCACCCCATGGCGGTCCGCTTCGCTAGCCAACTGAACATAAAATCGACACACCTTCAGGCGAAACAATTCGGGCAGAAGGCCGGTGTAGTCCACATCGGCGCTGTGTGTGGAGTCGTGGTCGCCGCCGGGGCACGTGTGCACTCCAATCTTCTTCCTCTCCGCATCGGAGAACCTGTCGAGTACGCGGTTATTCAGATCAATGAATGTATTCAGCAATCCGCCAGAAGGATCAAGTTTGAGCGCGAGACGTCCTTCCGTGAAATCGATCTGCACGCAGGCGGCGTTCGCTTCCAAACACTCCCGAATATCCCTCTCGGCATCTTGAACAAGGTCTTTCAAAAACGCTTCGCGCGAGTATCCGTTCAAACCATTCTGAGGATAGAGAAGGCTTAACGCCGATGCCGAAATTACGGCCTGTTTGACTGGCCGGTGAGCATGGTGCTGAGCGGCTTTTAGGTAGGTCACTGCATGGACGCCGTAACGAAAGGGGCCGCTTGTCAATCGCGGCAACTGCCGGGTGTGACCATCGGCAAAAGGAATGGTGACACCATCCGCAGCGAGATTCTCCAGGCCGGTTAGTGGGTAGGTTGCGAAACTCGGCTTGGTCTGCTCACCATCCGTTAAGACGGGCGATCCCGTTGCTTCCAAGCGGCTGATCGTATCGCGCAGAGCTGTTTCTTCGGCCGCATGAAACTGCTGGTCCGATATCTGCCGCGCGGCATGAGCCTTCATAGCGGCCAACAACTCTGCCGGACGGGGTATGCTGCCAACGGGTTCGGTAGGAATCGGCACAGTGTGAACTCTTTTCGCGATCCTGAACTAGAAATTCAACCGCAGCAGAAGTCTTGCGCTTGCCATCCAAGAGACAAGTCTCTCCCTTCAATCTGACAAGCGATTCTGAATCAGGAGAACCTTAGCAACGATTGCTAAATCCCGGCAATACTAGAAAAAGGCTAGAGATGCCCGCGAGCGCTTTGTGTATTATCCCGACTCCTGCATAGCGCGCACAGATCAAGCGAATGAGCAATGAACGACGAAGGATGAGCGACGAGTCTGTTCCTGGAAATGTCGGAGTTGGCATAGCCACAGTACAACCCGCCGAAACGGCCTCCGGCCCGAGCGAATTCGATCTCGGCTATTACGGCTGGCGGGTAGTGTTGGCGGCGTGTTTCGGCGTGATGGCCGGATTCGGCTCGCTATTCGTCTATACCTTCTCTGTTTTCGTGAAACCGCTAGCCGCGGAATTTGGCTGGAGTCGAGAAGCCATCTCAAGCGGCTTCGCAATTGCCGCCGTCACTTTGGGCTTTATTTCTCCATTGCTGGGTCGGTGGATCGATCGTTTTGGGCCTCGCCGCATCATTCTTGTGTGCATGACGATATTCGGATGCGCCATCGCCTCGTTGTCTTTGTTGCGCTCCGGACTGTGGCAGTTTTATGTGACTTGTTTCGTGCTGGGGATCGTTGGGAACGGCGCAGCTCATCTGGCTTATTCGCGATCGATTTCCACCTGGTTTCAGCGACGTTTGGGAATAGCGTTAGCCTTGGTGATGGTTGGCGCCGGTTTGGGCGCGATGATTTTACCGGTCGTCGCTCAATCCATCATCAGCCAGTATGGCTGGCGCGCAGCCTACGCCTCACTCGGCGGTCTTGCATTGTTTCTCGGGCTGCCACTCAGCTGGCGCTATATCCGCGAGCGCGGGGTAACCGGGCTTAAGTCCGCTCCGGTCGCTCATTCTGGAATGACCTGGCAGCAAGGCCTGCGCACCTTTGCCTTCTGGATTATCACCGCCATCCTTTTCGTCGGTTCGATCAGCGTGAACGGAGCGATCACTCACCTTTCCGCGCTGCTCGCGGATCGAGGCCTCACAGCGGGAAATGCGGCGCTTTGCGCGTCCATACTCGGTGGATCAAGCCTGCTTGGCAGGATTGTGGTGGGATGGCTGCTGGACCGATTTTTCGGGCCGCGCGTTGCGCTTGTCATCAATCTCATTACCGCGCTCGGCATTTTTCTCCTGGCCCGAGCGGACAGCTTCCCGGCGGGTTGCCTTGCTGCAGCGCTCATTGGCATCGGAGTAGGGGGAGAAGCGGCCACTACACCTTACCTGCTAACGCGTTATTTTGGGCTGCGTGCGTTTTCCACTCTTTACGGTCTCACCTGGACTTTCTACGCAGCTGCTGGAGCTGTCGGTCCGGTGATCCTGGGGCGTGCATTTGATGCGACCGGGTCCTACGCTTCTTCGCTGCATTTTCTCGCGGCAGCGCTCGGAGTGGCGGCCGCAACCAACCTCTTGCTTCCACGCTATTCAGATGCTTTCGCAGTCGCAGTTGACTGAGGGAAGACTCCAAGCCGTTGTGAGTCACGAGAGATAGACCTCTCCCCGAGCATCTGCGGGCCTTGTCACCGTAGTTGTTCCCGTCCTACCACCGTCCCCCAGGTCACAGAAGAGTTCCACCCAGCGGTGAGGACCACCTTCCACAAATTCGACGAATTCGAATCAGAAGGAGGAAAGAAGGATGTCAGAAACAAGTAGGCAAAGTACGCTCATCGGTTATGGCGGCCGAACCATTGGCCGCGAAGAACTAGCGCTGGTGCCGACACCCGCGGCAACGAAACGCACCGCCCGGTCCCGCACCATGAGATCGTGCAAGCCCTGGTCGAGACGCTCGGGTTTCGCCACATCGGTGTCGTCCACGACGAGTACGCGGTCTCGCCAGACGGCATGAAAGCCTTTGGGGTTCTCGACCTCGAA
>Ga0209624_10000060_pt1 | contig 105150 bp, 102 predicted proteins | sample JacPinW_OM2H0_O1_FD_188565 | JGI IMG/M metagenome (GOLD analysis project Ga0209624, IMG submission 188565) | Forest soil microbial communities from Algoma, Ontario, Canada - Jack Pine, Ontario site 1_JW_OM2H0_O1 (SPAdes) (version 2) | ecosystem: Environmental > Terrestrial > Soil > Boreal... | reverse complement strand
TTCGAAAGGCGGGGACGCAAAGCTACCGGTCTAAGGGCGTAACGGCCTAAGACAGCGGGGTTGCCACTCTCCACCCCAGGTGTGAGCGTGCAAGCCTGCTGAATTAGCTCCGAGCGCTCTCCCGACCGCGATTTGAACGTTGGCTAAAGGGAGAGCTTATGTCATCTACATCGGCAACGCCCGCTGGGTGGTCGAACACCAATCCAGAGCATCGGGCCCGCTCTGCTACCGGCCATTTCATGCTCACGTTGTGCCGGCTGCCTGGACCTGTGTCCATTCGGCCGCCGCAATCACCGCAGCTGAGGCCCTTCACATTCTTCACGAGTCGTGAGCGTGAGCCGGGTGGCAATGAGCATTTTTACCTCCACATGGGGTACTTCGAGACGCTGGCGGATGCCGAGAAATGGGTGGAAGGCGTACGCGGCCGTTTCCCCAACGCGATCGCGACCATCGCACCGACCGCGTTTTTGCGACCACCCAATCCCGAGGCACCTGCGTCTGAGCCCGCTGATTCTCAGCCAAGGGTTGCCCAGAGCAGCGGCGTTACGCCGATCGAAGATAAATCCTTGACCGACACAGGGGTCCTGAAAATTCTGGAAACGCGCGGTGTTGTCCGAGGCCAGGACGGCGTTGATGAGAGGGATTGCGATCAGATCGCGTTGCTCCGCCCGGAGGACACAGGTACTCGGCACGCTTTGAAGGAGGCTGTTGTTCAAGGTGCGCCGGTCTCCTTTGCCGTGCAGCTCCAGTGGTCGGCGCAGCCGATCGACCTCAGCCGTGTGCCGTCGCTCGCTATATTCAAAGCATATACGCTCTACGCGACGGAAAGTCGCCGGGAGGGTCGTTCCAGTTATTTTCTTCGGCTAGGTTTCTTCGGCGACCCGATCTCTGCGAAGCAGGTCGCCGTCCAGGTGCGCTCGAACTTCGCCTCCGCAGCCGTGGTGCCTGTTTCCGACCAGGAGTTCACGCGCGCGCGCGAAGCCGGTAAGGATAACTCTTCAATCCCGTCTCTCGTGCAGCAAGAAGTCAACCGCGCGGTCGATTCCAACAGCACACCAGGATCGCCCACTGCACCGGAGCCTGTGAGTGACACACCTCGCGGCCTCTCCCGAGACGACAGCACACTCGAGCAGGCACTCAAGCGGCTTGCCCGAAGGGAAATTTGGGCCAATCCCGACCTTCTTAGCGACAGCGGCGTGCGCCACGTGAAAGTTAAAGTTGAGGCACAAAGGCACACCTCGAGCCGTTCTAAAGGGGCTGGGGCGTGACGGAATCTAAATCGTAAGCGCTCTGCGCTTGTTTTACAGGCCTCACGCAAATGCGCGCTCCGGATCGAGGCAGAGGCAGTGGCCTCAGCGCCCGCGGCTGCCCAATCCTGGGATGTCACCACGACGATCGAAACCTGCACACGGGCTCACAGATCGGCATCGGTAATGGGGGCACCGACCATGAAGTAATAAATCGCGGCGCCAGCGGTCATGATGGCCCCCCCGATTGCGAGCGCCACGACGAAAGAGCCGGTCGTATCAACAACGAGCCCTGTGATAAGCGGAGAGCAGGTACCACCCAGATAGGAGCCAAAATTCTGAATGCTTGAGCATGACGCGCAATAGTCCTGGGGAGATACCGCTGTAATCAAGGTCCACTTCGCCGCCACGGCGAACCACAGAGAAAACATGGCAAGGCAGATCCACAGGACGGCCGGAACGGGCTGCGTTGAAATTGCTGCCAATGCCGTAAACAAGCCCGACCCAACATAACCGAGCGCCGTTGGTAGTTTGCGCGCTCGTACTATGGACACTCCGCGCACGATAAGACGATCGGACGCATATCCTCCGCAGAACGAGCCGATAATCGAGCACACGAGAGGAATGGACGCCACATAGCCAGTCCTGGCGATGCTGATGTGTTGCTCTCCCTCAAGATACCCGGGAAGCCAGGTGACATACATCCATAGCCCGTACCCTGAACAGAATGCGCCAAGCACCATGGCCCAAGTAGTACGAAAGCGGAATAACCGGCTCCATTGGCGGGCCGTGATGGGAGCACCGCCCCGCGCGGATTTGTTGGCTGCAAGATAGGCAACATCCGTGGCAGCCAGCACAACTTTAGCAGGGTCGCGGTAAAGCCAGAACCACACCACCGAGGCTGCGATACCGACAATGCCCATTGCGATGAACATGGATCGCCAGCCAGCCAACAGCATCAGGGCAGTGAGCAGCGGAGGTGCGATTGCTGTCCCGATATTGGCTCCCATGTTGAAGACACCGGTTGGAGTACCGCGATCACGGACTTGAAACCAATTGCTGGTCACGCGGACCGCGCTAGGGTACGCCGGCGACTCCGTGATCCCGAGTGCCGCGCGCGCCACTAAAAGCCGCGTGTAGGTGGCAACCAAGCCTCCGGCAGCAACCGCCAGCGACCATAGGATCAGTGAGATACCCAGCAGTAGCCCAGGTCCAAGCCGATCGACAAAAAGGCCGACCGGGATCTGCGCGACTGCAAATGCAAGGGACCAGGCTGATTGCAGCGCTCCGAACTGCGCTGCGCTGAGGTGAAATTCCGCACGGATTTCTGGATTCGCGATCGCGATCGTCGAGCGGTCAAGATAGTTAATGGCGATGGCGGCCGCACAAAGAATGACCGCTGTCCATTGCATGCGGATCATCAGCGTCGATCGTGGCGGCTGCGTCATTCGTCTCTGCACGAACCCGGTTGCGCCCACGCTGGCGGGCGCAGTTCCGCCACACCGTCGGCATCGACCGCACAGATGGTCGTCCGAACCATCGACCGCGCCTGATCGTGCGGCCAGGGTTGGCCGCGATGCATGGTTGCACGGTTGTCCCACATCACCACATCGCCCTGCCGCCATTGGTGTAGATAAGTGAATTCAGGTCGGGTCGCATCGGCGATCAGCTTCGCCAGCAGCGCCCTGGCCTCGTAGTCACCCATGCCATCGACGGCATAGGCATGCGAGGCGATGTACAGCGCGGTGCGCCCGTTGACAGGATTGCGCCAGCTCATGCGCCAGTGGACCGGTGGCAGTGCTGCGCGCTCCGCCGCTGTCATCAGCTCGGGGTCGATCTGATCACGCGAGTTGGCGTAGGAGTGAGTGACGATGGCGTCGCGCAATCGTGCCTGCATCTCCGGTGGGAGTCTGCTCCAGGCTTGCCGCGTGGAGGTGAACTCGGTCTCGCCGCCGTGATCAGGAACGATGCGCGCCGACAACACCGATGCGAGCGCCGGCGTCGGTTTGAACGAGCTGTCGGTGTGCCAGAGCTGGTTGGCGCGGGCGGCCAATGCCTGGCGATGGGTTGGCATCACCAGGCTGCCATCTTGCGCTACATTGTTGAGGCGGCTGTAAAATGTCCCGACGCCAACTGAGCCGACCTTGACCGGTTCAAGCGGGCCGAAAGCGCGGGAGAAGGCTGCCTGCAGGTCGTCGGTGACTGGCTGCGCACGGAACAGCAGGACGCTGTATTCGTCCAAGGCAGCGCGCATCGCGCGATAGGCGCTATCGCTGCTGGCTACATCAATCAGGCCGATGCCCCGCACCTCGACACCGAAATCGGGGCCGAGCGCAACCAATTCCATGGCGCTCCCTCCAATCAGGGCTTGTTTGCCCAGATCTTAGGACTTGCCTCGAAATTAGTGAACTGGAGAACAATGGGAAGTTGCAGCTGTCGGGCGCTTGAGTCCGGCGTTCGTCGTTATGGCGGCGGTGGCAGTGATGACGATCTTGTTGTTCGTCTTCATGTGAGCACCCCTGTCGTGTTGGTTGTGACTCGGCGTGTAGGTGCGGCCTCGTAAGAGTGCAGTACGCCCACCAGGCGCGCGGCCAGATCTCGAGGAGAACCCCCATGGTCGAAAGTCTCCGCATTGGTATCTGTCCCCCACAGACCCTCGAATCTCATCCCCGTGTCGACGCGGAAATGACTAGAATGTGCGTTCGCACATTTCTCGCCCGAGAATGTGCAAGAAAAAAATCGCAGCGAAGAGACAAAAGCACCGCCCGCTTGCGAACGACAGCCTCGCGTCCACCAAGCTGCCGCAAGGGATTCGCGACGTGGGAAAGAAGACCTCGGAGGTATCATTGGTTCAACATCTCGTTGGCAACGCTCGCCGCCTTAAAATAAGCGGCGGCCATGGTCCGAAGTTGGCTCCGGGGCTCGTTCAACCTCTCCGGGAGTGGCCGTCTTGCTAGCAGGTTCTGAACCACGCCTGCGTGAGGACTACGCATAGGGGTCAAGAGCGCAAGTGGCGGAGCTACGGCGCTCTATATCCGCCCGATTCGGGCGCGCGAGGCCGACGCGGAAGCTCGCGCGCGCAAGCGATGGCCTCGCGCTGAGCCTTGCCGATTTTACCTAATGGAGAGCAGGCTGCCTGAATTCGGCCGGTCACGCCTGCAGCGACGCGGCTCTTACGCTAATGCACGACATCGATGCCAGTTGCGGCGCTCGTGTCGCCCGCGTAAGGTTGCCTTCGGCTATCTGCGACGCATCAGTGACGCCGCTGAGGGACACGCGGCGAAGGGGGGATTGTAGCTGCGTGATTTCGTGGTAACTGGAATAGCCACGAACTCTCGATCGACAATCCCCAAGTTCAAGTCAAAAAAAATCATGGGGGGCACGGACAATGAAAATCTTTTGCGTTGTTTCCCGGCTGTTCCTGGTCGCTGCTCTGTGCATCGTTGGGACCGCAGTTGCACAGGATCGACACGAGGCTCTCGTACTCGGCGACAGCGTTACATTTAGCTACATCGCCTCGGTCGGCTACGAGTACTTCTACACTGATGCCGAGAACTTTATCGGCTTCCCCGGCGAGCTCGGCCGCATGTTTGACCTTAACGTGGCGAATGCTGCTTGTCCCGGCGAAACTACCGGCAGCTTTCTGTCATCCACGGCTCCGGACAATGGCTGCAGGCTCTACCGCAGCCTCTACCCGTTGCATGTCGACTACAAGTCCACGCAGCTCGAGTTCGCCACCAGCTACTTGAATAGCCATCGCGAGGTGCGTCTCGTGACGATCATGCTGGGCGCGAACGACGGGTTGCTGCTCGAGGCATCTTGTGCCTCGGAGCCCACTCCCGCCCAAGTGGAAGCCTGCATCGAGGCTGGTGCGCCGGCGGTGCTTGCGCAAGTCGCACAGAACATGGAAACGATCCTCTCGGATCTGCGCGCTACCGGATATGACGGCGCGATCGTCGTCGCGAACTACTACTCGCTCGACTACTCCGACGCGGCGGCAACCGCACTCACGGCAGACCTGAACGCGGCGATCACGGCTCCCGCAAGCGCGTACGGGGCAGTCGTGGCCGACGTCTTCACAGCTTTCAAGACCGCGGCTTCCAAACCGCCATTCGGCGGCAAGACCTGCAACGCGGGACTGCTGAATCCGGATGTCTACAACCAATTCGTCTGTAACATTCATCCGGCTCAAACGGGGCACCGGCTCATCGCAAAAACCATTGCGCACGCTTTCCGAATGCTAGACCACCACTGATCGGCGATGTGGTTTCGGTGGGCGGGCGCGGCTCTGCCGCGATTTCGCCCCACCGCGGATCGCGAGCTGCTCACCGCCGAGGATGACCTCGCCGGCACGCGCGCGCGGCAGTCGCGATGTTCAGGGCACTCGGCGGAGGATGGCAGTGATGGCGGCGGAGAAAGCCGATATGAATCTCGTGGAAGAAGTCGGCGCCGGTCTCGACGGACTCGGGCAGCTGCGCGCCCTGATCCGTTCCGGGCGCAGACCCGGGATCGCGCGCTCGCTCGGGTTCAATCTCGTCGAGATCGAGTCCGGGCGCGCCGTGTTCGCGGGCACGCCAGGCGAGCATGCCTACAACCCGATCGGTACCGTGCATGGCGGGTACGCCGCGACACTGCTTGATTCGGCCTGCGGGTGCGCCGTTCATTCGCAGCTCACGCAGACACAGGCCTTCACGACGCTCGACCTGAATGTCTCCTTCCACCGACCGATCACGAGCGACAGCGGACCGCTGCGCGCTGAAGGGCGCGTGCGCTCCCTCGGCAAGCGCGTGGCCTTCGCCGAGGCGCACCTCACCGATCGGGAGGGCAAGCTGTATGCATCGGCGACATCGACGCTGCTGATATTCGAACGGAAGAGTTGACGATATGGCCATGTGAGATCCCGCGCTGCCTCACGCCGGAGCCGCCTGCATCATCATCACATCTACGAAGGTCCGTCTCGCCGATGAATTCGGCCTCGCGGATGGTTTGCAACGGGCGGAGCAGCGACTCGCGTCGCTGAGCAGCTATCAACTATCGACTGCAATGAACGCGGGCGTTCTGATCTGGCGTAGTCGCGATTCTGTACAGGCCGCCGGGGCACGGTCTTGCTCTGCCCTCCTTATACTTCCCTGCCGGAATCCGGACGGTCTCTGCTGGTTCCCCAACCTGACTCACGCCCGCACCGTCATAGAAGACCAGCGCCTCGAGTAGAGCGAGGGAGAGACCCAAGCGCTCTTGCTGGGCGGGCGTACTACCGCCTAGTACCATCAAATACGTCACCGTTGAATTGTCATCGGCGCCGATGATGCCAGCAGTTACGGCTTCGCCCTGCGAGGCGCAGCCGAATGCCGGTCCTGGCTACTCACCACCTGGGGATCGTCTCCGCAATCGTTGCGTAGTTCGTTGGGGGCGCCTGCTGGCGGCGTGCTGAATGTGTTGTCGATGCACGGGATTGCACTTAGATACTCGTATATGGCCTCGATCTGATGGTCAGTCATGCTACGAAACGCCGGCCAGGGCATGATCTGAAGAAGATTTCCATCGACGGGAGGTGGAAGACAGTTTGCTGGCGTCGGAGTGGGCAAAGCTGCGGTACAGGTTGGATGGATGTGATCGAAATCTGTGCCCTTGCGCAGGATCTCCTTGAACTGCTCAAGCGTACGGCCGCCTTCCGCCCGCCCAGTCTTATCCGGAGTCAAGTTGCGCGTAATAATGTCTGGACCAACATACTCTCCATATTCCGCAGGCGGATAGGACGGTGGCTGAGAGCCCGATGGAAACCCACCCACGGCGGCACTTGGAGGCACGGCAGCACCGAAGTCCGTGCCTCCAGCCAGGTAAGTGGTCGGGTCGACCTTCTGCGGCTGGCCGAAGTACGGGTTCCCGCCATTGGCATAATTATAGTTCGGCGGCCCGCCGGCGGTGTGGCAACCATTGCACTCACCCGGACCGTTGACAATGAAGCTACCCAATCCTACCAGGTCCCGATTCTTTCCCTCTAAGTTCAGGGGGACTGGGGCGATCTCGAAACCTATCTTGACGAGTGGTCCCTCGTCACCGTCCCAGTCGTCGTGCGCTTGCACGGCCGGGGATCGAGTCAACATCAGCGCCAGACCCGTTCCGGCAAGAGACAGGGTCGCACCCAAAACCTTGATTCGCTGTCGTGGTGTCATGGGATTTTCCTCTCAGTCAGACGAGTGCTGCACGATGTTGCGCAATTGCGCGGGCGAAAGCGGCCGCGGTCAGGCGCGGCCGACGGCCCTCGTCACTTCGCCGCCATCTGCGCAGGCACGTCGATCCCGAGCGCCGCGGCTTGCCGAAGCGTATGCGTTGCAAGATAGACCTGCGTGAGCTGCGGTACATCGGCTGACCGGACTGCGCCTGCGAGCGCTTTCTCGGTGCAAGCCGCCGGATTTTCGGAGGGCACGAGGTCGGCCCGATTGCCGCGCGTGCAAGCCACCCACGCCGCATTCTTGAGGCGCGTATAAAAGGTTTGCGCGTCGGCAGGCTGAGTCAGATCGAGTCCTTGTTTACTCACGTGAATGGCAACAATCACCTTATGGTCTTGAGCCGCGACACTGCCGGCGAATAGCGAGCACGCAATTGCGGCGGCTCCCAGGGCGGCACTCACGACAACTGTTTTGGGGTACATGTGAATCTCCTCGCGAATACAGGTTGAGCATTCCGTTCATTGACAACGAGTCCTCGGGCGGGGAATTGGACACCTGTAAATCGCAATGACGGATGTCGGGGTCGGCTCGGGGCCTGGCGCATCTCGGATGCCCCGCAAATTTTGGTTGCCATTTTCGAGCTCGGGGACTCTTATACAAGGAAGGGAGAATCCTCATGCGTCGGCAGCGCCGTGGCTGACCCGAGACCATCTCTGGTCGAGCGGCTGTTTGCCGAGCACCGAGGTGCCCTGCAGACGTTCTTCCGGCGGCGGATCCAGAGCAAGGCCGATGCTCCGGACCTGGCGCAGGAGGTGTACGTACGGATGCTGCGCATCAGCGACCAGGATGCGATCCGCAACCCCGTGCTCTACCTCTACACAGTGGCCAACAATCTCGTAAAGGAACATGCGGTGCTCGATCGGCGGCAGGCGAGCGGCATCGACATCGATGAGGCTCCGGCGCACGAGCAGCTCGAGACGCTGCCCGCGTTCGACGGGGACCTCGATGCGTCGCAGCGGGTCGCACGCCTCGGGGTCGTGCTGCAGCAGCTGCGTCCGAAATGCCGCGCCGCGGTGGTCCTGCGCTTCACGCACGAGCTTTCCTACCGGGAAATCGCGATCCACCTTGGGGTGTCCCCGCAGATGGCTAAGAAGTACGTGGCGCAGGCGCTGAGTCATTGTCGACGCCGCATGGCGCGGCTGGGCTGATCGATGTCCTCCAACGACGAGAAGGTCCGTGCCACGATCGCCGAACAGGCGGCCGAGTGGCTCGTGGCGAACGACGAGGCGCCACTCGATCCCCGCGAATCCGCGGCCCTCACCACTTGGCTGAAGGCCTCTCCGGTCCATGTCGAGGAATTCCTGGGCGTGTCGGTGATCGCACGCGATCTGCGCGAGGCCGGCATCGACCCCGAGTATTCCCTCGAGACGGTTCTCGCGCGCGCACGCGCCCAGGACGAATCTCCAGTCCAACCCCTCTGGCCGCGCCTTATCGGCGCTGTCGGAGGCCAATCCTCACGAGGTTGGCTGACAGCCGGCGTAATGGCGGCCGGGCTCGGTGTGCTGGGTCTCGGCTTGTTCTCGTGGTGGAACGTGAGACCCAGCGTGCCCGTATCGGCACCCGACAGCACCACGGCGCTGCACTTTGAGGCAGCTCACGGCGAAGTGCTGGATCGTCGCCTGACGGATGGTTCTGTACTGCACCTCGATACCGATAGTGCGGTCACTATCCGCTACGGCAAGAAGGAGCGGCTCGTCATGCTCAGCGCCGGTCAGGCAGACTTCGAAGTCGCCCACGAGCTTGCTCGGCCATTTCGGGTGCTCGCCGGATCGGCTGAGGTCATCGCGCTCGGAACTAAATTCGATGTGCGCCTGCAGCAAGACTCGACCGTGGTAACCGTGGTCGAGGGACGGGTTGTGGTCGGACTGTCTCCGATGGTGGGAAAACGAGGCACGAACTCGAACCAAGACCTCCCGCCGCGATTTGTCCAGGTAGGCGCTGACCAAGAGCTACGAGTAGCCGAGAGAGAGTGGCCGGCCACGCCCGTAGGCGTCGACGCGCAACAGAGCACGGCCTGGCTGCATCGACAGATCGTGTTTGACCACGAACCGCTGGAGCGTGTCGCGGCTGAATTCAATCGCTACGGCCCCAAGCCGATCGAGATCACCACACCGGCGCTGCGGAGTCTGCAAATCAGCGGGGTCTTCGCCACCGACGATCCCGACGCGTTTGTTGCCTTCCTGCGCACCCTCAAAGGTGTGCGGATCGAGGTAACCGCGACGCGCATTCGCGTGTCGCAGGACTAGGGGGTTGGTGCAGCCCACCTTATGGTGAGCGGCCGCATCGCGCTAAGCTACAGGTCAAGGTACACCCAGATGCCTGAGTGGTGAAGTGCATGGGGGTCTGCTCGCGTCGCCGTTCTGCGGACATCGCAACGGTGGTGTCCGGGGTGCTCCGTGGGCTCTCGATTTGCGCGCCCGTTGCACTCGTTGACGTTTCGGCGACCGTAGCCCAGGCCTCTGAATCCACTTCGCTCGTCGCCGACATCCCGACACAGCCTCTCGCACAGGCGCTGACCGCGTTCGCCCGCCAGACCGGCCTGCAGCTCGTTTACCTCTCCAGTGTTATCCGTGACCAGAGATCCCGGGCGGTGGCTGCGGGATCGAAGGCCGATGAAGCGCTCGCTCGCTTGCTCCAAGGCAGCGGACTGCGCTTCGAGCACCTCACCGCGCGCAGCATCCGCATCTTTGCCGACGCGGTTGCGCCGCCAGCGACAACGCCGCGGGTCCTCACGGCAGAGGAACGCAACGAGGTGATTGTCACCGCCAACCGCCGCGAGGAGAGCCTCCAGGACGTGCCGATCACGGTTCAGGTCATCACCGGCGATCAGCTGAAAGAGCTCAACGTCGCCACCACATCTGACCTGCTGAAATACACGCCGAACGTCACCTATAGCGGCAACGGTCCCGGCACGGGCAACATTTTCATGCGGGGTTTAGGGGGTTACGGCTCCGGTAACCAGAATCAGTCGACGATCGCCCCCTTCCCGAACGTCGCGCTGTATCTCGACGATCAGTCGATGCAGTTCCCGGCCCGCAACAACGACGTCTACCTGGTCGACATGGAGCGTGTCGAGGTGCTCGAGGGCCCGCAGGGGACGCTCTTCGGCGGCGGCGCTGAGGCGGGTGTCGTTTACTACATCACGAACAAGCCGAAGCTCGATGCCACGTCCGGCGAGTTCAATGCGGGCTACGGCACCACGGCGGGCGGCGACCCGAACAGTAATCTCAATGCGGTGCTCAACGTGCCGCTGATTGCGGACACGCTGGCGGTACGCGCGGTGGTTTTCTCCGATCATCAGGGGGGCTATATCTCGAACGTCCCCGGGACGATCGGTTATCTGCCCGATTCACCGCAAGTCCTGGCCGGGGTGAATCCGATAGCCAACAACGCCAATCTGCTGCAGACCAACGGCAACCCGGTGGACTACGAAGGATTCCGGCTCTCCGCGCTTTATAAGATCAATGACGCCTGGAACGTGCTCCTGCAGCAGAACTACCAGGGCACGCAGGCGGATGGCTATTTCTACTCCTACCCGATCGCCTCTGATGGCCAGGTTCTGCAGCCGTATCAGATCACCGCTTTCACGCCGGCTTACAACAAGGATCGCTACGAGAGCACGGCCTGGACGCTCAACGGCAAGGTCGACGATCTGAGCATCGTCTATACCGGCAGCTACATGGTCCGCCACATCGAGGGGCAGCAGGACTATTCCAACTACCTGCGCAGCGTTTCCGGCTCCTACTACGGCTGTATCGGTCCGGGTGCCGGATATTTCAACGCAATGAATCTTCCCTCATTGGCCACCTCGAAGCTGACATGCTACCCGCCGGTGGGCCGGTGGAACGATACCGTAGCGAACCAGCACACGAGCCACGAGCTGCGCATCATTACCAACCCGGACTCCCGAGTGCGGGGGCTGTTTGGAGTTTACTGGGAAAAGTTCGTCATCGACGATGAGATGAACTTCAACTACCTGGTCATCCCGCAGTGTAATCCGGCTAACCTTGCAGCGGCTCTGGTTCCCGGGGGCCCGGCCTGCCTGTCCGCCGTCGGACCGGTGCCGGGCTCCTTCGCCACTGATCCCAGCCTGCGCATCGACGAGGATAACGCCTTCGGCGAGGACGCCCAGCGCGGTTACAAGCAGACGGCAGAGTTCGCCTCGGTCGATTTCGACCTGATCCCGAAAGTACTGACCCTGACCGGCGGGACGCGTCACTACCACTACGACGAGTTCGAGGAGGGCTCGGAGTGGTACAGCGAGAGTACCAGCAATGGCCTGATCCTCGATCACGCCAATGGCGCGTGCACCAACGCGCCAGGGTTCGCTGCCGACCGGGCGAGGTTCTGCGGATGGCCCTTCAACCTGAGCAAGAGTGAAAGCGGTTATCGTAGCCGCGGCAATCTGACCTGGCACATCACGCCGGACATGATGGCGTACTACACCTTCTCGCAGGGGTTCCGTCCGGGCGGCTTCAACCGTACGAAGACGTTTCCGGGTCAACCGAACTTCCTTGACGCGGAAGCTCCGTACTCGGCGGCCAACAACACCTACCAATACGAAGAACCCGAAGGCTACAACTCCGACAAGCTGATCAACAACGAGATCGGCTTCAAGAGTGAATTCCTCGACCACCACGTGCTGTTCAATCTGTCCGCGTACTACATGAAATGGGAGAATATCCAGCAGTACGTGCACACCCCGGAGGTTCTGGACGTCGCTACCGTCATCAACGGCGCGAGCTATGACATCAAGGGCTTCGAAGTGCAGTTGGTCGCGCGGATCACCGCGGGGCTCAGCGTGCAGGGATCGAGCTCTGTCAACAGTCTGAAGCAGTCGAGCGCGCCCTGCCTGACCTCGGTCGGCGTCGACCCAGCCAATCCTGGAACCGCGAACAACCCGACCCCGAAGGGTCAGTGCATCACACAGGTCAACGGTGCGCCCTATACCAATCCGTTCGACCAGTTCGGTACTCGGCCGGCCTTCTCACCGCCCTGGCAGTTCGAGCTGCGGGCTCGTTATGACTGGGAAGCTGCCGACTACAAGCCGTTTGCCTGGGTCGGCGCCAGCCATATCAGCTCGATGAGCAACGAGCCGGCGAATCTGCCTGGCGGCAACGCTCCGAGTGAGAGTCCTCCGACCGGATGGCCGACCACCACGCTGCTGCGTTACCAGATCCCCGGGTACACTACCTATGATGGTGCGCTGGGGGTTGCGAAGGACAATTGGACGGCACAGATCCAGGGCCACAACCTGAGTAACGCTTACGGGCCGACAAACATTTCATCCGGGCAGTACATCAAGGCGGAAATTCCGCTGCGTCCGCGCGTGATCACTTTCCTCATCGGATATCGGTTCTGACTGGGGCGCAGGCACTGATCGACGGCGTGTCGGCTGCGGGGATTAAGGGGCGGAAAAATGGCCGAAGGCGGCGGCGCGGAGACAGCCGCCAGCACGACGGCTTCGCAACCTGCCGGTGGTGTCGCCGTGCACCGAACGCTCGCGACCGCAACCGGGTCGGTGCATGGGATTACCTTCTCGACGCTGTATCAGCAGCCCACGCTGTTTCGCGTTTGCGGGTAAAATCCCCCCGTCCAAGAATAACCCCATGGGAGATGCGCTTGAGTCCTCGCAAGCGTCGCCGGCGAACGCTCATGGCCAGCATCATGCTGGTTGCGTTTGCGTCGCGTGCGCTCATTCCGCCGGGATTCATGCCTGCGAGCGACCGGCCGTTCTCGATGGAGATCTGCTGGGAGGGGTTCCCCGCCGACCTGCTCCCGCATGGCGAGCCTCCACACGCACACTCCATGGGCATGGACTCCATGCCCGTGCACTCGATGGCTGCGGATCACATCCCCGACTCCATGCATCGGGAGCCCGTAGCGGACTCCACTTTCCACCGCGGTGCCCCGCAGGAACCGCACCACAACCACTCCAGAATTCCCTCTCATAGCGAACATTGCACGTTCGGCACCGCCTGCGGTGCCGGGCCAATCCCTCACCTGCTGCTGGCGAGCGATATCTCATCCGCCGAGCAGCTTCGCGCCGTCGCCGTCGTTTCGATCGCCGGCGCCGTCCGCCTCGTTCATCTCCCACAGCCCCGAGCACCCCCGGGTCGGCTGAGCTGACCTTCATCGGCTGGGCTCGTGCCAGCCGCAATTTCGAGCGCGCGCCGTGAATGGCGTGCGCTCGTCCGTAGGTTTCGAAGGCTTCGCCCAAAAGGCGAGCCCGGGAAGTTTCCCGTGACGAATCGCATCAAATCGCCGGCAGCGCGCACGCACCGCCGGCCCCGAGTGTGTCTGGTCCCCTCCGGGGCGTCAGTCCTCGTGCTTCTCCTGCTCCTTCTTCCGGCGCGTGGCTGGGCCGTGGCCTATGGCAGCGTGAGCGGCATCGTCCGGGACAAGAGCGTTCAGCCGGTAGCGGGAGCGGAGGTGGTGCTCGAGTCCGCCGCCCACACGACCATACGGCGGCAGACGGACTCGACAGGCCGCTTCGATTTTCCGAAGGTGGCGATCGGCCACTACTGGCTCACCATCTCGCGGCCAGACTTCGCTTCCCTCAGCCAACCGGTCACGGTGGAGGCGGGATATTTTCCGTTCGCGAACATCGTGCTGATGCGTCCCTCGGAACTGGAGGTGACGGTGACAGCGACCCATCTGCCGGTCGTCGCCTCGGTCACCCCCATCACGATGGTGAGCCAGGAGGACATAGAGAACACCCCGGGAGCGAGCAACGTCAACAGTTCCGCCATGATCACCGACTACGTCCCAGGCGCCTACCAAGCCCACGACATGCTGCACATGCGCGGCGGTCATCAGACGAATTGGCTGATCGACGGAGTCGAGATTCCGAACACCAACATCGCGGAGAACCTTGCCCCTGAGATTAACCCCAAGGACATCCAGACCCTGAGCGCCGAGCGGGGTAGCTACGCGGCCGACGAGGGCGACCGTACTTACGGCATCTTCAACGTGATCCCGAAGAGCGGCTTCAGCAGCAATAACCAGGCGGAGCTCGCCGTCACGGCGGGGAATTTTGGCCAGACCGACGACTACCTGAGCGCCGGGAGCCACACGAACGACTTCGCGTACTATGCGAGTGTCGCGGGCAATCGCAGCAATCTGGGCTTGCAGACCCCCGTCTCCCAGGTGATCCACGACCAGACGCAGGGGTACGGGGCGTTCACCCACCTGGAGTACAAGCCGAGCGAGCAGGATGCGGTGAGCTTGATCGCCCAGCTGCGGCAGGACGATTACCAGATACCGGACTGCACCGTGCCGCTTGCCGACGAGCCGAACTGCGTCGGGCAGTTCGGCGACGTGCAGAGTGAGGCGGACAATTTCGCGCTGCTGTCCTGGGCGCATACCTTCACGAACGACGCGGTGCTCACGAGCTCGCTTCTATATCACTTCGAACGGGCGGATTATGACGGGGGCGCGGCCGACTATCCGACCATCACTACCTATCATCACAGTTCGCAGTACGAGGGCGCCGAAGAGAATCTGCGGATGGGCTTCAGCCGTAATCATCTGGATGTCGGCCTCTTTGGCTTCGCCCAGCAGGATAAGGCCGACTTCAACCTGGCGTTCACCAACAATAGTTCGCCGCCGCTTAAGGAGTTGGAGAGCCCCACCGGCGGGCTCGTTGCCGCCTGGGTGCAGGACACCTTCGAGGCTGCGCGTTGGCTCAACCTGTCGGCGGGCGTGCGCCAGACACACTTCCAGGGCAACGTCACCGAGAACGCGACCGACCCGCGGCTCGGTGCGACCGTCCTGCTGCCGCGGCTGGACTGGGTGCTGAGCGCCTTCTGGGGCAAGTACTACCAGGCCCCTCCGCTCGAGACGCTCGCGGGGCCTTTGGTCAACTACGCGACCGCGAGTGACACCGCTTTCCTGCCGCTGCGCGGAGAGCGCGACACGGAGCGCCAGTTCGGCGTGACAATCCCGGTGCAGGGCTGGAGCATCGAGGCGGACTACTTCGTCACCGAGGCGAGAAACTTCTTCGACCACAACCCGCTCGGCGAATCCGACATCTTCCTACCGATCACGGACCAGGGCGCGCTCATAGAGGGGCGCGAGCTCACGGTGCGCTCTCCGCCCTTCTGGAAGTACGGACAGGTGCACCTCGCCTACTCGAACCAGACGGCGGATTGCTTCGGCTCGATCACCGGGGGGCTGGTGGTGCCCGGAACAGCCTGCGGAAACTACGTCGCGCTCGACCACGATCAGCGCAGCACTTTGAGTCTCGGATACAACGCGAACCTGCCGCGACAGTTCTTCGTCGGTTCCAACCTGTCGGTCAATTCGGGGCTGTCCAACGGCTACGCGGGGCCGCCGAGCTACGAGCCGAGCCACCTGCCGAGCTACCTGCTGCTCGACCTGACCGTGGGGCGCAACATCAGCCGGGACCTGTCTCTGTCGATCACGGGCCTGAACGTTACCAATCGGCACCTGCTCACCGACAACAGCCTGACCTTCAGCGGCGTCCACTGGAATAATCCGTTCCAGATCTACGCCCAGCTGCACTACAGGTTTCACTATTAACCAACGGGAAATTGTCTGAGCCACTACGGCGGCAAGACCGATGAGACGCCGGTACCCTCGATGAAGATGGAGGGCCAACACCGGCCCAACCTGCCAATGACCGCAAACAATATCGTTACTCTGGATACCGCGATTTGACGACGTTCATGATGCCTGCTTCGAATTAGCTCGACCGAGCTGTACTGCTGTCCGTCGGCCAGGCCGCAATTGGATACTCACGCATGCTGCGGCGGTCTTTGCCTGCGTAGTAACCCGATTCCCGTGAGTAGCACCGTTACGAGAAGACAACCAGCGCCGAAGTCGAGCAGCAGGGTAAATCTCGAACTGAAAGCAAGTCCGAAAAAACCTCCTGACACTGCGACGGCAGCCACGGGCGCCGCAAACCTGGCGATCCACTTAACTGACGGCGAGAGTAGCGCGGAATCAAGCAATACTTGGATTACGAGGGATAGAGCCACCCAGACACCAGCATGCGCATGCCCGGCACGAAAGAGTGCCCACTGTGTTTCATTGAGTGCCATAGTGCCTGAAGACAATCCCGCTACGCCGTGCGTCAGGACGCCGAGCAGTGTCATTCCCCCGGCCATGATCGTCGGGATCGTGAGGATGGTGATACCCGCAACGATGCGCCCTTCTCGCGACATGGTCATAAGCAACTCCTAATCTGCGGTAGCGCAGCAAGCTGTGTGATCGGCTCAGCTTACGTTCGGAGCGGCGCATGCCTCGGAGACTCGCGCCCCGGCCTGCATCTCCAAGTTCGCTGCAACGGGAATTCGACAACGGTCGTGAAGATATTGAGGCTGCCAGAGTGGCGCGTCTAGGCCCGCCGCGACATCCGGCGACCCTCGTTGTCCTTCTGCCACCGCCGGAAGTATGAAGTTCAGCACGTAGTCGTCCTGCGCGAGATATGTGCCGGCGTGGTCGCTGTAACTGCCTCCGTAGGATGCCATCGCGAGATCGAGCGCGGGAATGCCCATTACGATCTGTCCTCCGTTGTCGGTGAGGAAAAGGGCTTCGATGGTGCGGTGCTGGTATGGGTAGTCGTTGATCCAGATCAGATAGCCGTATTTACGCGCGATGTAGTCGGGTTGTTGGGCAGCACAGCGCTGGCCGCGCTACTTCGACGGCATTGAGGACGCCGAGCCACCCGGCTCCTCCCACTCCGATAACATCGCGCTGGACGCCTGCTTGCGCAACCAAATATTGAAACGCTGTGTCAAGGTCGCTAGGCCACCTCTTGCGTTCCTTGGCCCGCTCCGCGTCCGTCAGCTTGTTCATAGCAGTGCCGCTTTCGCCGTATCCGCGCATATCGAGGGTAAGCGTGTGGATTCCGGCCGCGGCCAGTTCCGCGGCGAACTCATCCCATGACCTGCGTGTGCGGTTGATCTGATGCAACAGCAGTACGCCGGGACCGGGCGTGGCCGCCGCGAAGTAGCTTGCCTTCAGCCGCGTGCCGTCGGATGCCCTTAGGTCGATCACCCGTACCGGCGGCAACTGCGGCGACTTTTGCGCCTGAGGCACGCTCGCGGCCGCTGCGATACTTGCGTTGTGTCCCGATGGGGCCGCGGCACACACAAGCACTAATGGCAGCAACCAGGATCGTCGCAGCCTCATGAGAGTGACTCCCCAATCAGTTTCTTGCGCCCCAGTCGCGGCCAGCGGATGCGGCCGGATCTCTGCGCGCAGGCAGTCACAGACTGTGCAGGACAACAGGTGCTCTTCAAGCGCGGCGGTGCTCAAGCCAGGCTCGGCGCAAATCATCAAGCAGGCATCCCCGCAGGTCATGGATCCGTGTTACGGCTTTTGAAAGTTCTGTTCATTGCTACTACATCTTCCGGCGATACTAACTCCAGCTGGCACAGTCGCCACGGCACACGAGGAATCTCAAATCTTGGAAGCAAAGGTTGTGACTGACGGGCAGTCGCGAGTGTTGCGTATGCCGAAAGCGGATGCTGCAGCGGCCGCACCATGTGCATAGTCTGAAAAGACGCCGTCCGAGAAGGACCGGTGCAGAAGCTTTACATATGCACTTTGAAGCAGGAGCCGGTATGCGCGATCGTCTCCAAGGCGCACGCCAAGAACACCGTGCTGAAGATGACGATGAGCAGCGAGTCGCCCAGGCGGCTCATCCTCTCAGGCTGTAAGGCCGTCAGCCGTCTAAGGCGATGGCTGAAAAACGTTGCAGCTCCCGCCCGCAGTGAATTCGGTTTGCCGGGAGCGGCGAGCTTTGCCATGGCGGTGACAAGATCGGCACCCCGCGAGCGCGCGATGACTGAGTCGTCACAGGAGAGCTCTCTGAATATCGCCAGTCGGAAACCCGTCAGCCACACGAGTGGATGAAACCACAGTCCACACAGAGCGACCTCGTACAGAAGGCCAATCAGGTTGTCGCGCCGCCTGGCGTGCGTTATCTCATGGATCAGAACCGCATCGAGTTCCTTCTTGCTCAGCAACCGCTCTACCCGCAGCGGCAGCGAGATGTACGGGCGTAACAATCCGTCGACCGAGGGTTCCTGGCCGGTTGCAGATAACCTCACCGGTACGCCCTGCGTCAGAAAGCTCGGCGTCGGGCCAGCCGTGCCGGCGTCCCGACGATCATTCTGCACGCGCACGATAAGGCGCGCAGCCATGAAGGCTGCACCACACAGCCATACCGCGAGAAGCACCCCGCCGGCCGCCAGGTGCCGGGAGATCCCCATACCGACCTCATCGAGGCCCGGCAGCTGCGTGGCCCACGAGACGGAGGATGCCCCGAAGCGGTCGACGAACCCGCCGAAAGGCAGCATGAAATTGAGCAGGGTCGCAACCCAAATCCAGTACTTCCAGGCGGCACTGCCGTTCCACACCGATGTCAGAACCCAGGCCGATAGGCAGACGATTGAAGCGTAGAGGAAATGCACCTCGAGGTAGTACACCACGGGTCCGACGTGCTCATGCATGGGGTTTCCCTCCACGGCGCCGGGCGACCTTCCTGGGCACTGCCCCTTCAAGGGCCTTCAGATCCTTCAGCGTGATAGTACCTGTCTCGAGGAGGTTCGAGACAAGCAGGCGCGGCGAGCCGCCGAAGAGGTCCAGGAGATCACGTACCAACCCGCTGCGGAATTCGCTCTGGTCGATGGCCGCCTCGAAGATCTGAGCGTTCCCTATTTTTTTCACCCGGCGTAAGGCACCCTTCTGCTCGAGCCGGTACACGAGCGTCTGCACGGTGGTGTACGCAACGCGCTCCTCCTCGGGGAGACTCTCGAGGATCTCGCGTACCGAACTCGTTCCCAGCTTCCAGCACTGCTCCAGGATCCGAGCCTCGGCCTTGGACAGACGGGTTCTCGCCATACTCACTACTTTACTACATCGCAGATAAATGCTACTACATATCGCGTTGCAATGGCCAGAAACGTTGCAGTTGACTGCTCATGGCAACTCCCCGGCTGCCAAGATATGGAGCATTGCATCGTATGCGTACCCCCATAATGGTGACACTGCTCTGTGCGCTCCCGGTGCTTATCGGGATGGACGGCACGGTAGACGCCGCGCCGGGCGATGAGATCTACACGCGACCCGGACAACTGGTCCCTGCCGACGGCACTCGCCTGAATCTGTATTGCACGGGAAGCGGCTTGCCCGCGGTCGTGTTTGATTCGGGCTGGGGGGACTGGGCACCCGTATGGACGATCGTGCAGCCGCAGGTCGCGAAGTGGACACGCGCCTGCAGCTACGATCGCGCCGGCGCAGGCTTCAGTGAGCCGGGCCCGATGCCCCGCACGAGTGTGCGGATCGCGACCGAGCTCCGCAACGCGCTTCATAACGCCGGTATCCAGGGGCCTTATATCCTGGTCGGGAACGCTTTCGGCGGGGATAACGTACGCACCTTTGCGGCGCGCTACCCGGCAGAAGTGGCGGGCCTCGTGCTGGTCGAAGCCGACGTCGCCAGCAGCCCGGAAGAGCGGCGGGGGCACGCCAAATTGATGGCTTCAATGCGCGAATGCCGCGACGCGATCGCCGCCGGCAAACCGCTGCCTCAACTACCGACTGATCCCAGTGGCGCCGCCCGCAGCTGTGCGCAGAAGTTCTTCTTCCGGGGCTTGCCGGAGGCGATGTGGTCGCCGCAGCTCAATGCCAAGCTGCTGGAACTTGCGCAGACCAAAGTCGCCATGTACGACAGCTACATCTCGGAGATGGAGCAAATGCCGGTGGATGAGACGTACCTCGAGCAGCACAGTCGCGCGCTGGGCTCGCGCCCCATCCGTGTGCTCTCGACCGGCAATCATGGCGTCCACGCACTCGATCCGTCGCGTCGGCCGGATCCTGAGCATCAGAAATATGAGCAAGAGGTCGCGCGCGAGCAGGCCAAGTGGCTCGAGCTGTCTACGAACGCCAGGCAGTTGTTCACGGACAAGAGCTCGGAATACATCCCGTTCGACCAGCCAAGTTTCGTGGTCGATGCCATCCGTGAGGTGTACACCCAGAGCAAGTAAAACGGCCTACCGGTTCGACGAAAGGGATCGTCCGGTACGCGTCATCTGAGAGGCCGCTCTCGGGACAACAAGGCTTCGGGTTCGCGGCACAAATCGCTGTAAGTAAAAGCCTACATTGTCGGGGAGTCTGCTGCGCCGCCGACACCCCACCATCCCCCCATGGTCCGGCGTGGTGGACCCCGCCCGATCGCATCGCGGTCCCAGCAGTTGGTTTGTTTGCAACGAACTCGCCCGGTAGAACATGTGGCGTGGTCGGTCTGCCAGCCTGGTACACGCGTCTGGTGGGCGCCGCAGCGCATGTGCAGTACGTCCCGGTTCTTCCTGAGCAGGCATGAAAGGATAGAACCGATTGACGGTCGTTAGGGCATAGCCGGAGTCCTCGATGATGAAATTCATTACGGTTCTGACACTGTGCGGCTTCCTGAGCGTCGCGATGGCGCAGCAGTTTCCGCTTTGGGAGCACCTGCTGAGCCACTACGGCGGCAAGACAGATGAGACGCCGGTACCCTCGATGAAGATGGGCAACCACATGCAAATGTCGTTGAAGGGCAAGCCACAGCCCGGTGACGAGCCGCGCGCCCAAGGGATCGTGGCCGCTGCACGCGAGGTGCTGGCACGCTATGCGGATGTGAACGTGGCGCTGCGCGATGGGTATAAGCCGTTTCATCCAAGCGGCCGAATGGGCGAAGAGGTCCATTACACGAACTACCGCTTCGCTCGAAAAGAGCAGAAGCACGTGGACTACAGGCAGCCCGGATCGATCCTTTACAGGCGCACACCCGAGGGCATGAAGGCGGTCGGCGTCATGTACACAGCCCCGCGTGATTCGACGCCAGAGCAGCTGAATGCAATCGCTCCGCTGAGCATCGCGACCTGGCACCGCCATGTCGACTTTTGCGCCGGCCCACGAAGCTTGCCACTCAGCGAGCAGTTCGGAGCGGGCGCGCAATTTGGGCCACAGGGTAGCATTCAAACCGAGGACGCCTGCACCGCGGCGCAGGGTTTGTGGATTCCCGTGGTCTTCGGCTGGATGACTCACGTCTATCCTGATGAAGCGCACACGTGGGCCGGAATGGATATGCCAATGGAATCCAACACCGAGGCGCTGAGATGAAGAACCGGCAATTCACGCCCGGCTCGCATGCGAGCCTGTTGCGGGCGCGAAGCCGCGCAAAACTATCGAGGATTCGAGCGCCAAGGTGGTGGTGCAGTACGGCCTTGCTCTGCGGACTGCTGTCGCTATGCATCGGCCAGCACTGGCCGGAGAATCTCAGCGACCCAATCCATGAACACGCGCACGCGCTTGGGGAGATTGCGCCGATGCGCGTACAGCAACGAGAGTGACATCGGCTCGGGACGGTAACGCGGCAACACTTCGACCAACACACCTCGAGCCACGTGTTCGCGCACACCGATTTCGGGTGCCTGAATCATCCCAAGCCCGGCGAGGCATGCCGCGTTATAGGCGTCCGAATTGTTGACTACCAGCGGCCCCGACATCGCCAATGTCCGGTACTCGCCGGACTGCGGGTACTCAAAACCCTCGCTCTTACTCCCGAGTCTGCTCACGTAGTGGATCAGGTCATGCTCTGCCAGATCGGCGAGGGTTTGCGGGGTACCGCGTCGGCGCAGGTAATCCACGCTCGCGCAATTGATGAGGATCAGACGTCCCAGCGGTCGGGCGATGAGTTGCGGGTCCCGAGGCGCCCCGGCACGCAGCACGCAATCAAAACCCTCCTGGATGGGATCGACGAGACGATCCGTCGAGCTCAGCTCCAACTCGATGTGGGGGTGCACTTGCAGGAATTCCGGCAAGCGAGGAATCACATACAGACGCGCGATGCCGCTGGGCATATCCACGCGTAGACGGCCCCGCAGAGACTCCCCGCTCTGCTGGAACATCGTCTGAAGATTGTCCAGCTCGGAGAGCAGCTCCTTGCAGCGCTCGTAGTACAACTGGCCATCGAGTGTCATCTGCACCTTGCGTGTGGTGCGATGAAGCAGTCGCGTGCCGAGCGAGTTCTCGAGTTCGCGCACGGCGACGGAAGCGGTCGCTTTTAGTAAGCCCAGGCTCTCAGCCGCGCGGGTAAAGCTCCCCTGCTCAGCGACGCGGACGAAGACCTGCATAGCCTCCAGCGTTTTCATCAGAGGGCGACCCTTGGCCTATTGTTCATATTAAATGAACAGTAATGAGCAGGAAACCGTATTTATCAATCTCTTTGCACCCAATAGAGTGCCGCCCATGTTGAAACGCCTACCGCAAGGAGATTTACATGACCACCCCAGCGCCCATTGCGATCGTCACCGGCGGAAGCCGCGGCCTTGGCCGCAGCACTGTACTCAGCCTCGCCAAGCGCGGCGTCCATGCGATCTTCACCTACTACTCCAATCGCGCAGAGGCTGAGAAGGTGTCCGCGCTTGTCGGTGAGGCGGGAGCCAAGGCCGTCGCCCTGCCGCTCGACACGGGGAATGTGCGTGCGTTCGACGACTTCGTGGCGGCCGTGCGCAAGACGCTGCAAAGCTGGGAGCGCGAACGGTTCGATTACCTTGTGAACAACGCCGGTAATTCTCAGCACATCAACTTCGAGAAAGTGACCGAGGCGGATTTCGACGCGGTCGTGAACGTTCACTTCAAGGGCGTCTACTTCCTGACGCAGAAGCTGCTGCCGTTGATCAACGACGGCGGTCGCATCGTCAATATCTCTTCTGGACTTACCCGTCTTGCCATCCCCGGCAGCTCTGCCTATGCAGCCGCCAAGGGCGCGGTCGAGATTCTGACCCGCTATCTTGCCAAAGAACTCGGGCCGCGCCGGATCACCGCCAATGTAGTGGCACCGGGCGCCATCCAGACGGACTTCAGCGGCGGCATGGTTCGGGACAACCCCGAGGTCAACAAAATGGTCTCGGCAATGACGGCGTTGGGGCGCCCCGGAGTGCCCGAGGACGTCGGGCCGATGATCGCCGCCCTTCTCTCTGAGGAGAATCGCTGGGTGAACGCCCAGAGGATTGAAGTGTCCGGTGGGTTAGCTCTTTAGTCCGACCATCGATACACCAGCTGGCCCGCTCCCGGGAGTTACAGAGAGCGGGCTGAAGGAAAGGCTGCCAGGTCGGCCGCATGGCGCGCGCCCGGCATCCAGAGCCGGTACGAAGCTCAAGGCCTCGCTCGCAAAGGCACAACGCGTGGGAGATCGTGCCAACAAACCGTCATGATCCTCGTCTAGGCTCGTGGCGGTTTGGTCTGTTCCCGTTGCGCACATGAAGGATGGGCTGCTCATTGCCACCCTGGCTGGGCTCAGTTTTCTCGCCACGCTGGGGATTGAGGCCGTGCGTGGGGACCTGTGGCAAGCGCCGATGGCGCCTGTTCAGGGGCCACCGGCGCATATGCGCATGAAGGCGGCCGCTGTGCCCCTGCAGGCCATCGCCGTTCATCCGGTGACGCCAACGCCGGCAGCCGATGCAGCGACGCAGCCTCAGCCTCAGCCTCAGCCTGTAGCTGAACCGGCAGCAAGCGATCCGCAACCTGACGGCGGCGAGGGGGCCGATTCGAGTCCCGCGCCGACCTACGAACAAGAAGCTGCCGCACGCGACCGGGCCGCGGCGCACAGCGCCCGCTCGCGCTAGATGCGATCCGCGCACCTTCGGCGCGCAGCGCCTGTGCTGCTTGCGTTGCTGGCGGCCGCCTGGGCCGCGCCCCTCCAAGCCCAACCTGGCGCTCCGGCCGGAATCGAGGACGGGTGTCCCCGTCCGCCGCCAGGCAGTGTCGTGTCGCAGCCACGGGACCTGGAGAGTCGCGACGGTGTCCTGAAGGTGGATCTGCGCATACGCAGCTACCGCAGCCCCGACGGGTCCGTGCGTTACTGCTATCTGTCGGCCGACGCGCAGTCGCCCACCTTGCGCCTGCACCCCGGCGATCTGCTGGAGCTGCGCCTGACGAACGAGCTCACAGACCTGGAGCCGACGCCTGCGGCCATGCCCGGCATGACCATGGCGCCCGCCAGCCGGGGCGCAGATCCGCACCACAGCGACGCGGATCACCGGATCGACCCCTGCAAAAGCGTCGCCATGACGGGGGTGTCCACGAACCTGCACTTCCATGGACTGACGGTGCCCGCCCGCTGCCATGAGGATGAGGTGCTGAAGACCTCCATCCAGCCCGGGGACCCGCCCTTCGAGTACCGATTCCGCATCCCGGAGAATGAGCCGCCCGGACTGTACTGGTACCACCCTCACATCCACGGCTTCAGCAGCCGGCAGGTGATGGGCGGCGCGTCGGGCGCCCTCATCATCGAGGGCATCGAACGCGCCGTGCCGCAGGTCGCGGGACTGCCCGAGCGCGTGCTCGTGATCCGCGACCACGACCTGCTGAACCCCAACGCTCCGCCGTCGAAGTCCGAGCCGGTGGTACCCCATACCTTTATCGACCGAGACGGCGATTCGGCCAACAACGGCACCGGTTTCGGCCGACCTGCCAAGGATCTCTCCATCAACTTTGTGCCCGTGCCCTGGCCCGACTACCCGCCGGCCCGCATCCGCCTGAAGCCCGGCGCGCGCGAGCTGTGGCGTGTACTCAACGCCTCAGCCATCACCTACCTGAACCTTGCGCTGATCTACGGCCGCGTCCCCCAACAGCTCGGACTGGTGGGCATCGACGGCGTGCCCATGAACAGCAGCGGCAATACCGAGCCGGTCACCTGGGTGGACCACATCGGCGTACCACCGGGTGCCCGCGTGGAGTTCATCGTCAACGGACCCGGCGAGGGAGTGCCCGCGATCTTCGCGACGCGCACCGTCGACACGGGCCAGGGCGGCGAGAACGATCCCAACCGCGACCTGGCGAGCATCGTCGCGGCCGCCGATGCCACGGAGCCGCCGGCGCTGCCCGCCTACCACACTCCGCTGCCCGCACCAACCCTGCCCTGGCTGCGAGACGCGCAGCCCGTGCGCGTCCGCAGACTCTACTTCTCGGAGAAGCTGGACAATCCGAACGATCCCAACAGTGCGGCCACGTTCTACATCACCGTGGACGGCCAGACGCCGAAGGCCTTCGATCCGGCGGACGGCCCCAACATCGTTGCGCAGCAGGGTGACGTGGAGGACTGGATCATCGAGAACCGCTCCACGGAACTGCATGCCTTCCACATCCACCAGCTGCACTTCATGCTGCTGGCCTGGAACGGAGTGCCCGTGAACGAGCCTTTCCTGCGTGATACGGTCAATGTCCCCTACTTCAACGGCCGGATGCTGGAGTACCCGAGCGTGAGGGTACGCATGGACTTCCGCGATGCCAACACCGTTGGCACCTTCGTCTACCACTGTCATCTGCTCGAGCACGAGGATGCCGGCATGATGGGCACCATTCGGGTCGAGCCGCGTTCCGCAATGGCTCAGGCGGCGCCGTAGTTGAAACGAAACGGTCGTGGAGCCGTCAACTGACCATCACCTGCCTGCAACACGCCTTGCTTAGCATCCTCCCGCGCTCCGCGCATAGTCGTTTAAGGGAGGTGTTTCATGATCGTCCGAAAGATCATCGCGCAGACCCTGCATGGGTTGCGTACCGCGGCGGTGTCTCTGGCAGTGCTTCAGATGTCGGTGGGGCCCGCGCTGGCCGCCGCGCCCGAGCTGCCGCCGGGAGACATCGCGAGCTCGGGCACATTGGGTCATCCGGTCAGCCCGATCAAGCATGTCATCGTCATCATCGGCGAAAACCGTAGCTTCGACCACGTCTTCGCCACATACCAGCCGCAGCCCGGCCAAAGGGTCCACAACCTGCTGAGCGAGGGCATCGTCGCGCTTGATGCCGACAAGAACGCCATCCCGGGTCCGAACTTCGCCAAGGCCCAGCAGCTCGCGGCGACAGACGTGGGTCCGACCGACAGCTTCCTCCTCAGCCCACCCAAACAACAGTTTCCGAGCAACACGCTACCCGCCCCGCTCACCGGCGGCGCCTCGGGCGCCCAGGGTTACTTCACGAACGCGACCTGCACTAGCTCGCCCGATCCAGCCGCCTGTGCAGAGGCGATCGCCGAGGTGACCGAGACCGGCCTGCCGCCCGACTCGGCCCCGGATTCCAAGGATGCCGACAGCCTCACCTACTACCAGTCGCTCGTCGCCGGCGGTACTCTGCAGAAGTCGCATGTCCCGGATCAGCGCATCACCAATGTCAGCGGTCTGTCCGCCGGACCCTTCCAGCTGACCAACAGCACCACTTACGGCAGCCCGACCAGCTTCGCCTACACCGATTACTCGGCGAGCCCCGTGCACCGCTTCTACCAGATGTGGCAGCAGTTGAACTGCAGTCTGGAGCGCGCCAGCTGGGAAAACCCCTCGGGCTGCAACGGCCAGCTGTTCTCCTGGGTTGAAGTGACCGTCGGCGCCGGTACGAACGGCACCGCCCAGCCAGCCAACTTCAGCACCGAGTACTCACCGTCGGACAAGACCACCGGCGAGGGTTCCAGCGCGCTTGGCTTCTACAACATCCAGCACGGGGACGTGCCCTACTTCAGCTACCTGGCCGACAACTACGCCATGAGCGATAACTTCCACCAGTCCGTCAACGGCGGCACCGGTGCGAACCACATCATGCTCGGCCACGGCGACGCCATCTGGTTCAGCGTCCCGAACCCGAACGATCCCGCGCGCAACCTGCCGGCCGCTCCTCCGGAGAACGCCACCTATGCCACGAACCCGACCGGATACGGCGGTACGTTGAACGAGATCGAGAACCCGAACCCCGCCCCCGGCACCAACAACTGGTACAGCGAGGACGGCTACGGCAGCGACTTCAACGAGGGCTACCCCCAGTCCGACTGGGAGACTGCGCAGCAGAACGGCGGCCCGGTGATCTACGGCGGCGGCTCCTACACCAGCTGCGCTGATCCTTCCCAGCCGGGTGTCAAGCCGATCCGCGACTACCTGGCGGCGCTGCACATCGACCCGCGCTGCGAGCCCGGACACTACTACCTGCTCAACAACTACAATCCCGGGTACTTCGGCAACGGCAACAACGCCTACACGGACCCCAACCCCTCCAACACGCCGTTCACCATCCCGCCCTCCACGGTGCCGAGCATCGGGGACAGCCTGCTCACGGCCAACATCTCCTGGAAGTACTACGGCGACCAGTGGAACGCCTACGTCCCCGATCCCTACGATCTGAACTACGGCGTGCCGGGGCCGGCTTCGGATGAGTACTGCAACATCTGCAATCCGTTCCAGTACGACACGTCCATCATGGCGAACAGCACCGTGCGCCACGAGCACATCCAGGACACGGTGGATCTGTACGCGGACATCAGCAAGGGAACGCTGCCGGCGGTGTCCTTCGTCAAGCCCAGCGGGCTTGTCGACGGCCACCCCTCCTCCTCGAAGCTCGACCTGTTCGAGGGCTTCGTGCGCAAGATCGTGGACCAGGTGCAGGCTTCGCCCTATGCGGCTGACACCGCCATCTTCATCACCGAGGATGAGGGCGGCGGCTACTATGACTCCGGATACGTCCAGCCGCTGGACTACTTCGGCGATGGTACGCGCATCCCGCTGATCGTCGTGGCGCCGAAGCAGTACCTGCCTGCCAAGGGCTATATCTCGCACCGGTACGCCGACCATGTGTCGATCCTGAAGTTCATCGAGCGCAACTGGCGCCTGCCACCGGTGACACACCGCAGCCGGGACAACTTCCCGAATCCGGTATCACTGCCGGACAGCCCCTACGTGCCTGTGAACAGCCCGGCGCTGGATGACCTGTTCGACCTCTTCAGATTCCCCTCCTCAGTGCCTTTCCTCTGACGCGGGGAAACGCGGCCCCGACCGCAATCGGGCGGTCGGGGCCTTCAGCTTCGGCTGAGTGGCGCTGAGGAGATCGGCAGACCTTCTCACGCGCCACATCGCGACTGCAGCCTGCAAGCAGGAATTTCTCGACAAGCTGATCCATCTGTTCAACGCGCGTATGGCGTCGCAACTCGTCCCGACGGTCAGGGGCGTCTACGCCGACGGTGACACGGCTATCACCCTGTTCGACGCCTCCGCCAAGGATGGCGCGCCCTATCACAACACCTACACTTGGTATTTGCAGATTAGTGGGGCAAACGTCGTCAAAGCGCTCGCATTCTTCGATACGAGGGAGTGCGACGAGTTCTGGACGAGGGTCAAGCCATACGAGTAAAGCGAGGCGATGTCTGCAGGGCTTGAGCTAAAGTTCCGTTCAAGACCCATCGCCAGATGACCGTCGGCTCAAAACCGGTAATACAGGCCAATCCGTCGGCAGGCGGCCAAACCCGGACCGCGGCGCGCGGACGCGTTGGGCTAACATTCATGAGCCCTGGATGGCGATCGGGTTCGCAGCGTCGAAGAACGGCTGATTTGTGCTAACTGGTACGTTCTGAAGAAAACGACATTCGACTATCCCCGCGAGGAGTGAACATGAAGCGCACCTGGACCATCATCGGGGTGAACGACGTCCTGTCGAGCTTCAAGTGGTACCAGTCGCTCTTCGGACAGCAGGAGACGGCACCGGCCCACGACTACTTCGGACAGCTCCTCGACTCGGATGGAACTGTCTTGCTCTGCCTGCACCAATGGGGCGACCACGAGCACCCCTCCCTGATGAGTCCCGATCACGCTACACCAGGCAATGGCCTCCTCTTGTTCTTTCGCGTCGACGATTTCAAACTTGCATTGCAAAGGGCCCGCGGGCTGGTGTCTCGGCTCGAAGAGGAGCCACATATCAACCCGAATACTCGAACGAAGGAGTTCTCGGTCCGAGATCCGGACGGATACTACGTCACGATCAGCGCGCTCTAGTTTCAGGGTTGGACCAAGACGCTCAGCCGAGCTAGCGGAGTCGGAATATTCGAACCCCCCAGACATACAATGCGGAACGATTGCCCACAATGAGTGGCGTCGAAACTCGCTGGCCTAGCGGCGGCGCTCGCGACCTCGGCGCAGGAGTACTGCGGCGCGATGACCGGCCAGCCGCCGTGGACGGCGAAGCTCACCTTGAGAGCCTGGGCAGCAGCCTGACAAAGCTTCCGCGACGAGCAAGCGCGGCCGGTAAGACCGCTGCGTCGCCCGGATCTGCCTGATGGCGGCAGCGCGGCCACGTCTGATCACCATGGCGTACAGCCACTACAGCGAGAAGGCGCGCTGGGCGCTCGACTACGCAGCCGTGGACTACCTCGAGGAGCGACACCTGCCGCTGCTGCACCGGCTGCATACGCGCCGCGTGGGCGGTAGTTCGGTGCCGGTACTTGTGGACGGGCAGAGCCGCTGCTTCGATTCGGCGGCGATCGTCCTCTATGCCGACAGACGCGCGGGCCGTGGCGCGCTGCTCCCGGGCAACGCTGAGCAGCGCTCCGAGACCCTGGAGCTCGAGCACTATCTCGATCGCGAGCTCGGGCCGCATGCGCGCCGCTGGGCGTACGCGCAGCTCCTCGGCTGTCCGGCGCTGCTGAACGCGTACGCACGCCGCGGGGTTTGGTTGAGCGAACGGCCGTTCACGCCGCTGGTAATGTGGCTGGCGCGCCCGATCATCCGGCGCGTCCTGCGGATCACGCCCGACAGCGCCGCACGCTCGCTCGAGCGTGTGCGCGCCTTGTTCGCGCTCATCGGCGAGCGCTTGGCGGACGGCCGCAGCTTCTTGGTCGACGACCAGTTCACCGCGGCAGACCTAACGTTTGCCGCACTCGCCGCACCCGTGTTGCTGCCGCCTGAGTTCGGTGGGGCGCTGCCTGCGGTCTCAGCAGTGCCAGCCCGCATGGCCGCGGCGGTGAGCGAGCTACGCGCCAGCCCCGCCGGTCGTTTCGCTTTGCGGATGTACACGCATCACCGGCCAGCGCCGCGGCCTTCATCTACCGCTGCAATCGGGCACCCGTAGCAATGTTGTCGACCAGCCTTCATCGTCCCGGTCCCCGAGACACTGCGCCCTGGAACCCGATCGACCGCGCGGCATCGCCAATCCAGCTGCAGATCGATCGCGCGTAGGTTCGCAGCGCAAGCAATTCGTATCCATCTGCGCTCTTGCGGTGAATCAGCACCGGCGTGTGATGCAGCCCGGTGAGCGTGAACCGACCGACGCCGAAAACATCGGGATGCAAGTCGTACGCAATTCCCCGACCCAGCAGCTCGCGCGCAGCACTGCCGTCGACGGAAATGCAGGTTCGGCTGTGCGACAGTGACGTTACCGAGCCGACATGGGGGGCAATGGCGGCCTGGAGACTGTGGGCGATCTTTTCCGGCCGCTCGGTCATGACCCAAAACTGCTCGGGTCCGGTCTTGAGCTGGCACCGACCGCCAACGTTGACCGACTCCCCGATTGCCGTTGGCAGGTCCGCGCCGAGGATCGCTCGCACCGCCGACTCAAATTCATGCAGTGTTGCGGGGAATGCCGCGATCTGCACGAGATCCCAGCCGACCACCTCGGCAATCCGCAACCCTGGTCGATCGACCATCGGCCCGCACGCAGCTGAGGCCGGGGCGCCGGACAGCGCTGACTGCCGTTCAAACACGCAGACGGTCCCCCCTCGGATCGATGAAAACCGGCGCCACGATGCGAGCCCTCACTCGTTCGCCCTTGAGCGGAAATGCGCAGACGATTTCCTCACCTGCATGCTTGAGGCCTCCCTGGTAGAGCCCCAACGCAATGAACTTCTCGAGCTCGGTCGACCAGGTGACCGAGGTAATGTAGCCGCGGCCGTGGCCCTCGAGCTGGTCGGCTGCAGAGAAAAGGAGCGAGCCTCCTCGCAGTCGTTTGTGTGTCTCGAGGCACTCAATGCCCACGAGACTCCACCGCTGCGGTGCCTGCAGCTGTTCGCGCAGGCGCAGCTCGCAGCCGACGAAAGCCTTATCCTTGCTCGCCATTTTTCCCAGGCCGAGATCATCCAAGGTGTTACGGTGATCGAGCTCAAGTCCTGCCACATGTCCCTTCTCAATGCGCAGCGACGCCAACGCCTCCAACCCGTAGGGCTTTATGCCAAGCGGCGCGGCAGAGGCAAGCAGGTGCTCCCAGAGCGCAACACCATAACCGGCGGGCACGTAGGCCTCGTAGGCGAGCTCGCCGGAGAAACTGAGGCGGATCAGACGCAGTGGCACGCCAGCCACCTCGACCTCGACAGATCCCATGTACGGAAGCGTCGTGTCGGACAGGTCGCGCCCCGGCAGCGCGAGCTCCAATGCCGCTCGGGATTTAGGGCCAGCAACTACGATACCGGCCCACTCGTCGGTTACCGAGGTGACGTGCACGTTCAAGTCAGTCCACGACGTTTGCAGCAGGAACTCAAGCCACGACATCACCTCACCGGCCTGGGCCGTGGTCGTGGTCATGAAGTAGCGCGTCTCGGAGAGGCGAGTGGTCGTGCCATCATCGAGCACGGCGCCGTCATCGGTCAGCATGACGCCGTAACGCGCCTTGCCGACCGGCAGCTTCGCGAAGCCGTTGACGTAGACCCGGTTGATCAGCTCGGCCGCGTCAGGACCCTGAACGTCAATCTTGCCCAGCGTCGAGACATCTGACAGGCCCACCGCGCGACGCACCAGGCGCATCTCCTCGATGTAGGCCGTCTCAGCGGTAGCCCCCGCCCAGTGGTAATACCATGGGCGCATCCACGGGCCGGCCTCGATCATTTCGGCGCCGTGTGCGAGGTGCCACTCGTGCAAGGGTGAGCAACGGTGCGGGCGGAAATGCTGTCCGATGTTTCGACCCGCGAGGGCGCCAATGGCGACCGGCGTGAATGGCGGCCGGAACGTTGTCGTCCCCGTCGCCGGGATCTCTTCGTTGCACCGGCGCGCCATGATGGCCAGCGCATTGACATTGCTGGTCTTGCCCTGGTCGGTTCCCATCCCGAGGGTGGTGTACCGCTTCAGGTGCTCAACCGAGCGATAACCCTCCTGATGCGCAACGTCGAGATCGTTGACAGTGACGTCGTTCTGGAAATCGACAAAGGACTTTCCACGTCCCGCCGCCGGCTGCTCCCAGCTCGGCCGGATCCCGAATCCTGCTGCGCCCAGGGTCGAGGGTATCGGTCGAATGAGTGAGGGCGGCGTTTGAGCGGAAACAGCAAAGCCGGCGTGAGACGCGGCCTTCCGCCCAGCTTCGATTCCCTCGCTTATTGCCGCTTCCAGGGTGAAACTCCCGGTCACCGCACCGGCGCCGAAATGGCCGGCGGCGTAGCCGCCCGGAACGAACGCTGCAATGTCCTGGCGATAGCGCGGCTTGATGCCGGTGTGGCTCGTCAGGTGCACGATGGGCGACCAGCCACCGGCCATGCACACAAGGTCGCATTCAAGCCTGCGCGGCCGCGCGGCCCGTTGGCCGGAGCTGCCCGCACTGCCCAGAATCACGCCCTTTGCCGCGTTGCGCCCGAGCACCTCGAGTACGGCAGTGTCAACCATCAACCCGACAGAGAGTTCTTTCGCCTTCGCGACAAGCGCCGGATCAACCACAGGGCGCAAATCCGCAACGCTGACTCTTAGACTCAATTGGGAGAGATCGAACGCGGTCGCGTAAGCGCTGTCGTTATTGGTCACGATGAGCGCCCGCCGCCCGCACGCCACCGCGTATCGATTCGAGTAGGTGCGAACTGCTGAGGCAAGCATAACGCCCGGTCTGTCGTTATTAACGAAGACCAGCGGCCGTTCGGTCGCACCGGTGGCGAACACGATGGCGCGGGCACGTAAGGTAACGATGATCTGGCGCGGCTCGCCCTTGGCACAGTCCGGCTGCAGGTGATCGCGCCTCTCAACCAGCGCCACGGTGCCGCCGTCATAAAGCCCAAGCGCGGTAGTGCGCCGGAGGATCTCGACGTTCGCAAGCGCCTCAAGCTGTGACTCTATCTGCAGACGCCACTGCTCGGCAGGTCCCGCCACGCTCTCCGACAACAGACTTCCTCCCACAAGCGAATCCTGCTCGGCGAGCACGACGCGGGCGCCAACGTGAGCCGCAGCCAGCGCTGCGCTTAGACCCGCGGGCCCCGAACCGATGATCAGCACGTCAGCGAACGCGTGCCGGGTCTCGTAGCGATCGGGGTCGCGACGATGTACTCCCCGACCGAGACCGGCAGCACGACGGATAAACGGTTCATAGAACATCCACCCGCCGCGGGTCGGACCCATGAAGGTTTTGTAGTAAAAGCCGGCGGTTAACAGCGGAGCGGCAAGGGAGGTGATCGACATGAGATCGAACCGCACCGACGGCCAGCCGTTCTGGCAGCGCGCGGCGAGGCCCTCGAACAGCTCGGTGACGGTACCCGGGATGTTCGGCTCGGTGCGGCCGCCGGCGCCGAGAGTGAACAGCCCATTTGGCTCTTCCAGGCCGGCAGACAGAAAACCCCGCGGCCGGTGATATTTGAAGCTGCGCCCAATCAGCTTTACGCCGCTGGCCAATAGCGCTGACGCGAGCGTGTCGCCGTGAAAGCCACTCATCGAGCGGCCATCGAGCGAAAAACTCAGCTTTTTGCTGCGGTCGATGCGGCCGCCGGATGGGAGCCGACAGGGCACAGATGTCACTTGATCACGCTCTCGCGTTGGCTCGCACCCTCGCGCGCGAGCCTCGCGCCACCCACGGCGTTCGTCGCCGTGTCGCGTTCGAGCACGAGCCATTGCCGGCAGCCGAGGACATGTTGCCAGAACTCGCGGTGACCCCCGCGCGGGTTGTCGAACAGAAAGACGTAGTCATGCCAGGCCCGTCGGTCAGCGCTTCCATGAACGGGACGCGGCTTGGTTGCATCACCCCCATAGCGGAATTCCGTGTAGTCGCGCTCGCCGCACACCGGGCACACAATCCTTAGCATGAGGTCACTGCTTGTAAGTCCAGTTGCCGATGCCGTGCTCATCGAGCTCGCCGCCGCGCTCAAAACGGTCCAGGCTGTAGCAGCGGCTCAGTGGATGCTCATCATCGTTCGCAATGGTGTGTGCGAAGCACCAGCCCGATGCCGGCGTCGCCTTGAATCCCTGATAGCACCAGCCCCCATTCAGATAAAGGTTCCGCAATGGCGTGCGGCAGATGAAGGGGCTCCCGTCGGGCGTCATATCCTGGATCCCGGCCCAATGGCGCAGCAGTCGGAGCCGCGAAATTGAGGGCATCAGTGCCACCGCGCACTCAGCCACCTCCTGGACCTTTGGGAACTGCCCCCTCTGCGTATAACTGTTAAAGCCATCGATATGGCCGCCGAACACCAGCCCACCTTTGTCCGATTGCGAGATGTAAAAGAGCTCGGCGCCAAACGAGATCACATGGTTCACGAACGGCTTGACAGGCTCTGAAACGAAAGCCTGCAGAAGATGACTTTCGATGGGCAGTCTTAAGCCTGCCATCGCAGCAACGTGCGACGAATGCCCTGCGACGGCGATGGCGGTACGGCCGGCAGAAATACGCCCGCGGCTGGTCTCGACGCCACTGACTTGACCTTTAGCGAGCGAAAATCCGGTGACCTCGCAGTTCTCGATGATATCCACGCCGAGCGCGTCGGCAGCGCGCGCATAACCCCATGCCACGGCGTCGTGGCGGGCGGTGCCGGCGCGCCGTTGCAGAAGCCCTCCCCAGATGGGGAAGCGTGCCTCGGATGAATAATCCAGAAACGGCAGCAACCGCATCACCTCACCGCGATCGAGCAGCTCCGCGTCGATTCCGTTCAATCGCATCACATTGCCCTTACGCGCCAGGACGTCCAGCTGTGCAGGCCCATGCGCCAGCACCACCTGACCGCGCTGCGAGAGCATCACGTTGAAATTGAGCGTGTGCGACAAACCCTCCCAAAGCTTCAGCGAGTACTCGAAGAACTGCGTGTTGCCGTCCACCGTGTAATTTGATCGAACGATGGTCGTATTGCGACCGACATTGCCTGAGCCGATGTAGGCGCGCTCCAGCACCGCGATATTCCTAATCCCATGATTCGCCGCCAGGTAGTACGCGGTCGCAAGCCCGTGGCCGCCCCCGCCGATGATCACGACGTCGTAGCTGGATTTCGGCTCGGGCGTTCGCCACGCGCGCGACCATGGCCCACCTGTCAGTGCGTGCCACGCAAGATTGGAAAATGAATAACGGCGCATTGCGGAGCTATACTCCAGACACATGTGTCTGGTCGACCGAGAGGTAGAATTAGCCATGAGCGAGCAAATGTCAAAGCCCGGTGGCCGGGCGCCTACGCACCAGCCACTCGGGCGAACGATATGGCTGGAAACAGCCCGCCAGGCGTTCATCGAGGAAGGAACGGCCGGCGTGGAAGTGAATAAGCTCGCGAAGCGCCTCGGCGTCAGCCGGGGGGGCTTTTACTGGTTCTTCAAGAGTCGCAAGCAGCTCCTGGATGAGCTGCTCACCTATTGGGCCGACACGAGCACCGTGCTGTTCGAGCGGGTGCTGCAGCAGAACGGGGGCGATGGGATGCAGGAGTATCGGGCGCTCGTCGATCTGTGGGTGGATGAGAAGGAATATGACCCCAAGTGGGACGCGGCGGTGAGAGACTGGGCGCGTACCTCACGAGCGGTCCTGAAGATGGTTCAACGCGTCGACGAGAAGCGGATCAGCGTTTTAGAGCAGATATTTCAGGACATCGGGTACCAGGGGAAGGAAGCGCATATCAGAGCGCGTATCACGTACTACCATCAGGTCGGATACTACGCCATGGGCGTTCGCGAGTCCCGTAAACGCCGGCTGGAACTGTACCCGTACTATGCGAGGGTGCTTACGGGACGCGACGTTTAGATTTCGAATGCGATCGCGCCATGCGCGTCATTGGCGGGCGCAATCGCAACGAAACAGCAGCCAGGAAGAATGTCCGGCCGCACCCGGGCTGTGTAAAAATCAGGGTAGTCAGTCAACCAAGAGCCCGAAAATGCCAAGACATGCGAGAGTTCGATTGTCCCGGCTCGCAGCAGCCATGCTTATCACTCTTGCTGGCTTCACGTGGGCGCAGGCGCCAGGTTCGCCGCCAAACGCGACGGCGCGCGCTGGCACGGCTCAACACGATGGCCAGCACGATTTCGATTTTCTACTCGGCTCCTGGAAGATCCACCTGAAAAAGCTGGTGCATCCGCTAACCGGTTCAAATGAATGGGTGGAATATAACGGCACCGTCGTGTGCCGCAAGGTGTGGGACGGTCGAGCGGAAATAGAGGAATTCAACGTTGACAATCCCGAGAAGCATCTGCACATCGAGGGCTTGGCACTACGTCTGTACAACCCGCAATCCCATCAGTGGAGCATCTATTGGGCAACCCCACAGCTGGGAGCCATCGGCGGCCCTCCCGTCGTCGGGGAATTTAGCGGCGGGCGCGGCGAGTTCTACGATCAGGAGTCATTCAACGGTCGAGAAATCTACACGCGCTACGTGTGGACCGACACCACCACGAAGGCTCCGCACTTTGAGCAACAGTATTCCGACGATGGGGGGAAAACGTGGGAAACGAATTGGATCACCGAGCAAACCAGAGCAACCCGCTAATTGTCACGACAGCAACGCGCGTGCTTTGGGAGCCCGGCGCAACGAAAAATGGAACATCCGCATGAAGAGCAGCGGGCACTTCAACGCTGTGGAGAACACATGACTAGAAAGCTCATCAGTTCGGGCTCCACATTCGAGCAACAGATCGGATACTCACGTGCGGTGGTCGCCGGTGATTGGGTTTTTGTTTCCGGCACCACGGGCTTCGACTACGCATCAATGACGATTGCGGACGGAATTGTCGAACAAACAGAGCAATGCCTGAAGAATATCGAGGCCGCGCTGCAGCAGGCGAACTCAAGCATGAAGGACGTCGTCCGCGTGACGTACATTCTGCCCAACGCTTCGGAGTTTGAGCATTGCTGGCCAGTACTGCGAAGGCACTTCGCAAGCGTGCGCCCGGCGGCCACGATGGTCGCAGCTGGCCTGGCGGATCCGCGCATGAAGATCGAAATCGAGGTGACAGCGCTGAAACACTAGCGCGCGACCCGTCCGTGCGGACTGGGGTCAGGCCGCTGCGACTATCGCCTGGTCCTCTCGTCCATGGCTGAGCGGATTGGTCTAGGCGTCTACCCGCACCGTATACTCGCGGCGGCTGCGATATCGGAGAGATGCCATGGCTGCGTTTCAGCGCGAGATGTTGGTGCGGTTCGGGCATTGTGACGCCGCCGGCTGGGTGTTCTATCCGCGCTATTTCGAGATGATCAGCGATTTCGTCGAGGACTGGTTCGAGGACGGACTTAAGGCCAGCGCCCCGGGCCTGTTCCATCACAAGAAGCTCCTGACCCCCTCGGTACACTTTACCGTCGATTTTGCCAAACCGACGCACTACGGGGAACGGCTGACCTTCAACCTGTGGACCCTGAAGATCGGGCGAAGTTCGTGTGAGCTGCGCATCGAAGCGTCCCACCAGGGCGAGCTGCGCATGCGGGTGAAACAGGTGCTCGTCTTCATCTCCGCCGCGAGCGCTCGCGCGACCGCCATTCCGCCGGAACTCGTCGCCCGCATGAAGCGCTTCTCGCCCGAAGACGAGCGCACCACGCCACCGGCGCGCAAGCCCTCAGCTAAGCGCCGCGTGCAGAAGCCCATCTAGCAAACCTGGGCGACGGCGCCGGTGAGCGTGGTGGCGGCCGGCGCCACTGATCGACGCCAACCGAGGTTCATCCAGGCTTATCGGCGCAGCGTGCCGCTGGTCGTCTTGTGGTTAGTGACAGTCTCGGATGAGTCGACTAGGCGTCGCGGTCAAAAGCGTCAACGCTCTTCGGCCAATCCTTCTTCAGCAGGCGCGACAGCGCTCGATCCGCGAGAAGGCGGCCGCCCGTCTGGCAGCGTGCACAGTAGTTGGTCTCATTGTCGGCATAGCGAATCCGCTGTACCGGCGTGCCGCACACCGGGCAGGGAAGTCTGAAGCGCCCGTGCACAGCCATGTCCGCGCGAAACGCGGTCACCTTCTCGGGAAATCCACCGGCCGCCAAGCGCTGCAACCGATCGGTCCACAGGTGCATCTGTTCGTGAACAGCCGCATACAGGCGTGCCAGCCCCGCATCATCGATCCGGCTCGTCAGCATGACCGGTGAGAGTTTCGCCGCATGCAGAATTTCATCGGAATAGGCATTGCCGATGCCGCTGAAAAGCTTCGGGTCGGTCAGCGCGCGCTTCAGCGTGTGGTTTTCACTGCGCAACCTCTCGGCGAACTGCGCCAGGCTGGATTGAAGGATCTCGATGCCGCCAGGATCCTGCAGACGCAGCTGCTGCTCCCCCTGCACGACGTATAGCGAGGCGCGCCGTTTGCTGCCAGCTTCCGTGAGGGTCAGCGTACCGCTGCTGAATTGCAGCCGCGCCAGCGTCGCGCGCTTGGGCGGCGGCCTGCCGCGCTCGAACCAATGCAACCGGCCGGCGATCATGAGATGAAATACCAGCCACAGCTCGCCCTCCAGTCCAATGGCGATGCGTTTGCCGAGGCGGCGCAGCTGCGTTACGCGCCGGCCGTGCGCCGACTGGATCGACGGCTCGACCGTTCGCAGGAGAAACGGCGACTGGATCAGCGCGCGCTCGAGGCTCTGGCCGACGATGCGTTCACTGAGCGCTTGCACATAGACCGCTAGATCCGGGAGCTCGGGCATAACAGACCGTGTGAGCTCTACTCAGCTGGCAGGCGCGGCCGTGCTCGCTGCCCCGTGCGGCGCACGTCCCTCATGGCCATGGTCCGCGCCGATGAAGATGTACATCGCCGGAACCACGAACAGCGTGAACAGGGTGCCGATCGACATCCCCGTGAACAGCGTGAGACCCATGTGGCTGCGTCCCGCTGCACCCGCCCCCGAGGCGATGACCAGCGGCACGACGCCGAACACCATGGCTGCGGTCGTCATCAGGATCGGGCGCAGCCGTACCGCCGCCGCTTCCTCGATCGCGGCCAGCTTGGAGTGCCCGGCGCGCTGCAGCTCGTTGGCAAACTGCACGATCAGGATGCCGTGCTTGCTGACGAGGCCGAGCAGCGTCACGAGGCCCACCTGGGTATAGATATTGAGTGACAGCCCCTTGACGCCCAGGTTGATGAAGATCAGCGCTCCGAACAGCGCCATTGGGACTGACACCAGGATGACCGCTGGGTCGCGGAAGCTCTCGAACTGCGCGGCGAGTGCCAGGTAGACGATGAGCAGGGCAAAGAACAGCGTCACGACGAAGCTGCCCGATCCGAGCATGAACTGCCGCGATTCCCCCGAGTAGTCCGCGTTGTAGCCGCTCGGGGCGGCCTGCTTGAGCGCATCGCGCAGAAACTTGAGCGCATCCGCCTCCGCCACGCCGGCCACCCCGCCGATGGTGGCGGAATTGAGCTGCTGAAAGTGGCTGATGGTCTCCGGCACGACCGAGGTCTTCAGGCTTGCGACCGTGCGCGCGGGGATGAGCGAGCCGTCGCCCGAGTGAACGTAGTAATCGAGCACCTGGCTCGCGTTGAGGCGATCCACCTGCAGGACCTGCGGGATGACCTTGTAGGAGCGCCCGGCAAGCGAGAAGTAGTTGACGTAGCCCCCGCCGAGAGCCGCGCTGAGCGCGCCGCCCACACTCTGCTGCGTCAGCCCGAGATCCCCTACCAGATCGCGATCGACCGTCACGGTTGACTGCGGCTTGTCGAGCTTGAGGTCTGCGTCGATAAACCAGAACATGCCACTCGACTTTGCCTGGTCGAGCACCTTGCTCGCCACCTCGTTCAGGTTCTCGATCGGCTCGGTGGTGGTGATGACGAACTGGATGGGGAATCCCTGCGAGCCGGGCAGCGCCGGAAACTGGAATGCCGCCACGCGCACACCCGGGATCTTGTTCCACTTGTCTTGCAGGAACAGCTGCAGCTGGTTGGCGCTGCGATGGCGTTGATCCCAGGGCTTGAGCAGAACGCCGCCGAAGCCCTGGTTGACGGATGGCGAGCCGGTGAGCTGGAACATCTGCTGGTATTCGGGCAGCTCCTTCGCAATGGAGAACTCCTCGTCGGAGTAGGTCTGCATCTGTGTCAGCGTTGCGGTCGGCGGCCCGACCGTCTGCTCCAGCACGATGCCCTGGTCCTCCGGCGGCGCGAGCTCGGATTTTGAGGTCATGAAAAGGAACACCACGCCCGGCAGCAGCAGCGCGCCGAAAAGCACGATCACCGGCCAGGTCTTAAGCCAGCTTCCCAGCACGCGTTCATAGGCGGTGCGTACCCGTCGGAAGCCCTTGTCGAGGAAGTGAGCGAAGCGCCCCTCATCCTGCCCGACGCGAAACACCTTCGAGCACATCATGGGTGACAAGGTCAGGGCGATGACGCCGGAGATCGTCACCGCGCCGGCCAGCGTGAAGGCGAACTGGGTAAAGAGTGCGCCGGTAAGTCCGCCCTGAAATCCGATCGGCACATAAGCGGCCACCAGTACGATGGTCATGGCGATGATCGGGCCGCCAAGTTCGCGCGCGGCCTGCAGCGACGCCGCAAGTGGCGAAGCTCCCTCCTTCAGGTGCCGGTCGACATTCTCGACCACGATGATCGCGTCATCGACCACCAGTCCGATCGCGAGCACCAGCGCCAGCAGGGTGAGCAGGTTGATGGAATAACCCAGCATCGCCATGATGAAGAATGCGCCCACCAGCGACAACGGCATGGCCACGACCGGCACGAATACCGCCCGCGCACTGCCGAGGAAAAGAAAGATCACCACGGTGACGATGATCAAGGCCTCGACCAGTGTCTTGATGACTTCGCTGATTGAACTGGTGACGAACTGCGTGGCGTCGTAAGCCAGTTTCTGCGTTACACCGGTCGGCAGCTGGGTGGCAATTTCCGGTAGCGTTGCGCGCACCCGCGAGGCCACGTCGAGTATGTTGGCGCGCGGTGCCACCTTGATGCCGATGAACACCGAGTGCTGACCGCTGAAGGCGACGTTGAAGTCGTAGTTCTCGGCCCCCAGCACCACATTGCCCACGTCCTCCAGTCGCACCAATGCGCCGTTCTGGCGCTTGACCACCAGGCGGCGAAACTCATCGAGCGAATGCACGTCGGTATTCGAGGCCAGGTCGACGCTTACCATCTGCCCCTTGGTCGTGCCGACCGCCGAGAGGTAGTTGTTGGCCGACAGGGCCGTGTAGACATCGTCCGCCGAGACTCCATGGGCAGCCAAACGGGCCGGGTCGAGCCAGGCGCGCAACGCGAAGGTCCGGCTGCCGAGGATTTCCGCGGTCTGCACTCCGTCGATCGAGTCGAGTTTGGGCTTGACGACCCGCAGCAGGTAATCGGTCGTGCTGTTGGGAGGAATCGTGTCGCTGAAATAGCCCATGTACATGGCATCGATCGTCTGCCCCACCTGCACGGTGATCACCGGCTGCTGCGCCTGCGGCGGCAGCTGGTTGCGGACCGAGTTGACCTGGGTGTTGATCTCGGTCATCGCGCGGTTCGAGTCGTAGTTCAGGCGCAGCGTTGCGGTGATGACCGACACGCCCGTGCTGCTCGATGAGGCGAGGTAGTCAATGCCCTGCGCCTGCGCGATCGCCGACTCCAGCGGCTGGGTGATGAAACCGGCGACGCTGTTGGCGTCCGCTCCGTAATAGGTGGTGGTGACGGTGACCACCGCATTTTCCGTCTGCGGGAACTGGCTGACCGGCAGCGAGAAAATGGCCCGCGCCCCGAGTACCAGGATCAGCAGGCTGACGACCGCTGAAAGGACCGGCCGCTCGATGAAAAGATCGGTGAACTTCATCGCCTGCCCTTCTTCAGTGCTCCTGCGGGGTCGGGTTCGCCGCATCGCTCGGTTCGGCCACGGTGCTGATGGTCAGCGGCGTGCCGTTCTTGAGCTTGAGCTGCCCGCTCGTCACCACGACGTCACCCTCCTTGACGCCTTTGAGGATGGCGACCTGGTCACCGCGGGTGGCACCGGTGGTCACGAAGGTCTGTTGCGCCACGGGCGGCTTGCCGGCGGCTTGCTTGAGCGCCAGGAACACGGTCGAGCCGTAGGGGTTGAAGGTGATCGCGGTCTGCGGCAGGGTCAGGTAGCGCTGCGCGCCGCCGGCAAGCACCGCCACGCGCACGAACATGCCCGGCAGCAGCCGGCGCTCCGCATTCGCAATCGTCGCCTCGGCCTGGAAATTGCGGCTCCCCGAATCGACCAGCGGGTCGATGGCTGTGATCTTTCCGCTGAAGGCCTGATTCGGCAGCGCGTCGACGGCGAGCTGCGCGGTGAGTCCGGTTTGCACCTGCGCCAGTTGCTCCTGGGGCAGGCGGAAGTCCACGTACACCGGGTCAAGCTCCTGCAGCGTCACGACCTTGTCGCCGGTATTGAGATACTGCCCGGGGTTGACGGTGGTGATGCCGAGCCGCCCGTCGAACGGCGCGCGCAGGACCTTCTTCTGCACCAGGGCGGCCTGGGCGGCAGCCTGCGCCTGTTTGTTCTTGAGATCCGCCGCGTCGGCGTCGAGCTGCGCCTGGCTGATCGCCTGCGCGTCGAACTGAATCTTGTCGCGCGCGTACACAGTGCCGGCAAGATCGGCCGCCGCCTCGAGCGAGTGCAGCGTGGCGATGTCCGAATCCGCATTCAGGCGCACCAGGATCTGCCCGAGCTTGGCGTCGTCGCCGGAGTGAAACTCGACGCTGCGCACCATTCCGGTCACCTCGGTCGTGATGTCCACGCCGCGCACGGCGCGCACGCTCCCCACCGCGGTGATTTCCGGCTGCCAGTCCGAGTAGGCGGCGACCATGGTGGTCACCGTCTGCGGGGGCTGTGAATTGTGGGTCAGGGCCTGCTGGATGAAGTGACCGACCAGCAGGTGCCAGCCGACCAGCAACCCGAGCATCACGCCCACGACCACCACCACGATAATCATGCGTTTCTTCATGAGGGCGTTCACTGCCGACTCTCCTTCGCGTTATCCCGGTTCCACCAGCCGCCGCCCAACGACTGGAACAGCGCGGCGGTATCGGCGTACCGCGCCGCCTCGGCCTGAACCCGACTCTCACGTGCCTGGACGTAGGTGCGCTCGGCGTTCAGCAGTGTGAGATAGCTGACACCGCCCGCCTTGTATTGAAGTCTGGTGATATTGAGCGTGTCCTGCGCGTCGGTCTCCGTGACCGCGTCCGCCTGCAGCGTGCGGGCGTCCGCCTCGAGGGCGCGCAAGGTGTCCGCCACGTCCTGCAGCGCGGACAGCACCGCCTGGCGATACTCGGCCGTGGCACGCTCCAGATCGGCGCGCGCCGCGTGCTTCAGGGCGAGGAGCTCGCCGCCGTGGAAAAGGGGCTGCATCAGCGAGCCACCGATGTTCCAGGCCATCGAGCCGGTGCCAAAAAGATCGCTCGCGGTCACCGTTTCCGAGCCGATCGAGCCGGTGAGATTCAGCTGCGGGTACATGTTGGCGCTCGCCACTCCGAGCTGCGCGGTCGACTCATGCAGCAGCGCTTCGGCGGCCTGTACGTCGGGGCGCTGCCGCACCAGCTTGGCGGGAACGCTGAGCGGAAGATCCGCAGGCAACGTCAGCTGATCGAGCGTGAAGTCGGGCACCTTCGCGTCGTCGGGCGTGCGGCCGGCGAGCACCGCGAGCCGATGCTGTGCCTGGGCAAGCTGTTTCTCGAGTCCGGGCAGCAGCGCCTCGTTCTGGGCGACCTGCGTCTGCTGCGCCAGTACGTCCGCGCGCGATGCAGCGCCCGCGTCGAACTGCCGCTGCACCACTTTCATCTGGTCCCGTTCGCTCGCGACGATGTCGGTGAGCGCTGCGATCTGCGCGTGCAGGGAGGCGATGTTGACGGCCGTCGTGACGAGGTTGCCCGCAAGGGCAAGGTCGGCTGCCTCGAGCTGCCAGCGCTGGTAGTCCGTCTGGGCACGCAGCGCCTCGAGCTGTCGGCGCGAAGCGCCGAACAGATCGAAGCGATAGGTCACGCTGACCGAGGCGTCAAAGAGGTTGAAGATGAACGCGGGCACGTTGGGCTCGCCGAGCACGGCGCCGGGCTCGCGTTCCCGAGCGGCGCTCGCCTGCGCATCGACGGCCGGAAACAGCAGCGCGCCGCGCTGCGCCTTGTAGTTTTCCGCCGCAGTCAGCAGCGTCGCCCTGGCCGCCTGCACGGTCGGACTGTCCGCAAGCGCCGCCCGCATCAGCTCATCGAGCGCCGGGGAGTGAAACAGCGTCCACCAGTCGCCAGGGATGTCGCGCTCGGCGCTGAAGGTCTGAGCGGTGCCGCTCGGGCCCGGCGCAGACACGGTGGCCTCGGGCTCGGGGGCACGCGTGTAATGCGAGGTGGCGGGCGGCGGCGGTGGTTTGAAGTTCGGCCCGACGGCGCAGGCTGACAGGAGCCCGGCGCTAATCAGGGCGACGCACAGTCTTGGCGCTGTCATGGCGTGCTCCAGAGCCGCCCCACTACGCGCCGCGGTAGTCGCCTCAGCGGCCGGGAATGCTGATCGGGCCTGTGAGGGCAGATTTGCAGCGGCTCATCCGGCCACGCCTCGACCGGCGCAGTCACGGCTCGTTCTGCCGGGCCGCCCTGGAGATTGGGCCGCCCGTCGTCGAGTAAGCCGCGCCCCGTTCGGGAGGCCGCCGAGAGCCTCGGATTATCGGTGCGCGCGGCTAGCAGGGGCGCCCCCATAGGGCGCCACTCGGGGCGCAGTTTGCGCAATGCCGCAGTGCGGGTCCTGTGCTCGGCACGCCGGCCTACCTTGCCGTGACGGCCGTTAAAAAGGCATAGCCATCCACTCAATTATCCCTTCTCATTCATGTTCTTACGAGCTCGGCGGCGAGTGGACGTCCCAGTCGCATTTCCCGGCTGTATTTCCAAGTTACGGTGCTTGGCACATCGGTAAGGCCCTCGAATGGATACCCATCCCCAAGGCCCGCATTACCGCGCCGATCAGCGACACCACCGCACGCCACACCAAAGCCCGCGAATAGCATACAAGTTCCACGACCGTTCCTGCCTCTGTCTCTTGATCTCTTGACCGCGCCAAACGAGTCGGAGTGTCGCTTCCTAGACCGCCACCTGGTGTGCTCGCGAAGTAGAGGCTCCGATCAGGGCAGTACCTGAAGCCCGGCTCACTCTGCAGAGGGTTGCTCTCACCGCCGCAACCCCGGCCAGTCCCTTACCTGATGCGGCAGGTTCGCGCCATTGAGCTCGCGCCTTGCGTTCGCGCTGGCGCTTCATCGCTTACTTCCCGGGACACAGCTGGGCCTGATCGATGCGAGTGCCTCCGATGGCGTCGGGGGACTCGACGCTTCACATCCCTACTGCATCGCTCGACCTGCAGCCGTGCGAGGCACGGTCGAGCGATGTGACGATCTTGTTGCAATACCAGATTGGCAACTCCGCACGCGCTCGTGCGCCGCACCAATTCATCCGATGCAGACTCGATGGCTGCGTCCACCAAGATGGGATAATGTTCTGGCGGGAACGGACATGCGCCGCGAGCGAGAAATCGCGCCGCCGCAGCTTCTGGATCCTGAATCTTTCACGTCCTTACAACATCCATTAAGTGGGGAGAGGCGTATGACAACAATCTCGAGAATGCGTTTTGCTGCAGCAGTGCTGGGCGCGCTGGCCACGACGTGGGCCGCGGGGGCGCTGGCGGACGATACGGAGTCTGATAGCGGGCCACTCGCCGGGCAGTGCGCGGGCTTGCCGAGCCAGACCGCCTTGAAGAATGCGCTGACCCTCGCGCGCCATCACGCCAATGGCGGCTTCAACCTCGACATGTGGGGAACCGTCGTGAACCGCGATGGAATCGTGTGCGCGGTTGCTTTCACCGGGGCGGATCGGGGAGCACAATGGCCCGGCAGTCGCGCGATTTCCGCGCAGAAGGCCAATACCGCGAATGCGTTCAGCCTGCCGAGCCTCGCACTATCCACGGCCAATCTGTATTACGCCGTTTCTCCGGGCGGCACCCTTTACGGCCTGCAACACAGCAATCCCGTTGACCCCCGAGTGGCGTATCGTGGACCGGCGACGGACTTCGGCATGAGCAATGATCCGATGGTGGGCCACCGTATCGGTGGCGTGAATGTCTTCGGTGGCGGACTGGGACTTTATAACAGCGCTCACGTACTGGTCGGAGCCCTCGGCGTAAGCGGCGACAGCTCGTGCGCGGATCACAATATCGCGTGGCGAACCCGTCATGGCTTGCTCTTGGATTATGTGCCGGCCGGGGTCAGCGGAGATCCAACTCGTCCCGACAACATCGTGTACGACATCACCGCGCAGCCGGGGCAGCAGGAGGGAGTCAGCCCGAGTGGCTGGGGCCATCCGCAATGCAGTGCCGCAGCAACGGTGATTGCCGAAAGCCTGCCGGTCATCCCCTGACGCATCGGCGCGGTTTTCCGAGATCGAGGGCGGGGGACCCGCGCGGCCGCGCGGGTCCCCTTATGTCCGGCGTGTGGGATCTAATGCTCATGCTGTTTGCAAAACCCCATGTTGCGTGGCACACCGAATCGCGCATAAGCATGCGGGCTCATTTCTTTGGACTTCTGCCACGCGAAAGGTGCATCACATGGGCAAGCATTGCACTCACCTGGCTCAGGTGAAAACCGATCAACCCCGCACCAACGGTTGCGAGGAGTGTCTCAAGATGGGCGACACCTGGGTCCATCTCAGGCTGTGTCGCACCTGCGGCCATGTGGGCTGCTGCGATGACTCGAAGAACAAGCATGCGACCAAGCACTTCCACTCTACGAAGCACCCGATCATCACCTCCATCGAGCCCGGCGAGAATTGGAGCTGGTGCTACATCGATGAGCTGGCGATGCAGCTGACTGGGACTCCTTAGTCGCGATTGCTGGCCTCGCCGGCTGCGGACGCAGAGGGGCGCTCACACCCTGGCATCACCCGCCAGACAGGGCGCGCGGCTTCCCGCTATGGTCGTCCCTTGTCTCGGCCGAATCGGCCGCCAGAAAAGCATGCAGTGCCGCCACCACCTGCGCGCCCTCTCCCACCGCGGTGGCCACCCGCTTGATGGAACCGCAACGCACGTCCCCCGCCGCGAAAACTCCCGCGCGGCTTGTCTGCAGCGCGCGGCGGTCCGCACCAATATCCGCACCGGTGCGGACGAAGCCCTTGGCATCGAGCATCACGCCGGATCCTGCCAGCCAGGCGGTGTTTGGGTCTGCGCCGATGAACAGAAACAGATGACGGATTTCTCGGCGTACATCGCAAGCCGAGGTGCCCTGCCGCCAGTGCACTGCCTGCAGGTTCCCGTTGCTTCCGTCAAGGTTGGTGATATTGGCCTGCGTAATGACCTCGACGTTCGCAAGTCCTTCGATACGATCGACGAGGTAGCGTGACATGTGGGCGCGGATATCACCTCCGCGTATCAGCAGGTAAAGCTTCTTTACGTGACCGGAGAGATAGACGACCGCCTGGCCTGCCGAATTGCCCCCGCCTACCAGAGCCACTTCCTGGTCGGCACATAGCTTCGCTTCCAGCGGCGAGGCCCAGTAGTGCACTCCCGAGCCCTCGAATGTCTCGAGGTTCGCCACCTCCAGCCGCCGATAGCGTGCTCCGCTGGCGATGACCAGCGAGCGCGCACGCACCCGCACGTCCTTCGATACAAGCAGCGTGACCCCGCTGGGGTGACCGTCAGTCACGTCAAGCAGCGCGGTGACCGTTTCCGGGATCGCCATTTCAACGCCAAACTTCTGCGCCTGGTTATAGGCCCGCGCCATCAGCGCGATGCCGCTGATCCCGGTCGGGAATCCCAGGTAGTTCTCGATCCGCGCCGAGGCACCGGCCTGACCTCCGAAAGCGTGACTGTCCAGCACCAGAACCGAGAGGCCCTCGGAGGAAGCGTAGACGGCCGCGGAAAGCCCGGCCGGTCCGGCGCCGACCACCGCGACATCGTAGACGTGCTCGGAATCGATCGAGCCGACCAGCCCCAGGCAGCGAGCCAGGTCCTGCTCGCTCGGATTGCGCAGCAACTGGCCACCCGGGCACAGGACGATCGGCAGCTGGGCACTATCGATATGAAAGCGCTCAATCAGAGCCTGTGCTGCCGGATCTACATTGGGGCTCAGCGTCTGGTGCGGGTGGCCATTGCGACGCAGAAACTCTTCGAGCCGCAGCACGTCGCCATCCTCGGAGCGCCCGATGATGATGGGTCCGCCGGCCCCGGTCTCCAAAAGCCCCACGCGACGAAGAATCAGGGCCCGCATGACTCGCTCACCGAGATCGGCCTCGGCAATAAGCAACGCCCGTAAGCGCTCAGGCGGGATGATCAGCGCTTCTACCGCCTCAACGGCGCGTCCCTCGACCAGCGAAGGGCGTCCCGCCAGCTGCGCGAGCTCGCCCATAAAGGCGCCCGGACCATGGGTCACGATCGGCTCAAGAACGCCTGACTGATCCTGGCGACCGACCGCGATGTGGCCGGCCAGAACGACGGTCAGCCCAAGACCGGCTTCACCGACTCTGGCCACCGAGCTACCGGCCTCGAAGGATTGCACATGCCCGAAGCGGCGCATGCGCAGCAGCTCCGCCGCGGTCAAAACCGGGAACACCTGCTGCCGGCGTGTATCGAATATGGAAGACATGCCTCTTGCGCCCGTTATTCAAGGCGTCCGAGCGGCACCTTGGATTTCTCTAGCGAACGGCCACCGACGAGTCTAACAGTCAGTGAGCCTGGCAGTGGCCAGGGTCTCGGTTCCGCCGACGCCGCCCGGGCACGAGCAGGCCCCGTGGCCCGGAGGTAACTCGCCACGGAAAAGCCCGGCCCGTTGCCTTACTCCCAATGATAATCGAACGACAATGCCAGGACGCGCTGAGTTCTTCTCTCCACCAAGGGACTGGAGGCCGGACGCCCGCGGATTTGGCTGATGGCCGTGTCGAGGTTGAGGAGCAGGTGCTTGCCGAGGAACTTAGTCGCGCTGAACCCCACGCCGGCATCGGCGGTGCCCGAATGATCGACGTCGAAGACCGGATGTCCGGATGCGAGCGATTGCTCGGCAGTCACCCCGTAAAGGGTCTGCAGGTAGTGGCGCGTGGCGAGCGTAATCGATGGTCCGGCAAACATCACGAACGTCTTCGAGCTTCCAGGGAGCGGCATGTAAACCCCCGCATCCCCCACTGCTCCCTCGGCGCCCCCGACGAACTGCCGGGCAGAGGCTCGCAGAATCAACGGAAACTTCTTCGACAGCACCCATGTGCCGTACAACTTGCCGACTGGCGCGGCCGGAATATCGCCCATGCCGCGCAGATTCGTCAGGTCATCCTTCTCCTGTCGACCGAGATCGTAGGTTACGCCCACGCCAACCTGGTAGTGGTCGCCGCGAAGGAAGTTGAACCCGAGGCCCTCGCCGGTGGAAAGAAACGCAACGTCCCGGTAATGGATGTTGATCACCGGACCGCCACTGACCTGATCCGCGCGCGCGCCGTCGTAGACCGGCTGCACCTCGGCACCCACCCCGAGAATGGTGCGCCAGGTGGGCAGGTCAGGCTCGAATAGCCGCGCGAGGATTATGCCGCCGGAATATTGCCACTCCTGCAGAGGCGATGGGGTCTGAGCCAGTGCCCGCGAGCTGCAAGCAAGCAGTGCGAATGCCAGAAGGCCCAGCTGACGCGGCAGGGTGGTGACTCTCACTTTCTATGGCGATCCATGCGCTGGTTCCGATCCTGGCAGGAAGACGATGACACAACCACATCTACTACACTTCCTTGCCGCAGCCAATCAGCGCCGGCCGCGTGCGATGCTCCGCTGAAGGTTAGAGACCTCGCGCAACAGTCTGCAACAAACGGCTTGCGGAAATTCGGCCGCCCTTCCCGACGGGTTCGGGTCACCGCCGAGAACTCAGGCGGGCAACTGCACTTCCAGGGGCAGCGTGCAGGCGCGAATCGAAGCGTGCGAAGTGCTACGGATCGGGTCAGCCGTCGGAGACGCCTGTAACACGCGTGCGCATGCGCAGGGAATCCCAGCTCGCATCCGCCGTCCATCCGCCATCCACTGGCAGGCTCACCCCGTTGACGAATCCGTTGCGCTCGCAGTCGGCGAGGTACGCGATTGTTGCCGCTACATCCTCCGGCCGGGCAAAGCGCGCCATCGGTACCCGGTTTACGATGTCTTCATCGGTGTAGGCACCGCTGCTTTGATCGGCGACGTCCATCTCGGTCTTGATCCAGCCTGGGCAAACCGCATTGACGCGCACGCCCCTTCCTCCCCATTCGGCGGCGAGCGTCCGCGTGAGCCCGATCAGGCCGTGTTTGGAGACGTTGTAGGCACAGCGCTCGCTGACACCGGCAAGACCGGCCACAGACGCCACATTCACGATACTGCCCGAGCGGCGCGCGAGCATCTGTGCGCCCAGGTACTTGCACAAGAGGAACGGCCCGAGCAAGTTGACATCCATGACGCGCCGCCACTGCGCCACCGTCGTGTGCTCGGCCGGGCATATCAGACTGATACCGGCGTTGTTGACGAGGACGCTGACGGCGCCGTAGTCGCTGCGGATACGCTCCGCGAGCGCCTGCGCAAACGCTTCCGATGAAACGTCGCCGCAGATCCCACGAACCTGTGCGGACTCGCGCGCCAGGCGCGCAAGAGCACTATCGAGGGGTTGAACGTCGACAAGCGTAACTTCATAGGCACTGCGGGCAAGAAGTGCGGCGGTTGCGAAGCCTACTCCTTGCGCGGCCCCAGTCACGACGGCGGTTTTCATTGGTGTGTTCTCTCTGCAAAGTTCGACGGCTGATGGACAGCCGCCTTGGAAGGCCAGTAAGTGCGCGCCATCCGATGCGTCGTAATCGCTCGTTGGCTCCTGTCACGCCAGGTCTCATGATGCGGGTAGCCCGGCTTCCGGTGCAATGCGTGGCGACGCCCGCCGACCTGTATCGGCGCTAATTCCGACTGTGGTCCACGATTGAAGCGCTCGCGTGCGCGGCTGCCGGCCGCGCGCCTGACCGCCCGGGAAACTCGGGCTAGATTGCGGCGCACCTGTTGCCGGCAAGTCGGCTTATAATGCTTTAAGTCGAAAGCAACATTGCAATGTCAGCCGCGGGACGATGCGCTGTATGGCGAAAAAAGCGGAAGCGTTTGATCGGTGGATCCGCACGACATTCGTGGAGTTGAACACCGCGCTTGAAACCGTGTACTTCTCTCAGCCGAATCGCGCTCAGGTCATTGGCATCGGCGATGCGTTAAAGCAACAGTTACGGGACGAAGGGCAGGCACACATCGCGGCACTGCTCGAGGAGGGTAATACCGGCGACGGCTTCGCCAGTGCTTTCGGCGTGCTCGGGAATGTTGGGCTCTACCTCGGATCCATGCGCAGACACGAGCTCACGAATCCGGCGCGAGAAGAGCGCTCGCCGTTCCCCGAGGCATCCTCTCTGGCAATGCATGTGGCGGCATCGCTCGGCATGGTGCCCCGATTCGCCACGGCGCACCTGACCACTCATAACATGGCGCTGGCGGGAACCCACAAGAGCTTCACGTCGCTCCCCGATGAACTGCTCTTCATCGATGAGAACACGCGCGGGATTCTGGCGTTCCAGCGGGCCGCGGATGCCCTGACGCGAATCGTGCCGCTGGGGATCTCCAGTCCGGTAACCGACGTATTATTCAATGCCGCGAAACTTGCCATTCGCGACGCCATTCATATCAACGAGAGGCTATTTAAGAGCCTTGACGTCGAGCGGTTCTTTTACAGCGTGCGGCCTTATTACAAGCCCTACCGCATCGGACGGCAGGAGTACCGGGGCGCCAACGCCGGAGACTTCTCCGGCATCAACGAGATCGATCTGTTGCTCGGCTTGTGCCGCGCGAACGACCCCTATTACGCGCAGCTTCTCGTCGACAAGTTGCTTTTTATGCTGCCCTCGGATCAGGCGCGGCTACGCGAGTGCTTTACGCACAAGAGCTTTTTGGATGAGCTGCTTGAACTTGCGGACCAGCATTCTCGCACCGATTGGTTCCAGAACGCTCTGCGCTCGTTTCTCGAAGTGTGTGACCTGTTCGCGCAGACGGCCACGCAGCACCACGACATGCTGGTGAAACGCTTCATCGAGCAACCTGCTGCCGCGCTCGGCGATGGCGATCTAGACGGGATTACGGCGAGCGGACCTCCTCTGCCGGTGCTGCTGCGCTCTCTCGAGACTCTTCGCGACCTGCGCGTCGCCGCCAACCGCAGTGACCTGGCCACCCGCTACGAGGACCTCACCAAACTCAAGGGTTTGCTCACAGATACGGGGCGCTGAAAGCGCCCCTCGGGGCTGCGGTACTCTGCGTCGCGGCAGCCCTCGTCCTCAATAAACTGCCAGGCGCTACCTATAGACCTGCACTTCGGTCCCGATCGCATAGATCATCGGAGTGCCGTCGACCGCGCGCAGCCGAATTCGGTTGGCGCTCTTGGCAAGAGCTGAAGGCCGCCACGTCCTCCCGCCGTCCTCGGTCTCGAAACCACCCACGGCGGTGCCGACCCATCCCTTTTTACTGGATAAAAAGCCGATGCCGAACTCTTTGGCGTTCTTGTCTGCAACCAGCGGCAATTCAACCCAGTGCTCGCCGCTGTCAACTGTCTTGGCGATTCGCTGTTGCACGTTATTCTCATCCTCATTCTGCAGGGTCACGTAGCCCACGCGACTATTTGCAAATGAGGCCTTCCAGGTGATCTCGTTCTTGCGCGCGGAGCGAAAAACCTCGCGCCAGACCCGGCCGCCATCATTAGTCCTGAGGATCAACGCGCTCGACTGCGCGATGTCGCCGCTGGTTGCGGCAAAAACGAAGCCGACGTTGGGATCGAGGAACTTCACGTCCAGGATCATTCCCGCCCGATCAGATAGATCGATCAGCGACCAGGTTTCGCCGCCATTTTCCGATCGCAGCAGTTTGGCGGGACCGTCCGCGCGGCCGGCCGCGTGGATATAAACGCGGTCGCTGACATCGCCCTCATGGATCGAGCGCGATTTCAGGATGTCTATCGAGCAGACCCCGGGAATGGTCGCACCCGAGATCTTCGCGGGCTGCCAGGTTAATCCTCCGTCTTTGCTCTCGTAGAGCGGTGTCGTGTCGGTGATGTTCGCAAGTCCCGCCCCGAGATTTCCTAGGAACCCGTGCGTGGCGTCAATGAATCCCAGCGAGCGGATAAAGGTGCCCGGTCTCGACCAAACGAGCTGCCACGTCTGACCGCCATCCACGGTCCGGTACAAGTTGCCCTTCCCCGTTCCGTAAATGGCCGTGCGTGCGTCCAGAAACACAAGATCGTCGCGCTTCTTGGGATAGGCCTCGGTCGCCAACGTCTGCCATTGCGGCACGGAGGAATGCGCACTCATGGCGGTACCGGCCAGACCGAGTATCAGGAGCGCTGCGGTGATGACCGTCTCAAGTTTCATAGGTTCGCCGGATACCCTTCCGTGATTCACGCCGTTGCCTAGAAATGCCAGAGGCCGCGACGCGGACAGCCTGCTGCCCCTCGCGCTTACTCGTACTCAATCAGATCAGGAGCGAACATCTGCTGCCCGTCTTAACACAGCGTGAATCGTAGCGCCCGGTCTTCTATTTCGCCGGACCGGCCGTGCGCTTCATTCTGACCTCATTGTACTTGTGCAGCTCGCGCACTTCGTTAACGGCGCCATTCTTGTCCGGCACGAACACCATGATGTGAATGCTTCCCTTCTGATAAAAGACCAATGGGGCCAGCGGAATCAATTGAGTAGCGCTCTTCGGGTCGCGTCCGCCGTACAGTGCGCCGTCGCGCACGAAGACCTGATACTTCGAAGTTGCCTTCTCGTTGTACCGGTAGTCGCCTAGCAATGACTGCCAGCCGCTCGAGCTCCCATCAATCGGTTCCAGATCGCGTGGTACGACGGTGACATGCACGGCCACAATTTTCCAGGACGCCCCGACACGCTGGTACATGTCGGTTTCCACGTACGTGGTGTGCAGCTGCTGGTCGAATATGTTTTCTACTTCGTCGATCCAATAATGCACGAGCGCGGCGCTGGCGATCCGGCGCACGGTCAAGCCGCGGATCTTGATCTGGCCGCTGAATCCGCGCGGCAACGGCCGCAGTTCCTCCAGAAATTTGGCCCTGTTCTGGACCTCGCCGTCCTCCGTGGTGATCATGCAGTCGGCGTCGAGAACGCGATCCCAGACGGCCTTGTCACCAGCAGTTACCGCGTCAAACAGTGCCTGCGTCGTGGTTTGGAACCAGGCATCGGGGACATCGGAGGCGGCGTGTGATGGGGGACAGATCAAGAGACAAAGGATCGCGGCGCTGCCGTGGCGCAGCTTTGCAGCAATCTGTCGAACTTTCATAGCAGGATCTCCATGCGCGGTGACAGGAAAGAACCATCGAAAGCGCTCGCGCGCGGCCCGCCAACCGTGTAAGCGCCCTGACCCAGGCAGTGTCATTCAGCCGCGGTCCGAACGTTTCGGCCGCGGACGAATCGCCTCCGCGACGGGTTCAAGCCGAAGGCGCGTGGTCCTGCGCGCACAGTATCCGGTTCCTCGTCCAGCTGGTCTCCGGGATCACATCCGCGCTGCGCCATGCGCCCGGTTCGGCTCAGGATGGCGAAAGAATGAGTGAATCGAGCATCCGCGCCAGGGCCTGCGGGTGGTCCAGCCAACCGCTCGCTGGCCACCCACGTGGATTCTCATGCGCAGGAATGTAGCCAAAAAGAGCGACGAAGACCTGCATTCCCGCGGCCTGCGCCGCCAGAACGTCCCGTTCTGCATCGCCAATGTAGATGCATTGGGAGGGCCTCAGACGAAGTCGGTCCGCAGCGTACAGCAGTTGAGCCGGATCGGGTTTGCGCTGCGCCAGGGTGTCCCCGCTCACGATCACGCCAGCGCGCTTAAGCAGCGCAAGCTGCTCGAGAAGCGGCTCGGTGAGCCACGCGGGCTTATTTGTGACGACTCCCCAGTTGATACCCCTGCCCTCGAGCCGCTCTAGCGCCTCGGGAATCCCCGGATAGGCCCGCGTCCTGACTGCCAGCCCTCCTCGATAAATGCGCAGGAAGCGCTCGCGCAGTGCGGCGGGTTGCGCTGCGGTGGCGCCTGGAAAGGCCGCGCGGACCAGCGCCACTGCGCCGTGGGACACCAGTGGCCGGACCTCCTCGAACGGGAGCGCTTCGAGACCTTCCTGCTGTCGAAGCTCGTTGAGCGCTGCCACCATGTCGGGCGCGGTGTCGACAAGCGTGCCGTCGAGATCGAAGAGCACTGCACGCGTTCCATCAGATGCACTGGTCATCGCAGGTAATGTGCCTTTATCGCTACGACTGCAAGTGAGCTCGCGGCAATGGCTATGTCTTCTCGCGGGCCGGTGGAGCTGCGAATTGGCGGCCCGGTCGTAGGCCAAAGCCACGACAAGTTTTCCTTAAGGTGGTGTCAGATTTTCGGTTTGTTCCGATTATGGATCGAGCCGAAAGTAGCGTCACTTTATCGGCCGCCGCGAGTCATCCCGATCCGCTGGTGGATAGCCGAACTGAGAGGAAACGGTCATGTCAGCTTCATTTGTCGGTGGGCGCGCCTTGGGTTTGCTCGGCGCACTGGTCATCTGCACCATTCTCTGGGCTCCGATCGTATCGCCTTATCAGGTCGCTGCGACCGTGCAGGCGATCGACCGCGCGATCGGATTCACTCACGAGGTTCGTTCCGGTCATGGCGGCGGCAGCTCCGCGCCGCTCGCCCGGGTCTCACTGTGAGACCCTCCTATCAGCGGCTGCTGATCCTGTACGCCGCTTCAATGGGTGCCTCAGACGCTCCGGCCGTACTGCGCGAGAGGCAGCACGCGAGCGCCTGGGGTACCCGGAGAGGAACGCGCTAGGACGAAGGCGGCGGTCCACCCGCAACTCCGGGCGAACCCTGCGCGCCGCAGGCTCGCTTCATGGCGCACCCCCTGCGCCCGCCCTGCCGCTGAGAAAACCGGCCGCACTCGGTGATTATTTCCTTTGTTATCCCTTAGTTGCGAGCGTAAATTCCCCTCCACCCGTTGAGGGATCTCGCCTGCTTACCCGCTCGCTCTCGGTCCCTCGCCTCAACACAGGGGGCTCCCGTCCGCCACCGTCCGTTCCGGGGTGGCCAGGACCACCACACCGTCCTCGCGCGCAAAACCGGTGACCAGCACCTCCGACTTGAAGCCCGCCACGCGCTTTGCGCCAAGCCCGGTGGCACAGATCACCTGCCTGCCGATGAGATCGCCGGGTTGGTAGAGCGCGGTCAACTGCGCGCTCGACGGTTTGATTCCAAACGGTCCGAAGTCAATCCACATCTTGTAGGCCGGCTGACGCGCCTGCGCAAACAACTCCACGCTTCGGACCGTGCCGGCACGCAGGCCCACCCGCTGGAAATCGTTCCACGTCGAGTGTTCCGTCGGATCCGTCGTCATCGTCGTACTCCCTATCGTTCAGCGTACCTGACGGCAGCGCACCGGCGTGCGCCGCCTCAGGTGATTCCCGCGGCTGCCATAGGCACAGCCTGCCCTGTCGGTCAGGCCCGATCCAGTGGGTTTTTTGCCAGCCGGCGCGCCTGCATCAGTGCAGTGACGTGCAGCATGAAGAAGATGGGCACCAGGTAGACGGGGATGAGCAGCAGCGGCAACAGCGCCATGGGGCCCGTCGTGATTTCCCCGGCAGCGCCGGTGGCGAGTACCGAATTGAGTGCCCCGCTGCTGACAGCCGCGGTAAGGTCCAATATCCCAAGCACATTCCACGCCGCGAACGCCGTGCTGGTTGCGAACCGGGGTCGCCGGATGAGGGAAACGAGCACCCACGGGGCCGCGATCGCGATAGCCATGTCGCCAAGGCCTGCGGGCAAAGCGAACATGGCGGGGAGCACCTTGTGCGCGTAGAGCGCCAGGAACCCCAACCCGGCGAACCTCCACGACTGTATCGCCACGATCAGATGCAGGTCCGCCGTAAGCACCAGCTCGCGGAACGCCCCCGACAGCCGCAATGCGGCAAAGAAGAGAATGATGGGCAGGCCGGCCCCGATCGCAATCGCCAGCGGCGGAGCGCCCGCTGCCGAAACGAACACCCCGTTCGCCCCCAGTGCCACGACCAACGCGAACCATGCGGCGAGCACGAGCGCGACGGTCACTCTTGCGCCCGAGACGATGTGGAATCGCGGCTGGGACGAGTGTGAAATGACGGTAGTCGACATGATGACGTCTCCCGATAGTAACTTGCATTTTGCAAGTTAGTAGAAATGTAGCATACTGACTTGCAGTCTGCAAGTGACTAAGTCGATGAGGGTCTGAAACGAATGAAAGCGAAGATAAGCAAGCGGGATGATCCGCGCCGATCCGCCTGCGCCATTGCGAATACGCTCGACCTGGTGGGCGACAAGTGGTCGCTGCTGGTCGTTCGCGATCTGCTGCACGGTAAGCGCACCTACGGCGAGCTGGTGGACTCTCCGGAAGGCATTCCAACCAACATTCTTGCCGATCGCCTGAAGCGCCTGGAGGGCGCGGGAATCATCGCGAGCGCCGCGTACCAGGAGCGTCCGCCGCGCTACGCCTATACGCTGACCAAGAAGGGAACCGCCCTGGGCGATGTTCTGCTCGCATTGGTGCGCTGGGGCAAAGAACACATACCGGGCACCGTGACCTTGAAGGAAACGGCTTCGAACCACGGTTCCGAACGACCCACGCCCGGCTCAACCCGGGCGCGCGCGAAGAGGTCCCGCGTCAATTAAAGCGCGGGGAGACAACCAAAGCGGTGGGAACTCAAGGCGTTCTTTCCGGCGAGCTCCAGGTATGCCGGTTCGCCCGCACCCACGGGGGCCTGCACCCCCATGCCAGCGCAAACTCAGCGCGCCGTGAGACGCCAGAGCGATGTCACCTCGGCGGCACGCGCCGCGTGGAAAGGGTCCGTGTCATCGGCAGCTCTGGGGTGTCTCGGCCGCACGTCGATTCGATCTACCGTTCGCAACCCTGCCGCATCGAAGACAGCGAGCAGCTCGGCCCGGGACCGAAGCCCCAGGTGCTCCGCGAGGTCCGAGAGGATCAGCCAGCCCTCGCCCTGTGGCTGCAGGTGCGCAGGCAGCCCGCCCAGGAACCCGCGCAGCATGCAACTGTCGGGATCGTAGATCCCGCGCTCAAGGGGAGAACTCGGCCGCGCGGGAAGCCACGGCGGGTTACATACCACCAGGTCGGCCCGCCCTTGCGGATAGAGGTTCGCCGGCACGACCTGCACCTGCGCGGCCAGCCCCAGTCGTTCGAGGTTCTCGCGAGCGCAGGTCAGCGCGCGCGGATCCTGGTCGGTGGCCACGATACGTCTGACCCCGCGCCGCGCGAGCACGGCCGCCAGCACACCCGTCCCGGTGCCGATATCAAATGCCACGCCGGCGGCCGAGCTGGCCTCGGGCAGCGGCGCACCGGCGACCAGTTCGACGTATTCCTGGCGAATCGGCGCGAATACTCCGTAGTGCGGGTGGATCCGGCCACCGATCGCGCCGATTTCAATCCCCTTGGTGCGCCATTCGTGCGCGCCGATGACTCCGAGCAACGCTCGAAGCGAGACGATCGACGGCTCGCCTGCGGGGCCGTACGCCTCCTCACACGCTAGCCGTACGTCTGGCGCCCGTCGCAGCGCAATGGTGTAGCTCTCATCGAGCTGCACCAATAGCGCGCCGAGCGTACGCGCCCGCTGGGAACGAGCCTGACGATGTAGGTGAAAGGCCTCGGCCGCAGCTCTGGGGCCCGATGAGGCGGCCGACTTGCTGGCCCTGCGGTCGGCGCGACTGGCCAATGCAACGAGCATCTGGCGGGCGTTCTGAAAGTCGCCTCGCCACAGCAACGCCGTTCCCTGACATGCAAGACCGTACGCATCATCCGCGGTCGTGCGATCGTCGGCGATCACCACGCCTCTCGCGGGCGGCGCCCCGCTCTCCGAGCGCCATCGTGCGTAGCGCGCCTCTGCGTTCTCGGTCCAATGAATCAGCGGCTGTGTGCTCACGCTAGAGCTCGGCACATTGTCAGGTCACGGATTCGCGTTCGCATGAGGTGGCCATGCGCAACAGGCACTTCGAAAAACCGCTTCATAGGCACGCGGCAGCACGGACCGGCCCGCGACAACTTGCAACCGCCACGCCCGCGTTTTGGCTGCGTACCTATCGGCGCCGATCCAACGCGCCGCGCGTAAAAACGCGCAGTAGTGCATAGTAAAACCAGCAAACGCTGCAGAGCCAAGGCCGCGCAAACGCAAACAGGCGGCGACGCGCGGACTCATCCCGATGCAGTGTGCATTCTTCAGAAGGATCCTTCCATGAACATGACGCTCAGCATAGGTCCCCTGGCGGCATTGATCGCCGGCATTCTCATCCTGATTGTGCCGCGGCTTCTCAACTATATCGTCGCGATTTACCTGATCATTATTGGTCTGCTCGGGCTCTTCGGCGCACCTGGCAGCATGCACTTCAGGTGACGGCACGCACGACGCGCGCGCCGCACGGATGCACCGATCTGGGCGACCCGGGCCGACACACCTCACTGCACGGCAGTGATCGACTCAAGTCGGCGGCTGGCTACCCCGATGATCGGGCCCTGACCGAGGGGCTGTACGAGCACGGCCACATCAGTCGCATCGCGCGGCAACGAAGACAGCTGCGCGCGAAAGCTCGCTGCCCGCCCCTCCCAGCGGCCGAGCGTGCGGACCGCGCGCACGACGTTGAATTCCTGCAGGGTGCGCCCGGCATTCTCGCCACGGCCGATGGGCGAGAGCGCCTTAGCCAAGTAGGCGATCAGCACCACATCGCTTCGCGTGAGCCGATCCTGGGCGGCGACCTCGACCAGCACTTCGCCACCGCTGAGTGAGATTGCAACCGGAACGCCGGCCCGATTCGCCGCCAGCGCGCCGGCGATACCGCTGCGGTCTGTGCCGACATAGTCGCTGCGTCCATCGATGACGACCTCGGGTGTATACACCGAGGAGCGCCCCAGGGATCGCGAATAAATGCGCTGACGCTCCACGGACGTTTCGAGCGCGAAGCGGTCTCGCCAGCCGAGGCTGTCCCAATAGTCGACGTGAAACGACAAGGCGAGTACGTCGCTGCGTTGCGCAAGTTCTCCGATGTAGGCTTCGGCCGGCGGACATGAGCTGCACCCTTCGGAAGTGAACAACTCGACCACTGCGGGGCGTGGCTGTGCGGCCGCGGCGACGGCCGAGCAGATCAGAAGGCCGGGCGCGAGACAGGTTATCAGCCCTGAGCTTCGGAGTGCTGCCATGCTCTGCGGAACCCTCATGAGAACATTGTTGTGCCGGACCGTTCGGTCGGTCGGTAAATAGACCCGCGTTTGCGGCGAAATATTGCTGCGGCTCATAGCCGCGGCTGCTCCAGAGCCTGCTGTCGACCGCCCGGCCGTCGAGCTTGCCCGGCCCGCGGCTGCTCCGCTACCGTGTCGCCACGCATGTCAGCCATCGCCCTGGTTCTGATTTTGTTTGCGGCGACCGCGGGCCTGCGGCTGCTTGCGGACCGCTTGCGCATCCCCTTGCCGACCCTGCTCGTGCTGGGCGGCCTGGGTGTGGCCTTCATCCCGGGTTTGCCGCCCCTGACGCTCGATCCGGAAGCCATCTTCCTCATCTTCATTCCGCCGCTGCTGTTTTCGGCATCCGTTACCACCTCACTGCGGGAGCTGAGGCGAAATCAGCGCGCAATCACGCTGCTCGCGGTGTGGCTGGTGCTGGCGACCACCGTTGTGGTCGCAGTGGTCGCACACAAACTCATTCCGACTCTGCCGTGGGCCGTATGCTTCGTGCTGGGCGCCATCGTGTCGCCTCCGGACGCGGTTGCGGTCATCGCCAGCACGCGCGAGCTCACCCTGCCGAGCGACATGGTGGCAATCCTCGAGGGTGAAAGCCTTGCGAACGATGCGACCGCCCTTATCGCGTATCAGGTCGCGCTCACGGCCGCGGTCTCGGGGACTTTCTCGCTGCCCGACGCCAGCCTGGAGTTGCTGCTCGCGAGCGCCGGCGGCATTGCGATCGGGCTTGCCACGGGCTGGTGCGTCGGTTGGGCGCGCCTGCGTATCGCGCGCACGAGTGTGGTCGAGAATACGATCTCGCTCCTGAGTCCGTTCATCGCCTTCATTCCAGCCTACGAGCTCGGCTGCTCCGGTGTACTGGCCGTGGTTGCGATGGGCCTTTTCTTCGGACGCCGGGGACCGCGCGTCATCACCGCCGAAACGCGCCTGCAGGGCGCCGCCATGTGGGAGGTACTGACCTTTCTGCTCGAGGGACTCATCTTCATCTTCATCGGGCTCGAGCTGCCGCAGGTGGTCCGTGCACTCGAACCAGGCACTATCGCCAGGCTGGTCGGTGTGGCGGTGGCCATCGCTGCGGCGATGATCGTGACGCGCATCCTGTGGATGTTCCCCGGTGCCTATCTGCCCCGCTGGCTCGATGGGCTGTTGGGCCGCCCGACCCGGGCCTATCCGCCGTGGCGGCACGTCCTGTTCGGCGGCTGGGCAGGAATTCGCGGCGGAGATTCGCTCGTCATCGCACTCGCACTGCCGTACGTGGGATCGCACGGGGCGCCGTTGCCGGGCCGCGCCGTTGTCATCTTCATTACCTTTGTCGTCATCCTGATCACGCTGGTCGTACAGGGCTTCACGCTCGCACCGCTGGTCCGCGTACTGGGCATCGTCGGCGGGACACGGGAGGCCGCCGAGGAGCGGCTTGCCCGAACCGGCAGCGTGCGTGCCGGCGCCGAGGCCCTCGAGCGCTTCGCGGCCGAAGAAGGCGCCGAGAGTGAAATCGCCGACTTAAGGAAGCTCGCTGCGCACAAACTGGCGAGACTGGGGAATTCCCGCGGCGCTTCCTCCCCGCACCTGCGTCTGCGCCTGTCCATGATCGCCGCCGAGCGGGAAGCCGTAATCGCCATGCGTGATCGCAACGAGATCAGCGACACCGTCATGCGTCGACTGCAACGTGAGTTTGACCATGAGGAGGTGCTGCTGCGACAGCGCTACGGTGACGCGCCTTAGCCCATCGAGCATCAGTGCGCGCCCGGCATGGGCGCGTTCGCAAGGGGTGTTCGACTTTCGTTTCAGTCCAGGGGATTCGCGCGAAGCTCATCTCGTGCACGCCCCGTGAACATTGACAGCTCGTTGCAGTGAACGCCAAGCTAAGCCTAGTTCAAGTTTCGCACGCGAGATCGAGCCTCGCTCATCTTGGGTGTACCATCCGGCGCATCGGCGCATCCACTGTGAGGTCAACGTGAGCGGCAAGTCATCATCAAGACTGGATCAGGCGTTCCTGGACAGGCAGCGACGCAAACTGTCCGAACTGCGCAATCAGATCCTGGCGGTCAGACGTGACCAGCAAGGCGAGGAAGCGGGCGTAAATGCTGACCTGAGTGGCCAGGCGCGCGAATATGAGGATGACGCGCAGAAACTTACCACGCTCGAACTGGAAGGGAACCTGGCCGCGGTTGAGGGCGATCGCCTAAGCAACATCGAACGCGCGCTGCAAAAGATCGATGACGGCACCTACGGCCTGTCTGACGGTAGTGGAGCGCCGATACCGATCGAGAGACTTGAGGCTTCTCCAGAGGCGCTCTATACGCTCGAAGAGCAAAAGGCTCGTGATGCGGCACGCTGACTCTTCGGCACGAGCAGGGGCAAGATGCTGACCGCAGCGACTGAACGCGCAATTCTGGCCGGTGGCTGCTTTTGGGGCATGCAGGATCTGCTGCGCCGTTATCCGGGCGTAATCTCCACACGGGTCGGCTATTCGGGAGGCAGCCTGCCGAACGCGACCTACCGCAATCACGGCACGCACGCCGAGGCGATCGAGATCGTGTTCGATCCGAAGGTAATCAGCTATCGAAAACTGCTCGAGATCTTCTTTCAGATCCATGATCCGACCACGTTCAACCGCCAGGGTAACGATCGCGGCCTGAGCTATCGCTCCGCCATCTTCTATACCAGCGACGAACAGAGGCGGATCGCGCAAGACACCGTCGCCGATGTTGAAGCCTCCGGACTGTGGCCGGGCAAAGTCGTGACCGAAATCGCACCAGCTGGCGAGTTCTGGCAGGCCGAGCCCGAACATCAGGACTATCTCGAGCGCTATCCGAATGGCTACACCTGCCATTTCGTGCGGCCCGGGTGGAAGCTTCCGGTTAGAGTCGAGCGGGCGACGGGAACAAACTAAACGCGGGCCGCTGAGCCATCCCCTGTCACAGATAGGGCAGCATCAGACGTGCGGCGCTGTCGCGCAGCCGGACCGGCGCTGAACGCCTGCCCAGATCCGCGGTGGTGATGCGGGTGCCCTGATGCGCAGATATCTCCGCGCTCACCAGCTGCACGGAGGCTGAGCAGTACACTTCGACATTGATCTCGAAGTTCAGGGTAAAACTGCGCGTGTCCCAGTTGGCAGTACCGACAAAGCACCAGATTCCGTCCACGGTCATAAGCTTGGTGTGATTGAAAGGTGGCGGGTGCGTCCACACCCGGCAGCCGGAAACCAGCAGCGGGTCGATGTGGGCGCGCATCGCCCAGTCGACGCTCGGGTGGTTGGTGCGTTCGGGCAGCACGACGTCGACCTCGACGCCACGCATCGCGGCCAGCGCCAGCGCCGTAATGATCCGCTCGTCCGGCAGGAAATACGGTGTCATGACCTTAACCGACGAGCGCGCGCAGCCGATCGCCTCGAGCACCAGCAGTTCAATCTTCTCCAGATCCTGGTCGGGGCCCGAAGTCACCGCACGCGCGAGGCTGTGGCCGGCCTGCTCGAGGGCCGGAAACCAGCGCGGTCCGGACAGCGTCTCCCCGGTCGTGAAGCACCATTGTTCGGCGAATGAGTCGCACAGTTGTGCGACGACCGGCCCTGCGAATCTGAAGTGAGTGTCAAGCACTGGGTGGCGGGGATTACGGCCGAGGAGATTCTCCGCGCCAATGTTCAGGCCACCGGTGAAGGCAACGCGCCCATCGACCACCAGAATTTTCCGGTGGGTGCGCAGATTGAGAAACGGCATGCGCCAAGGCATGGCCGAATGCAGAAACCGCGCGGCTGGAATTCCCGCGTGGCGAAGCTTGCGATAGGCACCACACCAGAAATAGCCTCCTCCGTACCCGTCGATGAGCACGCGCACCTCCACGCCGCGTCGTTGCGCGTTGATCAAGGCCACAATGAACAGCTCCCCGGCAGCATCGGCGCGAAAGATGTAACTCGACAAAGCGACACTCACGGTGGCGCCTTCGATTGCCGAGATCATCTGCGGATAAGCGGCGTCCCCGTTGTGCAGCATGACGATGTCATTACCGCCTTCTACCTGTCGTCCGCTGATACGCCGGGCCGCCGCCTCCAGAGGTGCTAAGTGATCGTCGCGGCTGGGGCTAGCGGTGGGCTCGAGCACGGGAAGCGGCGACGGCGAAGTGCGCAAGCCTCTGGCGCGCCGCCGCACCCGATTGATGCCCAAGAGCACGTACAACACGCTGCCGACGACCGGCGAGAGCCAGGCGAGGCCGATCCAGGCGACCGCCGACCCGGGGTCGCGTTTGTGCGCGAGCGCGTGCAGGGTGACACCGGTAGCCAGAACCAGGTGCAGCCCGGTGAGAGCGATCGGTGCGAGCGGACTATAATGTCCGAACATGCTTTGCCTTCGGTCGTGCCTTTATCATGAGGAACCGACCGTGGCGGCGGCTCAGCGAGCCACCGCTTCGATCGGATCCATGAGGCGGTTCATTCGGGCGGCGAGAGCCTCGTTGGGTGCGCTCGTCGTCATGTCGATGCCTGCTTTCAGGTACAGCGCGTAGGGGCAATTCGCACTCTCCGCGCGAAGCATACCTAGGAAGCGTGCGCGCGCCGAGCCCGCGGGGAATCCTGCGAACTTAAGCGCGCGGCGGTGTTTTTCGGGAATGAGCAGATCAGAGCGGCCGTGATCCGAGCATGATAACGGCCATGCCGGTAATGGTGATCGACGCGCCGATGAGATCCCATGAGGTAGGACGATCACCGTCGACGAGCCAGAGCCATAGCATTGCCACCGCGACATACACCCCGCCGTAAGCTGCGTACACGCGCCCGGCTGCAGTCGGATGTAAGCTCAGCAGCCACGCAAAGACAGCGAGGCTGCCCAGGGCCGGAATGAGTAACCAGGCCGATCCGCTCCTTCTCAACCACAGATAGGGCAGGTAGCAGCCAACGATCTCCGCGATGGCCGTGATCACGAAAAGCGAAAGGGTCTTGAGGATCAGCAACGGCGACTACCTTGCAATTTCCCGGCCGTTGCGAGCGGCTCTATCGCCCGGAGCGCAAATTCCACTTGCTGACCAAGCGGGCCGTCCAGGCAGCAAATCATACAGCAGCCTTCGCATTCGAATGGGCATTGACCTGATCATGGCGGACTCTGGGCAAGATCCGATCTAAGTTGAAGTGATGCAAGAGGGATCCTGGAATCAGCCCGCCGCAGTCGCGCACCCGCCGGCGGCCGGCACGCCGCTCCTGGTCTATGACGGCGATTGCGGGTTCTGCGGCTACTGGGCGCGCTACTGGCAGAAGCTCACGGGCGAGCGTGTCTCCTACCGACCGTATCAGGAAGTTGCAGCGCAATATTCTGCGATTCCCGAGGCTGCCTTTCAACGCGCGGTACAGTACTTCACGCCCGACGGGCAGCACCGTGCCAGCGCCGCCGAGGCAAGCTTCCTGACCCTGAGTCATGCGCGTGGCAAGGGAATCTGGCTTGCGCTGTACAGAAAGCTCCCCGGCTTCGCAGCCCTTTCCGAGCTGGCTTATGCCTTCATCGCAGCACACCGCGCGGCCTTTTATCGCATCAGCCTGATTCTGTGGGGCACCGAGCCCGAACCGCCACGACACGACCTCGTTTCGTTCCTATTCCTACGCCTGTTCGGCCTGATCTACTTTGCAGCCTTTGCCTCGTTCGGCGTTCAGGCTCTGGGCCTCATCGGCAGCCACGGCATCCTGCCGCTTGCGCAACTGGTCGATGCCCTCGACGCGCGCGTCGGGCCGGTGCGCTTCTTCCTGATGCCGATGCTGTTCTGGTGGAGCGCCAGCGATGTGTCCATCCAGGCAGCGTGCTGGGCCGGGGCGGCGCTGTCCTTCTTGCTGGTCCTGAACCTGGTACCCCGCCTGAGCCTGTTTCTGCTCTACGTGCTCTACCTCTCGCTCCTTTACGCGGGACAGACGTTCATGAGCTACCAGTGGGACACCTTCCTGCTGGAGGCCGGATTCCTGTCATTGCTAATGAGCTTCGCTCAGCGGCCGGGTGTGTGGCTGCTGCGCTGGTTGCTGTTCCGATTCCTGTTCATGTCGGGCGTGGTCAAGTTACTGAGCGGCGATCCGAACTGGTGGAACCTTTCCGCGCTCTCCTATCACTTCCTCACCCAGCCGCTGCCGACGCCGCTGGCCTGGTACGCCGCACACCTGCCGCCGGGCATATTGAGGCTTGCCACCGCCGGCATGTTTTTCGTCGAGCTGGTGCTGCCGTTCTTCATCTTCTTCCCGCGCCGGATACGCTTCTTCGCCGCCTTCGGCATCCTGGTGCTGCAAAGCTGCATTCTGATCACGGGCAATTACAACTGGTTCAATCTGCAGACCCTGTTGCTGTGCCTGCTGCTGTTCGACGACGCGGCTTTGCAAAAGGTACTGCCGCAGCGCCTGATCCGCCGGCTGCCGGTGCGTCCGGATCGTGCTGCACCGCGCACGGTAGTGAGGCTGACTGTCTGCTGTTGGGCGCTGGTGCTCGTGTTCTGCAGCCTTGTGCAGATGGATGTTCGCTTCGGCGGCAGTCCGCCTGCAGTGACGCAGAGGCTCGCGGCGCTGCTCGAACCGCTGCATATGGTGAGCGGTTACGGCCTGTTCGCAGTCATGACCACGCAGCGCGACGAAATTGTCATCGAGGGCTCCTACGATGGCGTCCAGTGGCACGAGTACGAGTTCCGCTACAAGCCCGGCGAGCTGGCGCGCCGGCCGCCCTGGAACATCCCGCACCAGCCGCGCCTGGACTGGCAGATGTGGTTTGCCTCGCTGGATGACCCCAGGCGCCTCAGGTGGTTTCAGCTGTTCCTGCAGAAGCTGCTGGAGAATGAGCCCGCGGTGACGGCGTTACTAGAGAAAAACCCCTTTGCGAACAAGCCACCTCGCTATGTGCGGGCGCAGTTCTACGATTACACCTACTCCGGCAGCGGTGAAAAGGCACACGGCCTTTGGTGGGACCGACGGTTATTGGGCTCCTACTTTCCGACCGTATACCTGAAAGGCGAGTGAACCGCGCCCGAAAGCAGACGGGAAAGAGGGCTAACTCCCCTACCCCAGCTGCTCGCGGCGTCCCTTTCGGATGGAAAAAAACAGCTGGCGGTGTTCGCCGGCTCGCGTAATTGCTGCCCACTGCAGCGCGACCAGCACGTACAGGATGTTCAGCGCAAACAGCGTGGTCGGAACGTGTTTGGTGCGGCGCGCTGCAGCAACGACCTGCTTCGCCGTGACCCCGCGCGAACCGCCGAGGCGCTCGTGCACGTAGTCGACGGCCACTTTGCCGACCACATTGAAGTAGCCGGAACCCCGGCGCGCCTTGGAAAGCGCAAACGAGAGCACGAAGAAATAGCCCGCTGCCTCGAATACATGGTAGGTCTGACGCACCGCCTCGACCCGACCGCAGTACTTAAGACCTCTTTGCAGCGTACGGATATTCATACAATGCACCTCGCGGCTGTCTGGGCGCCTGTACGGCCTTCACATCATCGGCGCAACGCCGGCTGAGTGCCATAGGTCCCTGCCACTTTGATTTCAACTGGCCCACCGACTGGCGGGCTTAAATGCCTTCGGCCCGGTATTCCTTGCGCGCTGCCTGCCAAACCTCCCGGGCGGCGCCGGCGTTCAATGCGGCGATAGCGAGGCCCACGGTCAGGTCCGGCCAAAGAGAATGGCTCCTGGCGGTCACGAGCCCCGCCGCGACGATCGCGATGTTCGCAAAGGTGTCGTTTCGCGCAGAAAGGAAAGCCGCTCGAGTGAGACTTCCGCCGTGCGTGCGAAAGCGCGCCAGCATGAAAGCGCAGGTCAGATTGACGAGCAGCGCGCCGCCGCCGGTCAACGTCAAGGGCCCGGCGGCCGGTGGCAGCGGAAGCGCGAACTTACTCCACGCCGTCCACAGCGTCGCGAGCGCAGGCACCAGCAGCACGCCTGCGAGAGCCATCCCTAACTGCGCCCGCCGCCTGGCACGCCACCCCAACGCGACGGCGATCAGCAGATTGATGGATGCGTCCTCCAGAAAGTCGACGCTGTCGGCGAAGAGCGAAACCGAACCGATGTGCAGGGCAACCGCGAATTCGACACCGAAGTAAGCAAGATTCAGCAGCGCAACACCGACTACCACCCTGTGCAGACTTGCGTTCATGGCTTAAGGCGCGCGCCTTGCAGGTTCCACAGCACGTTATTCCGCTGAATCAGGGCCGCAGGCGGCAACTTGTCGTCGAATCCCGACGTATGTTGCGATTCGACGAATGATTGATGAAAAGCGCTCAACCGTCGGAATCACAAAGATCGCCCGATCGTCGCATGAAGTTTGATAGTGTCCGCGCCTGGATCCAGTTATGGAGAACATGGACTTTGCAGACTTCGCACAAACATTTCCTGTTGGCATCAGATTTCGACCAGACGCTGAGCTTCAACGACTCCGGCCACGTTCTCAGCGAGCTGCTCGGCGTTCGCGCTTTTGACCAGAAGGTTCATGGGCTCGCGCGCAGCAACCTTGTTCAACAGGGTGGCGAACTGGCGTACCTGATCCGCCACGACCCCGACTTTCGCGGCGTGCGGCGCGAGCATCTCGTCGAAACCGGGCGTCGTGTGCGGCTCAAGGCCGCGATCCCCGCTTTAGTGGCGTTTCTCGAGCGGGGGCTGAACGAATATCGCTTTTCATTCTGCGTCGTCTCAGCGGCGCCCCGCGAGGTCGTGGTGTCTGCCCTGAGCGGCATTGTGCCAGCGGATCGGATCTACGGAACGGATTTTGACTACGACCCGGAGTCCGGCGAGGTACGGGCGATCAAACGGGTGCCTGCCGGGTACGGCAAAGTTGCCGTGCTCGATGAGTTGGCCCAGCGCCTTGGCGTTGTCGCTGACAGAATCATTTACGTCGGCGACGGCAGCTCAGACGTTCACGTTATGCTGCACGTCAACAACGCCGATGGGTTTACCATCGCCGTCTCTGAGAACAGTCAGCTGGCGCGGATTGCGAAGAGCACTGTACTCAGCGAGAACGCGTTCAGCATTCTCGTTCCGGTGCTCGATCAGGTGCTGGGCATGCGAATCCATGAAATCCGACGCGTGCTCGAATCAAACGGGCTCATGCTGCACGAGTGGGAGCGTGCCCGTACCGATCGGGTGATAATTCAGGAAACAAAATTACAGGCGGTGTCTGCGGCACTCTAGTGAGACCGAGCGGATCCAGTCACCGGCCGGCGGCAAACGCCGCCGGCCGGTACGAGTTCTCACTCAGGAGTTGTCCTCGTCCTTCTGACCCGCGCCGGTGCCGCGGTCCTTTTCCTTAGAGGTCCGATCGCTCGGATCTCGACGCGGCTCGTCAGCGCGGTGGCCGGGCTTGGGATCCTGGCGAGTTCCGGGGTTGGGCATCTGGCCGGGGTTCTGCTTCTGGCCAGGATTGGGGTTCTGACCGGGATTCTGATTGCTCACAGTGTTTCTCCTCTCACGGTGTGAGTGCAGACGGTACCCCGGCGGATGAGGGCTGGCTGTCAAGATCATGGAGTTCACGCTGTAGGCCGCTGACCACGTGGCGGCGAGGGCAAAGCTTGGCCGCTGTTTTCCCCTCACCAACGGCACAGCGCCTCCCGGCGCGGTCAACGTTTGCGCCGGCCACAGTTGAAGCTTCGGCCGCGGCGTTGCCGCTCCGTAGCCTTTGCCTCGTTGCACGCGCGCAAGGCAACCCGATCAAAGCGGCAGATCGGCTGCTTATGCGCCGCTCAGGATACGCGCCGCTGCCCTGGATGCCGCTGAATTCGATTTATCGAACCGGCATCAGCACATCAGCTGCGCGTCACTTATTCTCCTCGGGCGATACCTGATCCGCGACATTCTTCAGCGCGGTAGCGGTGGTCTCGCCCACCCCTTCCGCGGCACTCTGAAATCCGTCTGCCACCGACACCATCCCGCGCGCAACGATCCGGCGACCTGCATCCGATGCACGTACCGCGCCTTCCTTCGCGAGCGACTTGGCGACGCGCCCTGCGCTCACCACGACTCGCTTGGCAGCGGTCTTGATTGTCCGCACCTGCTTACGCGTGCGCTTGGAACTGGCAACCTTCTTTGGCGCACTTCGCACACGTCGCTTGGCGCGCGCCTTGGGAACGGCGGCTTTCCTTCTCGGCTTTCGTTTCATCTTGGCCATGCATTGCTCCTCGAGCCAGAATTGTCTGGCTGCATATGGACTGTTGCGATTCTCACGCCCGCAACACCTCGCTCGCGCGCCCGTCTACGGGCCTCGCAAATTCAGTCTGCCGTACCGCGGCATCCGCGTAGGCAGCTCCAGCCCCAGTTCGCGTGTAGGAGCGAGCCGACAGGCCGGCCGGCGCGGCGAGTTTTCGCGCGCGCACGTGCAGGATCTCGGCGCATCGTCGCAATCACAGTGCCCCCGGGCGGATTGTGCTCAACCACGCAGTCTCGCGTGCAGCGACAGCCGCTGCTGGCGGCTCATCGCACGGCGCGCTCCAGCACTCAATAAGGTTACGCCAATGCATCGTTCCTTGTTGCCCGCACTTGTGCCGACCAGTTTCTCCTTACCCCGCGCAGCCCGAGTGCAGCCCTCCCGGCGGATTGCCACTCCACGGACATCAAGACGCGATCATCCGCGCGCAGCCGGCCGTGGCCCGCCGGTACTCCTGCTGCACGGGTTCGGCGCCGGCGGTGACAGCTGGCAGCCCCTTGCGGTCGCGGTGATGCGCGAGCACGCGGTCCCCGAGCGCGCGGCGTGGGGCTCTCGGCCCCCTCCGCAGAGCGGTAACGATCAAAAGACCCAGGCCCGGGATATGGCGCAAGTACTTGATCCGCTTCAGGTTAATGAGGTCGCGCGGGTCACCCATGTCGGCAACCGGGGCAGACGTAACGCCACCTCAGCAGCACCTAGGCGGCAGGTTTTGAGGGCGATACCGCGCGGATGGAGAACGCCGCCGCCAGGGCGCTTGCCAGGGCAAGTCCCGCGGCAATCACCATGACCAGCCGAACCGTTTCGACGAACGACTTGGAGAGGACCGCACGCGCGACTTGGCGGCTGGCCTCGGAGGACCCCGCGGGGATCTGCGGCATCACGAATCCGCCGCGAGCTTCGTCCACGATGCGTCGGACCTCGGGCGCCGCCTGGGCACTTTGCAGATTCCGATCGAGGGCATGACCGAACGAGCTGGTTCCGGCGCTGCCGAGAATCGCAATCAGCAGCAGGCTTGCCACTGAAGCGACCGCATTGTTGATCCCGGAAGCCACTCCGGTCTGGTGCTGCGGCACGGAGTTCAGCACGGTCGTGGTGAGCGGCGCGACCGTCACAGCCATTCCGAATCCGATCACTACCATGGGCAGAAAATACGTGGTCACGTAGAGGCCCCCGCTACCCGGTACGCCGAGCAGCAGCAGTCCAAGTGCCACGATGCTTGGGCCGACGATGAGCGGCAGGCGGGCCCCGAAACGATCGACCAGGCCGCCACCCCACTTGGAAAGAAGTCCCAGGATCAGCGTAAAGGGCAGGAATACCGCGCCCGCCGCCGTCGCTGAGTAGCCATGAACCTGAATAAGGGCGAATGGCAGGAAGAACATCGCACCGCCGAGCGCGCCGTACAGCAGCAACGTCAGTAGGTTCACGCCGCTGAATGCTGCAGAGCGGAACAGGACCAGCGGCACCATGGGTGCCGAAGCGCGCCGCTCGGCCATCAGGAAGGCCAAGAGCAATGCACTACCGGCCAGGACTGACCCGATAACGAGGAGACTGCCCCAGCCGTCCGCGGACGCCGAGATCAGCCCATAGACCAAGGTGCCCAGGCCGCCAAAAGCGAGTACGGCACCTGTCCAGTCCAGGCCGGCGGGCGCCTGCGGATCCCTGCTCTCCGCGACATGACGGGCGGTGATCAGCAGGGTCGGAACCGCCAGGACCGGATTGATGATGAAGATCGCCCGCCACGACACATGATCGACGAGCCAGCCCCCGAACAGCGGGCCGGCGCCCGCGGCAATCGCCGAGGCGCCCGACCAGATGCCGATCGCAGCGCCGCGCTCCTTTTCACCGTAAGCCGCACCGATGATTGCCAGCGAACAGGGAATCAGCAACGCCGCGCCGACGCCCTGAATCGCGCGGGCGAGAATCAAAACGCCGACGCCCGGTGCCAACCCGCAGGCGAGGGAGGCAGCCGCAAAGATGACCACGCCGCTGAGAAAGATCTTGCGACGTCCGAATTGATCCGCCGCGGCCCCTCCGATGAGCAACAAGGCCGACAGGCACAGCGTGTACGCGTTGATGACCCACTGCATCCCCGCGAGGGTCGTCGCCAGATCAATTTCCATTCTCGGCAGAGCGATATTGACCACCGACTCATCAACGAATGCCATGGTGGAACCGAGTACCGCGGCGGCGAGAACCCAGCCCCGGTCCCGCTTGGCGCAGTCCGAGCCGCGCGGCGTCGAACGGATGGCAAGATCATCGCACGGTCGGCTTTTGAGGTTGATCAAGCGGAATCGCTCTGGCCAGCCATGGGATCACTATCTCACACCCCATCTTTCATCAGTCTTTTCTCGGCGGCGCGCGAACCACGCCATGCGGCGGGCGCATCCAGGCCTGCATCGCTGCATCGCTGCATCGCTGCATGAGCCGGATGACACCCTTCTGGCTTTCCTGTGACGGTGGCTTGCCGGGCGCTGTGCGCGCCCGCGCGGCTTTGGTGCACCGGCCCATTGGCTTGAGCGCCGCCATTGATACTGATCCCGGCGGATCCTGACGCGATACAAGATGCTAAACTGCGATACCCAAACCGCACGTCTGCAGGAGTTATCTATGGCCTCTGGAAACTTTGTGAGCGACGTCGAGGGGATCCGTCGTAAAGCTCGTGAGCACCTGAGTGCCGGCGCCGTCACCAGCAACTATCAGGGGCAGGTTGAGCAGACTATTGCGCTGTTGAACGCGGCGGTGGCTACCGAAATCGTTTGCGTCCTGCGCTACAAGTTCCACGCGGTCGTCGCAACCGGCATCTCGAGCGAAGCCGTGAAGGCAGAGTTTGCGCAGCACGCCAAGGAGGAAGAAGCACACCTCGACTGGCTGTGCGAGCGCATCAATCAATTGGGAGGCAAGCCGAACATGAGCCCGGAGGGGCTGCTGTCGCGCGCCGCCTCGCAGTACGTCGAGGGCGAGAACCTGATCGATATGATCAAGGAGAACCTGATCGCGGAGCGCATCGCCATCGAGACCTACCGGGACATGGTGCGGCATTTCGCCGACAAGGATCCGACCACACGAACGCTGCTTGAGCGGATTCTCGCCCAGGAAGAAGAGCACGCCAACGACATGCACGATCTGCTGGTCGACCACGAAGGTCGTCCGATGCTCAAGAAATAGCGAGCGGGTTACCGATTCGCCAAGGGTGAGCTTAAGCTGATCCGGCCGGGGACCGCCGATCCTCGGCTGCCGCAAGCTTGAGGGGACTTCAAACCAGCGCGGCACGGCTTTTGGGGCGCCAGACCTCGCGGATCATGCTGTAAAGAAACGCCGTGGTCAGGCCGACCAGAATCATTCCGTTGAGCGCCTCAAGCGCACCGATCAGGTGCCAGCGGTCCGCCAGATAGAGCGGCTGGTGGCCGTAGGTGGTCATTGCGCCCAGCGAATACAGCAGCGCCGACTTCCCGTCGGGCAGCCCGCCCGGGATCCGGTACATCGCCGCCCAGATCGCGGCCTCCCCCGCGTGCAGAAGCGTCACCAGGAGCGTTGTGATCCCCATGACCAGCGCAAACACCAGGATCGAGTCGAATCCTTTTGCCGCAATCCGCTTGACCTGCACGAGCCTCTCGTTGATGAGGGCCAGACCGATGACGTGAAGGATGCCCGTGACCACAACAACGGCACGCTCCACGCCCAGTTCCCGTCCCAAGCGCGCTGTCCATCTTGATGTCCTCGCCGGCGAATCGTCGTTATAGTTGGCCTCGGGGATGCTACTGACCCGGGGACCTTATGCACATCGTGCGACGCATTCTCCCCCTGACCTGCCTGCTCGCCGTGGGCGTCCTTGCGTCCGAGTCGGCGCGCGATCCGATCTTCATCCGCGTCAAACCCGCCGAGGTTCACTGGCAAACTCTGCCGAACGGCCACGGCGTGCAGACCGCCACGCTCGCTGGCGACCCGGACAAGCCTGGTCTGTACGTCATACGGGTCAGGTTTCCTCCCCATGTGATGGATCGGCCGCACTGGCACCCGAATGACCGTTACGTCACGGTTCTCGAGGGCACCTGGTACACCGGGACCGGCCCGACCTTCGACGTCGCGCGCGCCGTACCGCTGCCAGCCGGTAGCTTGATGGTACATCCCGCCCGCGCACTCCACTGGGACGGCTCCGCGAGTGATGAGAGCGTGGTTGTGCAGATCATCGGCTACGGTCCTGGAACGACCGTCCAGCTCGATCCCAAGCAGCCGTTTTGGACCGAGGCATCGCGCTAGCGCAATTAGAGCTAACACGAGTCGCGTCTAATCGCCCTGCAGAAATCTGGCGATTATCCCCGCCGAATAATATCGCGCTATCTGCTGAGAAAACCGGCGGAAGTCGCCTGGAGCGCCTGCATCTGCGCTGTCAGAGATGGTCCGCACGACGCCGAAGGGAACTGAGTACTCATCGCAGACCTGCGCCACCGCTGCGCCCTCCATCTCCACACAGCAGACTTCCGGCAGGCGCTGTCGAAGTGTGGTGACCTCGGCCGCATCGGCGAAGAACTTATCCCCGCTCGCGATGACTCCGCCTACGACTTTCGGAGAGGTCATGTTGAAAAACGCCAACTCGGCGTGCGGCACGAGGGAGTTAAGGTCATCGGCCAGGAACTTCCTGGCGGCCAGGCTCAGTCGTTCGCGCAAATCCGGGTCGGTGGCAAAATGGGACTTGCCCAGCAGCGGCACTTCGTAGCGCTTGAACAGCGGCGTTGCGTCCATGTCGTGCTGAACGAGCGTGGTTGCAACGACAATATCTCCGATGTTGAGCCCCGGCCGTAGGGCGCCCGCCACGCCGCTGAATACCAGCCGCGTTACCGGATATGACGCCAGAAGCTGGGTGACCGTCGCGGCGGCGGCAACCTTGCCGTAGCGCGAAAACACGACCACAGTGTCGGTTCCGCGAAATTTGCCCGTATGAAACTGCCGTTTGCCAAATTCCTGGGCCTTGAGGCCCGCAAGACTGTCGATGACGGCCGCGATCTCCTCCTGCATGGCACTGACGATTGCGAGCACGCGATGAAGCTCCGGTTATGCGGCACGGCGTTGGAATACGAGCGCAACGCAGCGCTGTAGCGGCAAGTATCGAGACTCTACGCGCCCGAATGCGACAGCCGCGTCATCAAAAGGGCGGCGCGCTTGATCTGGCGGTCGAAACTCTTCGGATCTGCGGTCTCCCCGGGGGCGTGCGCGCCGCTGCCCGCGGCGCCCATTCCGATCAGCCCGTCGAGCTTCGGGGCGACGAAGGCAATGTCGCCGGCGCCGCGCTTCATCGGGTCGAGCTCACCCATCGCCTCAAGTCCCAGGTCCCGATTTACGTTATTCAGCTGCTTGAGCAGCGCACGGCTGCCAGCGGTCGGCGCCATCGCGGGATACCCTTCCTCGAAGGTGATCTGCCCTTCGGTCCCGGCCAGGTGCTGCGCCACGATGCTCTGCATCTTTTGCCGAATGCGCTCAGTCTGATCATTGCTCAGGGTCCGCAGATCCCCGTGCGCAAAAGCCTGAGCTGCAATCACGTTGGTCTTGCCCGTCGCGCTGCCGCCGCTCTCATCGGGAGTTAATTCAGCAGCCGCGCCGGTCAGACCCAGGCCGACGTTAAAGGTCGCATTGTCCTCGCGGACCTCTCTGCGGAAGGCGTCCAGAATGCGCGCGAGTTCGTATGCGGCGCCATATCCTGCGCCCTCGGAGAACACCTGAGAGGAGTGCCCGGATTTTGCTTTCACCGTGATCGTCCAGTCCGAGGCGCTGCGTCGGGCAATCGATCCCATGTCATGTCCGTCTTCCCGCGCCAGCGCTTCAAACTCCAAGGCCAGATCGGCGTGATCCGCCGCCTGCAGCAGGTCGGCCCGGGAGATTGACTGCGGAGTGCCGGGCCATTCCTCATCCCCCGACAGGACGATCAGAATGCGTGCCGGCGCGAGCGTCCCGGCTGTCTTCATCGCGCGCAGCGCGCCGATCATGATCGCCAGGCCACCCTTCATGTCGCACACGCCCGGCCCCTCGATCAGCTCGCCACGACGCACCATGGTCTGAAACGGACTGTCCTTCTCAAACACCGTATCGAGGTGCCCGATCAGCAGCATCCGCTTGCCGCCGCCAGTGCCCTTGTGCTCCGCGATCAGGTGCCCGGCCCGGTGCGCGGCGCCCATCGGCACCCAGCGCACGCTGATGCCGAGCGGCTCCAGTTCCGCGCGCATCATCTGCCCGACCTGCTCGACCCCGGCAAAATTCATCGTGCCGCTGTTGACGTCGACCAGCCGTTCGGTCAGTTGCAGCGCGTAGGCATCTTGCGCAGCGGCGGCGGCAACTACTCGTGCCTCCGCAGGACTCAGATTTGCAGCCGTGGCCGCACTACACGGCCCCAAGCCTAGAGCCAGCCATACGATGGCCGGAAGAACAGTGAGGTGTTCACGGGGGCAGACAGCCCTGTTTTCATTTTTCATAGCATCTCGTAGCGAGGCTAACCGTAAGCCCAAGCAAGGCTATAACACTCTTCGAGTGCGGTCACGGACACTCGCGGGCGGGTCGCGCCCGCGCTGCGTTCATTCCATCTGCGACTGCGCGAGCGGCTGTAGCGTCGGCGCGCGATTTTCATGCTTGACATCCGTAGCAGGGCGCCTGTAATCCCGCCTACCGTTACTGCTGGTTCCGGAGGCGGCATTTATGGACGTAGGATTCATCGGCCTCGGTAACATGGGCAAGTCCATCGCGACCAATCTGATTCGCGCCGGTCACCGATTGTGCGTGTGGAACCGATCGTCGGGACCCGCGCAGGAGCTTGCCGCGCTGGGCGCAAAGATCGCCGCCGAACCGGCCGACGCGGCGCGTGGCGAAGTCCTCATGACCATGCTCGCGGACGATGACGCCTACCGCACGGTGCTGATCGGGCAGCGCGTGCTGGAGAACGCGGCCGGCGGCCTCATACACGTGAACCTCGCTACCATATCCGTCGCGTTTGCCAGGGAGCTCGCGCAGCTGTGTGCGAAGCGCGGCATCCCCTACGTGGCAGCTCCCGTGTTCGGGCGCCCCGAGGTTGCGCAGGCTGCGAAACTCAATATCGTTGCCTCGGGCGACAGCGCTGCGCTTGCGCGCATCGAGCCTCTGCTGTCTGCCATCGGGCAGCGCACCTGGCCGCTCGGAACTCAGGCTGAGCGCGCTAACGTGGTGAAACTTGCGGGTAACTTCATGATAGCGAGCGCACTGGAAACGATGGGTGAGGCGGCAGCGTTGGCGCAGGCTCACGGCATCGCCTCGGCCGATTTTCTCAATATTCTGACCAGCACGCTTTTTGCGGCCCCCGTATATCAGATTTACGGGCGCATCATCGCCGAGCAACGCTACCAGCCGGCTGCATTCAAGCTGGGGCTGGGACTCAAGGACGTTCGCCTCGCCTTGCAGGCCGGCGAGGCCGCAAATGTGCCACTGCCGTTTGCCAGCGTGTTACGCGACCATTTCCTGGAGGCGATCGCCATCGGAAATGCGGACCACGACTGGGCCGCGATCGCCGAGATCTCCGCCCGCCATGCGGGATTGGGTACCGCGAAATAGCGGGCGGTACCCTCACCCGCTCGAGCGTGTTGAGCGCTCGCGCGCCGCCCTCACTCGCCCTGGTGGCTGCCGACCTGGAGCATGCACTTCTGCTTGATCTGACTATCAGACTGCCCGGAATTCTTGGCCTTTTCAGACTTCACACACTGCTTCATCTTCGGATCCTGGGCAGACATTTTGTCGGCCGGTGCATTGTTGCCAGCCGGCGTTTCACTGGTCACGCTACCGTTTACGTTCGCGTCGGTGCTCTGCGTGTCCGGGACAGTCGCGCCTTTGTTCGACGGGCCCGTTTGCGCAATTGCCAAGGTTGTCGAGCCGAGTGCCAGCAGGGCAACGAGCAGTGATGTTCGATGGGGTAGCATGTTGAATCTCCCGAGGTTGATTGGCTCACTCATACCGTAGTCCGATCAGGTACCCCGGCGGTATCAGGCGCAGTCGAGTGCCCCGGTGAGATCAATCTGACGCCGGCCGTGCGCATCGCCTGGGTTCGTGCCGCACCATGACGCTTAGCTTGCTACCGCGGCGCTGTCAGGGCTGCGCTGGGGCTCGCCTTGATGTCGGAGTAGGATGAGCGGCTTGCTGCCTCGATTGGCACCGCCATCAGGAGTCCGCCATGAGCAAGATCACCTACGAAATTGTCAAGCACGACGGCGGCTGGGCCTATCGCGCGAACGGGACCTACTCCGAAAGCTTTCGAACGCACGACGAGGCTCGGCAAGCCGCGCTGCTGGCCGCCCGCGAACAGGGCATACCGGGCGAGGCCACCCTCATCTCCTGGGAGGACAGCGAGGGCCACTGGCACAGGGAATTTGCCGCGGGGAATGATCGGCCCGAAGTCGACGTGGAGGGCTGAGTCCGCGGCTAAGGCGCGCTCAACGCATTCACCAGGGCCTTGTGGAAGGCCGCTGGGTCCTGAATCATCGGAGCATGACCTAATTGCGGGAATTCAATCAGCTTCGCGTGCGGAATCATTGCGGCGGCACGCTTGCCGAGCTCGGGGTAACGGCCAAGGGTGGCGCGGAGCGCGGCCGGCGCCAGATCCTTGCCGATCGCGGTCGTGTCCTTGTCGCCGATCATGAGCACGGTCGGGACGGAGATCTGCGGAAATTCGTAGATCACCGGCTGCGTGTAGATCATGTCGTAGATCGCGGCTGAATTCCACGCAACGAGCTGCTTGCCGGGGCCGGCATTCAGTCCGGCCAGCATCTGCACCCACTGCTCGTACTCGGGGCGCCATTGGCCTGCGTAGTACGTGTCGCGCTCGTAGTTGCGAATCGCATCCGCGTTGGTTTTGAGTTCCCGCGCATACCAGTCATCAAGGGAGATCGACGGAACGCCGAGTGCCTTCCAGTCCTCAAGCCCGATCGGGTCAACAAGCACCAGTTGCTGAGTCTCGTTTGGATACATGAGGGCGTAGCGCACGGCAATCATCCCACCGGTGGAATGCGCCACCAGGGTGCATTGGCGGATGCCCAGCGAGATCAGCAGCGCGTGCGTATTGCGCGCCAGTTGCTGGAAACTGTACTGGTAGTGCGCTGGCTTGGTGGACTTGCAGAAGCCGGTCTGATCCGGGGCGAGGACACGATAGCCCGCCGCGACCAGCGTCTCGATGGTCGCCTGCCAGGTTGCCGCGCAAAAGTTCTTGCCGTGCAGCAGAACGACCGTGCGGTTATTCTCTTGCTTCGGATGCACGTCCATGTACGCCATGTGCATCTTCTGGCGCTGCGAGGAGAATTCGAACTGTGCAACCGGGTACGGATAGTCAAATCCCTGCAGCTCCGGTCCGTAGGCGGAAGCACCCAGGGCGAACGCCGGGAACACGGCGAGGCCAAGTGCCCTGAATATCATGCGGAACTCGCGCGCCCCGCCGCCGATCAAGCGTACGCGGCGCGGTGGCCGCGCCGGTTCACCGCCCTACCGGCCGCCTGAATCACCGCGCCGACCCGCTTCGAACAGGAACCAGGTGCGCCGCTCCGTTTCATCGATCCAGACCTCGATGAGACTGGCGGTGGCAATGTCGCGGTGCTCATCGCACACGTCGTGTGCCTCCCGCAACCGTCCTGCCAGCGATTTGTTGTCTTCACGCAGCTCGGCAAGCATGTCCGAAGGCTCTACATACTCCGCGTCGTTGTCGAGCAATCGCTGCGTTCGGGCGATATGTCCGATTGAGCGGATGGTAGAGCCGCCCACCTTACGAATCCGCTCCGCGATGGGGTCGGACATGGCGAAAATCTGATCAGCCTGCTCGTCGAACAGCAGGTGGTAATCACGAAAGTGGGGTCCGCTCAGGTGCCAGTGGAAGTTCTTGGTCTTGACGTACAGCGCGAATACGTCGGCCAGCACGGCATTCATCGCCCCGCTGATGTCCTTGGTGGCCGCGGAGGACAGATCGGTAGGCGTGACCAGCGCCGCCCCCATTGCTGCAGCGGTATCTCGGGTCCTCGTCGCCTTGGGCTTGCTCACGTTCGCATCCTTCCGTCTTTGATGGGTTCTGAATCTTGATCGGCAGCGGCAACTCTACCGCACCCCGACGGGCATGGAGATATTGGGGCCGGCCGCTACCCCTGGGTGGAATCGCTTAGTTGCCGCAACGCCGAGCCAGATGAACAAGATCAGTACCAGGGCTTGCGCGACGAGGAACGGGGGCTCGCTCTGGGTAGGCGCCAGCGCTCGCAGAAACGCGATCTTCTGGAACGCCTGAACGACCCCGACGAAGACGTTCAGGTACAGGGCGATTAGCGCGCCCACCACATAGACAGCGCGCCAGTTGCCGGCCAGGTGACGCGCGTAGAGCGCCAGCAACGCTACCGCCAGCACGGCCAGGGATAGGAGACCCACCACGTGCGGCGCGCCGAAACTCTTGGAATGGAACAGGAACCCGGATGCGCTGGTCAGCACGGTGGTCGCCAGAAACAGCGCGGTCAAGCCCGACAGCAAGCGAGACCTTAGCATTTCGATCACCACGACCCCCCCGATGGCGATGGCAATCAGGCTGACGAGGACGTGCAGCAGAGTAAACGTGGCAACGGACATTCCGAGGATCATGGGGACGCTCCCGAAGCTGGCACGGATGATTCGCTCTTATTGATGGGCCACGCGGGTTCCCGGCAATCCGTCAGGCCCGAGGCCGCCTTACGCGCTCGCCCCCGATATTCAGGGGGTTGGGATTATACCGCTGGATCGATCACAGCCTGCAGCGTCGGGGCGAATTTGCGCCGCCGCCGCGGCGCTGGCGAGAACCTTCGCCCCCGGGAACCCACGGCGGGCGCAGACCGCCCGTGCTCGCCTCGGCTGCGCACGAATCGCCGTCGAGCAGGCGGGCGCGCGGTGCTGTTATGACCCGTCGTTGAGATGAAGCTCTGCGAGCAAGTGCTCGCGCTCTTCCTGCCACTTGCGGCATGGGGCGGCGAGCATGGGATTGTCGTGCCCCTCTTTGACCCATCCCTCCAGCTCCAACACACGCCTGAGCTTCTCACAATGGCTGATGGCGCTGTCCACCAGCATGGCCGGAAGGTCCTCCTCCGAAGCCGGGCCTGCTACCGGGTAGTCCATAGAATCTCTCCTTGAATCGGCGTGCCGCATCCCTCGTCGAAGGCATCCACGGCTTCTGGGTCGCCAGGGCAATTGATACCCTGCGAGCGCGCGACAGGACGTGAAATTTCTCACAGAACACCGCGCCTAAAAGTCGCATGGTGATGTAGGTCAGGACCGACAGCGGCGAGCCAACCGCCCAGGCTACGCCTGGGCTCGCGGAGCCAAGCTGCCGAACGTGACGATCTGCCGGGCCCGTCGGGATTTTTGCCCCTCTCGCGGACACCTTGACTGATCAACGAGCTGGCAGGAAAAGAACGACCGGGACGCTCTCTCGTTCCCGGTCGTAAGTTGGACAACTGCCACCAGAAGTCTACTGATAGTTGGCCTTATTGATCGGGCGTCCTACCCGGCCGCGGCGGGAAGTTGTCCCGTTTCACCCTTCCGGGCGACCGATACGATCCGACGCAGCGCCGTCCCCGCTGCAATACCCGCGCCCCTCTTGAAATGCGCCCCCGCACCCACGTCGCAACCGCCCAAGTTCTGATCACCAGTTTGATTGGGCTAATCATCCTCGTCGCCTGTGCAGCCCTCGCGGTCGTTGCTTTCGGCACCCGCCGGATCGGACCGAACGCCCCGCCCGCCAGGGCAGCCCGGGATTCCTGGCACTGGGTGGCGGCCGCTCCTGGAACGAACATCTACATCGCCTACCCCGAGGCGCGCCGAGATGGTTCTTTGGTATCGGCATGGGTCGATCGGGAGTTCTCGAGCAACCTTGCAAGCGTCAATGCCAGCCGAATCGAACTTAGGCAATTCGACTGCGCTCGCCGAATGAGCCGTCGTTCGTCGAGTGTCGATGAACACCACACTCTCATGGGCCGCGACCACGTGACCGTGTCCAGCTCAGTATCGAGCTGGACGATCGCGCACTCGGGGACGCCAGAGGAGCGGGTCCTGCTGGTGGTCTGTGGACACAGCGACTCGCAATTCCCCGAGCTCAGCGGGGACTTGCTGGAACTCTCGCCCAGGCTCGCCGCTTCTTCAGCTCGCGACGCTCAGTCGATGAGGCGCTTCAGCTCCTGACCGCTCTTTGACTTCAGTTCGGATGCACTCAGCTTGCCATCGTGATCCGCGTCGGCCCGATTGAAGAGCTTGGTAACCAGCGCAAGGTACTCATCCTTCGACAAGCTGCCATCATGGTCGGTGTCCGCGGCCGCGAATGCCTTCGGTCCGATCACGCCTTTGACCTCCTTGCTCTCCAGCGTACTGTCTGAGTCCGTGTTCAGCTTGTCAAAATGAGCCGCGGCCGCGGCCTTCACCTCATCCAGATCGAGAGTCTTGTCATTATCCTTGTCATACTTGGACACGACGTCGCCAGTACTCTGGGCCCACGCCGCGTCCTGGCCTGCGGACAAGATGCAGATCCCCGCCGCCGCCGCAATTATCATTCTATAAGACATGTTCACCCCTCCAGTGGATCGCCCCCTGAGCAGCAAGGCGATTGTACGGGAGAGCACGGGTGACTTGGTTCGCACTTCCGGCCACGCTCGAGCGCGCTGCAGCGACTCGGGAGAAATTCCCGTCACCGCGATCCGAACCCAGAGCCGCGCGGTTTAGGGAGAAGTGGTATCGATCGGTGCGCAGTTGCTGCGACCGGACAGCGCGCAGTCCTGCAGCCGCCCGGCATCGCCGAGGACTTTCACGAGGATCAGTCCCAGCACCACCAGGAGCACGGCCACCAGCAGTCCGAGCACCGCGCCACGGCGCGAATCGGGCTCCTTGCGCAAGGCTGGCTTTTGCTCGCTCATGGCGGCCCGCACTACCTGCGAGGTGGCTTCCCTGCCAGGGTCACGAGGACCACGCCATCGGAGGGGATCTCAAGAGTCAGCTTTCCGGCATTGAGCGTACGCGTGCGGGGTGCGGGCAGTGCGGCCGCGGCGCGCAATTGTGTCAGCTGAGTTTGTGTCGGGTAGGTCGGAGAGCCCATCTTTTCGTACTCAACGAGTACATTTCCGTGGGCGGGGTCCAGTTGCTGGACGCGGGCGGCACGCGTGCTTACGTGCTTGAAATCGAGCACCACATTACGGCTCGGGGACGTGGCTCCAACGTCCGCGTAGTTCCACAGCGCAATGACCAGCGCCCCATCGTCCCGGCGCGTCAGCAGCGCGCCCTGCGTTTCCTGAGCAAAGCGCTGCTCGCCGAGTTGGTGCAACAGGGAAAAGGCATTGAAGGACGGCTTGGGAATACCGCCGACCGCCAGTAGTCCGAAGCCGCCGTAGAACGGGGTCTTCACGACGCCCTGCTCCTCGAATACATCCGAGAACGTCCAGTAGGACATGTCCTGAACGAGCCCATCGCACTGGCGCACCGTCTCCGCAAGCCACGGCCCCATGTACGGTGAGTCGGTCACCCTCACCTGGTTATTCCAGCTCGCGTTGAACTCCGTCCAGATCAGCGGCATGGACGGCATCGGCGAAGCCTGGATTTCCGCGTGCACCTTCTGTACGGAACGGCACACCATATGCTCACGGGTGATGTGCTCGGTCGTACCAAACACGTCCTTGGCGGTATCGTCCCCGTAAACGTGAGTCGAAACGAAGTCGACCGGGACATTGTTCTGCTTGCAGTGCTGGATGAATGCACCTACCCAGGCGGCCTGCGCCGTGGCAGGTCCGCCGACCCGAATGCGCGCGTCCACCGCCTTTAGGCTCTTGGCCGTCTGGTCGTACAGCATCCAGTACGTGGACTGCTTGGGCTGGCCGGCCCAGAAATCCAGGTTGGGCTCGTTCCACACTTCGAAATACCACCGACTGACCTCGTCGATGCCGTAACGCTGGATGAGGTGCTTGGCGAATGCCGTGATCAGCGCATCCCAGCCGCCGTAGTCCTTCGGCGGCGAGACCACCGGCCGGTACCAGAAGCTATGCCGGATATCGTGCGCGGCGAGCGGCCGCGGCATGAAGCTCAGCTCGACTATCGGCCGAACACCGCTGGCCAGCAGACCGTCGTAGGCCTGATCGACGTAGGAGAAATTGTAAATGGCCTCGCCCTTGGGGCCTTCGCTGTACACGCCCATCTCATCATTGAAGATGCCGTGAAAGCGCACGTAGGAGACGGCGGTGGCGGCGCGCACCGTGCGCAGATCCTGGCGATAACTGTCACGCAGGGACAGCACCGCGCGCCCTGAGCCGAACATCCTCTCCCAATAGTGCGGGAAGGGTCGTGTGGGCGCCGTCGCATCGACGCTCAGCGTCTCGGGCACTTGTGCGGAAAGCGGCGTGAGCGCGAGTGTCAGCGTTACCAGGGCAATCGAGCGAGTGATCAGCCGGCTGATGCCGCTGCGCTCGCTCCGACGATCAGTGCGATATTTCGCCGGCAAAAACCGGCTCACGGAAGCTGCGTCAGCCAGCCGCCCTGGAATCCGGCGCGCTCAAGACCCTGGCGGATGTACGGGTCGTTGCGCATCACCCGCCACACCAGATCGCTGCGGTAGTTTTCGATCATAGCCAGTATCGGTCCTTCATCGATTCCGACGTAGTCGGGGTCAACCCAACCCGGATCCTGCGGCCCGGCAGCCGGGTTCCCGCCGCGGTAGCTCGCATTGAACGCATCCAGAAATCCATAGGATGAATAGATGGACGCCCCGAAGCGATGGTACATCTCCAGCGTCGCCGGCAGCACAATCTCCGGAGCGAACGGCAGCGAGCTGATCGCGGCGGTCGGAGCGATCGTGCCATCGTCGACGATGCGCCCGAGGCCGACGCCACGCGCGGCATACTTCAGGAACGCGCGCTCATGACCCAGGTACGGCTCCCCGCCAGGCCCCGGGCCGTCCGAGGCGCTCATGCCCCACACGTCCTTGCCATAGGCCTGCCAATGGTTCGGGTTGGCGATGGCATAACGGCGCTGCGTGTAGGTCGCCCGGCGGCTGTTCTCAAAGTAGTCCAGGCCGTGCTCACGCATGTAGGCGTCGCGAATCCCGCGGAAATCTACCCAGACGTGGGTGTACTGATGACCGAACAGCGGGGCAAAACTGAGGTAGGTCTGATCGTAGACCGTGCCCCAGGCCTTATCGTAACCGCTGGTCCATGACGTCCAGGCCTGCGGACTCAGCGGATGGGTGGGTGAACCCAGCGCGAGCAGATAAACCAGCATGGCCTCGTTATAGCCTTGCCAGTCGTTGCCCGAGAACCCCTCCTCCGGCGTCCAGGCCAGTGCCACCGCCGGCGGGCGAGGCTGCGCCCAGGTCCAGTCCACCCGTCGGTAGATCTCGTCAACCAGCTTGCGGATCTCGATCTCGCGCGGGTGGTTTCGGTCGAAATAGCTCTGGCAGAACAGCATTCCGGCCAGCAGCAGCGAGGTGTCCACGGTCGAGACCTCGCTGTCGCTCGCGCGTGCACCGCTGTTCATGTCCAGAAAGTGATAGAAGAACCCGTGCTCGTTGGGGGCGTGCAGGAAGAAGTGCAGCGTCGTCAGCACGCGCTCGCGCGCCGCCGCGCGCGTGACATAGCCGCGCTCGACCCCGATGGGGTAGGCAGTCAGGCCGAAGCCCACCGCCGCAATGCTGGCGAATGAAGGCGTCGGGTAGCGGTCCGGAATGAGGCCGTTCTTGGGATTGGCCGTCTCCCAGAAGAAGCGGAAGGTGCGCTCCTCGAGATCACTCAGGAAGGGATCGAACAGCACCGCATGCGGCTCGTTGAGTGCCCCGCTGATCTGCGGAGCCGGGATCGGAGGTCCGGCGAGGGCGCCAGCCGATGCCAGCAGCAGCACGAGGCCGGCCGACGCTGACGGCCACACGGTCCGTCGCAGCCGGGCGAGCGCGCTACGCAGCATCAGTTTGCACGACCCTCTCACGCGGCCACCTCCCGATGCAGGGTTCGTCGCCTCGATCTGGAAGTTCCGCGGCCCAGTGCCAGAATGACGTGCTCGGGGTCGTTGCGGATCGCCCGCAACAGCGCCCGGGCCGGCCCGGTCGGCTCGCGGCGCCCCTGCTCCCAGTTGCGCAGCGTGCTCAGCTCCACGCCGAGCAGGGCTGCGAATTGCGGCTGGCTGAGCTTCGTCCAGCCGCGCAGTTCCTTGATGCTGACCGCGTTGATGCGGAAACCGCGCGCAAAGAGGCGCGTAGCGCCGGCCACTTCCGTCGCATGCCTCACACGTGTCAGCAGCTGCTCAAGGGCTGCCTTGTCCATCTTCAGCTCCTTCACTCACCCGCAAGCGCTTCGGCGTGCGTGCCAGACCCTAAGGTCAGAGTCGCGGGGTTTATATGCCAGTGGCGTACATGCGTCAATGGCGTACCCCGAGGCTTCCGACGGGCGGTCTTGTGCGCCCGATTGCTGGTGCTATTTATGGCCTCGACGCGGCTCTAATTCGCTGCGGCCGCTCACGCTTTATCTCATTATGTCAATGAGCTACGGCGCTGCAACTCACACTTCTTATAAGCAAATTGCCCGGCTTAGCGCTGCCGGCGCAGCCCCCGCTCCGGCGCAGTCACGATCATTTGCGCGGCGGCCAGATCTTCGATGGCGCTACCGACTGACTTGAACGTCACGATCTCCTCGCCGCTGACGCGCCCGCGCACGCGCTGCGTCACCAGATCAGCCAGCTGCCCTTCAATGCGCTCGCGCGCGATGACGCCGCGGCGGAGTGGATCGAGCAGATCGCCCGCTTCGGTGAGTGCGCCGGCGAAAGTGTCGACGAATATGCGCGAACCTCGCACGACATCATCGTCAGCCTCGCGGGTCGCGGGTGAGAAACTGCCGACGAGGTCGACCAGCACTCCCGCTCGCAGCCATTTCCCGGCCAGCACGGGCGTTGCGCTGCGTGTCGCGCAGCAAACGATGTCCGCGGTCGCCACCGCCGCCTCCGCCGAGTCGGCCGCGATGACCTCCACATCCGGGGCGAGCAACGAGCGCACCGCCGCGGCGGTCAGCGCGGCACGCGCGGCACTTCGCCCGCATACGCTGATGCGACGGATCGGCCGTACCGTTGCGTGTGCGAGTGCCATGTAGGGGGCGAGCCCTCCGGTGCCAATCACCACCAGGTGCGAGCTGTCCTCGCGCGACAGATAAGTAGAGGCCAGGGCCGAGGCGGCGCCGGTTCGCAGGTACGTCACCATCGTGCCGTCGAGCACGGCAACCGGTGTGCCGCTTGCTGAGAACACCACGAGCGCCGCCTGTACGGTGGGGACTGCCTGGCGCGCATTGTCGGGAAACACGGTCACCAGTTTGACGATCCCGCCGCCGTCGGAGGCAAAGGCCGGCATGCACAGGAACAGACGCTCCGCAGCCCCGCCCGGTACCTTCGCCAGCTGCCGCACCGGCGCCACGCAGTCGCCGCGAAAGGCCTCGCGCAGCGCGCCAATCAGGGCGGCCATGGGCGCCCGGGCCCGCACTTGCTCCGCATTCAGAACCAACATGGGCCGATCTCCTGGTAAGACGCGCAGATCCTGACGCATCTTATGAAACATGTCGCCCGCAGCGCATTGGGGGTAGGATTGTTATGGTGATGCACACAACCACGCCGCGGGACCCCTTGAATTATCCAGGCCGCAACGCTTCGCATCGTGAGCTCCAGGCAGGCGGCCAGGGGCGCCGCGCCATCGGCTGTGTCCTGCTTTTGGCGAGTGCGGCCGTGGCCTTCGCAGACACGCAATCACCGGCCAACGGTGCCTGGTCCTCATTGCGCTCACAGCTCTATGGCAGCCGCGACATCGGCGAGGTCGGCGATCAGTCGATGAGCATCGAGGCGCCTGCCAGTACGCCCGACCCCGCGGCAACGCCGATAGTGCTGCATTTCGGCAACGAGCTTGCCGGCAGGATCAGGCAGGTGCGCGTGATCATCGACAACAATCCTTCCCCGCTGGTCACGACCATGAACCTGAAGACCGGGCTTGCGGTGGCCGAGATCGATCTGCGGGTGCGCATCGATCGCTTCACCTCGGTGCGCGCGATCGCCGAGACCGACGACGGTCAGCTGCAGATGCGCAGCACCTGGGTCAACGCGAGCGGTGGCTGTTCCTCGCCTTCGAGTGCCGTGGAAGGCGGCGCGCTCGGCCAGATCCGCTTCCGGGCCTCCGCTGACGATCGCGCCCTGCAGATCAGCATCCGCCACCCGAACAATTCCGGATTCCAGGTCGATCCACGCACCGGGGATCTGATTCCCCCTCACTTCATCGGGCATCTGCGCCTGATCTCAGGCGGACAGGTCTTGATGGAGGCGGACACGGGCATCTCGCTGAGTGAGAACCCGACCCTGCGCATCGCAAGCAGTGAGCCGCTCAGTGCGCCCATGACGGTCGAGGCGACGGACGTTCCGACCCAGGCCCGCTTCACAGGGACCTGGGAAGCCAGCGCCAGCGGTACGCGTTAGACGCTCGCGACCCGTCCGGACCCGCAGCTTCGCTGGCGCACTGTAATGATGGGCGGACGAGTCGCTGCGATCTGGCTCGCGGTCCTGTGCATCCCGCTCGCCCTGGCGGCCGGCGCTGCCCCCGCCGCGCTCGAACTGCAACAGCCTGCCCCCGGCGTGTTCGTTCACCTCGGCAAGCCCCTCGCCCTGGACGCTCCCGGTCACGACGATATTGCCAATATCGGCTTTGTCGTCGGAGCGCGTTGCGTGGCGGTGATCGACACCGGCGGCTCGGTGCGCGTCGGCCGTGCGCTGCGTGCGGCGATCGGCACGCGCACCGCGCTGCCCATCTGCTACGTGATCAACACCCATGTGCACGTCGATCACGTGCTCGGTAACGCGGCGTTCAGGCAGCAAGGAACCGAATTCCTCGGACACGCCCAGCTGCCGGACGCCCTCACACGCAGCCGCGAATTCTTCCTGAAGAACTACGCGGCGGACCTGGATACGCCGGCCAGTGCAGAACAGATCGTCGGGCCGGATCGCACCGTTGCGCCCGGGAGCGATCTGATCCTTGATCTGGGCGAGCGCCGGCTTACCTTGCACGCCTGGCCGAAGGCCCATACCGACTGCGACCTCACCGTATACGATGCCAAGAGCGGCACGCTGTGGAGCGGGGATCTGCTGTTCGTACAACGCACACCGGCCCTGGATGGCAGCATCAAGGGCTGGCTCGCAGCGACCGACGAGCTCGCGCGGATGCCCGTTAAACACGTGATCCCGGGGCACGGCAGTCCGGGGCGGGACCTGGCTTCGGCACTGGCCCCAGAGCGGCGCTACCTGCAGGCCCTGCTCGATCAGGTGCGCGCAGAACTCGCGCAGGGCAAGCCACTGCAGCAGGCCATCAGGGAGGTCAACCCGGGCAGCTCAGAGTGGTTGCTTTTTGGTGCGACAAACCCGCACAACGTCGCGCGCGTCTATCAGGAACTCGAATGGGAGTGATGCGTCGTCGTGAGTTCCTGCGCCGCGGCGCACTCGCCGCCGGCGCGGCCAGCTGGCAGGCGAGAGGCTTGTCCGCGGCGGTCGATTCGCCGCGCGTGGTCGTCATCGGCGCGGGCTTTGCCGGTGGCGCCTGCGCGCTGCAGCTGCGCCGTGTGAACCCTTCCCTCCACATCACGCTGATCGATCCTGATCTGCGCTACGTCACCTGCCCGATGAGCAGTGCCGTGCTGGTCGACCTTCGCAGCATGGGCTCCATCACCGTCACACGCGCAGGCATGCGGCGCGCCGGCGTGCATTACCGGGGCGAGCGCGTCACCGCCATCGACCCTGGCAAACGGCGCGTGCGCCTGCGCGGCGGCGGTGAGATCGGCTACGACCGGCTGGTCGTCGCGCCCGGCATCCGCCTCTTATTCGGAACACCCGAGGGTTACGATGCGGCTGCGGCGCTGCGCATGCCGCACGCCTGGCAGGCCGGCGCGCAAACGCAATTACTGGCGGCGCAGCTGCACTCGATGTCCGACGGCGGCACCGTCGCCATCAGTGTGCCGACCGGCCTCATGCGCTGTCCGCCCGGTCCCTACGAGCGTGCCAGCCTCATCGCGCATTGGTTAAAGCAGCACCGGCCCCGCAGCAAGGTCCTGCTGTTCGATGCGAACAATCAATTTCCACGTCAGGATCTGTTCACGGCAGCATGGCAGGAGCTGTACCCGGGAATGATCGAGTGGATCCCGCCGGCCGAGGGCGGCGCTGTCATGCGGGTCGACGTTCGCACCTCGACGTTGTACACGGCGAGCGGCGCGCATCGCGTGGCGCTCGCCAACATCATCCCGCCGCAGGCGCCCGGGCAACTGGCACTGGATGCCGGGCTGGCCTCCGGGCATGGCTGGTGTCCGGTCAAGCCGGCCAGTTTCGAATCTGAACTCATGGATAACGTGCACGTCATCGGGGACGCCTGCATCGCTGGCGCGATGCCCAAGGCAGCCTCAGCGGCTCACAGTCAGGCCGTGCAGTGCGCCGCGGCGATTGCAGCGGCTTTCGAGGGGCGGGCAGCGCCAGTCGCCGATCTGGACAGCGTCTGTTACAGCCTGCTGGGTCGGGAAACCGCGCTGGCCATGCGCGGCCGCTACGAACTCGCGGAGGGCGAGATACGGCAGGTCAAACCCGTGGCAACCCAGACGCCCGATCAGGCCCCGTCCGCGCAGCACCTCACCGAGGCCGCCGCATGGTATGCACAGATCCGCGCCGAATGTTTCGCCAGCTAGCCTCGTGATGCCAGTCTGGAACCCTATTCGGCCGAGCACTGTACGAAAACGGTCGATTTGACTCCTGCCGCGGCCACCGCAGAAGTCGAAAGAGCATGCCGGCGATTGCCGGCCAAGATCTTGATCCCGCGCGCGGCCAGGAAGATCTGGGCCACCTCGCCGCGAATCGCGAAGTTCACGTTCTGCGGAACGTTTCCGGCGATCGCCACGACCGCAAGCGAGGCCTGCGACACGACCACGCCGATGACCTGGCCGGATTCATCGAGAACCGGTCCGCCGCTGTTGCCCGGTTGCACCGGGGCGGAAATCTGCAGCAGCGTGTAGTCATTGTTGTAGCCCGCCACCGAATTGATCTGGCCGAAGGTGGCCTTCGGCTCGCTGGAAAGCATGCCGGTCAGCGGATAGCCGATGACCGCAATCGATTCACCAAGTCTTGCCGGTTGCGCCTGCGCACGGAAATGTGCCGGCTCGCCGAGCGGCACATCGTAGGAAATCTTGATGATGGCAAGATCGTTCTTCGGGTCGACCGCGGCAACCGTCGCCACCAGCGGCTTTGAATTGGGCGTCTTGACGCTGATGGAGGTGCAGTGATCAACGACGTGATTGTTGGTCAGCACATCGCCGACCTCATCGACCACGATGCCCGAGCCGCTGGATGACTTGGCCTTGCGGGCGTGCGCGGTCCCGCAGACCACGGTGAAGACACGAATGACCATGGGGTTGTTGCCCGCCGGAACCAGCTTGCTGCGCCAGTCGGCGGTTTCCGGGCTACCGCCGACTTGCTTGTCACCCAGATAGCCGGTGGTCCTGATCCCGATCGCGGTGTGGTCCGTGCAATTGAAGGCGGTTCTTTGCACGTGTCGATCGAGCGTGATGCCATGTGAATTCACCCTTGGCGCGCCATAGACGGTCATGACGTCGGCGGTCTTGAACTCGTCGACCATCTGGATCGAGTCGACATCTACCATGACCTTGTCGGTGGTTACCCCTGCATTGCCCACCTCCACCCATTTTGAGGCAAGCGCCGGGATGCCGATGACCAGCAAGGCCGGCAGGACCCCGCGCACCACCTGCCGTGGCTTGAAGGAGCAGCTCAGCAAAGGGGTACTGGCGGGGAAGCTATCCGAGGGCCATCAGCGCGAACTCCTCGAACAGACACTGCGCCGCCAACTGACTGGTATTGGTCGTCGGGTCGTACTCCGGGGCCACCTCGACCACGTCGGCTCCGGCGATGCTGAGGCCCTTGAGGCCGCGCAGCAGCGCCAGCCCCTCGCGCGCTTCCAGACCGCCGGCCTCAGGGGTTCCGGTGCCGGGCGCGTAGGCCGGATCAAAGCCATCGACATCGACGGAGACGTAGATCGGCTGATCGCCCACCACCTCGCGTGCCTTCTTGATCACGGCCTCAACACCCATGCTCATGAAATCCTCCATGTAGATCACCGTCATCCCGGCCGCGTGCGAGAACTCCCAGAACATGTTCGAGGAGCCGCGGATGCCGATCTGGATGGTGCGATCCGGGTCCAGCACGCCGTCCAGAACGGCGAGCCGGAACGGCCCGCCGTGGTGAAACTTCGAGCCGTCGTAGGCACCCATGGTGTCGCAGTGCGCATCGATGTGCACCAGCCCGAGCGGGGCACCCTTGCCGAGCGCCTTGAGGATCGGATAGGTAATCGAGTGATCTCCCCCGACCGACAGTGGCCGCACCCCCTGCGAGCGAAGCGAGCTGTAGTACTGCTCGATATCCTCGAGTGATTGCTCGAGGCTGTAGCGGCTGCGAAACGGTACGTCACCGACATCTGCAGCGCGCAGGCGCGCTTTGGGCACGCCCTGGAAGGTCGGGTGATACGGCCCGATACGCTCGATGGTGCGCACGGCGCGCGGCCCGAAGCGCGCACCGCTGCGATTGGAGACCCCAAGATCCATCGGCACGCCGACGACTGCGACCTCCAGGCCGACAGCACTTGCCGCGTACGGCAGACCGAGGAAGGTCGGTACGCCCGAATACGGGAAAGCGCGCCCGCCGTCGGGGGACTGCACTTCACGAGCCGCCCGGGTGAGGATCGGATCATCCCCGTCGAAAGCGTGCCGGTCGGTATAGCGCGCGCGCAGCCGCGCCAGTTTGTCCTGGTCCATAGCCTTTGCTCCGACGCGGCTGCCCTGCAGGGGGTGCGCGCGTGTTTCGGCTAGAGTATGCACCACGATAATGCCAACAGGGAGACGCGTGGCGGTCGAGCACAAATCGATCGATTACGTTTCGGAAGCCGAGCGGCACGGCCGGGTGATCGACCAGGCGCCGTTCTGGTTCCTCGGCAATTTCCACTTCTTTACGATCGCGATCGGGTTCGTCGGACCGAGCATGGGTCTTGGCTTTGCCTGGACCTCGCTAGCCGGAGCGCTCGGCATCCTGTTCGGCACGGTGTTCGTCGCCTTCCACGCCTCACAGGGGGCCGAGCTTGGGCTGCCGCAGATGATCCAGTCGCGCGCCCAGTTCGGATTCCGCGGCGTGGTGGTGGTGTTGATCGGCACCCTCTTTACGTTCATCGGCTTCAATGTCGCCGACTCGGTACTCATCGCGCGCGGCCTTGATGGCATGCTCGGCTGGAACGAAGCCGCCGTCACCCTGATTGCCGCGGCGATCGCGACCGGGATCGCGATCTACGGCCACGACTGGCTGCACCGCATCTTCCGTGGCTGCTTCTGGCTGTGCCTGCCGCTGTACACGCTGCTGAGCCTTGCCATCGTCACGGGCAAGGTGCCGGCCACCCACCCGACGGCCGGCGCATTCACCTGGGTCGCCTTCATCGCACAGTTCGCCGCCAGCGCGGCCTACAACATCACCTACGCGCCCTCCGTGTCCGATTATTCGCGCTACCTGCCCCGCCAGACACGCCCGGCTCACATCATCGCTGCGGTATTTCTCGGCGCCTCTTCGGCTGCCATCTGGCTGATCTGCCTCGGCGCGTGGCTGGCGACAAGAATTGGCGCCTCCGACGGGCTCGTGGCGCTGCACGATGCCGGCAATGCCCTGTTCGGCGGCTTTGGCATCGTCATGGCACTCGCCTCGGTGACGGCGCTCGCGGCCACCATGGGCCTGAACGCCTACAGCGGCATGCTCACGGTGCTCACCGCGCTGAATTCGCTGTTCGAGCTGCCGCCGACACCGCGCCTGCGCATCGTGGCGCTGCTGGCCCTGGCGCTGGTCTGGACCGGCATCACCCTCACCATCACCGCCAACGCCATCGCCCTGCTATTCGCAACGCTGACCATCATGCTGTACCTGCTGGTGCCGTGGACCTCGATTAACCTGACCGATTACTTCTTCGTGCGCCGCGGGCACTACGCGATTACCGATCTTTTCAGGCCGCACGGCATCTATGGGGCGTGGGGCGCCCGCGGGCTGATCGCCTACGTTGTTGGCTTCATCGCCACGCTGCCCTTCTTCGTTCTGCCGGACCTCTATACGGGGCCCGCGGCACGCGCCCTGGGTGGAGTCGACGTGGGCTGGCTGGTAGGGCTGGCCGTGTCGGGCGGTGTGTACCTGATTCTCTGCCGTTCACTGAACGTGGCAGGTGAACGCGCTGCGATCAGTGCCAGTGACCGCGCGCTGCAGCGCCCGCACTCCTCGTCCCATGCCCTATCCGCCGATGGCGCCGGGCGCGGGATCGCTTCCCACTGAGACGGCGGCAGGTTCCAGCAGTGGAATCCCTTTGCGAATGTCCTGCGAGAAGTTCGCGCTGTGATCCGCCGCTCGTGCGCGCTCGGTGATCCGTCCGAACGAGCGCAGCTGCTCGAGGGTATAGCGCTGGTCAAGGCCGCCGACCGAGTAGACATACTCGGGCAGGTAGCCCGACAGCAGCACGCGAAAGCTCAGCGGCAAACCGCCGACGATGTGCTTCATCATGTGATAGACGAGCGTCGTACAGTTGACCGTGACCGTATTGTAGAAGCGCGGCGTATTCACCAGCTCATTCGCCTGATCGATGTACGCGGAGAAGAGCGAGCGGATGTCGTGGACGGGAAGCCGCACGCGGTACAGGTAGTCGTCCTCCCCGCGCATGTTAGTGCGGACCCGGATGACGTCGCGCTCGTCTGCGGCGATGACGCTCAGCTCGAATTCCTTGAAAAAACCGCCGATCGCGGAGAAATCCGCGCTTTTCTCGCGGCGGATCTCGACCGAGAACGCTGCATGCGTCCCATCGTCGAACCCGAAAGAGAACAGCACATGCGCGATCGCCTTCGGCGCATCCCAGTAGGAGGTGATCATGTCCAAAGAGCGCAGCTGCCGCAGATCATAGCGGCGCGTTTCCCAGCGCTCCGTATAGTCGGTGGCGCTGCGCCAATCAAAGTTGCGTACGTTGTAGAGGATCGCCTCGTCCCCGCTGATGCGGCCCGAAGTGGTGCGTGCGACGTCGTCTGCCCACTGCCGATCGTTCGAGGGCTTCAGGCTGTGCCACCAGATGAGCACCCCGCCGAAGGCGATCACAAAGCTCACCGTCGATGCGAGCGCATGGCCGCGAAACAGCCCGACCAGCACGGCAAGGGCGAACGCGAGCCAAAGCGCGATCAGGAGCCACCTCAAGGCCTCCCCGCCCGGGGCCTGAAACTTGAGTGCAATCGCGGTCCAGCTCGCCACACCCAACACGATGACACTCGCGATGAGGGTCGCTGCGGACTGTACGAGCTGCGCGCCGGCGCTGCTCATCGGGCGCGAGCCGCCCGGCTCACTTGCCGGCGGGCGTCTGCGGATCGCTTTTGCCGGCACGATGCCATAGGCGCAGGCCCTCGTCCTCGATCAGCGTCTTACGAACGTACAGGAAGCGGACCGTATCGTACTCGAACGCCGAGCCGGTCGAGTAATAGCGGAAGCTCGTGTTCGAGCGCACGTCGACGGCGTTAAGTGGCGTCAGCGCCCAGCCGGCGTCGCCTCGGTAGAGGTTGGCAATGTTGATCGCGTAGGAGGTGGCAAAATCGGCGAAGAACCCGCAACCGTCCCGCAGCGTCGACGGCCCGAGCAGCGGCATCACGAGGTAGGGGCCCGGATGCACGCCCCAGCGGGCGAGGGTTGCGCCAAAGCCGGTCGGCGCGCCGGGCAGCTTCAACTTCTGCGCCACATCGAACAACCCACCGAGCCCGAGAGTGCTGTTGATCACGAAGCGTCCGAGGCTGCGCACGCCCGGACCCGCGCGCAGCTGCGCCGTATAGTTGATGACGCTCACTACCTCGGAGAGGTTCGCAAAGAAATGATGCACCCCTAAGCGCAGCGGATCGGGCAGCCTGCCGTACCCGTTCGCCACCGGAAGAAAGACCGCCTCATCGAACCTGGCATTGAACCGATACGTGAAGCGATTCATCCGCTCCCAGGGATCGTAGGTCTGCATCGACGGTACATCCGCCGCCGTGATCGGCTCACCGATCTGCGCCGCCGGCTGCACGGCTGTGGCGGCAGCCGCCACTTGCGCCTGCAACTGCTGGGCGCGGGCCACGGCAGCGACGTTGTCGGCCGCCGGCGTCTGCGGCGGTTCGCTGCGCATCGAGAAATCGCCCGTGGCGCAGCCGGCTCCCGCCAGGGCTGCGCACATCACCGCGACGGTTAGGGCGAGGCGCGCAACCCTCACTGCCCGGCCCCGCTCCAGCGGCCGGCCAGCATGTCGAGCATGTCTGCAACCTGTCTGCGATCGCCGAGATTGCCGAGGTGTCCGCCATGGTCGTATACGGCAATTCTTCCCTTCATGGTTGCCTTCAGCCAATCGAGCTCCGCGCGATCCAGGATCAGGTCATCGGCGTTGGTCTGCGCGTAGTAGTCAGGATCCTTACGCAAGGCATCCCCGATCACGCTCAGCCGGATTCCGGCAATCAGCGACTCGCGCGTCGCGCCCGGGCGGTGGGCGAGATAGTAGGGCGCGAACACCTTGTCGAAGTATTCCGAAAACGACTTTTCGCGCAGCGCACGCTCGATGGCCTCGGTCGAGTCCCCCGGCAGTGGCGGGTGGCGCGGGTCGATGACGACGCCGGTGCCGGCGTACAGGTCGCCCTCAAAGAACATATTCATCAGGGCGAGGCGGAAGCTCAAGGCAATCGCGGCGGAGAAATCCGCATCGGTCTGCAATACGGCGGCGGCCGCAGCGAGCAGGTCGGTATCGTCGATACGCACCTCGTCGGCCGCCCGGAACGAATTGGCGAGCCGCACGTAGACGCGCCGATACAGGCGATCGACGTCCGACTCGCTCGGTCCGATGCTGGCGGTAAAAAGCCGGTCGAACCTGCCGATCGAGTCGAACATGCTCACCGGCGGCTCGATCATGACCGCCCGGTGGATCTTCAGCCGCTGCTCGACCGCATCAATCGACTTGACCACGCCGGCGTGGGCACCGCCGAGTGAATAACCGATGATGTCGATATCGGTGATCCTGACGCTGGAGGGCAGGCGCGCGATGATCGCCTGGGCCGCCGCGTACAGATCGCGACCGTCCTGCATCAGATCGCCCGCTACCCCGGTACTGGATGCCGCGGCAATGAAGCCCGGGAAGGTCGGTGAGGGCATAGTCAGCACGTGGTAGCCCGCGCCATACAGCACCGCACGCAGGATCGACAATTTCGCGGTGTTGCCGTCGCTGCCGGTCCCGGCGATGACGATGGCCAGTGGCGCGGGCCTGTCCTGCAACGATAGCCACACCCGCAGCCGCCGGTCGAACCACAAGATCTTGGGCAATGGCCGTGCCCAGGGCAGCGCGATGTTGATCTGCTTGAGCGGAACGATGGCCGGCAACGGCGCGATGTCCTGAGGTGGCGTGCCGTAGACGGTGGCGCGCAGCGCGGCCGAATCGGCGAGCCCCGTGGCCGGCTCCTCGGCGGCCTGCGCCGTGGCGAGCTGCGTCAGACTCAAAAGCGCGTACAGCGATCCAAGCATCCTCATCCTTGAAGAATATAGAGTATTTGCAGCGAGAGGCACGCAAACACCGGCCGAGCGGGGCGGATCAGCGCGGAGCGTCCTCAAAGAGCGTGAGCTCTGCCGGGATCAGGGCCCAGTCCGGACGACCGCGCGTGAAGATTGCGATTCTCGGATGGAACAGCGAGGGATCATCCAGCGAGCCGGCGTAGAGCGTGAACGAGGTGTCCACGCCGACAATGCCACCGAAGACGAGCCCGCCGCAGTCGGGGCAGAAATTGCGAACCGCTTGCCTTCCCCCGGCCACTTTCCACACGAACTGCCGCGGCTGGCCGCTGAACTCAACCGCATCGGCTGAGAAGACCATGAAAGGAACGAACCCGGAACCGGAGGCCTTGCGGCAATCCGCGCAGTAGCAGTGTCCGGCATAGCGCGGCTCACGGTGGGCTTCATAGCGCACGGCGCCGCAAAGACAGCCGCCCCGGTAGAGTTCCGCGCCCGCGCTCATGATCCGGATTGTTCATGAGGTCCGGCGCGGCCGCAACGGCACCGGCACCGCACCGGCGCGCAGGCGGGCCGCCTGGGAAGTCGCGGCCCGCCATTACCCTGAATCGGACATGCCCCGCCGCGGCGGGAGTTTATCCGAACACCGTCGGGAGTTTGTCCCTTCCCCCCGGATACAGGGCTCCTCGACACTCGCCGGCGGGAAGGACTTGCTGTAGAGGGGAGACTCCTGTGACCGCATTTCGCATCGCTCGCGGTGCCTGGGCATGCTTTTTGCTCGCTGCCGCCACGGCCGCCACCGCCGCCGATCCTGCTGCGGGGGCCGATCAGGGTGAGGGTCAGCCCGTCGTGCAGGGCTCAGCGCTCACGACCGTGGTGGTGCAGGCCACGGCGATCCCCGGCGCGGACATCGACATCGACAAGGTTCCCGGCAACGTCGAGACCCTGTCGTCGGTTGATCTGTCACGCGAGGGGTCCGCCAGTCTCACGCACGCCCTGAACTCCAAGCTCGCCAGCGTCAACATCGATGACACGATGGGGGATCCCTTTCAGCCCGACATTCTCTACCGCGGCTTCGAGGGCTCCCCGGTGCTCGGCACGCCGGAGGGACTGGCCGTGTATCAGAACGGCGTGCGCATCAACGAGGCGTTCGGCGACACCGTCAACTGGGATCTGTTTCCGGACTTCGCCATCGACAAGGTCGAGATCGTCAGCTCCAACCCGATGTTCGGTCTGAATGCGCTCGGTGCGGGCATGTCCGTCACCATGAAGAACGGCTTCAACTACAAGGATGCTGACGTCGAGCTGGCGGGCGGTTCGTTCGATCAGCGCTCCTACAGCCTGGAGTACGGCACCAACAACGGAACCTTCGGTTTCTATGTCGCCGGCCGCGCCTTCAACGAGCGCGGCTGGCGCATGTTTTCCGACGATCGGCTGCGTCAGCTCTACAGCTCGCTGAGTTTCCGCAGCGATCGCCTGTCGCTGGACCTGAATTACACCCTGGCGGACAACCTCCTCGAGGGCCAGGGCGCAGCCCCGGTGCAGGAGCTGGCGGTGCTGCGTTCGCTCGTTTTCACCAGCCCCCAGGACAACCAGAACTCGGTCAACTTCATCACACTGAACGGCTCCTTCAAGCTGAGTAATACCGCCTCGGTGCAGGTCGTCGCTTATGACCGCCACTACTCGCAGAGCGTGTCGAACGGCAATACCACCGGCTATATCCCCTGTACGGAAGCGCCCTACGTCGGTTCGCTGTGCCAGTCCGACGGTTCGACTCCCGTCACCAACTTTTCCGGGCAGCCCCTGCCGGACATCTCGCAGGGCGGCGCACTCATCATCGGCGAGAACGACTGGGAGACGATCAACACCTTCGGGCGCGGTGGCGCGTTGCAGTTCACCGACAGTGACCCGATCCTCGGAAACGGTAACCAGTTCTCCGCCGGCACCTCCCTCGATTACGCCCGGGTCGATTTCTACTCGGGCACCCAGATCGGCCTGATCAATTCGCTGTGGGTCGTGCTGCCCTCGAGTCTGAACGTCGATACGCCGGAGAGCTCGCCGTTCGGCGCAGACCCGGTCAGCCTCGAGGCTTACAACAAGTACTTCGGCGCGTACTTTACCGACACCTTCGATGTGACTAAGGCGTTCTCGCTGACCGCGAGCGGCCGCTATAACCGCGCGGACGTCGATCTGGAAGACCAGCTCGGCACGAATCTCAACGGCAACAATCGCTTTACTCACTTCAACCCGGCTTTCGGCGGCACCTACAAGATTGCGCCGGCGGTGACCTTGTACGCCGGCTTCGCCGAGAACAACCGCGCGCCGACCGCAAGCGAGATCGAGTGCTCGAATCCCTTAACCCCGTGCCTGCTGCCGACTAACCTCGCCGGCGACCCGCCGAACCTGCGCCAGGTGATCTCGCATAACTTCGAAATCGGCGCGCGTGGCACGCTGGCGGACAGCGCCAGCGCACTGTCCTGGAACCTGAGTGCATTCCGCACCAACCTGCACGATGACATCTACGGCATCGCCACCTCGGTCAGCACCGGATTCTTCGCCAATATCGGCTCGACCCGGCGCGAGGGCATCGAGGCGGGCTTGAGCTACGAGAGCGGTCCGTGGACGGCCTACCTGAACTACAGTTACATCGCGGCGACGTTTCAATCGGCGCTGCTGCTGAACTCGCCGTCCAGTCCCTACCAGGATGCCAACGGCAACATCCAGGTCGAACCGGGTGATCGCCTACCGGGCATTCCCCTTCATCGCGGCAAGGCCGGCCTCGACTACAAGATCGTGCCGCAGTGGACACTCGGGGCGTCCATAGTTGCCGTCAGCGACCAGTACTCCTACGGCGATGAATCCAATCAGCTCGGCGCGATGCCCAGCTACCGCGTCGTCAACCTGCACAGCGAGTATCGGGTTTCCAGGAACTTCGAGGTGTTCGCCCTGCTCAGTAACGTGTTCAACGCCAAATACGCGACTTATGGCATTCTCAGCGACCCGACGGGTATCGGGATTCCCGGAGTTCCGCCCAACGGTGTCACGAATGGCCCGGGTGTCGACAATCGATTCCAGAGTCCGGCCGCTCCCTTTGCGGCCTACGGCGGTATCCGCATCAGGTTCTGATGCCAGGCTGGCTGGGGCGATGACGCCGGCCCGGCCGGCGCGAGGCGTGCTGCTCGCGCTCATGCTGGCGCTTCCCGCCGCCCCGCTCGCCTGGACGGCGACTCCCGCGGCGCACCCCTACGGGCTCGATAACCGCAAGGCCCCGCCGGCGTATCTGCGCATGCCGCAGACGATCGACGGGAAGCTTCCGCCACGGCTCTCCCAGACCGGCGCCTTTCGAGACACCCGCACACTGACCACCAGCGAGGGGCTCATACCCTACGAGCTGGTCGTGGCGTTCTGGTCGGACGGTGCCCGCAAGTCGCGCTGGGTTTCCGTTCCGAATGGAAAGATCCACTTTGCGCCGAGCGGTGAATGGAGCTTTCCGAACGGGACCGTGTTCGTGAAGACCTTTGAGCTGCCTACGGATGAAACCGATCCGAGCGTGGTTCGCCGCCTTGAAACCCGTCTGCTGGTGCGCAACAGCCATGGTGCGGTCTATGGCGTGGTCTACAAGTGGCGTCCCGACGGCAGCGATGCGGACCTTCTGAGCTCGAGTCTTACCGAGCGGATCCCCATCAAGCAGGCCAACGGCGCGGTACGCCAGCAGAGCTGGTACTACCCGAGCCGGCACGATTGCCTGACCTGCCACACCGCCGGGGCCGGTGGCGTGCTCGGCGTCAAGACGCGACAGCTGAACCGGGACTACGCCTACCCTTCGGGAACCACGGACAACGAGCTGCGGGCGTGGAATCACATCGGGCTGTTCGCGCCCGCATTGCGCGAGGAGGACATCGCGCACCTTGACCGGCTCGCCGCGGCGGACGATGCGACGCGCAGCCTGCAGGATCGCGCGCGATCCTACCTGGACGCGAATTGCTCGCAGTGCCATCGTCCCGCGGGCACCGTCGCCTCTTTTGACGCGCGCTATGACACACCGCCCGCGAAGCAGGAGCTGGTCGATGGGCCGGTGCTGATTGGAGAAGGGATCGATCACGCGCGCATCATCGCGCCGCATGATATCTGGCGCTCCATGGCCTTCGTACGCGTCAACACCGACGGGGACCTGAAGATGCCGCCGCTGGCCCGCGAAACCATCGATCTAAAGGGCGTGGCGCTGCTGCGCGAGTGGATCCTGAGCATGCCGGGGCCTGCGGTGCTTGACCCCCCGGACATCACACCCGATGGCGGCAGCTTCGAGCGATCGGTACGGGTCGCACTCAAGGAGAAAGAACCCGGCGCCGTCATCCACTACACCCTGGACGGCAGCGCGCCGGGGCCATCCGACGCGCGTTACGAGCACCCGATCGAGCTTGACCAATCGGCCGTGGTACGCGCGCGCGCCTACAAGGATGGTTTTACGCGCAGTGTCATCAGCCAGGAGGTGTTCGTGGTCGGCTCACAACGCTAGTGCGCAATGACCGTAATGCCCCACGGGCTTCCGCCGGCCTTGACCCGGGCGACCTCCTTGTTCGTCTGCAGGTCGACGACCGAGACATCGTTGGAAGGACCATTGGCGCTGAACAGCAGCCGTCCGTCCGGAGAGAATTCGATCCCCCACGGGCGCTCTCCGACCTTGATGGTGTTGAGCAGTTCGAAGGTACGGGTGTCGAACACTGAGATCGTGCCGGCGCGGCCGTTGCTCACGTACAGCCGTCGCCCGTCGCTGGACACCTTGACCCTCATCGGCCGCGAGCCGGGCGGCAGGTCGATGACCTTGAGCACCCGCGGATTGGCGGTGTCGATCACGTTCAGTTGACCGACCGACTCGGAGGGGATGAATCCGGTGCTGCTACCCGGCACGAACGCAACGCTGCGCGGGCGCAGCGCGACCTTGAATTGCGCGGTGCTCACGTAACGGGTCGTATCGATGACGAAGATCTCCCCGCCCGCCTCACAGGTCACATAGAAGCTCTTGCCGTCGGGGCTGGTGCTCACTCCCTCGGGCTCAACTCCGACCGGGATGATGTGTTCCACGTGTCCGGTGGCGATATTGAGCACGCTCGCGCTCTTTACGTCCTCGTTCGAAACGTAAAGTCGAGAACCGTCCTTGCTGAGGTCGAACTCCTCAGGATCGGAGCCGACGGAAAGCTTGCCCTTAAGTTTCCCGGAGGCCACATCGACGACGCCGATGCCGTCGGCTGACTTGTCGGCCTTCGCCTCATCATCATCGTCATCGTCGCCGCCGTGCTTGAGTATCGGGTTACCGTGGGCATCAAGCTTGGGCGGCGGTTGAATCGGCAGGCCGCTCAAGGCCACGTAGATGGTCTTGCCGTCCGGACTTGCGTGGATGCCGCGCGGCCGCTTGCCGACCGGAATCGTCGCCACGACGTGAAAATCACCGCCGTCGATGACCGTGACGTCACCGGAGCGCTCGTTGGACACGTAGACCTGATAGGAGGAGGCGGCGTGCGCGGCCAGCGGCAACGCAAGCGCCAGCAACAGCCCCACTAACCCATTGCGTACCTGCATCGCAGAAAGCCCTTTGCGCGCTTTAGCCACCACCGACTATATCAGTTCACTGCGCTCCGGAAGCTGTGTGCGTGCCAGCGCCTGATCTGATCGAGACTGATGCGCGTCGCACGGGCATCGGCGCTCGGCTGCCAGCCATCGCAGCTTGCCAGCGAGGCTCCGGCGGCCAGTACGCCTCTGCCGGGTGAGTCCGGAAAATAGTAACTGCGGGTGAGGATCACCGGCACGCCGGCGCGCCGCGCGGCCTCGATGCCGGCCGGGGAGTCCTCGATGGCGACGGCCTCGCGGGCGGTCAGTCCCAGGGTGTCGAGTGCGAGCCGGTAGACCTCAGGATCGGGCTTTTTCGCCGGCGCCTCCTCCGCGCACACCACCGCGGCGAATCCGGCTCGCCAGTGCGCTCCGAGATGCCCCTCAAGCAGGGCCGCGACATTGCCGCGACTGGTGGTCGTCGTGATGCCAAGCTTAAGGCCCGCGCGCGCACAGTCCGTCAGCAGCTCAGCGACACCTTCGCGCAGCAGCAAGGCACCGCTGCGTGCGATGCCCGTGTAGTACTCGTTCTTCAGCCGATGCAGCCGCGCGGCCAGCGCGTGGCGCTCAGCCCCATCGGCGGGCGCGGCGCTCTGGCGGCGCATGTCGTGCAGCAGCCGCTCGCGACCGCCCGCGACCTTCAGCAGCTCACCGTAGTCAGCCTCGCTCCACCGCCACGGCACCCCTAAGGACTCGAAGGCACGGTTGAAGGCGACGCGATGGCCGTCCCGCTCGGTTTCGGCCAGCGTGCCATCGACATCAAAGAGCAGCGCCTTGAGCACGTCGCGCCGTCAGGCGGTAGCGCTCAGCAGCGCCGGCAGATCGCCCAAGCTCTCGAGCAGGACATCGCAGGCCAGCGCGCGCGGATCGGCGCCTTCGTTGTAGCCGTACGGCACGCACACGATGGCCATGCCCGCGGCGCGCGCCGCGAGCACGTCCGTCTCGGAGTCGCCCACCATCAATGCCTGTCCCGCACTGACCTTGAGCGCTTCGCAAGCCTGCAGCAGCGGCTCGGGACGCGGTTTGCGGAATGCGCAGCTGTCCCCGCCCACCACGACCTGAATCCACTCGCCCAACCCCAGCCGCGCCAGAAGGCTCACCGCCGCCTGCTTGCGCTTGTTGGTCACCACCGCAAGCTTGAGCCCGCGCGCAAACAGTGCCGACAGGCCCTGCGCCACGCCCGGATACACCCGTGCCTGATATTCGCCCCGCTCGAGCAGCCGGTCGTA